>Ga0228535_1000209_pt1 | contig 192848 bp, 169 predicted proteins | sample SJ1metagenome_FD_168457 | JGI IMG/M metagenome (GOLD analysis project Ga0228535, IMG submission 168457) | Enriched culture of PCE-dechlorinating microbial communities from Ithaca, New York, USA - SJ1 | ecosystem: Engineered > Modeled > Simulated communities (microbial... > Unclassified... | reverse complement strand
GATACGGATGTTCCTTCATTACGCCCATAAAAGCGGGTAGTGAAAAACTTGAGCGGATTGCGGTGAAAATCGCACGGTCCGTTCTTGGAAGGCTGGGTTAGGGTAACCTAACCTGGCTATTCGACATGTCTTCCTGATGATGATTGTATGTATTGTATCGATGAAAATGAGAATACTATCTGTGACATATCCGAATGTTATCTCATTATCTGCGACAATCAGGATGAATGTAATTATTGTATTGACTGTGATCGGGATCAGGTGTGTGATCTTGATATAATGATTATCAGAAATTGTTATCCTGATGAACCATGTGAAGAGATAGATTACTGTGTTGATAAAAACCAGAATTTCAGATGTGATTCTGAGGAGAAAATTGAGGAGGAAGAGGTTAATTTAGAATATTATCCCCTTATTTCAGACTGGGGATCAATAACCTGGCATTGAAATCTTTTCCTTTTCAAACTTGCAGGTAAACTCTCAAATAGTACAGCTTATAAGAATATTCTTTGGTACAGGTGTCCTATGAAAAAAATTGAGAAAGAAAAATTATATAACAAAAAAATTTTTGTCTGTCTTTTTTTAATTTTAGTCTTTTCTCTTATATGTAACCAGGTAACAGCTGCAGGATCGGTTCATACCGCCGGGGATACGATATTAAAAACGGATCAACTAAGAAACCTGACTGGTGCTGATGGAACCGGGGTTATTATCGGAGTTGTCTCGAATGGAGTAAAAGGATTAGCAGATGCTCAAAAGTCAGGAGATTTGCCTGATAATGTTATCATCTTAAAAGATGGGAAAAAATCTGAGGGAACTGCTATGATGGAGATCGTCCATGATATTGCGCCAGGAGCCACTCTTATCTATCACGATTTCGGCGGTGGAAGAGAAGAGAAATTTGTTGAAGCTTTTCAAAGTCTCATCAATGTAGGTGCAACAATCATTGTAGAAGATGTGTTCAATTATGAGGTTCCCTATTTTGAAGACGGTACTATTGCTACCGCAATATCCAGGATACTTGAAGAAAATCCAGATGTCCTGATTGTCAGTTCCGCAGGGAATACTGCAAACAACCATTACCAGGGAATATTTACAGATAATGGCGAAGGGTATCATTTATTTAATGGTTCAACCGGAATACCTCTTGAAATTCAGCCTGGTGGAAGGGTTAAATTACATTTACAATGGGATGATCCCTTTTCGGCAGCTTCAAATGACTTTGATCTCTTTATTCATGATCTGCAGAGTGATTCAGATATTGCTATCGGAAATAAGGTGCAGACCGGAGAAGAGAGACCCTACGAAAAAATCGATTATCAGAATGTTGGAGATAAAGTTCAAAAAGCCGAGGTTCGGATCCGGGCAAAAGAAGGCAAAGGACAGGGATCACACCTTGAACTCTTACTTGAAACAGATGCTACACGAGTTGTAGTCGGAAAAGAATATCTGACTCCTGATGATTCAATCATCGGTTGGGCGGCTCTTCCCAATGTGATTTCAGTTGCTGCCCTTTCCGCACAAAATCAGAAAATTCAGGATTTTTCATCTCAGGGTACTGTCACAATTGCCTATCCGGTCCCTGATGTCAGGGAAAAGCCAGAGATTACAGGTGTTGACGGAGTGAGTGTTACAGGGGCTGGTGATTTTCCAACACCATTCACCGGCACGAGTGCAGCTGCACCGCACATTGCAGGATTGCTTGCATTAGTAAAAAGTCTGTATCCGACAGTCCCAAATACTGAACTGCGTGATGCACTCCTGAATAGTGCTACCGATTTGGGAACCCCTGGATGGGATGCTATTTATGGATATGGCCTTGCTGATGCTCTCTCACTTCATGCCTATCTTCAGGAAGCAGGAAGGACTCCTGAAGTACCAGGCACAAATCAGACACCACTAATTCCTGATATCATTATACCTTCTGAACAACTTCCTCCAAACGAATTTATCCTCACTGAACCGGCCGTTCTCTCAAAACCCGGATCATATATCCTGGGTGATGACATCATCGACTTTTCCGAAACAATTCTCACAATTACGGGATCAGATATCAATATAGATGGAAATGGTCATTCAATATCAGGTATCTCAATCAGGTTTGGAACAGAAGCTCCGGTCTTACAAACAGGGATACTCATGTGGTCTCCTGAAAATAAACCGGTATCAAATATTTCAATCAGAAATCTGAACATCACCGGAACATATGCAGGAATTTCAGCAAAGGGAGTTCAGAACCTGCTTATTGACTCATGTGGTCTCCTCTATAATAACAGAGGGATTGATCTTTCAAATGCCCGCAATATCCGGATACAAAAATCCGTCACGATGGGGAACGGATATGCCGGAATTCATGCAGATGCCAGCTCTCGTGATCTTTCTATTGAAGAAAACCAGATTATTAAGAATCTGTATGGTATTGTACTGGATGGTTCATCCCTTTCCATGGTGAACAAAAATCTGGTAGCTGATAATTATTATGATGGCATTAAATTAGATCATGGCGTGAATCTTATCAAAGTGGATAATAATCTCTGTACCGGAAATAAAAATGGAGGTATAACCCTTTTATCCGGCCATAAAAATGTAATCACAAACAATACCTGTCAGATGAATAATCCATCTAGCATTCTGCTTTCTGAATCTTCTGAAAACACCATATCTGGAAACCGTCTGGTACGAAATGTCCGTGGAATAAATGCATACTATTCAGACAATAATATCATATCATATAATGAAATCGTCGGAAATGATGCAACTGGCATCATGCTTCAGCCTTCCGGACATAATAGTATCTCTGAAAACCGGATTATTGCAAATTTTGCAGAAGGAATTTTAATTACCAATGCGGTGGGTTCAGATCAGATTAACCGGATTGTAAACAACTATCTGGAAAATTTCCAGAATGTTCGGATTCAGGAGGGAGGAAGACCCAATTATAAATGGAATGATCCAATGACAACGGCAACAAACATTATCGGAGGTCCCAATAAAGGCGGTAATGTCTGGTCACTTCCGGATGGAAAAGGATATTCCCAGACCTGCCAGGATAAAAATACTGATGGTATATGCGATCTTCCCTTTACGGTCTTTTCCGGAAATATTGATGAACTTCCCTTGAAGTATACCGGTGAGTCTTTATCTCCGGCTGTCCTGTCAGAACTTGGCCCTCTTCCTGAACCAAAAACTGCTGAAGATTTTGTAACAAGAGGGAAAATCCTGATGGGCAGTGGCGATTATTCGGGAGCCATTACTGCATATGAGCAGGCAATTTCACTTTCCCCGACAAACTATCAGGCATGGCGGGATAAAGCCCTCTGTCTGAAAGAACTCAAACGCTATGATGAAGCGATGCAGACCCTGAATACCATCCTGCCGATATATAAAGAGAAGCCGGAACTCTGGTCTACAGCAGGGGATATTCTCCTTGTAGATATGCAAAAATATGCTGAATCAATTCCCTTTTTTGAAAAAGCACTATCACTTGATGATAAGGATACACATTCATTGGTCAACCTGGCCTTTGCCTATGATAAAACCGGGAAACCAGAACGTGCCCTGGAGCTATACCGTCAGGCATTAGACATAAATCCCTCTCTCACCGATGCGTGGAACAAAGTGGGCAATATTCTTACTCGCGCAGGACAATTTGAGGAAGCTGTGAGAATGTACGACAAAGGCCTTTCCATTGACCCTGGAAATGCGTTTATCCTAAATAATAAGGGATATTCTTTATTTTTAGCAGGGAAATATCCTGAAGCTATAGAATCCCTTGAGAAAGCTGTTATTTTAGATCCTAAATATAAATCGGCCTGGAAAAACTTAGGAGACGTATTCAAAGCTATGGGCAATATTGCTGAATCAGAACGAGCATATGCCAATGCTGCCTGATTGATCAGCTTTCCAGAATACTTTTTTACAAGAAGTACTGATTTCAATACATGAAGCGGAGTACCGTTTTCATGGTTAGTGTTTCTATCATGGTTCTCTCTCTGGTAGCGACTGGATCAGCATGGTATTCATCCAGCTATTCTTCTCAATATCAGTCATCGTCAGGATGTGCATGGGATCCATGGTTTGGAACACAGTGTGGATACTCTCAGAGTTACAGCCAGCAGTCGAGCACCTCATATGGAGGGTATTATCCATGGGGAGGAGGATGGGGAGGCAGCTATTACAATTCATACTCTTCATGGAACTTTGGAAGCTGGGGATTCTGGGCAAATGGAACACAAATTGAGGATGTCACCGGAGTATGGGATACAGATCTTCTTGGTGAGATGAATCTGAAACTGACCGGCGATGATATCATCCGTGGTTCATATATGAATGGTGAAAACCAGGGATACATCCAGGGCAATTTCAGCTATTCAAATGAGACATTACCGGCCATGGATGGGATCTGGTGGGAAGAGCCAACATACCAGCCCCCGTATTCAGCAGGTGTAATGGAGATTACGTTCCTGAACTCAACAGCACTTGAAGGTATCTTCTCCTACTCTGACGGAACATGGGGACCGTTCACCGGAACTAAGATCAGTGGTAACCTCACCGAAGAGACTGAGGCAATGCTTCTTGACATGCCAGAAGTGAACTGGACCCTTAATTACGATGAACAGAAGGATTATCTCGTCAGCAACCCACCGGAAGAGAACCCGGTGATGCAGCCTGGCGAGGAATCTACTGTTTAAACTATTTTTTTAGTAATTATTTTGAAATACTCGATCTTTATCCCGCCTATTTACCTGCCAGATAGAATTGTGTTTAGAATTATCGTTCCGAATTACTATTCATTACCATGGTAAGACATTCATGTGATTACCATTGCAATATAAATATAATGATAACGTAAATTTTGCAATACTCACACATTTGATCGGGTGAATACAATGGGAAGGCAGGGTACAGATGAAAACCTGGATACAACCGGATATGATCAACTTCAGTCTGAAATAAAAAAAGTTATCGAATTTCATAAATCCGGTTTATCTGATACCAGGATAGATACAGGCAGGATGTCTGATGAAGAGCAGGGAATAGGCTCTCTCTTTAATGAAATTTTGGATCAATATCAGAATTTTTTTTCACTCATACGGGATTCACTTGGATCAATTCAGAAAGGTGATTTTCAGGTAGAAGTATCAAAGCTTCCTGGAAAATTTGCAGATATTACCGATACGATTGACAGCATTCGCTCCAGCCTGTTTATGCTGGAAAAAGATATTACCAGGTTCTCCAATGCATTTGAACAAGGTGACCTGACACTCAGAATTGATACGACAAAATACCGGGGGGGTTTTGCTGATATTGTCGAGCACCTGGATCAGGGTATTGAGGCGATCAATGTGCCGATACGGCTGGTCTCTCTTGGAATTTCTGATTTTGCCGAGGGAAAAATCCCTGATATCAATGATGAAAACCAGTTCAAAGGAGATTTCAAAAGATTAATTCAGAATTTAAATCAGATAGTTCATGTCTCCAAAATGCGAGGAGAAGATATCAACACTCTTATCAGATCAGCTGAAGAAGGTATTCTGGATGCCAGGGCAGATCCTACAAAATACCCCGGATATCACGGAAATATGCTGGCAGGTATGAATAAAATCCTGGATGCATATATAAGTCCCATCAATGTTTCTGCAGAATATATAGACAGAATTAGTAAGGGAGACATACCTCCGAAAATTACTGAGGCATACCGGGGAGATTTCAATGAGATTAAGAATAATCTCAATGCCCTTATTGATGTTGTCCACATGAGAAATTCTGATATTAACATGCTTATTCAGGCAGCCCTGGATGGAAAACTGGATTTCAGAGCAGATCCTTCAAAATACCCGGGTGAAAACGGGAAGATGATTGAAGGTATTAATAAGATGTTGGATGCATATCTGGGGCCATTGAATGTATCTGCTGAATACATCGACAGGATTAGCAAGGGAGATACTCCACCAAAGATCACTGAAGAATATCGTGGGGACTTTAACGAGATCAAAAACAACCTCAATAACCTGATTGATGTCATTCTTATGAGGACTGCTGACATTAAACTTCTTACAAATGCAGGTCTTGAAGGAAAACTTGATGTTAGGGCAGATTCCTCCAAATATACCGGTTATCATGGAAAGATGATAGAATCGATTAATAGCATGCTTGATGCATATATCGGACCAATTAACGTATCAGCTGAATATATAGACAGGATTAGCAAGGGAGATATTCCGCCAAAGATCACTGAAGAGTATCATGGAGACTTCAATGAGATTAAAAATAATCTCAACGCTCTCATTGATGTTGTCCACATGAGAAACGATGACATTAAGATGCTCATTGAGGCAGCGATACAGGGAAAACTCGATGTAAGGGCAGATTATGCGAAATATCCTGGTGAAAACGGTCGGATGATCAAGGGTATCAATGACATGCTTGATGCATATATCGGACCAATTAACGTATCAGCTGAATATATAGACAGGATTAGCAAGGGAGATATTCCGCCAAAGATCACTGAAGAGTATCATGGAGACTTCAATGAGATTAAAAATAATCTCAACGCTCTCATTGATGTTGTCCACATGAGAAACGATGACATTAAGATGCTCATTGAGGCAGCGATACAGGGAAAACTCGATGTAAGGGCAGATTATGCGAAATATCCTGGTGAAAACGGTCGGTTAATAAAGGGCATTAATGACATGCTCGATGCATATATCGGACCAATTAATGTATCAGCTGAATACATAGACAGGATTAGCAAGGGAGATATTCCGCCAAAGATCACTGAAGAGTATCATGGAGACTTCAATGAGATTAAAAATAATCTCAACGCTCTCATTGATGTTGTCCATATGAGAAACGATGACATTAAGATGCTCATTGAGGCAGCGATACAGGGAAAACTCGATGTAAGGGCAGATTATGCGAAATATCCTGGTGAAAACGGTCGGATGATCAAGGGTATCAATGATATGCTCGATGCATATATCGGACCAATTAACGTATCAGCTGAATACATAGACAGGATTAGCAAGGGAGATATTCCGCCAAAGATCACTGAAGAGTATCATGGAGACTTCAATGAGATTAAAAACAATCTCAACGCTCTCATTGATGTTATCCACATGAGAAACGATGATATTAAGATGCTCATCGAAGCTGCACTTGATGGGAAACTTGACGTCAGAGCAGATCCTTCCCGCTATCCAGGTGAAAATGGTCGGATGATCAAGGGCATTAATGACATGCTCGATGCATACATCGGACCTATTAACGTGTCAGCGGAATATATTGACCGGATTAGCAAAGGTGATACTCCTCCAAAGATCACTGAAGAGTATCGTGGCGATTTCAATGAGATTAAAAATAATCTGAATGCACTCATTGATGTCATACAGATGCGGGGGGCAGACATTCAGTTACTAACAAAGGCAGGCATGGAAGGAAAACTGGATGTTAGGGCAGATCCTTCAAAATACTCGGGCTATCATGGTAACATGATTAAAAGCCTGAACAATATGCTTGATACCTATATTGGGCCCTTAAACCTTGCAGCTGAATATATTGATCGGATTAGCAAAGGTGATCTGCCCCCAAAAATAACAGAAGAGTATCATGGGGATTTCAACGAGCTTAAAAATAACCTGAACCAGTGTATTGATGCCATCAGTCTTCTGATTGAAGATGTGAACCACCTGTCTGAATCTGCAACTGCCGGAGAATTACATACCAGGGCTGATGTGAACCGGCATCAGGGATCTTATGCAACGCTTGTGAAAGGAATTAATGAAACGCTCGATGCAGTTGTTGAACCTATTGAAGAGGCAATGAGAGTTGCGAAAGAGTATGCCCGGTGTAATCTGGCAACATCCTTTAATCCAAATCTAGTTGTTAAAGGCGAATTTGCCGATTTCAAAAATTCACTTGATAAAATCGGCACAGATATATCAAAAACTATTGAAAACCTGAATGAGGAGATTGAATCTCTCTCAAAACATTCAAACAATGCACAGTTTGGTGTTGAGGATGTCAGCAAAGGTGCTCGTGAGATAGCCCAGAATGCTGAAGAGACATCAATGAATGCTTCCAAAGCAGAAGAGGGAATTGATCAGGTCCTACGTGCTATGGCTGACCTTACCATAATGGTAAGTGATATTTCTGCAAATGCTGACGCAGTTGCAAGACTTAGCGAAGATGCAAATACGCTCGCAAAGAAGGGTACTGAATATGCAGGTGCTGCTGACAAAGGAATGGAGAGTATTACCAGATCATCTTCTGAAGTTGAGCAGATTATCGGTGCAATCAGAAGTGAGATGGATCAGATCCGTAAAATCGTCAATATCATCACCGATCTTGCAAACCAGACAAACCTTCTTGCATTAAATGCAGCTATTGAAGCAGCACGGGCAGGTGAAGCCGGCCGAGGATTTGCAGTTGTGGCTTCTGAAGTAAAAGCCCTGGCTCAGGAATCACGAACCTCAGCTGAATCAATCGCTGATATGATCATGGGTCTTGAACGAAAATCCGATAGTGCTGCCCATGCAATTGAAGCAGCAGGAAAAGCTGTCATTGAAGGGAACAGTGCATTATCAGATACCCTCAATGTTTTTACAGAACTCACAAAAGCTGTTGATGATATTAATCAGAAGATGCTGACAATTGCACAAGCAACTGAACAACAGGCAGCCTCATTTGAGGAGATCACAGCAAGTGCAAATGAGATGAGTACGCTGGTCAAACGGACTGCCGATGATGCCACCCATTCTTCAGCAACAAGTGAAGAAGCCCTGGCAGTGGTATCGCAGATTAACGGAATTATAAATCTGATTAATGAAGCAGTCAGTAATATGAGAAATGAAATGGAAGTCTTCACATTAAGAAAAACTTCCTGATTTTATTTTATTGAGATTATAAAATCGTGTATCTCTTTAGGAGATAATACACGATCAACATCAGTCAGACGGAATGCAGCCTCAGGCATACTTCTGATAGTGCAGGTATCTGGATCCTGGATAAACACCTGTGCTCCAATCTTTTTCATATACGAAAGCCCCTGCGCTCCATCACTCCCCATCCCGGATAATATGAGACCATAGAGAAAATTTCTTGGATCTGGAGTCAGGGACATCATTGTCACATCAACAGAAGGACGGACAAAATTGACTTTCTCTGACTTATCAAGTACAATTGTTTCATTATTTTTAAGGAGGAGATGATTATCGCCGGGAGTTATGAAAAGTGATCCTGGTTTTAAGACCTCTCCCCCGTTTGGTACGATGACGTTCATGGAACTCAGCTGGGAGAGCCTGCGTGCAAATCGGGATGTAGTAGATTCCGGCATATGCTGAACGATTACTATTGCCATCGGTACAGCAGGTATGCCGGTAAAGATGTCAAATATTACTCGTGGACCACCAGTTGAAGAACCAATAATGAGGATGTTCATTATATGTACCGCACTAATCCAACATGGTTATATAATCATCAACCAGCGCGATGAGGTTTTCTGGTTCAAAAGGTTTGGTAATATAATCAAAGACATATTCTTTCAGGTGGTCAAGAGAAGTATCCGGAACATCCTTTGCAGTGAACATAGAAATGATGAGGTCATGCATCAGATTCCGGTTTACAATCTCCTGAATTGTTTCCCATCCGTCAAGACCTGGCATCATTATATCCATTAAAATCACCCCTTTGAATCCTTTTTCCAGATAATCCAGACACTCTTTTCCAGAATGTGCCAGAAAAACCGGAAATGGGCGTTTTCTAAATAAAGAGTGCACAGTAAAGAGAATGTCCTCATCATCATCTACGACCATGAGACCAGATTGTGAACTTGATGATATAGGATCAATTGATGGATCCATATGAAAATTATTGTGATTCAGACTATATTATTCTGCCTTATTATTGGTTAAAAGGATTGTCAATTTAAAAAACTTCTGTAGTGCTGATTCAGGAGATGGTTAGGTAACCATGGTTTATTTAGAAAGATATAAAAAACCTGCAGTTGGTTTATTTGTTCATTCATAGAAGATCCTATCACATTAAAACTTTGATTGATATGAATTCAGATAAACCATTTACAAAATTTCATAAAAAAAATAATTACCGGATAAAGAAAAGGGACGGGGGATTACCAGAAAGCCGGCAGAAGAGTACCAAACAGGTAAAATATCAAAGAAAAATTCTGAAAATTCCTTCCCGGCTGGAACGATTAATTGAAAAATATATTGAGAATAAAACAGGTAAACCTGTGGATACTCCAGCAACACTTGAACGAATCAGACAATCTATCCTTGCTCAGAAAGCAGGATACTGGAGTAAAACCCCGCATGCAAAATATGGAAGAGGATATGATGTTTTCGCATATCTTGCCTACCAGGCTCCGTGTTATATAATTCAATTTCATTATATCATCCAGAGACTTGATAAATCCGGAGTTTTTCCAGAGAATATCAGAGTACTTGACCTTGGAACCGGTCCCGGAGTTGTTCCGCTCGCTCTCACATGGTTTATGAAAGAGAGGAAGAAAGGAACACTCACCATTGATGCCATAGAGCAGTCTGAAGAATTCATAGAGGCTTTTAAATTTCTTGTTCCTGAATTTGCATCTGAATCGCCAATAACAACTGACCTTTTACAGCATGCGGATATCAGAACATGGCAGCCGCAAAACTCTGGTACGTATACCATGATCACCTGCCAGAATGTTCTGGCTGAACTTCCTGGAGAGAGCAGCAAAGAAAAAGCGGACCTCCTGATAAAATATTGTTCATCATTGACAGATGATGGAATTTTGATTCTGGTAGAACCGGCAGAACTTAGACATTCAACTGAATTGCGTATTCTTCAAAAGAATCTGGAGAAATCAGGATTATTTCTCTATGGTCCATGCAGATATATCCATCCGGGCCCATGTGAACCGGAAACATGCTGGTCCTTTGCAGAACTTTCTGAATTAAAACCCCCACGATTGATGGAGTTGTTAAGTGAGGGTCAGGATGGGTATCGGTTTATGAATACCGATATTAAATTTTCCTATAGTATCTTCACTAAAAAACCACTTGCTCCGGTTTGTCCTGATTCATTTATTCAAGGAACCATACCGCTCGGTGAACTTGAAGATTACCTTGGAGAAACTGTTACCATTGTTGGAGCAAAGATGTCAATGGACATTGGTAACCGGGAATTTGCCATTTTTCTCATATGTGACGGATCAGGAGGAGCAAAAGTTTATCTTATTATCCCCCGCTCATTAAAGAATGAAGAGATTAAATCGGTAAAAATTGCAGATTATGGAGATATTTTAAAAATATCAGAGGTTCGTGTCAGATGGAATCCAAAAAAGGGATCATTTAATCTTGTTGCAGGTGCACGAACACGAGTTTCTGCAATGCATAAATAGATAACCGGTTAATTGTTAATGAGTATTGCAGACAAGTGTTTCAATACAGGGTGATCGATGTCAGATGAAGATCCCATAAAAATTCTGCAGGTACGCTTTGCAAAAGGAGAGATATCAGCAGAGCAGTATGAGCAGATGCTTTCTTTTCTCATCCGGGATGTTTCATCATTTAAACAGACAGAAACAAAAGAGAAACCTGATATTATTGAAACTCCTTTGGAGCAGGAAACCACTCCGACTGTAGAACCAGAAAAACCTGAGTTTGCTGATGATGCTGAAGCAGAAGAGATTGCAGTCATCGAACCTGATTCAACACTCACCGAACCTGAACGGACGACGGTAAAAGAGATCGCAACAGCAATAGCAAATGCCGAAGAACCGGTTTCTTCAGACACTGAATCATTGGGAATAGAAGTAACCGAAGAGACGGAAACTAATGAGAGTGAAGAAGTACCAGCTGGTGAAGAAGACTTTGCGGCTGGCACTGTACTTGATACCTCGATATCTGATGAGCAAATTGAAGCGATTGAAATTTCTGAAGAGATCCCAGAGGAAGTAACAGAGAAAAAGGAGAGTGCTGAGAGATTTTTATCCCAGGAGGATCTCGGAAATGTCTGTTATGTTACTGCGGTAAATCTGGTCCAGGCCGGGGAATTTGAAAAAGCATATCCCTTTATCGAAAAATCTCTGACCATTCAACCAGAACTGACATTATCTTGGCTTTATAAAGGATTCATTCATCACAACCGGAAGGAATACGAAGAAGCAATCACCTGTTTTGATAAGGTACTAGCTAAAGATCCTTTTCAAATCCGAGCTTGGCTTTTTAAGGGATACAGCCTCTTTCATCTTCATCAGGATGATAAGGCGCTTGAATGCTTTGATCGGGTTATAAAGGAAGATAGAAAACAACTGCGAGCAATTATTTATAAAGGGTACTGTTTAAAAAATCTGAAGCGTTACAAAGAAGCAGGGAATGCCTTTGATAATGCAATCCAGCTCAGTCCGAGAGATCTGAATCTTCGACTGAACAGGGGAATCTGCCTCTTTGAAGATAAGCAATTTTATGAAGCACTAAATGCTTTCGATAAAGTATTGGAACTTGATAAAAGAAATTTATCTGCATGGCTATACAAAATTCGCAGCCTTATCAGAATGGAACGGATTCAGGAAGCTTTTCAAAGTTCAGGTAAACTTTTAGAGATTCAGCCTCGCGAAGTCAGCGTATGGCTTGCACGAGCTGATCTTTTATTAAAGATGAAAAAAGTTGAAGAAGCTCTAGATGCAACAAAGAAGAGTCTTCTTCTTGATAAATGGAATCCTGACACCTGGAGTCTACGAGGATTGTGTTTTTATAAACTTGGTAAATTCAATGAGGCTTTACAATGCTATGATAATGCCTTAAAGATTAATCCAAAACACCTAGATGCGATGAAAAATAGGGCATTGTGCCTACATAAACTGAAACGTCATAGCGATGCTCTGGAATATTATGAACACGCTATCGCCGGAAATCCGCATAATATTGAAGCATGGTTCAACCGCGGACTAATCCTCCATAAAGCGAAAAATTACGACGAAGCCCTTCATTCATATGATAAAGTGATAGAACTTGATAAATTCCATGCAAAAGCATATTTCAACAAAGGTCTGATTCACCGTCAGCTCGAACAATATTTTGAAGCATTACAGGCATTTTCACAAGCCACGAGTGTTGATCCCTCATTTGCATCAGCATGGTATCACATGGGTCTGATATATACAGACCTCGTCAGACATAAAGAAGCTCTGCAATGCTATGATAAGACTCTGAAGCTAAATCCAAAACATATCGGTGCTCTCCTGAATAAAGGAGTAATTCTTGAAGATGCCGGGCTGAAAAAAGAAGCTTTTATGTGCTTTCAGAAAGCCGCAAATCTGGATACAAAAATTGCAGCTTCCATAAAAGGAAGACTTGCACACTAATTTTATTCTTCAGGTCCCGTGATCCCAGCTTCCCATATATTCTTCTTGATCTTTTGTCAGTTTGTCAATGGAAAGATTCAGGGATGCAAGTTTGTATGATGCAACCATCCTGTCAATCTCATCAGGGACCTGATGAACATCAGGCTTTAATTCAACATGATGAAGGGCAAGGTATTCGGTGCTGAGTGCCTGTAATGCAAAGGAGAGATCCATAACTTCTATTGGATGACCCATCCCTTTTGGAACTGCCAGATTCACAAGACGGCCTTCTGCGAGTAAATGGATGACTTTACCGCCGATATGATATGAATGAATACCATCGCGTTCTTCTATAGTATCTGCATGAGAAGAGAGCCAGATGCCATCGATCTCGATATTAAAGTGACCTGCATTCGATAGAATGACACCGGATTTCATGACTGTCATGTGATCACCGGTAATGACATCCCTGTTTCCGGTTGTTGTTATGAAGATATCACCAACCCGTGCAGCTTCCTGCATGGACATCACATGGAAGCCTTCCATATGTGCTTCAAGGGCCCGTCGGGGATCTATCTCGGTAACGATAACTTTTGCACCAAGTGCTGATGCTTTTCGTGCCAGACCGCGTCCGCAAAAACCAAATCCAGCTACTACGATCCATTTTCCGGCAATGAGAGAATTCGTTGTTGCCATGATTGCGGTCAGAGCACTCTCTCCTGTCCCGTGCACATTATCAAAGTAATGTTTCATTGGTGTATCATTGACTGCAATGACCGGGAAGAGGAGCTTTCCATCAGCAGCCATTGCACGCAAACGATGGATCCCGGTAGTAGTCTCCTCACATCCCCCAATTACACCAGAAAGAACATCCTGCCTTACGGTGTGAAGACGATGGATAAGATCCATCCCATCATCAATGGTAATGACTGGTTTTGCATCAAGGACAGTATCAATGGCTTGATAGTATTCATCAACCGAACATCCGCGTTTGGCATAACAGTATACATTCGGGACCTTTCCTAGAGCTTCAGCCACATCATCCTGGGTAGAGAGTGGATTACACCCGGTAATATGGACCGTTGCCCCTCCATCAGCTAGTGTCCTGACAAGGTTCGCGGTTTTTGCTTCGACATGTAAAGCCATTCCGATGACTTTACCAGCAAAGGGCTTTTCTTTTTTAAATCGATCAGAGATGGCGCTGAGTACAGGCATGTACTGCCGTGCCCATTCAATTTTTAAATTTCCAGAATCCATGGTTTCCTCGTAAGGTACGAATATTAGGAAAATTTTCCATAAGTGTTTCTCCGGTAGTATTAAATCATCTCTCCATAATCCTCTTTTAGTACAGCGAACAAGAAGCTACACCAATGACACTGACCCGGAGGATCATCCCCTGCCTGGACATCAAGGACGGAAGAGTTGTGAAAGGAACAAATTTTCTTGGCCTTCGGGATGCCGGCGATCCGGTTGAACTTGCCTGCCGGTATAATGAACAGGGTGCAGATGAAGTAGTTTTCCTTGATATTACGGCATCCAGAGAGAACAGGGGGATGATCATAGACGTCATCCAGCGGGCTGCTGATGAACTTTTCCTCCCACTGACCGTTGGTGGGGGTATCAGAACACTCGACGATGTTCAAAAAACATTGAGAGCCGGAGCTGATAAAGTTTCAATAAATACAAGCGCCGTTCAGAATCCTGCATTGATATCCGAAGCTGCTCAGGCCTTTGGAACCCAGTGTGTGGTCGTTGCCATTGATGTAAAAAGGAGAACCTCTCCTGAGCCTGGGAAGACCATGATACCTCTGCCAGACCAGAGTTCATGCTGGTACGAGGTAGTAACACACGGGGGATCACAACCGACCGGAATAGATGCTATTGCCTGGGCGAAAGAAGCTGAAAACCGTGGCGCGGGGGAAATCCTGCTTACCTCTATGGAAACCGACGGAACAAAGGAAGGTTTTGATATACCCATTACATCTGCAATTTCTGAATCAGTTGGAATACCAGTGATTGCTTCAGGCGGAGTCGGGACTTTTGATCATTTTTATGAGGGCTTTGTGTACGGAAAAGCTGATGCAGCCCTTGCAGCCAGTGTCTTTCATTATGGAGAGATGACAATTGCTGATGTTAAAGATTATTTATCGAAAAAAGGGATAGCAATTCGCCCTCATACGCAATAATTTACTCTTTTTTTCTCCCGACTGATGCCATATATATACAAAACTCTGACTCTCCGTCTATCCCCAGAATACAATTCATATCATTATCATTGTATGAGCCTATCGCACATACTCCAAGTGAAAGACCTGCGCATACCACATACAGATTCTGGCAGATATGACCAGCTTCAATGAACAGATATCTCCATCCTCTCTGTCCGAACTTCCAAATCATACGTTCAGGAACAGCGGTCCAGATGAAGGATACTGCTGATGATGCAACCAGGTTTGGATTTCTGCATATCTTTGCTACAGACTCATGATCCCCGGAATGACACTCTTCTTTGACAAGAGCATGGTCAAGGGGGAGGTACCGATATATACCTGGATCCAATCCATTTACCCGGTTTACCACAATGCGTGTTTCAAAGGGATGTAATGCACCTGCTGAAGGGACAGTCCGAAAATTTGAACCATTCTCCTTTTCCCTGACACCCTGGGTATAATGAAGGAGAATAGATAGTTCCCATTTATGTATCTCTTCCGAAGAATATACGCGAATAGACTTTCTGTCATGTAAGGCATCCCATAAGATAACGGGAGCAAGAGGGATCTCACTTGGATCTGGCAAGAGTATGATCTTCTGATTGGGTTCACATACGCCACATACACGGGTTTTCGGTTCTTCTTCTATTTGATGAGAATCTCGAAAGAGTGTTTCCTGAAGAAACCGGTGACCGGTCCACGAGGAGTCAGATTGCATGTATAGCAATAATGCGTGACAGCTACCTGAACTTTACGATAATGAGATGAGTGGGAGGAGTAAGCCCCCTTCTGTTCATTGCGGCATTCAGCTTAGCACCGAACCCGGGCAGATACCGGGTTATCTGTATGCCCTGTTTCGGTTTGCACCCGCAGGGATTCGCCGTTTCATCGGTGATGTCCGTCTTCGCTCAGCAGGAATGCATCATAACTCAGGACATTCCGTATCGTTTCTGGTCCATAGCCGTGATTCTCACCACCCCTGACAAGCAAGGCTGCGTACCCGGTTGGTGGGGGGACTTTCCTCAGCTACGAAAAATCGTTACCGTCGGCCGCACTCTCCCTCTCATATCTTAATCAGCATCAAAAGAGAAAAAGAATATGTAAAAATTACTACCTGGCATCAGTAATAGTATTGGGTGAAGAGACCGGTAATGCCCGATAAACCGTCATTTATTTATAGAAATATCCTGATTATTCTAATTACGAAAGGGGAATCGTATTACCACTATTGCATTTATCCATCATAAAGGTGGAACAGGAAAAACAACATCCTGCCTACAGATAGCAGGGATCCTAAAAAATATGGGAAGAACAGTACTTGTAATAGATACTGATCCCCAGGCAAATGCGACTTTAGGTCTTGGAGTCTATCCGGATTCTCTTCAGAAACATATATATCAATATTACATGCAGAGATGTTCATCATCTCCAGATTCAGTTCTCCTGTCAGATTTTATCATAAAAACTATGTCTGGCATAGATCTCGTCCCCTCTCATCTTGATCTTGTCGGCGCAGAAGCGATATTATACAAAAACCCGGACCGGTATCATATTCTGAAAAGGGGGATTGATGTAATTAAGAACAGATATGATCATATTCTGATTGATACCCCTCCCTTCCTTGGTCAATTTCTCATGAACGGAATGATTGCTGCCGATCATTCTGTCATGGTTTTTTCTTCTGATTTTTTTGCTGTCGCCGGGTATGATCATATTAACATGATTATTCGGGACATCAAAGAGATCTTGGGAGTTGATATTCATATCAGTATGGCAATCCTGAACAGATGGAATAATCCATCAGAAAAAACAGAAACTTTTCTGGAAAAAATACAACATTTGTTTGGTATAAAACCGGAGGTACAACCTGACTCATTGCAGGATATACGAAGTCAGCTTGAAGACAGAATACGGATAGAAATCCCGGAAGTAATCCTGGTTGCGGAAGGAAGAGATGTATCTCATTCTTTAAAACAAGGTGTTCCACTAATAACTCTGGCTCCGGATGATCCATCCATGTCAGGATTTAAAAAAGCAGCATTAGTGATAGACTCATGGAAGACAAGGGGGAAATAATGGATACAGGTGAGAATAAACATTCGGGGAGAAGAGGGCTGTTCATGGTCACTGAAAATGATAAAAAGCAGCCAGAAAAGGAGATGGTTGTTCCAGACTATACAGAAATTATCAACAGGATTCTGAACTTTAAACAGGGGGAAATCCCGGAAGTACCGGAAGAGTTTGTGCCAATATTAAACCGGTTACAACAGGACACTGAAATCCTTCAGAATGAAAAACAGGCCATTCTAGAACTGACCAGAGAATTAGATCTATTGAAAGAAGAACAGGACATAATAAAAAAGGAACATGAAAGTTACCTCTCCGATCTGATTTCCGCTCATACTGAATTTGATAGAGCACTGGAGATATTTCAGTATCATACCATCCCTATGGTTCTTTTGGGATCTGAACAGCAGATCATGGATGCAAATGACATATTCTGCTCGATCTTCTCTGTTGAACGGAGTGAAATAACCAGGCATTTTCCACCTATTACTAAATATGTCTCTGATAAACCACCTTTTACCGCTCCGGACGGCAACCAATATTCTATTGTTACAATAAAACCCCCAATTGTTCCTTTTGATCATGATGCAGTTTCACTCGAACTCTTTATACCCTATCTGCCCCCGGGAGAGCCGAAAACAAAAGAAGTAGTATCCAGAGAGATATTAGAGAAAGCACTATCAAAAATCCTTCTTCCGGTTGCAATAATCGATGGGCATAACACAATCAAATATATAAATAATGCACTTCTGGAATATCTTGCACGGGATTATCAGGATATCTATCTTCGTGATATTGCAAGTTGTGGCTTTTCCGGAGAGATAAAAGAAAAAATTGAAGAAACTATAACAACCGGAACAAAAATCGCATATCAGACATCAATTCTGCATCGTGACAATACCTCTATTCAGGTATGGATCGAATTATTTCCTCTTACATGTGAAGAAGAGGCATACATTTTACTCGTTCTCTTCCCTGATGAAGAAGAGGAGGTCAATAATACCGAAGAAATCTCTCAGAATCTTTCGGAACTGAGGACGTCCTTTTTAAAAACTCTTCTGGACCTCAATCCTTCACCGATGGTTCTGTTTAATGATGCATCTGAAATTATCCTCGCAAATGAAGGTCTTTCAGAGCTTATAGGCGTGTCTTCCGAACAATTACAAGGCCAGAGATTGTCAGACATCGGGATTAGGGTATCCGGTTTTTCTGGAACGAGTGAAGAGATGGAGATACTTCCAGACAACATCTGTATTGAGTCACCATATGGGGTGCAATGTTACTCAGGTCTCCTCATTGCCAATCATCAATCAAATCAGAATCAATATCTTCTGATTCTTCAACCACCGGTTGATGTTCCAATCCAGCAGGATAAGCAACAAAGTCCGGATATCATTGAAACAGTACAGAATGATTCACCGTCTATTCAGACAGAGACTGATATTAATCCAGATGTTTCCCAATCAATTCAATTCTCTTCCATTTCGATTCCCGGACTTCTTATTGAAGATTCAATTATAAAAGAAATTAATCAGTCATTTAAAGATTGGAGCGGAATTCAGGATGAAAATATTTCAGAATATGCACAAATTCTCATCTCTCATACGGTCCAGGCCAGGGAGAACAGATCTTTGGTATTTTCATCACTCTATCCCGCAGGTCTGAAATCATATCAGATTCAGATTCAGCCGAGTATCTCTTTGCCTGATAAAAATATCTACTGGTTTATTGATCAATCCGAAGCACAGGAATCAATCGCATCATTACAGAATCAGATAGAGAGTTTACATTCCGAACTGACTTCAATAAAAAATAATCTTCAAGAGGAACGTTCTGCAATGAAAACTTCTGAAGATATATCCGGGCAGATAGATATCGTTGAATTTGAATTATCCGGTGGAAGATATGCAATGGATATTGGGATGGTTCGGGAAGTCGTCGAGATGCTTCCAATAACCCCACTTCCAAAGACTCCTCCTTATATCATTGGTATCATCAATCTGAGAGGTGAAGTAACCCATGTCATAGATCTTGCAGTACTTCTTGGAGAACGGATTAAGAAAGACCGAAGTGGCCAGAAGATTATCATCGTTCCTCCTGATGCAGCGCATGGAGAACATCTTGGAATTATTGTGGATAATGTTCGAAGTGTCACCGAAATCGGGGTGCGTCAGGTAACTGCTCTTGGAGATGAGATCAATGAGCGGATTCAAACCAGGATTAAAGGCATCATTAAGGTCACTCATGATGACCTTATAGAGAAACGTGAAGGAGAAGAGAAGGAAGCAAACCTTGTTATTTGGCTTGACATGAAAGAAATATTAAATCGTATGGCAAGTCTTCACTAAAAGAATTGTTCTCCTTTGAAACATATCATGGATAAAAAAATTATACCCCCCGTTTTTCCCCAGATTAATGTCCCACAAGTGAGTGAGAAGGGACTTCCGGAACTCATTCTTGATGTTCAGAAAAGACTCAATATTCAACTCACCAGTTACAAACAGGATTATATCAAACGAAGGCTTCTTTCACGGATGAATTCAACCAGATCAAAAGATTTTGTTGAATATCATCAATATCTGAAGACTCATCCTGAAGAAGAAGAAAAACTCAGGAATGCACTGACTATAAATGTCACAAAATTTCTTCGGGATCCTGATGTATTCAATCTGATTGGAAAAGAGATCTTTCCATCAATTATCCAGGAGAAGAGATCCATAAAAATCTGGAGTGCTGGTTGTTCATCAGGAGAAGAGCCCTATACTTATGCAATACTCCTGTATGATCAGGCAAAACCTGGGATTTCACTCAGTAATGTCATCACCGCAACAGATATCGATGAAGTGATTCTAAAAAGGGCAAAAGATGGAATTTATGAGAAGAATGCTTTGGAAAACCTGAGTGATTCCCAGATTAACAGACATTTCGATAAAACTGAAGATGGGAAGTACCGGATAAAAGATCACATCAGGAATATGGTTCGGTTCCAACCTCATGATCTCATGAAAGGTGTTCCGGTCGCACGGATGTTTGACGTGGTATCATGCAGAAATGTAACGATATATTTTAATGAACAACAAAAGAAGGATCTTGTAAAACTCGTTTATGAAAGTCTGGGGAATAATGGATACTATATTATGGGTATGTCTGAATATATGTCAAAAGATGTTGAACACCTGTTCAGACCCTATAAACCGATGCTTAAAATTTTCCAGAAAGCAGCGTAAAAATAAATTATCCTCTTTTTAGAAATCCCTTTTTTCTCGGAATTGGCTCCAGGCCAGATAACTCCCGGTTTTTATCGATCTTTTCTTCATGCGCTTTAATTTCGCTGTAAATAATATAAAAATTCAGACCTACCAGGATCAGAACAAAGAAAGTACTAATAAACAACGCCAGACCCTGGGGGCGGATTTCTTCCACGGTCCACATGATATAAAGCACCAGAAGTAACCCAAATAAATAAAATGGTCCCCACATTCTGATGTTCAGGATTTTCATGTGTGCTTCCAGATTTCTTTTCATACGATATCAATCTCACGGAGTGATCATCATTGGACACATACAGGTCCATGAGATCAGGTGAAGATAGATAACTAAGGCCGTCTAATGATAACCATATGAAAATTATCAGGGTTCCAATTTCCATACAAATCATTGCTATCCTGATGCTGTGTGCATTCATTACCGGATGTGTTGAGGTGACACCTCCAACCGGGGAACAGGAAGCGTCATCATATGGACCGGTTTCGCAAGGGAGTGGGGATATGAAAGATCTGGTAAAAAATCAGAATCAGACCATGACTCCTCCGGTTCAGTCACCAGGTCCATCCGATCAGCAGGGAGCAACTGAGCCGGTTTCTACTTCTTCACCTGAAACACCATTACCACCGGTTGAAAACGAATCATTTGTAAAAGTAACTCCGAAAGATTACAGCCAGCTCAAGGGCGATACACAGACTTCATATCTCCCCTATAACCGACCAATATCAACAGACAACCGGCAGTTTATGACAATATATGAGATATTAAATCAGTCATTCATGAAAAATGCTTCTGCATATGCATATCACCTTGTCACTCCGCCACTCTATATTGAATTAGGATTTTATCCAAAAATGGTAACCGACGAACAGGAAGTCTATAAAAGAACCGGCGATAAAGAAGGAACCATTAAGTATACCAAAGTCAGGCCATCACAGGATGCATGGTTTGAAATGCGTGTATATGATATGGACACAAACCAGGAGATAATACGGGAGGGATATGGAAAAACATACAGCATGACTAACAAAACAGCAGCAATCCGCAGGGCTGGGACCTTCCAGTTTGACTTTATGGGTGACTCAATTGCTGCTGATATTGCGATGAAAATCCCGGTCGATAATTCAACCGTGAATGCATTTTCAAATGTAAGTTCACTTATTGAAGATAAAAAAATCAAGTCCGGATTACTACCATCAGTATTTCTGCAGGAGACTGATATGGGTCAGGGATGGCAGAGAACCGGAGATCTTATTCATACTCCGGTGAAATATTCATCGATTTTAATTCTACCCTCATCAGGCTCGAAACTGACTCAGGATATTTCCAAATTCCCGGGTTCTCAGGATGCTGTTACACAATATGCACAGACGAAAACCGCGAATTCAGGAGAAACACACATAGCTATTACCGCTGGTGATGAAGGGTATGGATTTGAGTCTATCAGAAAAACAGGTGTGGTTTTCAGACAGGGACCATATCTTGTCCAGTTGACCAGTTATTCTGTCCCTCCGGTCTCTCTTGATGAATTAAAAAGACTTGCAACGTTAGTTTCCGGAAGAATAACCCAGACAAATTAATTTTTTATTTTTGAAAGTAAATTCAGATCATTAATATTGCAAAAAACATCCTTATCCGGGACCAGAGCCTGAATTTCCTGAACCGGAATATAACGGGTATGAAGGTCCTGAATGAGGGATGAAAGACGTCTTTCATCATTTTTTTCATAAAACTCTCTGACAGCATCACGACGATATACAGCGCAGAGTGGTTCATATCTACCATCTTCCCATACCGGAACCGCGGCATCAAATCCTTTTACTGCGTTAATCAGGTGTCTGATAACAATACAGGACAGGAATGGCATATCACAGGCAGTAACAAAAAAATATTCTCCTCCTGCATGCCAGGCCCCGGAATGAATACCCCCTGCCGGCCCCTGACCTTTCCGTAAATCCTGAATATATCTAACCTGATTTAATACAGGGAGAACTGCTACCTGATCCTCATCACGGCAGACTATCAGGATTTCATCAGAACAGGACCTGAGTTCTTCTGTCTGTCTCTCCAAAAAAGTCTTGTTCTCATAGGTAAACAGATACTTTGGATATCCGTTGACCCTCGTGCCAAGTCCGCCAACCAGTATGAGTGCTGAAATCATGATAAATGGAGGGATGAGTTTGTAATTCCCATGCGTTTTCTAACCCGTTCTTCAAGGTTCAGTAAATCCTGCTTTATTGAGATATCTGGCGTATATCCACCCAGACCTCCGGTTGAAACGACCCGGTGACAGGGGATCAAAATAGGAGTAAGATTTCTTTTCATAGCCATTCCAACAACCCGTGCCCCTGTTCCAACTGACTCTGCAATCTCCTTGTATGTTCTCGTCTCTCCATAAGGGATTGTCTTGACTTCCCGGTAAATCCTACCAAATACCGTATCATCCTGTTCATGAAGACTGCTTAGAGGAGAAAGAGTAGTAGTCTTTCCTGCCAGATACTGTGAAAGGGAAAGAGGAACCGGACCGGAAACACCCTGTCTTACAAACCGGATTCTGCTGACGACATTATCTGAATCCCATCTGATATAGACAAACCAGAGTCCAAACCTGGCAGATCCTTCCATTAATTCCAACCTTTTAACAATGAAGGGAATGAATGAACATTAACTTCCTGTATCTCCTCCTGCATCCAGCCTGGCAGTCGTTCTTTAATGGAGGGATCCAGAAACCGATTATCGCCGATGATAAGCACACCCCTGTCTTCCGGAGTCCGGAGAACTCTTCCAAGTGCCTGGAGAACCTTGTTCAGCGCAGGAAGTGTGTAGGCAATAAATTTTCCTTCCTCACCATATTGCCTCGTATAATAGTGCATGATCATCTGTCTTACCTGGTTCCACGGAGCAAGGGGAAGACCGATGACCATGGCTCCGGTCAACATCTCTCCCCGGTAATCAAGTCCCTCAGAAAATTTACCTCCACATACGGCAAATAAAATTCCTTTTTTCCCCTTCCCTGGCAGACTCATAAATCTTGTCAGTAATGGTCCTGCTTCACTGCTGTCCCTGGGCTCAATAAATACCTCACGGTCATGAAGATGCATCTCAACTTCCCTGGTAACTGATTCCAGCATCTGGTAAGAGGGAAACCATACACCAAGGTTTCCAGGGATTGTACAGAAGGTACGTATATAAGAGATCATCCTTTTCAAATTTTCATCTGACTGCCGCTGAGAATATGCCGAGGTGATATCTGCAGTTGTGAGTACAATCCGATTCTTTTTTGGAAAATGATTGGGAAGTGAAAATGATGAAACAGGATAATCCACAGGAAGGGCTCTGAAATAGAGCTGCTGATAACTGCTCAGCGGTGTTAATGTTCCGGAAATATATACAGAACAGAAGTGTTCACGTGCAAGAGTTGAGAGAGCGGGAGATGGATCAATATTTCTGACTTCAAGATAGATATTCTCATTATCCTTTCGAAAAAGTGTAAGGTATGCAGGATTTGTCCCTGAATTGTGAAGCCGGTACAGGAATGCAGAGAGTCGTTCAATCCCGGTTGTTCTGAAATCACCCCGTTTGCTGTTTGTCTCTCGAATATTTTCAGCAAGATCCATGAACTCATCGACAACCTCCTCCATTGTGCCATAGAGTGACTCCCGAAGTATCATACGACTGAATAACTGGGGATCAAACCAGTCCTCAGTTACAGCAGACCGACGAAGACCATCAAGAAATTTTTTTATGCCAGGAATAAGGCGTCTTATTGCTTCAAGGTCTTTGACTTCCTTTTTTATTGAGGAAATATCATGATCTGCCTGTTCAAGGGCCCGATGATCAAGACTGACTGACATAATATCCTGCATCACATCGCCACAGTTATGTGCTTCATCGATGAGCAGCAATATTTCAGAAGGCTCCCGTTGCAGATTCAGGTATAACTGCTCCCGGATCTGCTCGTCCATGATATGATGATAATTACAGATGAGGACATCAGCCTGTAATGAAGCCTGTGCCATGACCTCATAGGGACATAGCCCCCCACATGATTCGCGTAGTGTGTCAGGTTTAATACATCTTTCAATAACCTGAGTAGAAAGGCGTTTACATGCATCAGACGGAACCAAACGAAGACCTCCAGCCTTTTCATTCTGAATTGCCATTCGGCTTCGGATAAAAAAAGGACAGATGATCGGATGGTCCGGATCATTTTTCCTTATCTGATCTAGGATGACCTTATCTTTCGATGGATCCAATGATCCCCGATCAGCCCGCTCCCGGATAAGCGCCGTTGAGAATCCCTTGACAGCCTCACATTTCCGGTAGGTATCTCCTGAACCGCCCAGAGGACACATTGAACTTTTCCCAACCAGATATGAAAATTTTAAACAAGGTTGTTTTTTCCGAATGAGTTCTAGTTCCCGTATATAGGTGGTAAGCTGGGATATGGTCCGGACTGCAACAATTATCTGGCGGTCTCTACGTCCAGCTAATAATGCAGAGACGACAGAAGATTTTCCAGATCCGGTTGGTGCATCTATGAGGAGGACGCCACCCGTTCTGGCAGTTTCAAAAGCCCTGTGTAACATTTCTTCCTGTCCGGGCCGAAATGAAGAATAGGCAAACCAGTCCTGCAACTCATTCATCTGTAGCTGATTGACCCTGAATGCTTAAAGAAGATACGAATGACCGCAAAAAATGATAAAAGAAATATTATATAATTCCGTTTTTATTGAAAGTATCAGAATATTTTTTATCAGTTATCTGAATGTGATTTGATACCCAGTCCTTAAGAAATGTCATAAGTTCAATAGTTATCCCTAATTTGTTGGCCTGATAATCCTGGATAAGTGATTCAACTTTCCCAACAAAAGTATCATGCTCCTTTTTATGAAAAGCCAGTCCAGGGTAACCACACTGCTCCATATATTTCTCTTCGGTTGAAAAATGATAGACTGTATATGCTGCGAGCTCATCCAGAATTTTCCCAAGGACTTCCTTTCCCTTTTTTTCCAGCATTGCATCGTGCAGCGTGTTGATGAGCTGAATAAGTTTTTGATGCTGCTCATCAATCTCTGTAACATGAACACTCAGGGATTCAGACCACTTAAGAAATGCCATGATAAAGCTCTACCCATCCTTCATATAATATTTATTCATGAAATGACCGATACTGGTTTTTCCTGTGAAAATTATATGTAAACAAAAATATATTGATACTATGGATATTATACAGAACACATATAATCTGAAGAGATTGTTCAAAATAAAATTTGTCATCATTTTTACTATTTTCTTATTATATATCTCGGGATTTAGTTTTGGTGATGATACATTTGATGAGAATATCCTCATAACCTATCCTGTGACATTAGAAAAACCTGGAGTCTATTATCTGAATGAATCAGTTTTTATCAATGATTCAGCAATTCACATCACCCATTCAGATATCATCCTTGATGGACATGGCAATATTGTAACAGGAAATATGTCTTCAGGATCGATCGGAATTACAATACAACATCCTGAAATGATGATGCATAATATTACAATCAGAAATATTACCATAAGGGATTTTGAAACCGGGATTCTAATCGATACCTCACATGAAATCAACCTTGAAAAAGCAGATCTTATCTCTCATATGAGAACAGGAATCCGGATAGAGACATCAGAGAATATACAGATAACCAGGTGTACGGTTCAAAATAACAGAAATGAAATTACCGGTGGATACGGTATCCAGATATCAGATTCGAATAAAATAAAAATAACTAACTCCCAGGTAACCGGGAATGGGAAGACTGGAAAAAGTAATTCAGGAGGTATTTATATCACTAACTCTTCTGAGACCAGTATTATTTCCAGTCAGATCTCTACCAATCCAGGGTTTGGTATTCGGGCCGATAATGGAACAGAACATCTAAAAATATCAGATTGTGATATTTCTGTCAATTCAGGAGATGGAATACTAATCCAATCAGGTTCATCTCCAGACATCCAAAAATCAATTCTGGATAAAAACAAGGAATCAGGTATTGAACTGATAAAAGTGGTGCAACCTGTAATTACCGGGAATGTTATCACTTCAGGCACCATGGGGATTTCTCTCTTAGATACTGAAGACATGACATTAACAGGAAATTCATTAAAAAACAACCGGATTGGATTTGATATCTCTGCCTCAGATATTCGTTACTATAATCACCATATTTCAAATACCAATACGATAGACTCACGAACACTCATCTATCTGAAAGATGTCCGTGATAGAAAGATTGGACCATCAATGAACCCTTCGATGGTCATCATTGTCAACTCATCGGATATTGCATTGTCTGAACTCGTGCTATCAAAAAATTGTGCAGGGATTATCCTTGCTAATAGCTCAAACCTTACCCTCACAGATATTTCTTTCATAGAAAATGGTATTGGCATTAGGTCAGAATTTGGAACAAACAATCTGATATGCAACAATCTTCATGCAGAAAGAAACCTGGTGAGTGGATATTATATAAGCAATACCAATAATTTTACCCTGACATCAATCTATGGTCAGGAAAGCCCATCTGGCATCTATCTTCACAACGCAACAGGGGGGATATTAAAAAATATCTATATGACACAGATTACCGGATTAAAATCACGAATGCCTTCAGGGATTACGTTGAGCGGGTGTGACAGTATCACCGTTTCCAAGTCACAATTCTCTGAATGTTCTTATGCAGGACTTGTATCAGACTCTGATAATCTGAATCTCACTGATAATAGGTTTCTATCCAATACCTATGCCGGTTCAGTAATTCTCTCAGGCCCGGTAGATCTGTATAATAATTCATTCCTTAATAATGAGGATACCGGCCTTATCTTAAGGGCAAATCAGAGTACTATCCTCCGTAATACATTCACCAATAATAAGAACAGAGGGATTTTATTGATTTCTGGGAACGAAAATCTCTTTGCATATAATACCTTTAAAAATTATAAAAACTGTATGATTCAGGATAAAAATGCTATTAATATCTGGAACACCTCCAACATGTATTTTTCTGATAATACTTATCCAGCTGGTAATTACTGGGGAGATCCTGAAGGTGAGGGATTTTCGGATATATGTACCACAGATCCAAATGGTTGCTGTATTGATCCCTATATTATTCAATTGTATAACATAGACTATCACCCCTTATCATCACAATATATCATCGAATCTACCATGAATACTGACCTGAACCAGAATGGCCGGGAAGATTTGCAGGATGTGGTGAAATATATGAATATGGTCTCATCTGGTGATACCAGTTCATTATATGATTTCAGTGGTGATGGGAAAATTAACCTGAATGATGTAGTTTCATTATTTCATATAATAATAAAGAAATAAAAAAATAAATTAGAGATATCAGAATATTGAAGGAAAATTATTCTGTTTTATAAGAAAATATTTCGTTTTTAAACGTAAAATGGAATAGAAACTATTTTTTATTGAGATGCTGAAGTTTGGAAGCACTATTGTCAGAGTATTTAAAATCGAGGAACGATATGGAGGGGAAATTAATAAAATGGAGTTGTTTACGCATGATTAATAGGAGGGGGCTTCATTAGTGACTACCTGTGATGAAAATACCGGCTGTTTATGTGAACATACGCCGGTCGATAATCCCGTGCCTCTTGCAGGAAGAGCAAAATCATTACGACTTCAACGGGGAATCCGTCCCTGGATGGCAAGTCTGATTGCTATCGGAGGGATCATTGGTTCAATCTACTACCTGGGTTCAGGCTATCTTATTGCGGAAATGGGACCTAGTGTTATCCTTTTGTATGCTATAGGAGGTCTTGTTATCTGGACCGTGATGCAGTCATTTGCCGAACTTCTGGTAAATGTCCCCAGACAGGGTAATTTTATAAGTCATTCGGCAGAATTCATCTCGCCAACATGGGCTGTCGGAACTGGTTGGAGTTATTGGTTTAACTGGTGTGCCTATATTCCATCTGAGGCTGTGGCAGGGGGAATAATCATGCATGTTTTTGCCCCTCAGCTTCCCATAGTTGCATGGGCCGTTATATTTCTTACCATGATTACCCTTCTGAATATTATTCATGTAGGAGGATTTGGATTTGTTGAGAGTACGCTCTCGCTTATAAAAATCATTCATAACGGAGTCTTTTGCATAGTTGCAGCCCTTATCATTCTTGGCTTTATAGGATCCGGAGGCCCGATCGGATTGAGTGTGCTTTTCCCACCGAATAGTGATCCCTTTACGGACATCTTCCCAGCCGGAGTCTTTATCCTCATCAGTAACCTTGCTCTCATTCTTGTCAACTTTCAGGGTTCAGAGATTGTCGGACTCGCCGCTGCAGAAACGCAAAACCCGGACAGGATTGTCCCAAAGGCATGTCGGCAGGTTGTATACCGGATTCTACGTGTTGATATCATCCCCATCTTACTGCTTGTCATGATCCTGCCATATTCGGAAGCGGGATTGTCAGATAGTGTATTCTCTCTCGCTCTTTCCAAATACGGATTTACAGAAGTTGCAGGAATTTTATCATTCATAGTTCTAACCGCAGCTTTTTCCTGTGCAAATTCAGGATTTTATGGATCGGTAAGAGCACTGTATGGTCTCTCACTGGAAGGGATGGCACCGAAAATTTTTTCGAGACTAAACAAACAATGCACGCCAATGTATGCCACACTCTTTACTCTTCTCATGTGCTGGGCAGTTCTGAGCATGTGGTGGTTCTCCAATGGTGAGGGTGAACTGTATCTCTGGCTCTTATCAGTATCAGCATTTACCGGTGCTATCTGCTGGATATCTATCTGTTATTCTCAAGTGGTATTCAGAAGGCGTGTTTACGAACGAGGCTATTCAAAGCAGGATATCAAAGCCCCAGCTCCATTATCTCCATGGTTCCCCTTAATGATCGGTGTTATTCTTGAGATATTTGCCCTGGTCATCCTTGCATTCAATGAGGATCTAAGAGGCTCCCTCTATCTTTCTGTCCCGGCAGTGGCTGTTCCCATGCTCATCTATTACATAGGGAGAAAAACCGGGACGATAAGCGGCATAAAAATCCGTCATGAAGATGAAAAACCCTTTGAAGAACTCTTCCCGGAAAAACATAAACCCTCATAATCTCCATTTTTGATACATAGATGCAACCAGTACAGAAGGTGCCATATGAGGACCATGTTTCAATAAAGACTGGTCTCCCGCCAGGTATCCCGATTTACATAGGGAAACATGAACCGGAAGTTACCAAAGTTTCTGCTCTGATATATTCTGCTGATGGATTTAATATTTTTCCAGAGATACAAGCATCTGACATTTCGGAAATTCGATCCGGATATGGGATCTGTTGGGTTCACATTTCAGGACTGAAAGATATTGATAAAATAAATCAGATCTTGTCCGATGCAATCCTTCATCCATTAATTGCTGAAGATGTCTTTAATACCAAGGGAAGGGCGAAGGTTGAAGATTTTGGTGATACACTTTTTATAATTCTTGATATTATTCTCAGTAATGGTACAGAACTGCAATCACGGAAGATAAACATCATTACGAAAGAAAAACTGCTAATATCAATATCAGAAACCAGCAACCCTTTTGAGAATATTAAAACCCGCATTTCTCTTCCAAATGGAAAATTCAGAACACATGACGTCGATTACCTGATGTATTCAATTATCGACTCCGTTGTCGATACCTATTTTTTTGGTCTCGAAAGAATCGAGGATTTGTCAGAAAAACTAGAAGAACGGGTCGTTCATGATCCAAATTCGGATATCATCATAGAAATTCAGTCATTTCGACATACACTCATAAAATTCAAGAGACAGGTCTGGTCACTTCGGGATGTTATCATGCACCTGGAACGATCCGATTCTGATTTCCTGACAGATTCTACCAGGATATTCATGAGAGATGTATATGATCATGTGATAAAAATTTCTGAAGATCTTGATATTCACCGAGAAATGGCTGAAGGAATCATGGAAATATATCTCTCCTCAGTATCAAACCGTACCAATGAGATAGTCCGTGTTTTGACTGTAATTGCAGTTATCTTTATCCCACTGACCTTTCTTACCGGAGTCTATGGAATGAATTTCTCATATCTTCCGGGTATTGATCACCCTGCCGGACCTATAATCATTTTTGGTATAATGATCCTCATTACAACCAGTATGGCAGCGATTTTCAGATGGAAAAAATGGATTTAATCAAATACCTGAATTGCATCACGCAACTTTTTCGTTGAAACACCATACGGACCCTTTACAGTCAGAGATATGGTGTATGTTCCTGGCTTGATATATGAATGAACCGGATTCTGTTCAATAGAATTACTGCCATCACCAAAGTTCCATGACCATGATTCAATCGTTCCTGAAGAACGGTCTTCACAGGTGATGGACAGAGGAGTTTTTCCGCTCTTTTTGTTGATAGCAAAATCAGCTATTGGTTTGGATGTCTCCGATAAATCTAAATCATTCATATCAGATTGATTCTTTTTCTTGCTAATGTCTGAAGAGAATATGGATGGATTTATCCGGTCAGATTTTGAATAGGTCGGTCCCACTGTCACGACTTGATCAGCTGAACTGATTCCTGACGGTCCATACACCGTGAGCTTGACAATATATGAACCAGGTGCGGTATACCGGTGAGATGGATGTCTGAATTCCGAAACCGCTCCATCTCCAAACTCCCAGAGGTACCGATTTATACTTCCTGTAGATTCATCGGTGCACTGTACAGAGAGGGGAGCTATTCCTTCTGATGGTTTCAGACTAAAACCAGCAACAAGGGGTTCAGGTTCAGGTGAAACTACAATATATCCCTTTCTGCTGACCTGATTTGTTCCGGACGGTCCGGAAACTGTCAATGATACTGAATAGACACCGGTCTTATTGAATTCATGAGTCGGGTTTCTTTCAGTGGAGATCTCTCCATCTCCAAAGTCCCATTTCCAGTCAGATACCTTTCCCAGTGACTGGTCAGTAAACCGGACCGTTAATGGTGCATATCCGGTTCTTTTATCAGTTCTGAATCGTGCTTGTGGTGGAGTAAGAGAGGTACCTACTGTAATATAATCTTCTCTTACTTCTGTCGAGGAGCCATCAGGACCATGAACCTGAACACCGACGGTATAGATACCTGGATGGGTGTAGGTATGGCTAACCGTCTCACCAGTTCCATTTGATGAATCTCCAAAGTTCCAAATCCAATCAGATATTGTACCGGTAGATTCACTTCTAAATGTAACATGCAATGGTGCCGGGCCTGATACCGGGTCAGCAGAGAATGATGCAATTGGGATTGATATGGATTCTGTCACATTGATAAGATTGGTATTGATTATCTCCTGTGTATTTCCTTCAAATTCGCGAGTCAGGTGAACAGAATAGATCCCTGGTTTTGTATAGGTATGAGTAACTTCTGATTCATTCGAGGTCATTCCATCCCCGAATTTCCAGAGATAGGTTCCATTTTCCTTTACCCATGATGAACTAAAATCAACGGTAAGAGGTGCGGGACCTGTCTTCTCTGATACTATAATTTCTGGAATTAGTATTTCAGATCTTTCTTTCGTATCAGTACCTCTGCCTACCTCATATTTCGATACATTAGTAAGGGTTTCTGTCTTATTTATCGGGATCAGTATATCCGGCTCTATTTTTTCTGTTCCATTGATACGTGCACTCTGATTATCTGAAGACTCATTAGGAGGAACATTCAGACTAGTACGATTTGGAACAACCATTGGTTCAGAAATAACCGGGACAACTATTAGTGATTGATTCGATTGATTCGACTCATTAGAAATAATAAAAGGCTCCTCACCTCTTGTTTGAATCGGTGAAATATTGTCAGCTTTCGATTCAGGAATTACAGGAACTGGTTCCTTAACCAAAACCGGCCGGGGAGCAGAATATCGGTTCTCTCCACCAGGTCCTTTGACATTGAGTGAAACAAGGTATGAACCGGTGGCATTGTAGGTATGAACAGCATCTTGTGTTTTTGCAGACGATCCATCACCAAAGTCCCAGATCCATTCAGTAATCTCACCGAGTGACTGATCGGTGAACCTGACTGAATACGGGGCATAGCCTTCTGTGCCGTTACTTGAGAAATTCGCAACCGGTGGCGGGATTGGCATTGTAACATTCACAAATTCATTCTTGGTAATAGTACGGGATTGTCCCTGGAAATCCTGAATTGTGAGACTCACAGTATAGACACCAGGCATTGCATAGGTATGTACAGGCGATGGTTCATTGGAGGTATTACCGTCTCCAAAACTCCATTGCGAACTCATCACATTGCCGACATCCGATTTTCCAAATGTGACTGTGAGAGGAGCAGTTCCTTTCGCAGGTTCAGCATTGATGATTAATTCAGGGGATAGTGCAGATCCCAGAACAGATATCAGGTCTGTCCTTTCCACACTGTCATTCCCACCCGGTCCGTCCGCATTCAGAAGAACGGTGTAGATACCAGGTTTTGTATAGGTATGCTCAGGATTCTTTTCATTGGAAGTAAACCCATCCCCAAATATCCAGGTCAGGTTTTCGACATCACCGGTTGTTTTATCAGTAAATGCAACGGTAAGTGGCGCATCTCCTGAAATTGGAAGGGCAGAGAAAGAAGCATGGACTGGTTCAATAGATTTTTCAGCAATGATTAAATTCTCTTTTACAAGAACATCTGTACCATCCGGACCAGTTACACCAAGTTTTACATGATATGTTCCAGGGTTGGTATACACGTGGGCAGGGTTTTGTTCGGTTGATGAAATTCCATCACCAAAGTCCCAGTCCCATGCAGTAATTATACCCGTTGACTCATCATGGAATGATACATCCAGGGGAACATGTCCCTGAACCGGATCAGCAGAGAATTTTGCTTTGAGAACTGGAGGGGCTTCTAGCACGGTAATAACTGAATTTTCACGCAATTCATCTTTCCCGCCAGGTCCCCTGACGGTCAGCGTAATGGAATACTGGCCGGGCAAAATATAGGTATGAGTGGGATTTTTACCTCTGATTACCTTACCATCGCCAAAATCCCAGATCCATTCATTGATTTCACCTTCAGACTGATCAGTACATACTATGGCAAAGGGAGCAGTCCCTTCTGTGCTGCTTATAGAGAAATCTGCAACCGGAGCTTTTGGAGGTGAAAGTACAGATATAACCGAAGTTTTTACAATTCCTTCTTCAGAGCCGGCATAATGCAGAGTAAGGCTTACCGGGTAATCCCCGGGTTTGTCAAATATATGAGTAGGAGCCGGTTCAGTAGAGTTTGAACCATCGCCAAAGTCCCAGTATCTTGTTTCATACTCTCCGGTTGATGTGTCGGTAAATTGAACCGAAAGTGGAACATCGCCTGACGCAGGTGTACATACAAAGTTCACAGAAGGTTCAGATACGGAAGCAACAGGTTCAGATGTCTCATGTATTGCGGCTGTTGTAATTGGTTCAATGCTTTCTCCTGTAACTTCAGTATCTTCAGATGATTTTGAAATTTGGTTGATGGTATCAGTTGGTAAGACAATTTCTTCAGGTTCTGGAAGTACTTGTTCGGACTCAACAGATATTGGGTTACGCGTATCTTCAGGAGCAGGAGAAGGAACTGATTCAGTAAGAACTGGGATATTATCAGTTATAGGAGTTGGCAGTACTGGTTCAGGAACAGGAGAAAAAGAAGAAACAGGTACCGGAGTGGGAGTTGTTGGGGCCAGGGTCGGTGGCGGAAGATCAGGGTGAACTATAATATATGATGGTCTGGTCAGAATATCATCATTATGGGTACCGGTCACTTTGAGAGATACTTCATATGTTCCAGGTTTTTCATATACATGGGTTGGGTTTTCAAGTTCTGAAAATAATCCATCTCCAAATGACCATTCCCTCGAGACTATAGTTCCGGAAGTCTGTTCGTTAAACTTGACCTGCAGAGGAGTGGTTCCTTCAGTTGGTTCAGCAGTAAATGATGACACCACCGGAGTGATTACCTGAATAATTCCGGTTTTTGTAATTGTATCAGTACTTCCATCACCTTCAATGTGTAATGAGACATCATACGTTCCATCTGTCTGGTAAATATGTATTGGAGATTTTGCTGCAGATGTGGTCCCATCACCAAAGTCCCATAACCAGGAAGATACCAGTCCTGTTGATAGATCAGTGAAACTGACCTTCAGAGGCGAAAGACCAACCGCATCAGCCACTGAAAAATCAGCATGGATCGATGATACTGCAGGAACGGGTGCAGGAGTTGCAGGTACAGTATGTTCTGATACTGGTTCTGGCACATTCAGAACAGTCACCAGATCTTCAGGCTCCGTGATCTCTCCGTTCTGAACGACAATAGAAGACTTGGTATCTAAGGTGCGCTCTGTAAGAACCGGCTCAGACGATGAGACTGATTCTGAATCAGGTTCTGAAACCGAAATATATCCAATTCTTGTCTTTTTATCTGAACCGGCAGTTCCTGAAACAGTCAACGAAACCGAATATACACCGGGTGAAAAATACGTATGAACCGGATTTTGTTCTGATGAACTCTCACCATCACCAAATGACCATTCATAGTGGTCGCGTATTCCAGTAGAGAGATCGGTAAAGGAGACCGTAAAAGGAACATTTCCTTCTTGCTTATCAGCAGTAAAATCTGCTGTAATGGTTGTATGCGCATTCTGCACACTAATTGGAGGGAAGTCTCCAGTGGATGTACCAATGCACAGGATCAAAGATAACAGAATTACCCCGACTACTCCTGATTTAATACATAATTTCATATGCCCAACCCATCGTGATATAACCATATGAGTTTTTATATATAAAAATTATTATCTTAAAAATGAACGCCGAAGGGGAGATTTGAACTCCCGAGGTGTTACCACCAGTGGTTTTCGAGACCACCGCCTTCCCGGACTAGACTACCTCGGCACAGATGCTTTAACATGTTATCATTTCCGTTTGATAATAATATCGTCATCAAAAAGATATCCTATGTCACTATGGAATCATGAAGTCCCATTTTTTTACCACCTTACCTAGACTTTGCCCGGCGATTTTGCCCGGCAGATCACTACTCTTATAGAGAAATATGTTCCAGAACTATTGGTATCACCGATACCAGTCCGGCCCGGTCGATCACCCCTGCCATCCTGAGGGTCGGACACTACTATTCTGTAAAGGACATATGTCCATGCATAAAAGAGATAATCTTTTTGGATATAGTAGTCTCATAATGTATCAGGCAGAATATTCACTGCAATAATATGATGGTGGATGTACATGGGGCTATTTCGATCACATGATGATAAGCAGAATGGTGAAAAAATTTCCTGGTCGGTTCCCTTTCCTCCTGATTTACTTGCACGTCTTCGGGGTTTTTCTGCCGTTTCTATTTCAAAAGCTTCAGGAATGTATCTTGAGGATGTTTTTGAAATTCTGAAAGGTTCTCGTTCCAGAACCTCTCCTGAAGTAATTGAAATGCTTGAAAACGTATTAAAGAAACTGGAAGAGGATGATCAGCGGCTGGAAAAAGAGGCTGCAAAGATTAATTTTATGATCAAAGGGTTTGATGTACTCGAACAAAAGAAGCAAAAAAGACAGCTGAACAGACTTCCCGAAACCGGATATTATCTGGAAGAATAAAAAAGATTATTCCATTGGTTCTGGCTTTCCGCCTTTACCAGACTGGGATACCATCATATCATCAACCCGAAGCAGCATCTCTACAGCTTCTTCTGAGCTCTGTATTGCCTGCCTCTTGCATCTGATTGGTTCAATAACTCCTTCTTTCTGCATATCCACCAGTTTACCAGTGTACACATTCAGTCCGAAGTTCTTCTTCCCTTCTGCATGTGCCTTCTTTAACTCTACCAGTTTATCGATTGGATTATAACCGGAATTTTCCGCAAGGGTGATTGGTATAGCAGCGAATGCATCTGCATATGCTTCGATGGCGATCTGCTCACGTCCACCGACATTAACAGCATAGTCACGAAGGCGGACGGTAAGTTCACTCTCAACTGCTCCTCCACCTGGCACAAACAGTCCGTCTTCCATTGCATCCATGACTACCCGGGTTGCATCGACAACAGCACGTTCTAGTTCATCAACCAGGTAATAGGTAGAACCACGAAGAAGAATAGTCACAGTCTTTGGGTTCTTTGCACCAGTTATGACTACCATATCTGCGTCATCAAGTTGCTCTGCCTTCTCTGCAACACCAAGGTCACTCTTTTTCAGGTCTTCAGCTTTTGTAACAATTGTTGCGCCAAGTGAGCGGGCTGCAAATTTCAGATCTGCTTCCGGAACATCTTCAATGGCAAGAATTCCTGCTTTTGCAAGGTAGAACTGGGCAGCATCTGCAATTCCTTTCTGGCAGAGGAGAACATTTGCTCCGGTTTTTGCCACAGCATCTGCCATCTCCTTTAATGCACTCCGCTCCTGTTCTGCAAATGCTTCGACCTGCTCAGTGCTTGAGATCTTGATCTTTGATTTGACCTCTGTCTTTTTGATCTCAAGCTCCTTCTGAACAATTGCAACCTTTGCATTGATTACGCGTTTTGGCATCTCCTGGTTAACGCGGGTCTTGTCAATAACGCAGCCCATGATAAGTTCTGCATCATCCATGGTTCCGCCGGTGTGCTTTTTGATCTTAACATCATCCTCATTCACCGTTACCTTGTTTCCATCCTTGGTGGCAACTTTCATTACCGCTTCAACAGAGATATCACTAATTTTATCCTTGACGTCCTCAATTGATTTGCCGGTAATTGCAGTCTGAACAATCTTCTTCATGACGTCCTTATTGTATGCGTCAGTCTTAGATGCCATTGACTGCAGAATTTCAAGAGCCTTCAGCATTCCCATCCGGTATCCACGGCAGATGACGGTTGGATGGATCTTCTTGTTAAGCAGGGACTCTGCCTGTTCCATAAGTGAGCCTACAAGAATGACAGCAGTGGTCGTCCCGTCTCCCACCTCTTCGTCCTGGGTTCTAGAGACTTCAATGACCATCTTTGCCCCAGGATGCTGGACAGAGATCTCATCAAGAATCGTAATACCATCATTGGTGATGGTGACATCTCCGGTCCCATCAATGAGCATCTTATCCATTCCACGTGGACCTAAGGTGGACCGAACCGCCTCAGCAAGTGCTTTTGCTGCTGCTATATTGGAGCGCTGGGCTTCATATCCCTGTGTACGCTCGACATTCTGTTTCAGAATGATTACCGGTTGTTGAGCAAGCATAGAATATCCTCCGTTTCAATACAGGTGGATTTAAAGTTCTATATAAAAATTGTGAGTTCGTGTCTCATAATGAAACCGGTTAGTCTATTCGGGAGACCTTAAACAGACTGTAAACCGGAACGCCGTCAATGTCTCGAATGCCGCGCTTATCAAAGAGAACACAACATGCTACAGGAACCGCACCATGCCTTTTGATATAGTTAATTACTTCCTGCAAGGTTTTGCCGGAGGTGATAACATCATCCACCACTACTATTCTCTCTCCGGCATGAATGTCAAAATTACCGCTCATGGATCCGATTGGTTCATCTCCTCCGGCATGTTTGGCAGGATGATAAATACCAATTCGTACACCCTCTGTTACTGCCATCAGGGTTGCTAGCGGAATTCCGGATATGGCTATTCCCACATACACCTGGGGAACGGGTCCTTCAGGGTTTTTCAGATGAAGCCGTGAGAGGAGCATCTGGGCACTCTCCACCAAAAGCTGAGATTCGCCGGATACGGCAGTCCAATCTATATGTACATCTTTCGGGGTAGCCGCTCCTTTCTCCTGAGTCAGAAGCCAGGTCACGGTCTCCATAGAGAGGGACAATTCATCAGCAATCTGCCCGGGGCTGTGACCTTCACTCCGCAGGTGCCGTGCTTTTTGTATCAACTCATCCAGGGTAGACATCTGAACAGACATTTTCGTCAATCTATTTATTTTTTCGTCTTACCTGCAAACCACATATCGGACAGATAGAGTCAGCAGGCATGACATCATAATACTTCCCACACCCCGAGCACCGAAGTTTCCATATCCGCATTTCTGGCTTCTTCTGCATCATGGGATGGACATCGATATTCAGATATTGTGCGGTATTCTGGAGAGCAAAATCATCTGTACAAATTACTCCATGGACCTCGAAAGCAAGAGCAAGAAGATCAGTATCTGTTTCAGATAAGACATATCCATCTCCGGATTTCGTGGCGGCATTCCGAACAGTCATGAGAGATTTCTGATCCGGCTCTGATATGATCAGTCCTTGTGAGAGTAATACTTCAAGTCTTGCTTTCCCCTTAAGATCCTTTAGTTCGGCGATAACCCGTGGAACAGTCATTATCTTTCCGGTAACAGGGATGGAAATAAAAAATGCGGATGTATCCAATATCAATGCCGGAAGAGAATCGTTTGTCATCAGGTAAACCAAAAATCAGAGATATTCTGCCAGTACCTTTGCTGCTGAATAGGTACTACAGGCTCGTTCAACCGTATCACTGCAGGAGATTGAAGCAATTCCAGCACTGATGAGTCGCGTATAGGCACCAGAAGCCAGAACACCGTGAATTCCTACGGTATGAATCGACCGAGCTCCCTGTTCATACAGCATCATTGCAGCGGTTGCCTGAGTTCCTCCGGTCGAGATAATATCATCAAGAATGACCACATCACGCCCTGCTACCGGCACTGACTTAGGTTCTATCCTGACCTGTTCCCCGGATATACGGGTCTTCTGGAGATAATCACAATCCCAATTCCCATGAGAAGCAACATCCTGTCCAAGATGAAGCGCTCCCTCATCAGGACTTAAGATGAGTGGATTTTCAAGCGATAACGTATCAATATACGCTGCTGCCGGAGTGGAAAGAGAGACATCAGTTGCTTCAGTATGGAAATAATTCAATACTGATTTTTCATGGATATTTACCGTATAGACTCGTGATACACCAATTCCAAGGATGTGAGCTATCGCTCGTGCAGAGAGGGGTTCACCAGAATTGAATTGCTTGTCCTGTCTGGCATATCCCATATAAGGAATGATGAGTGAAATGTCGGACCCGGAATAAATATCTTTTAACAGAAGCAGCTCGACCAGATCATCACTAGTAAGAATGCTTCCACATATAATCACTTTCTCTGCGGGCTGCTCTGCACGCACATAGATCTCTCCATCAGGAAATTTCTGCCATCTGGTATCAATTACCGGAATATTCAATGCAGTTGCGAGCCGGCCGGCAAGAACCTGAGACCGTTGCGTACTGACAACCTTCATAATCTCATTAAGATTTGCTGAAAGTACTTAAACAATTGTCCATGAAATTATTACCACGAACGGTTTTGCAGGTGTCGATATTATAATGAATCGGGTGAACGAACCATCGGAGCGAGAAATTCAACCAGATACTCCGGAAACTACCAAAGTATGGGATGTTCCGGGTATAGAACCAGTGGATACACTGGATGATGAAACAGATGCGCCTGTTGTAAAGACTGATACTTCAGCTGCATCTGAAGAGAAAGAACCCCAGATACCAGTAGATGATGGCTCGTCACGGTCGGTTACTGTCCCTGAAAAACTCATTGATCAGGTAATCGGACAGGAACATGCGGTAGAGGTAATCAGAAAAGCAGCAATCCAGCGCAGACATGTCATGATGATCGGGACTCCGGGTACAGGTAAGTCCATGCTGGCAAAGGCAATGGCTGAGCTGCTTCCAAAGGAAGAGATGCAGGATATTCTTGCATATCCAAACTCTGACGATCAAAATGAACCTATCATCAGAACTGTGAAATCCGGCCGTGGCAAAGAGATTGTCACTGCTCATAAAGCAGAAGCGAAAAAGAAGATACAGTTCAGAAATACCCTCATCATGATCCTGATGATCGGTATCATCGGGTATGCTTTTATCACCTACCAGTGGCTGATGGGTATTATTGCTGCAGCATTTATCTTCATGGCTCTGCGGTATGCCACTCCCAGGGAAGAACAGATGGTCCCTAAACTTCTGGTCTCCAATGATAAGACAACAACAGCACCTTTTGTCGATGCGACCGGATCACATGCCGGTGCTCTTCTCGGAGATGTCCGCCATGATCCCTTCCAGTCTGGAGGACTTGAGACTCCTGCACATGACCGGGTTGAGGCAGGGGCCATTCATCGTGCACATAAGGGAGTTCTCTTTATTGATGAAATTAATACCCTGGGTCTTCCTTCACAACAGAGTCTCCTGACCGCAATGCAGGAAGGACAGTTCGCAATCACCGGTCAGAGTGAACGTTCATCAGGAGCAATGGTCAGGACTGAACCAGTCCCATGTGATTTTGTCATGGTCGCAGCAGGTAATCTTGACGCTATTGAAGGGATGCATCCGGCCCTGAGATCCCGTATCAGAGGAAACGGTTATGAGATCTATATGGAAGATACCATGCCCGATACTCCTGAAAACCGGGAAAAATTTATCAGATTTATCGCGCAGGAGATCAAAAATGATGGTATGATCCCTCACTTTGACCGGACTGCCATTGATGAAGTCATCCATGAAGCCAAACGACGTTCAAACCGGAAAGGCTACCTGACCCTGAAACTTCGGGACATGGGGGGTCTTATCAGGGTTGCCGGTGATCTTGCACGACAGGAGGGTGCAGAGCTTACAACCAGACGCCATGTTCTTGAAGCCAAGAAAACTGCCCGTTCCATTGAAGATCAGATATCCGGTCAGATGATACGAAGAACACGTGAATATGAACTTGCTGTCGTTGAAGGGACTGAGATCGGACGGGTGAACGGTCTTGCAGTCATGGGGAGTGATGCTGGATCCGTCCTCCCGATTATGGCTGCAATTACTCCGGCACAAGGTGATGGTGGTAACATCATCGCAACAGGACTTCTTAAAGAAATTGCACAGGAGTCAATCAAGAACGTAGGAGCCATCCTGAAGAGATTTACAGGAAAAGATATTAGAAATATTGATATTCATATCCAGTTTATCGGAACATACCAGGGGGTGGAGGGTGATTCTGCTTCAATTACGGTTGCCACAGCAGCTATCAGTGCGCTAGAATCAATCCCGGTCAGACAAGACATCGCAATGACCGGGTCCCTCTCAGTCAGAGGAGATGTCCTTCCGGTCGGAGGCGTCACCTACAAGATTGAAGCAGCAGCACGGGCAGGTATCAGGACAGTCCTCATACCAAAGGCAAATCTTGGTGATGTTCTCATTGAGGATGAATTTTTATCAACCATTGAGATCATTCCGGTAGAAAAGATAGATGAGGTACTCAAGATTGCCCTGGTTCCTGACAACCGTGAGATGTTCCTTGATAAGCTGAAAACAATCGCATGGTCCACAACCCGTTCGATTCTGGGAACTGATATTTCTGCACCCCGGACGGTAGTCTGATGTCTCTCCCGTACCGTTACTACGATGTCCGCAGGGTTACCGGAGAGGTTACCCAGATTGACGTGGACAATGGAAGAGTGGAACAAGCAGGCTCCTCATTTTTTGATAAAGCAGTCATCAGGGTTCTTGGAGAAAAGGGATGGGGAATACTCTCCGTATCTGGCGAAGAGGCTGAGTTTGAAACCCTTCCGGAGTCCTTCATTCAGGAAGCATATGCTGCATCACAGGTTACGAACATACATATCCCGATTCAGGAGACACCATCTCACCTCCATGTTGTACCTGCGATGAAAGAAAATCCGGCAGACGTAAGTCTTGATGAGAAAGTTACTATCCTGCTTGATATGTATAAGGCAACGAACGGGCAGGATATTGTCAGCCGTCGGATTAACTATATCGAAAAAGATGAAACGGTTTCATTCTCCGATTGTCTTGGTCATGCATACACCTATCACCTGTGCAGATGCGGTTTTTCAGTCCTTGCTGTCGCATCACGTGCAGGCATTGTCCAGATGGGATACGAACGGGATCATACCATATCCGGCCTGAACATACGGCATCGACAGGATCTTGCCAGAGAAGCAACAGAACGCGCCCAAAAACTCCTTGATGCAAAACCGGCGAAAGGAGGAGTGATGAGGGTAGTTCTGGATCCAGAACTTGCCGGGGTTTTTGCTCATGAAGCAGTCGGTCATGCCTCAGAAGGAGACCTGGTGAAAGAGGGAAGCTCCATTTTGAAAGGAAAGATCAACGAACAGATTGGATCAACACTCCTCACGATAGTTGATGATCCATCACTCCCGCAATTTGGTTTTTGTCCGGTGGATGACGAAGGAACAGAGACAAAACGGACAGAGATAATCAAAAATGGGATATTGTCTGCATATCTTCATTCCAAAGAGACACTTGCATCCGTAGGTGACGGGGTTGCAGGTCATTGCCGGGGGATGCCGGGTGTTGAGCCGATTGTCAGGATGAGTAATACCTTTATTGAAAACGGTGATTCTACCTATGATGAGATCATCTCCGAATGCAGATCAGGAATCCTACTCAAGGGATCACGGGGAGGTCAGGTAGACCCCGGACGGGGGATGTTCCAGTTTAATGCTGAGTATGGATTTCTGATTGAAAACGGAGAATGCACCACTATGGTTCGTGATGTTTCCCTGTCCGGAGAGATATTACAGACCCTGCATACCATCTCCCTTATCGGTAATGATCTGGCGCTGCATCCGGGATATTGTGGTAAAGGTGGACAGACAGTTCCGGTTACCGATGGGGCGCCACATCTTCTGCTTGACAATGCAGTAGTAGGAGGGTGTGAAATTGATTGAAGATATTCTCCGGGCTGCAAAACAGGTTGCTGATGAGGCTGAGGTTTTCTATGCTCATAGTGAATCAATTGCTGCAGATCTGAAACGGGATAGTATTGCCATCGGAAGTAAATCCAAAGGATCCGGCATTATCATCCGGATTATTAAAGATGGAAAGATTGGAGTATCCTGTACAGATAATCCAAAGACATGGAAGAACTGTCTTGAAGCAGCATGTGCCAGTGCCAGGTTTTCTGATCCTCTTCCCTGGAAAGGGCTTCCAGGGCCTGAAGAAGTAAACCAGAAACCCCTCGCCCTTGACAAACGGATAACTACCGATCCGGCCCTCGTTATTGATCTTATCAACCGGCTGAAGACAGGTGCTGAGGCATATACTGCAGATATCACCTCAGGATCAGCATCGGTCGCTATATCAGAACATACCATTGCAAATAGTAATGGTTTATTTTATAGTACTACCGGAACACAGGTTCATGTCAGTCTGGAGATGATTGCCGGTCAGTCCACAGGCTATGAATCTGATACGGCATGGAACCTTGACATAATAGATCCTGAAAAAACCGGGAAAGAAGCCGCCTTTTTTGCAGCCCGTGGTCAGGGAGGAGAAGAGATAGAAACAGGGATTTACGACGTGGTTCTCTCACCAATGGCAATTTCCCAGCTCCTTGATGCTGCAGTCATCCCTGCACTTTCAGGAAGAAATGTTCATACCGGACGTTCGGTTTTTGCCGGAAAAATGGGAGAGCATGTTGCAGGGGATACGATTTCTCTGATTGATGATCCAATGGACTCACGAGGGGTTGCCAACTGTGCATGGGATGGTGAAGGAATGCCTGTCCGGAAGATTCCATTCATAGAGAACGGTATTCTTCGATCATTTGCCTATGACTTGAGAACAGCATACCGGTACGGGGAAAATCCTACAGCCAGTGCTGTTCGGACCGGTCAATCCGGTGCTCCGGCTATCGGAAACCATAATCTCATACTGAAAGGACCCGAATATGATATTCTTTCTGATAAATCTGTATATGTACATGACCTTATCGGTGCACATACTGCAAACCCCATGTCAGGCGATTTCTCAGTAGAACTCTCATCACCTTTCTTTGCATATGATGGAGAACTTCAGGAGCCAATTAGGACCGGGATGATCTCCGGAAATATCTTTGATATCCTCCATAAAATTCAGGGGTGTAGCACGGATACCCGAACACTTGGTTCAACTATTGTGCCTTCTGTCAGATTATCAGGCATTTCTGTCATCGGGAGAGGATAAATGACATCCGATGCACTAAAGGCAGATCCCAACCGGCTTATAAAAATTATCGCATCTTTATCAAGTACCCGTGAATTACTCTCACCAGAGGTTACCAAGGCCGATGCATTGGAAATCAGACTGGATTTAATTACCGAGCCGATCGATGATGCATTACACTCACTTCGGACCTCCTTTCAGGGCCCGATGGTACTCACTGTCCGGAGTAGTGATGAAGGAGGGGCATATGCAGGAGGGTCGGCAGGGCTGTGGAAGAAATTAGAACCTTATATCGGACTTGTAGATATTATTGATCTGGAAATCAGATTTAAGGACCATGCCCCACAGGTGAAAGAGCACAATAAAGCCATAATAGCGTCCTGCCACCAGAACCGGATGCCTGATGATGATGAAATGCAAGCTCTTATAGAAGAGCTTCATTCTTTTGGCGATATTGTAAAAATTGCTGTACAGCCTCAGACAAAAGAAGATGTCATCAGACTTCTGAAAATTACTGCTGCTTGTCCCTACCCTATTATTATGAGTGTAACCGGAACTGTATATCGATATGCCAGGCCTCTGCTCTGTCTTTTTGGCTCTCTATATACCTATTGTTACATCCATAGCGAGACTTCACCCGGCCAATATAGTCTTCGTGAAATGCAACTTCTTGCCCATCTGCTCAGCCCTGGATTTGTCGATCCCTGGTTTGAAGGAAGACCGGTCAGGTCAGGAGATGCATCTGGCTATTATGAACGGGCTGAACAGTATAGGAAACATCTCGAATTTTAATGAATTCACTTTTTCATGAGGACGACACACCGGATACTACTTCGTATCTGGTATGACCCGGCATGCGATTTCTCAAAAGTAGTCATTGGATATCTGAACCGGGGGGCCAGTGGAAATTGTTCTACAATACATGGCTCTGAAGTTACAAGACTTGAAAACCGGTATATTGTTATAAACCATCATTTTGCATATGAGGAAGAGGTGTACATCCCGTACCACCGGATCTGGTGGATAACCTATGATAGCCGGATGATCTGGTCTCGTACTCATAGATAGATATACAGACTCTGATTGAATAACTTGCAATATCCTTTTTCAGACCCTCCAGTTAAATCTGAATCTTCCTCAAACCTGATAAGGCCGCACACAAATATAGTACATATACGGGATGCGATAGGGATCTGAAATGCAAATAACTTCTTTCCTGTTCATCCTGGTATGTGCATGTATTATTCTTATCTCTCACACGTGTGCATATCAGGATGAGAACATGGAAAATACTCATCCATCTGACCTCATCCAATTAAAAGAACTTCAGGATGAGGTCATTATTGGTGATAAAATCACACTTACGGGCCAGATTGACCGGTCATTATTCGGAACACAACCATCTGATGTAATAATCCTCATTACTGCGCCTTCTGGTTCACATGCCGACACCTTCATGCTGGCAAAACCTACATCAAACGGGACTTTCAGATATAACCAGATAGCTGATGTTGGCGGGGACTGGGGTTTTGAAGCATTGTATACCGGAATATACAGTGAAAAAGTTTCGGTTCTTGCAGTTCCGGGTAATGAACCTAAAAAGACTGCATTAACATTAAGCGGCTGGCCTACGTTTCCGAAAACCGGTGATTATGTCACTTTTAAAGGTCGGTTAACAGACAGTGAAGGGAAAGGCATTCCACATAAAGAGATCTTGTACAGGCTTGCTTCAAGCCCGGTCGGATGTCTTGGTGGATGCGCATTTGGTGGAATGCTTGAATGGAGGGAAGCAGGATCTGTTACAACAGACCTCAGCGGAGAATATTCATTCAGTCTTCCGGTTGTTGAGAGTGGAACTGTGCAGATTGAAGCGGTATTTTCCGGTGATGAAGGATATAGTGCAACCTCCTCAAGAGTACTGAAAATTACGGTATACGAATAAATTATTTTTTATATTGTTCAGGATTCTTATCAAAAGTATCCTTACATCCTTTATTACAGAAATAATAGGTTTTTCCTTCATAGGTAGATTTGAATTGGGCAGTATTCGGATCCACTGACATGCCACATATCGGATCAATTTCTTTATTCATGTACATACCTGATTTCATTTCCTGCATAAGAGCCGGGGGTGTATACTGTTTTAAAAGAAGAGAAAGACTGATGACCGTAACCGATGAGAATGCCATGGCAAGAGCCCCATATTCAGGTCTGAACGTGATTACAGGATAAAGAATTCCGGCCGCAAGTGGGATGAGAACAATATTATACGCAAAAGCCCAGAATAAATTCAACCTGATTCTTCCCATTACTTTCCTAGCTAACTGGAGAGCTGCTGGTATATGAATGAGTGAATCCCTAACCAGAACCACATCAGCACTTTCAATAGCGATATCTGTGCCAGAACCGATTGCAATTCCGGTATCCGCCCGTGCAAGAGCAGGTGCATCATTGATTCCATCCCCGATAAATGCCACCACATTTCCATTGTTTTGAATCTGAATTACCTGATCTTCCTTCCCTTCAGGTAATACCCGGGCAAATATATCGGTAATTCCCACCATAGACGCGACTGCATCGGCTGTAATCTGATTATCACCGGTAACCATACCGGACCGGATACCCATCTCTTTCAGGAGCCTGACAGCCCGTTCAGCTTCTGGCTTTACCTGATCCGCAATAGAGATAAGACCCAGAATTTGGTCGTCACGTGAGATGAGAATTGTTGTTTTCCCTTCTCTTTCCCGCCGGGTTACCAACTCTTCTTCGTTAGATACAAATGAGATCCCTTCGGATACGATGAAATCACGGGTTCCCAGTCGGACCACCCCTCCGGATATTGTTCCTGAAAGGCCGCTCCCGGAAATATTCTGAAATGATGTGACCTCTGCAGGTTCAATCCCCTCGTGGTGTGCTTTTGCGAGGATGGCAGAACTTATCGGATGGTCGGAGAGAATTTCAAGAGATGCAGCCATGGACAAGAGGAGTCTGGGATTACCGATGAATGAATCCACATCGGTGACAACTGGTTTTCCCTTGGTGATGGTTCCCGTCTTATCAAAAAGAGCCACGGTAATTTTATCAGCTATTTCTAAAACCGACCCATTCCTGATAAGTATACCAAGTTCGGCCCCACGCCCGATTCCAACCGTTACCGCAGTCGGTGTTGCAAGACCGAGAGCACACGGGCACGCTACAACAAGAACTGCAATCAGGGTCTGAAGGGAGAACCGAAGATCCATTCCTCTAATACCATACCAATAGAGAAATGCAAGAAAAGCAATAAGAAGAACAACAGGAATAAACCAGGTAACAGCATAATCAGCAAGTCTCTGGACAGGAGGGCGGGACCCCTGGGCCTCTTCAACCAGTCTGATAATCCGGGCAAGCATCGTGTCAGAGCCAACTCTCGTAGCTTTATAAATAAATGCCCCGTTTGTTACCAGAGTGCCTCCGATGACCTCCTGCCCTGGTTCGCGCAAAACAGCCAGAGGTTCTCCGGTTACCATGGACTCATCAACATAACTTGAACCTGATACAACGATCCCATCTACAGGAATCCTTCCTCCCGGTTTCATACGAATGATATCTCCAGGGATAACTTCCTGAACAGGAATGTCTTTCTCAACCCCATCACGAATAACCGACGCAGAATCGGCCTGCAATCCAATCAATGAGGTTATTGCTGATGATGTCCGCCCTTTTGCCCGCGCTTCAAGATACCGGCCAAGAGATAAAAACGCGGTAAGCATAAGTGCAGTCTCATAGAACAACATATTCATATCAAGAATAATGGAAAATGTTCCGAGAACACTTGCAAGATATGCAACCGATATTCCCATCGCATACATGACATCCATATTCAGGGTTTTATTCCGAAGAGCACCAAAAGCAGCACGAAAGATAGGAGTACCAAGCCAGAACAGAACCGGAGTTGTAATAAGGAACTGAACATATGACATCAGATGCATATCATGATCCGGAATATACATCATGCCCATAAGAACCAGAGAGAGACTAAAACCAATGATGATTTTAAAAAACTGCTTTTTTAATTCTATTTCCCGTAATTTTTCACTCTCATCTATCTCATCATGGTCAGTTCCGAGAAACTGATATCCGGCATTATGAATGACATCTCTGATTTTTTTTATATCTACAAGAGAAGGATTATAGGTGACATATGCTCGCTCATTCGACAGATTCACATCGGCTGATATCACACCATCTATGGTCTGCAGGGCTTTCTGAACTGTCTGAACGCAGGAGGCACAGGTCATTCCTCCAACCTTTATAACTGCTTTTTCAAATCTGACCGAAAATCCACTCTTTTCTACAGCCCCGGTCAGATCTGAAACGGATACCTGTGAAGGATCATACAATACCCGTGCCTTCCCTGTTGCAAGGTTTACTTTTGACTCCATCACACCCGGTGTTGATGAAAGACTCTTTTCAACCGTAACTGCACAGGTGGCACAATGCATTCCGGATATCTCCAATTCAATCTCTTTTTTATTCTCCTCTGCCATACAGGAACCTCTTTTTAGAACCATCTTTTTCTATGGAGATAAATGAAACTCAAAAACTCATTTTGGATAATAAAACCAGATGATAATATATGATCCTTTGTGCAGCACAGATATCACCCTGTTGGAATGATCCGGAATCCGGATTAAAAAAGATGAGACAATATGCTGCTGAGGCAGTAGAAGGGGATGCTGAGTTGATTGCATTTCCAGAGCAGATACTAACCGGTTGGGATCCCCATGATACGTCATATACAACAGAAGAAACAGGAGCACTCGTAGATCAGATGCGTGAGATTGCACAAGAGGTGAGTATCGGATTAATCGGATCATATCGGGAAAAAGGTGGAAAAAAACCTTTAAACACCTGTATTGCTATCGGACCTGATGGGCGGACACTTGCGAAATATTCCAAGATTCATCTTTTTTCTCCAGCTGGAGAAGACCTCCATTACTCAGCCGGCAGGACACTGGGATCATGTACCGTAAACTCCTGCACAATTGGTCTTGCCATATGCTATGATCTCAGATTTGCACAACTCTTTCAAGCGTACCGGAACAAAGGGGTCCTCCTCATGATTGTTCCATCAGCCTGGCCATCCTCACGAATGAAACATTTTAATCTTTTCACCACAAGCAGAGCGGCAGAATTTCAGACCTTTGTGGCTTCTGTCAATACCGTCGGTATCACTCCGGTCGATACCTATACAGGAGGGACATGTATTGCCGGACCGGATGGAACTATCAGGGCACGGGGAAGTGATCTGGAAGAATTAATTTTTTATGATATTCACGAAGAAGAAGCACTCAGTATGAGAAAAAATTTCCCGGTCCATCAGGATTATGAGAGGGTTGACTATACTGAATTACTTACCAGATAAAAAAGGGTTTACAATATTAAAATCAGTTCACTCACAGATTCATCATATTCATCATCACCAGGGAACCTGACCTGTATAAAGGTGGTTGTCGATCCTCCACTGGCGGTGAATTTAAAAAACCCTTTCTCATCTGTGGTCGAGATACCAAGAATAGAAAAGTCGCTTCTTGTTCCAACCCGGTCGGATGCTTCACAAATTACCTTTTTCCCTGCCAGTGGGGCTCCGTTCTCACCCATCAGTTGTCCGCCGATGGAGACCGCCTGACCAGGGAATGGATTGGAAGGGGATGCCTTTGCGGTAATTTTTGTCTTTGATTTGGCTACCTGGGGGATAATTTCGGTCTGGACCTTTGGCTCTTTTGATATATGACCTGGCACAATCTCACTTACTGATCCCTCAAACTGAGAATTTCCATTATATCTGACTCTGAGATATTCAGGCGGTGATGCTGCCGGTCGGAAAAATGAATATGCCCCTTCAATATCAGTAGTTGCCACTGCCAGAAATTCATATTCACTTTCCGGATCATTTTCCTCCAATCGTTCAAGCGAGACTTTCTTATTACCCATGACCGTACCTTCTGCATCAGTCAGGATCCCTTTCACGGTGAATGGGAGATTTTCACCCGGATCAGCAGGATCGGTCCCAATTGAAAGATGGGTCACTACCTTATCAGCAAAAACACCAGTCCCCCACCCACAAAAAACAAGTGCGATAAGGGTTGTCAGGACCACCTGAGAAAAACGGAGTGCACGTTGTGACTGCACTGGTGAACACGTCATATCCTATATTTGCTACCGCTTCCATTAACAGGATTCCCATCAAAAGGGATTATATAAGTTTAACTACATCGTGTTTTGGTTCCATTGCTTCGCCGGAACGAAGCATCGCAGTAAGCTGTCGTTCCACCTCATCACGGTCAAATCCCTGCTGACGGACGATTTCAATCACATCAGGTTTATGAGCTCTGCCATTCTCATCTGCAATATCTCGTATTGCCTGCTTAATGGTTCTGATAAGGTCACGTTTACTTTTAGAAACACCGGTTGCGAGCATATCAATATCAAAAGAACCGCTTGATGGATCATATGCTACCTGTCTCAGACAGGTATCGATAATGGTAATGACCCGTTCTGCATCACTCTTTTCTATAACAGAAGAGAGCCTGATTCTAGCTGACGCCTCTGCCAGCCGGACAATTGCCTCAAGCTGCCGGGCAGTAACCGGGACCGGTTTGTTCGCATCCGCAAGGTCACGGAGTTTCATGTAGTATGCAATCAATGTTTCGCGTGCTTCGTCTGAGAGCCGGGGGAAGCAGCTTCGTTTCGCATAAGCCACATACTTTCTGAACATTGCCGGATCGATCTCCGGAGTGACCGGTTTTAGCTGTTCGGTGATATACTCTTCATCCACACCGGGGATTGGTTCACGGTTGTGTTGTGCGATAAGTTCTCCAACACTATGAGCCTTGATGATATGCTCCGCTATTGCCAGATCACGCTCATGTTCAGGTTTGTCTGTTAGGACAAAGAGGAGATCAAATCGAGACAGCAGAGAAGGAGGCATATTGATCTGATCCCCTATCGGAACAAAATCATCAAACCTTCCATACTTTGGGTTTGCTGCACCAAGAAGGGCACATCGTGATTTTAACGTTGCCGTAATACCAGCCTTTGCAACCGAGATAGACTGCTGTTCCATCGCTTCATGAAGAGCGCTCCGGTCATGCTTATCCATCTTGTCCATCTCATCAACGCAGGCCACACCCATATCTGCCAGGACCAGAGCACCGGCTTCAAGGGTCCATCGACCGTCTCCAAACTCATCTTTCACTGCAGTGGCAGTAAGACCTGCTGATGTTGTTGACTGGCCGGAGGTGTATATTGCCCGGGGAGAGAGACGGACAACATATCTGAGCATCTGGGACTTTGCAATACCAGGATCACCAATTAAAAGGACATGAATATCACCACGAAGCCTGCTCCCATCCGGCATCTCCTTTGCAATTCCTCCAAAGAGCTGAAGAGCGATTGCATCCTTGACATCATCCACCCCATAAATAGTAGGAGCAATGGAGTGTGCAATCTTCCGATAGATATTTGGGTCTTTGGAAAGGGCGATGATCTCCTTCTCATCCTCCTCACTGATGTTCACCTCTTCAAACTCTTTTTCAGCTACTTCAATGGAGTTACATTCCACATAGATATCAAATATCGTGGATTTTGTTCCGTACGAATTCCGTTGAATCGAGCGGAGGATTCCATTGACAACTATCCGGTCACCAGGTGCAGAAGTGCCACAGATATCATCAATCACATCAAGATCTATAGTCTGCGGCTGTTCACCGCCACGAAGTCCCTCAGGTGACTCCTGAATTCGAAGTTTCTGAGAGTCTACAAATCGTGAAAACCTTGGAATGAGTTCAAGCTTCTTCTGAGTACATCCATCTGCCTGACACCCGTCCGGCTCTACAAACGGACCATATGACTGAGCTTTGACGGTACGATGACCGGCAGGACATCGGAATACAGCCAGAGTGATTCGAGGTCTTACTTCGGTCGTTTTCCGGAGAATTCCCTCAACACTAATGAACTTGCCGATATGATCAGAACGGATTTCCCTGATTGCAATCTTCCTGGGGAGATTGATAAATCTGACATTAATATCTGGCTGCTCATCTTTTTTTCTTGTTTTTACGAGACGATGGGTTCGGATTGCATCTTTGATATCTCCTATTACTTTCCCAGGGTTTTCCAAAAGTTCGTCTGCAAGTTCAGTCCCGGTCTTACCAAAGCTCTCAATGTCGCGATAATTTATATAGAGCGAGCGTTTATAAGGATATTCACGGGACAATTCATCGAGTTCTTTTTTATATCGTGTCTTGAGAAACCGGTGCCAGTCTGCATCACGGTCAGTAATCTCAACCGATTCTACATCTTTACCTGGTACCATGAAGATCAGTATTACAGTGCTTTTTGTTCATGAAATGAGGATATGTATTTGATCCACAAGATTAAGAGAGTTTTCGAAAATGAACCTTCGGAACACTCAAAACAAAACAGGCCCCTTCTCCCTGTTTTCCATTTTCAATGATTGAAATATCGGTTATTGACAGGATTTCCCGAACAAGGAATAGTCCAAGCCCGGTATTTTTTCCATAACCGCGCCCGAAAATCTGTTCTTTATCCCCATCAGCAACGCCCGCTCCATCATCAGCAATTTTTAGTTCCAGAATACCCTCTTTCTCACATGCACTTATGTGAATCGTGGTAACATGCTCACCATGCCGGAGTGCATTATCAAAGAGATTATAGAAAACCTTTTCAATGAGGGGATCTACAAAAATTTCATACTGATTCACATCCGGCTCAACGATCACTGCGATCTGGGTGAATGATACACTCATTTTATGAATCAAATCTTGAAGCTGAATCCAGACCGCCCCTTTCACCCCAAGTTCTTCGTAAAGTCTGGTAAACTCGATCTGGGCAGATAATCTGGAGAGCAGCTGACCTTCTCGTTCCAGATATTCCTGAAAGTGAGGATCCGGGCTGTCCATTTTCGCAAGTTCATTATATGAAAGAAGAGCCATCATGGTATTCTTCATATCATGACGGGTGATGGATGAGAGAAGCCCGAGTTTTTTATTGGCCTGTGAGAGCGATAACTCAACACGTTTACGCTCTGATATCTCATTTTTCAGATCATCATTAATCCTGAGAAGTTCATTATTCGCATCGCTGAGTTGATCATTTACAGAAGCAAGTCTGTCTTTCGCCTCATTCAACTCATTATTTTTAGATATTGCAATCTCATAGGTAGATAGAAGGATATTCAGAATCTTCTGACGGTTCGAAGTGATAACATGAGTACTTCCTGAAAAAAAGACCGATACCCCGGTTTCAACAGAATCATCCTGATTGATAGTCCTATTAGCCAGAATGACCTTAATACGGTCAAGAAGATATGCCGCCTCATATGGCTTAATGATAAAATTATCAGCTCCACATTCAAGTCCGGAAAGCACATCCCTTGGATCAAAGAGCTGGGTCACCAGAATTACGGGGATATTCCTGGTCACTGGATCGGCCTTTAATGTCTTACATAATTCATACCCGTTCATTTCAGGCATCATGACATCAGTCAGGACCAGAGTCGGGAGTTCCTTTTGTATCTCCTCCAGCGCTTGTCGGCCGTTATATGCCACTCTGACTTTATATCCTGCTTTATCAAGCAGATGACGTAATATTTCAGCCTGAGTCTTACTATCCTCAGCAATGAGAATTGAAACCGTTTCATTTTGAATATCAGCCATGAAGACCTCCTTTTTGGACAGGCGGAGATTCTGATACGGTATCAGTATCAGGCAGGAAGACCTGAAATGTTGAGCCATCCCCAGGTCCCGGGCTCTTTACTGATACTGTTCCTCCGTATAATGCAATGATACGCTTCACTATTGCAAGACCAAGACCATGAACTGAATGGTCATGTCGTGATTCATCGGCTTTATAAAAATCATCAAAAACCCTGCCAATCTGATCATGTGTAAGTCCTATTCCGGTATCCTGAATACTGAGTACCTGCGTTTTTGCCTCATGTTCACAGGTAAGAGTAATACTTCCCATATCTTTATTATACATGATTGCATTCGAGACCAGGTTTTCCATAACTGTCATGGCATGAAAATGAGACATCCGGATACAAGTCCTGGGACGGATAAAATTTTTTACCGTTATCCCTTTTTGTTCCAACAGATATGAATGATTTCCTAATACTTCAAGTGAGATCAAATGAATATCTGCACTGGTTTTCATGTCAGAGAATGAATCAAGGGTGATGTGTGACAGTTTGAGAATCCGGTCAACCAGATGCTTCAAAACGGTAACATCTTTCACCAGGAGAGAAAGAATCTCTTTTTTTTCTTCATCTGATTCTTTCTGATACAAATACGGTAAAAATGCGTACAACGGAGTCAGGGGGGTTTTTAAATCATGACCGATCCGGGTTATGAGGTCTGTTCTCTGCATCAGAAGATGTTCAACAATCTCGTTGGTCACTGATAATGCCTGTGTTCTTTCTTCTACCAGCTCTTCGAGATGTGAGGTGAAATCATTCAGCTCCCTGGTCGTTTGTTCCAGTTCTGAATTTTTTAATGCTGCAGTCTGATAAATTGACATAAGAATGCAGAGCAGATCCTCCCGTGATGAACTTATGAGATACTCATGCCCGTCATAAACAAATGGTATCTTATCAGAATCAGACCTGATTGAAGTGGGATGATTCGATCTATCTGCAACAAGAGATATTTCTCTGATCAACTGCTCCATTCTGACCGGTTTTATAATGAAATTATTAGCACCACAACAAAGACCTCTGATAATATCAGTCGGATCAGATAACTGAGTGACAAAAATAATAGGGATATGAGAGAATCGGGGATCTTTTCTGAGCAGATGAGAGAAGGTATATCCATCCATCCCCGGCATGACAATATCGGTAAGTATCAGATCAAAGGGCGTATGATCAAGAACCAGAAATGCAGATGCAGGGGATTCAACCCATTCCGCCTCATACCCTTCCTGGGTAAGACAGTGTCTGATTATGTCAGCCTGAGTCTTACTGTCTTCCACGACAAGTATCCGGAACTTGTGTGATGCTGTCACAATTGCCTCCGTTCAGATAGTGATAGTAAAAACCTGGCAATTTCAACAGGAGGAAGAGAGAACATGCCGGCGTTCAGCATCTCTGCCGCTCCAGGCATCCCGTATACAAATGAACTATCCCGGTCCTGGATGATAGTACACCCGCCATTCTGCCTGATCTGGAGAAGTTCTTCTGCTCCGTCTGACCCCATTCCAGAAAGAAGAATGCCTAATACATGTGATCCAAGATTTTTTGCAGCAGATCTGAATAAATAAGAAACTGATGGTCGCAGATTATGCTCAGGTGGGCTTATTGAGAATGAAAACCTGAGATCTGATGTTACTCCGGTATGTATCCCATCAGGTGCGACATATAGTTTTCCTGGTTGTAAGACCTCTCCTTCCCTTGCAATACTGACAGGAAAACCGGTTGATTCAGTCAACCACAATGCCAGGCCTTCTATAAAGCCGGGGGACATATGCTGGACCAGAACCAATGGCAGAGGGAATCCAAGAGGGAGATTACTTATAATCTCCTGGATGACCTGTGGCCCGCCAGTCGAAGCACCAATCACAATAACCCAAATATCCTGGTGAATCTGAAATGGAATCTGAATAGTACTGGCTTCAGGCTTTGGAACTTTCAGATGATTAGATCGCCTTCGAATAACTTTCACTTCAGAATACGTACGAATAGCATTCACAAATTCAGAAGCTGCCTCTTCATAGTCAGTATCTCCATATGCAGGAGGTTTTCGGAAGACGGCCAGGGCTCCTGCTTCAACTGCTCTGAATGAAGCCCGAATCTCTTCAAGATTGTCAATACCGCTGACGATGATGATAGGGACGGGTGTCCGCTCCATGATCTGTCTGGTAGTTGCGAACCCATCAAGGTCCGGCATATTGATATCCATAGTGATAATATCTGGAGCAAGACGGGAAGCAAGAATGATCGCCTCCTTTCCATTCATTGCTTTACCTATAACAGAAATATCCGGTTCTTTCTCCAATATACTCTGAAGGACCATGAGAGTTACCGGTGAATCATCCACCAGCAGTACCCGAATCATCTGCCTGCCCCTATAAGTCTGGTAATCACTTCGAGAAGATTCCCCTGGTCAAAACTAGATTTTATGATATACGCATTTGCACCGACGGTAATACCATATTCCCGATCTTCCCTGGAGTCAAGAGAGGTAACCAGTATTACGGGAAGATCTGATAATTTCTTTTCAGAACGTATCTTTTCGGTAAGAGCAAACCCATTCATTCGTGGCATGTCTACATCTGATACCACAATATCAACCGGGAGGGTCTTGAGTCTGGTGAACGCATCAAGTCCATCAACTGCAGTTTCAACATCATACCCGGCCCCTTCAAGAATATTTTTCAGAAGCATCCGCGAAGTGATTGAATCCTCCACTACCATGATCTTTCGCCGGCCTGATAATGAAGATGGTAATTCTTGTTCAGACACTCCGATTCGGGTCTTCCCCTGCATCTCTTCTGCAATATCTTCTACCTGCAAAACCGGCACTATCAGGGCATTACTCAGAATGGCAACACCACTTACAAACCTGATATCCTTTAATTGCGGACCAAGATCCCTGACAACTATCTCCTGAGCTCCGCCTATCTGGTTTACTATAAGACCAAAACGCCTGTTTGGAGTCCTGAGAAGTACCAAAGAACGGGCATCTTCAGACTGGGGTGAGCCGGATGATAATCCAAGTACTGAGCTCAGCAAGGCAACTGGAATTGCCTGATTCTCCAGATATAAAACCGTTCTTCCCTCTATTGTGGTGATATCTGATGCATCAGGAATCATCACCCGTTCCACCTCATTAAGTGGTAAAAAGAACGGGCGGTTTTCAGCATATACTAAAATTCCTCTGAATGTCGCAAGAGTAATTGGAACGGTCAGGATAAACCGGGTTAATTTACCAGGAATACTTTCTACATCTACAATACCCCCCACCTGGTTAATCTTCTCCTGTGCAATAGCAAGACCTAGACCTCTGCCAGATACTGTGGAAACATGTGATGATGTGGTAAATCCTGACTGGAATATCAACCGCACTTTCTCTCTATCGGTCAGGGCTTGTGCTTCATCCTCATCCAGCAATCCTTTACTGATTGCAACTGCTACTGCGGTCTGTGGATCAATCCCTTTTCCGTCATCAGAAATGGTAATGGAGATCTGATTGGCCCGGTTATGAACAATTTCAATTGACAAATTTCCTTCTGCTGGTTTTCCATCCCGTAATCTGACTTCTTCAGGTTCAATCCCATGGTCTACGGCGTTTCTGATGAGATGTATCATGGGATCTCTGATACCGTCCAAAATTCGTCTGTCTATTTCAATATCTGATCCGGTTATCCTTAAAGAGACTTTTTTTCCCTGTTCCCGGGCGATATCACGAACCATTCTCGGATACCCATCGGTTAGGGATGAAAACGGAACGAGTACAACTTCCCTGATACTTTCGATAAGCTGGGTGATGGCAGAATCCATCTCACTATGATCCTGGGTCATCGCCTTTATGGTCGAATCAAGCCTTGTCTCACAACTTCCGATGATGTCACGAGTGGTATCAATAAAGAGAAGTAGTCTATCAAAATATTCATTTGTTCCCTGGAACTGTCGTTTCAGATTTGCAATATCCCCTTCAACCCGGCTCAGGCTCCACCTCCATGTCTGCACACTCCGCGAGATTGATTTTAATTCAGAGAGGTGTGATCCCGCAGACATACGATAAGAAAGCAGGTCATCAGCGCTTTCATACAAAGAAGTAAGACGTTCTTCAGAGATCCGGATTTTCGGTCCAGCAATCCCTTTTCCCGTTGAAGATACTGAAACTGCTTCCGGAGTAACCGGTTCACTTTGACTCGTATCTGGTGGAGTTGCAGGTTTCCGGATAATTGGTTTTTGAGGGGGATCTTGTGAAACTTCACGAATAGGAGGAGTTTGCGAGGAATGTACAGCTGTTTTCAACTTTTGAATAATTGGGGTGATTTTTACCTTTTTATCTCCGGCAAGAAGTAATTCAAGGGTTGTGATCACGTCATGAATCAGATCAAACTCAACCTGTCTAAGAATCATCTCACCTTTCCGGACAGAAGAGAAGACCGATTCAAGATGCTGGCATATCGTCTCAATATCCTTCAGACCGACAGCACGGGCTGCTCCTTTCAGACTATGAGTTGCACGATAGACCGGTTCTATCTCTGATTGTTGAGACCTGGAAGGGTCTTGCTCGATCACCAGTATTCCGGCAATAATCGCCTGAAGATGATCTGCTGCTTCCTCACCAAATGTAGCAAGCAATTTCGCAAGAAACTCCTCATCCTGTAGATCCATGACTCTTTTCTCAGACTCTGAACCGTTCAGTAATCTCTTTCAGACTATTCCCAAGGTCATGGAGATCGCGAGCGGTCTTTTCCACCTGCCTGCTTACTTCAAGATTATTTTGTGCAGCCGTTCTGATATTTTCCATGGCTATGGAGATCTGATCCATTCCCACAACCTGCTCCTGACTTGAAGCAGTAATCTGAATTCCGGCACGTGCAGCATCGGATATCCCCTGATTCAGAATTAAAATCGCTTCTTGTGCCTCCTTTGTCAGTTTCATACCCGTTGCAACGGTCTTGGTACCCTGCTCAGTAGAAATTACCGTCGAACTGATGCCCCGTTGAATATCAGTCAGAATGTTTCTGATATTTGTTGTTGCCTGCTTTGACTGCTCAGCAAGGGTTTTGATCTCCTGTGCAACAACACCAAATCCTTTTCCAAATTCTCCTGCCTTAGCTGCCTCAATCGAGGCATTCACCGCAAGCAGATTTGATTGCTCTGCAATATCAGTAACGCTTGCAATTATCTCACCGATTGCCTGACTCTGTTCAGACAGGCGAATGACATTTGAAGCGATAGATTCCATCTGCTGGTTGATATGATTCATACCGGTCATAATCTCTTCAACCGATGCCTGTCCGTTCTTCACAACCTGGTTAACCGCTTGTGACTTTTCTGCAACTGCCTTTGCTTTCTGATTGGTAACCTCACTTGTTTTCCGTACCTCTTCCACAGTTGCCGAAGTTTCATTCACTGCAGACGCAGTCTCTGCGGTACTGGAAGACAGCTGAGCAGTGACTGATAAAATCTCTGTGGATGCAGCAGATAGAACATTTACACCCTGGTACAATTCATCATTTATGATCGTCATCATTCTGGATAGTTCAATACCAATCCTGTTCAGGGCTTCTTTAAAGGTTACATATTCACCTTTGACATGGAGTTTCTCATCAACACGGGCAGTAAAATTCCCTGCTGCATATTCACCAGATACACGCATTGCCTCATGGACCGGTTCAATGACGGCATCAAGGGTTTTGTTCACTCCTTCCACAATCCTTCTAAAGTCTCCCTGATGGCGTGACGTATCAGCCCTTATATCAAGCCGACCTTCCACCGCTGCTTCTGAAAGCATACGGACATCGTTTATCATAAGATTGACAGCTTCAATACACTGATTCAGATTGTTCTTAATAAGAGAGAAGTCCCCCCTTGCTTCCTCAGTGATCTTATCAGGAATATCCCCATATGAAATCCGTTCAACATATTCAGCAGCAATATTCAGCGGTCCGATGATCGCATCCAGCATCTGATTAATTCCCCCAAACATATCTCTGCTGTATCCGGAATATTTGGTGATATCTACGCGGTAATCAAGATTGCCTGCAATACCATTGGAAATAAGCAATTCAATGTCACGATTCCTTTCTTTAAGAATGTTAACAAGATTGTTCAGGTTGATTTTTATTTCTTCAAAAGACCCGGCAAACGGGTCAGTAATGGGCGGTGGGATAGTTCCATGGGCTATTATATTAATATACTCAGCAGTGATCCCCATTGGTCTGACATATGCATCAAGCGTTGAATTCATTCCGGCGATGATCTTCTGAAAGTCTCCTTCATGTTTATCTGCGTCGACGCGGTATGCCAGCTCACCCTTTACTGCAGCTTCAGAAAGCGAGTGTGCATCCTCTACCATAGTAGCGATGTGAGTTCCCATGTCATTCACCGTCTTACCTAATACTCCGATCTCATCATTCCGAACCAGATCCACACGTGCAGTACTGTCTCCCCGCCCAATCCTCACTGCCACATCCATAAGTTCAGTTAAGGGACTGGTAATATTCCGGGTCAGAATATAAGCAACCAATAGGGAAATAATTCCAACACCGGTTCCGACGACAAGTATAATGAGAATGAGAGAATTCTTTTCAGCTTCAGCAGCCTCTATGGTTTTTTGTGCACCATGCAGGAGTGAATCTTTAAGAGCGGAGAACGTAGCTTCAGTTGCACGTCTGGCCTCTGCATGTTCTCCCCCATTCATGATGGTAATTTTTGCTTCCCGTTCTTTCCCACTTTTTTCCAGTTCAAATACCTGAAGAGCAGCTTTTTTATATCGATCCCACTGATTCGTGAATGTGAGGAAATACTGATATTGTTCTTCACTCATACCGACCTTTTTCATCTCTTCGATGATAGGCTCTATTTTATCTATCTCTGCCAATAATCTCTCATGATCCTGTTCCCGTTCTTCAGGGAGGGCTACGGATCGAAATACAAGAGATCGAATCGAATGAAGCCCGACCTCGATATTTCCTACATTCATCAGAGGTACTGTCTGTTCAGAATAGAGTTGATCAACATCATCGGTCAGTTTATTTACACTCATAAGACATGTCACAATAATGAGCGACATAAGAAGAATGACGAGGATAAAGCCTCCGAAAAGTTTTTTCCCGATGTTAATGTTATTTAAGAATGAATTGATACTCATGATTCACCACATAAATTGTTGAGATTTCTGTAACCGACAGCAATAATGATTTCTCGAGATGTCCGAATTTGGTAATGGGACAGGTATACCTTTCATCCATATTTAACGCTCCTTATCTCGTGAACGATCAACGATAAGCCTGGGATGAGTAAGAATTACCCGGCTATTTATCAGGATGAGAGGACCAGGAAACACACCGATCAGAAATTCCTTTCCAATACCCCGGATTGTGTCAGGAGGAGGAGTCAGATGAGAAAGGTTTTGCCATGAAACACCGTCCACTTGATCTGCAAGGACTGCAAATTCCATCCCCTCTCCCGAAAGAACGATAATTTTATTGTAATCAGAGAGTCCCTTTCTTGGGAGGTCAAAAAAAACTCGTAAATCAGTAACTGAAATGACACGGCCTCTGATACTGATAATCCCTAAAATAAAATCAGGAGTACCTGGAAGAGAAGTTAAATGACGAAGTTGGGTTACTTCTCTCACATACTCCATGGATACACAATACCGTTCACCATTGAGCATAAAAGAAAGAACTTCAACTCCTTCTCCCATCTTCTCTTCTTTTTCCAGAGGCTTTGCCAGTATACGGGCACGCTCCAGTAAAATTTCAGAATTGGCACGATTATCCAGGTGTAACGTCTGTTCCATAATGAAAAATCATCCCCCGAGAAGCATCTGAATCATATCTTTCATCTTCCGAGCAGGTATTCCCTCTGTCTCTTCAAGGATCGTATCTTCATCCTTTAAATCCAGAATATGAATCGCCAGTTCATAATGATGCCTGGCGAGATCAGGCCTGCCTGTTTTTTTATAAATCCCTGCTATAGCAAGATGGGCGGGAAGATAATCAGGAAATGCATATAACGATTGTCGAAGTGACTGAAGAGAGTGATTGTACAGCCCCTGTTCATCAAGAACTGCTGCCTTTAACAGATATGGCCGGGGATTTAAAACATCTGCAGCAATAAGCCGGTCACTCCAGCCAAGTGCCTTATCATATTCTCCATTTCCTGCGTACGCCCTGATTAATATCTCCATCTGCCTGATCCAGTGAGGAGAAGACTGAGGTCCGGATTGGGAGATCATCTTACCGGCCTCTTCAAGACGGTTCTCGGAAATAAGACGATCGAATCCCTCATCATCAGGTTCGAGAAGATAGACCACCCCAGAAGAATCACCAGGTTTATTCTCTTCATCCAGAAATATGTCACCAGGAAAGTCGGGTATATCATGAATATCCGGTTCATGAAAAAGATCTCCTTCGATCACCCTTGTTACCGGTACGGATTCATCACTATAGAATGTGGTAGATAAGGATGGAGAAATTTTTTCAGCAGCGACTAGGTTGTTCTGATCAACCTTTTCATGAAGAAAAACTGAGCCATGATGATGCATCCTGATAAACTGACCCTGGACTATTCCTATTTCCTGGGGAGAAACAATGAGGAAACCTCCGGTCCGAAGGGAGGTTACCAGATGACTGACGACTTCACCTGATTGTTCTGGTGAAAAATACATGAGGACATTTCTGCACAGAATGAGATCTAGGGATGACGGTCCCAGAGCATTATAAAAAGAAGAGTCATGAATTAAATTCATCCGTTCAAAACGAACCATGGTTCTGACAGAATCATCTATTTTCATCCGGTTGTCTGGAGTCGGGGAAAAATATGACCCAATCGGAATAAGTGGATCATCCCTGAAAGACCATCGGGAATAAATGCCTTCCTGGGCACGATTGAGCATATGCTGGTTAATATCAGTCGCAAGTAAGTAAATATCCCAGTCATCTACGTCTACAAGCAGATACCGGAGCAGGATTGCAAGGGAATAGGGCTCTTCCCCGCTACTGCATGCAGCACTCCAGATCCGAAGATATAATTTGTGTTCCTGTCTTCGTGACCGGATGAGATTAGGAAGCAATGAATCGCGGAGGAAAAGAAAGAGGTTCTTATCCCTGAAAAAGTAGGTCTCTCCAATGGTGATATATTTAACCAGGACTTCAAGAAACCGGACCTGAAATGATGAATCATTGACCTGCTGAACACAGGTTTCGAGGGGAATTTTCAGATCAGTGCAGGCAGAAGCGATGTGTCGGCACAGATCATGGGTATGCCGATCATCAAACAAAATCCCGGTGTGAGCCAGGATAAAATCCCTGATTGTCCCGATAGCTGCTTCATCCAGAACATCGCTCATAAATCAAGATATTCCCTTATGGCACTGATTTTCTCCTGATCTTCAATACCCAGCAGATCTTTCGGATGCGAAATAATCAAAAGACCATCATCACACCGGTATATGCCGGTGATGCCCTTCATGCCAGCAGAGAGCTGTTCAGGAGAGATGACCTCATCCTCAATATGATATACCCCGGAGATGGTTTCTGCAATAATCGCCATATGTCGCACCTCCTTGACGATGATTAAAAAATCCTGGATGCCAGGTGGCTTCTCATCAAGTGAGAGATATCTTCTGAAGGAGAAGACCGGAAGGACATCACCATGATAATTGATAATCCCGACAATACCACGGGGAGGATCATCCACCGGTGTTATGGCAACCATACGGATGACATGATCCAGAAGGACAGCAGGAACACCAAACCGTACATTCCGGACAGTAAAAACAAGGATATCTTTAGAATCTTCACAGACTGAAGATTGAGAAAAACTGGGATTACCGACTGTTCCTACCACCGTACATCACAAATTTTGCAATAAGGGATTGCATCTGGATATCACTTCCGGCTCCTTCTGATAACCGGAAATCCGTCTCTCCGAGTGAATCAATAAGCCGGACCTTCACCGCCTCGGGGAGATCCCGTTTGACCACCGCACGGTATAACTGACTAATGAGCTCCTGAGGGGCAATGCCACGGTCATGAAGTAAGGCCTGAAGAGAACTCCCCGCTCCCAGAAAATTACCGGCAAGACTGAGGTCAATAAGGTCATCAATCTCTTCCGGACGTGCCGTTGCTGTTATTGCAAAGATCATATCCGGACTGATATCCCTGCCAAGAATCGCTGCACCCTGCAATGCATTAATAGCTTTCCTCATATCTCCCTGAGCGACGTAAAATATTGCATCAATGACTTCTTCTGTCACCGTGAGGTTTTGATCAGCACTTATCCGTTTCACCATTTCAGAAACAGCCTGTCGCCCGAGCGGTCTGAAGCGGTAAATTGCACATCTGCTCTGAATGGGATCAATAATTTTCGCCGAATAGTTACAGGAGAGAATAAACCGGCACGTTTGTGCATAGGTCTCCATTGTCCGGCGAAGAGCAGACTGTGCATCAGTTGTCAGGGCATCAGCCTCATCAAGGAAGAGAATTTTAAATGTTGATCCGCCAAAAGGCGAAGTCCGGGCAAACTGCTTGATCTGATTTCTAACGACATCGATACCCCGTTCATCAGATGCGTTCAGTTCGCGGAAATTCATTTGCCAGTCTTCACCAAAAAATTCACGTGCCAGAGCAACTGCAGCGGTTGTCTTCCCGGTTCCTGCATTTCCGGTAAAGAGCAGATGCGGCATCTCGCGCTTCGCTACATATGAACGAAGCCTTTCAATTATCTCCTGTTGTCCGATGATATCTTCCAAAACCCGTGGCCTGTATTTCTCTATCCAAATGGCGTGTGTCTCTTCCATCTTCCTAATATCCTCCGGACGTAAACCAGATTATTTGTATAGGCATCCCTCCATTGATCTGGAATGATGCCCATTCTTACTCTATATATTACTGATGTTCATCCGATATAGGTTCTTCAGATTGATCTGAAGAAGACCTGCCGATGAGAATATCTGTGCATACTTTATACCCATCCTGTGCTCTGAGATCTTCCGGATCTAGGGTAAGTGTCCGTTCATAGCAGATACGTGCTGCTGCCTCTTCACCCGCCAGAAGTAGGACATCCCCTAAATTTCTCCAGCCATCCGGATTTTCAGGGTCCAGAGTGGTGACACAGGTCAGACTTATCCGGGCTTTATCATACTCTTCCGCATGAATCTCTGACATCCCCTTCAGAAGAAATGCATCAGACCAGTCAGGATTCAAAGAGGCTGCCTGTGCAGCATTTACAGCAGATTCAGCAAATTGCCCAAGTTCAAACAATACCCGTGCACGGGAAAGCCAGATCTCAGCACTATCAGGTATACTGGTAACCGCCCGGGTGAAAAATTCGAGCGCCCGGTCTGGATCCCCTGACTGTTCACAGGCCTGACCTGCAAGGTATGCCAGATGCCCGTCAGCAGGTCTTTGATGTAAGAGCAGTTCAAACTGCTCCGCAGCCTTTTCAAATTCCTTAATCTGGGCAAGTAGTGAGGCATACCGAAACAAAATCTGATAATCTTCTGGTTTACTTTCAAGTAGAGCAGACAATAAAGTTCTGGCCTCTTCAAACTGTTCTGAATGCACCAGCAGATCGGCAAGTACGAGTGAGATCTGAGTTCCATTATACTGATCCAGCCATTTATACAGAATTGTAACAGCCTTATCAACCTCTGAAAGATGCCAGCCCCATACGCGGGCAAGGGTTGTTATCCAGAAGGAATTATCCGGATCTTCTCCTCTCTCTTTTTCACAGAATGACACCAGATCATCCCATCGTTGTAGATGGTATAAAGATCGTGCATATCCTTCGGCAGCGTTTGGATCGCCGGGACGCTGCATCAGAACTGAATCAAAAACATCCAAAGCATCCTCGTACCGGTTACATGCCCCAAGGACCCGGCCATACTGGAGCAGAATATCTGGTTCATCCGACAATAATACTGCTTTCTCAAGGGATGCAATTGCTTCTTCATGGCGGTCCAGAGTACTGTATACAAGACCGAGGAGCAGATGAGGGAGGTGGCTGTCTGCATCAAGCCGGGAAGCCATCCGGAAAAATGATACTGCCATGGAAAGATCATCCCGTGAAAGATAAAGCATCCCTTTTTTTAGCCAGGGGATGACCTGTTCAGGGTCAATTTCTATGAGCCGGTTATAACACCAGAGTTCATCCTCCCATCGACCCATCTCCTCATAGAGCCTGGCACAATAAAACAAAGTTTCTGTATTATCAGGATCATAGTCGAGGGATTCGCGAAACCATCGTTCGGCCTCTTCAGGTTTATCAAGTTTATGAGATATCAAACCCAGATAGGTCCGGATTTCCGGGTTATCAGGATCAAAAACCAGTGCCTCAGTAAATGAATCTGCAGATTTATGATAATACCCCGAGTCATACCACATCTTTCCAAGTTCAATTCTGGGTTCCGGTCGGAGAGGTTCTAATGCAATGCACTTGGTAAAGTATTCTTCTGCTTCACTGAGATCTCCTCTCTTGAGTGCAATTCGTCCAATCTCAAAGCAGACATCAGCTTTCTCCGGGAACCGGGAATGGAGATTTAAAAACAGGTCTCTGGCTTCATCAAATTTTCCAGACAGATGGAGAGTGTACCCTTTATTATACCACGCAACAGAGTCCTCGGGATCTTCATCGATAATCATCTGAATGCATGAGAGAGCCATATCAAATTCTTCACATTTTGCATGATAAGCGGCTCTCTGCATTATCAGTTCTTTTTCATTCGTGTGCATACAGGACCTGACATGCAGGATATGTCCTGCAGATGATTGTACCTATCAGCACCAGAATAATTGAACTTTCGGAAAAAAAAGAATTAGCTGGAGGATGCAGGGGTTCCTTCCCCAACCTCTTCAGTTACATTTGTTTCTCCATCAGACTGTGACGGAGTGACATTTCCGCCTTCAGGATTCTCAATAAGCTCCTTGAGGTCAAGGGCATATTTGAATTCCTGATCATAGGAGAGGGCCTTATCGACTGCGGCCCGTGCCTCATCCATCTTGTTCAGTTTGTAGAGAGCAAATGCCTTCTGTGCCCACAGGTCAGCTTTGGTATCATCAAGTGCTATTGCTGATTCAAATGCCTTCAGAGCTTCTTCGAAGTTCTCCTGGGTGATTAATGCCAATCCCTTTGCAAGATATGCACGTGGACTTGGTTCAATCGCGACTGCCTTATCAAATGCTGCGATCGCCTCATCGAGCTTGTCCAGTTTTACAAGAGTGGTTCCCTGGTTATAGTAGTATTCTGCTTCAGAGTCAGAGATCTTTATCGCTTCATTAAAGGCTTTCAGTGCTTCCTCATAGTTTTCAAGCTCATTCAGGACAACACCATAATCATTCCATGCGACCGCATTGGTTGCATTGAGTTCAACGGCCTTTGCAAAGGCTTCTGAGGCCCCCTGATTATCTTCATTCTGAACACGTGCCAGTCCAAGCGTATAGTATGCCTTAGAGCGATCATCTTCAGTCATCTGAGATGCATTGAGTGCAGTTGCCTGTTCAAGTGAGTCAGCAGCATCCTGGTAGTTTTTAAGTTGATATTGAGTCAGACCTTTCAGGTAATATGGATCAGCAAGATCAGGTCTCAGTTCAATCATCTTGTCAAGTGCTGTTGTTGCTTCATCATACGAGCCTTCGTCACTTAACAGACCACCAAGATAGTACCATGCATCAGCAAGATTCGGATTTAACTCAGTTGCAGTTCTGAATTCTGCAATCGCTCCTGATCTGTCGCTCTGGTCAATGTATACCTGTCCCTTCCAGTAATGTGCAACACCCATCTGGGGATCTGCTTCTGATGCTGCAGTAAATGCTTCCATTGCTCCGGTTAGATCTCCCTGGTCATAGAGAACCCGACCCTTGTAATAGAGCGCGTTTGCATTGTAGGGGTTCAGTTCAACTGCCTTGTTAAAGGCGGTAAGTGCTTCATCAGGATTGTTCCGGACTTCAAAGAGGATACGTCCCTTCCGGTCCCAGACATCAGAATCGCTTCCGACGGTCAGGAATGGTTCAGAGTAATCTCCCTCTATGGTGAGTACCTGGTTAAAGGTTGCTTCTGCTTCATCAAATTTACCCAGTGCACTTTCTGCAATACCTTTTGCATACAGGGCATCTTTAAATTCAGGATTCAATTCGATTGCCTTCTCATATGCAGTCAGGGCTTCCTCTGGCTGACCAAGATCAGAGAGTGTAATTCCTTTCCAGTAATATGCACGGGAACCATCAGGCATAAGTTCAATAGCTTTATTGAATGATTCAAGTGCAGATTCTGAGTCGGTATTGAGAAGCTGCGCAATACCATAGTTCGTCCAGATTCCTGGATCATCGGTTTTAACCTCCACAGCCTTCGTCAGGGCTTCAAGTGCCGGGACCGGGTCGGGTTTTTCCTTTCCAACGAGGTATAGGTATCCGATATTGCCCCATGCAACTCCGTTTTCAGGATTTAAATTGGTTACATTCTGAAATGCGTAAATTGCAGATTCAACATCACCGGTCATCAGGTAAGATCCACCAAGTTTGGAGTATGCCTGTTCATTCTGTGGATCTTCTTCGACTGCTTTTAAAAAGTTGGAGATAGCTTCTTCGTAGTTTTCATTCTCAAGAGCGGTGAGCCCCTGATCATACCACCCGGATCCCGTTGCATTCTCTTCTGCTACAACTCCTGCAGTCAGCACTGACAGGAAAAGTAACGCAAGAACCGGGAGTATTGCTCCGATCTTCATGCCATATATATCACATAGGAGGGAGAGAAATAGTTTCTTCTTTATTATTTTTATAGAGACCAATCAACAATATACCGGCTTATTTATTGTATGAAAGATATATTTTTAAATGAACTTTCATTGAGAAAAATATACGTGATATTGGTCTGAAATTTTATCCTTCATCGAAAAGATTGACAGGATGATTGTTGATTATCGCGAAAATCCAGACCTTCGATTTGGGATATTTTTTAATATACATCATGCGTATAGTACGGGGCACGCCGTTGTGGCTTAGCGGTATAGCGGCTGATTCGTAATCAGCAGGTCGGGGGTTCAAGTCCCCCCAGCGGCTTAACATTAAGAGTTCAACTTTCTGGATCTAAAAATCTTTTTTTTAAATTAATCGCCAGATCGAGCGATCTCAACAACAATCATATGGATACAGAGGTCTTCATTCTGCTCATAGTCCGGACAGGTGCATCCATCTTCAATGACTATATACTCTTTTGATCTCTCATGAACAAAATAGGCATTCAGATCTTTTCGAACTATTGCCCCTTCGTTTACGAGCCATATGGCATGCTTTCCTCTTCCTCAACATTTCTGGATAATTCGATTCTTCATCTTTCTATCATAAGGGTATCATAGATCAAGATTAGCAAGAGGGTCACTCATATATGCCCTATCACTAACCCGGTTCTTACTCCGTCACTTCCAAAACCTGAAAAACCAGGTTTCTATACAATATATCACAAACAACCGAACATTTGCTTCGGGAAACTCTTGCTTAAGTCCTTCTCCAAACCTGTGAATCTGGATGGCATCTTCTTCCCGAATAGTGAACTCTTCCAAGGATATTTTCATTCCCGCCCACTCATTATGAGAGATGATTTTAATTCAATGACCCATCGGAGCCTGTCAAACTTCTCATGAAATTTACCGACGAACAAGATATTTAGAAACCATGATCGAAATCTTCAAATACCCTTCCATTCACCACAGTAATCGACACGTGTCTCATGAATAAGCAGCAGTCTATTGTAAGATTATCAGAGATATGAAAGAAACATACCGGTTAACAAGCCTACAGATTGTCGCATAAGAAGAAGGATAGAAATGAGTTTACCAATGTGTTTCATGAATATCGGTAAATATTCATAAGATTTTTCCTGATACCTCTTGATTAACAGGTAATAGATTTAATACACAACCACCTCCTCCCGGTCCCATTTCCTCATCCCTAATCGTACCAGCACAAAAGCTGGGATAAACAGCCCAACTCCAGCCAGACCAAACCAGGGATTCATCACAGTCAATGAACCAAATATCGATAACCCAATGCCGATAAGCAGAAAATACTGAACCATCACCCGGCCATTATACACCAGAACATTGGGAGATAATCCAGTCAGCCAGATAGATACCGCTAGGACATAATACGACACCGATAAGGTCAATACCAGAACCGGGAGCAGGAATTCTCCCTGACCGGAAAGAAAAGTAATCACTGCCATAAAGAAGATCGGGATCACCTGAAGGAGTGTAAAGGAGGTAATTTTACTGGTAATAACATCTCTGACATGAAGCGGAAGAAGAGCGTAGATACTGAATGAATCAAACATACACAGCCAGGTATACATGGTTGACGCGATAATTCCGGTAATCATCGCAAAGGTGAGAAGAAGATGAATAGTAGAAACATACTCATCAAGCAGGGAGAGAAAGAACCAGATGATGATAAGCGGTACCAGAAATGAAAAGATAGTCTGACCAACAATACTCCCGGACCGCCAGAGATCTATTACATCTTTTGCAGCAAGGGGCGGATTTGGAAATCGGTTGAGATGACGAATGAGGGGTTTCATCCGGTTCGGGTAATTTTTTGTACCGGATTGAAAATCAGGTGAAAACAGGAGAAGAGCAATACAACAGGGAACCAGAACCAACATAACGCTTCCAAGAAGAAGATGCCAGGAAAATTGGTAAACGAGTATAAGCGGTGGAAAGAGGGTTGTCGGATTTGTTCCGATGAAAATGAACCATCCCAGAAATACCAAACCTGAAAAAACCAGAAAGAGAAAGAGGGCTTGTACCGATCGCTGATAGAGAGATGACAGGAAAAAGACAACAGACATCCCGGTGAGAAATGAAAGAGTCAGCGTAAGAAGCATATTCAGCGGGTAGAAAACCGGAATTCCGGTAAAGAGAGAACCGACAAGAAAACCGGCACCCAGGGGAAAGATCCAGAGGAAAAAATAATACAAAGTATCCTTGAGCACAAAAATTGTGAAGATATACCGGGGACTGAGAGGTAAGGTCCGTGCAGAGAATGCAAGAAGGCTGGCCTGACCAAACCGACGGTTCATCACCTCATTCCCAAGAAGGCCGAATGCTCCGACCATGAACCCAAGCATCAGATATTGTGCATGAATCAGGATGACAAGATCGTTAATCGGCATTGAAGCCTGTATCAGGGGGAGAAGAAATGTTCCCATAAATGCAATAGCACATATCATCACCGGGAAGAGGGCAAAATTCAGGCTTCCGAACATGGTCGAATGAATCCGCCATTCTTCCTTCATCATATTGTAAAAAAGCCCTGCCATGATTATGTCCTGACAAGTGAAAGGAACAGATCTGACAGATGACGATCGGCCTCTCTGACTGATTCCATGGTTCCGGTGTAAAGCAGATTTCCCACATGGAGAATCGCAACTTCAGAACAGATCTCCTCAGCCGTTTCAAGCAGATGTGTTGAGATGAAGAGCGTATTCCCTTGCTTCGTATATGAAACAAAGAATGCCTTGACCTTGTCCTGCATGATGGGATCAAAGTTGATAAGCGGCTCATCAATCAGGGCAAGTGCAGGGTTATGAATAAATGCCTGGGTGAGCATCAGTTTCTGCCTGGTTCCACGGGAGAGATCCTTGCAGAGCACATTTCTTTTATCCCCATACTCCAGAAAATCAAACCACCAGTCTGCTTTTTGTTCCAGATCAGGGATCTTCCTGATATCACCGATAAACTCCAGGTATTCCATGGCAGTCAGGAAACTTGGCGGAGATTCCTGTTCTGGAATGATTCCAACCAAAGTTCTGATACCAACCGGATCAGTTGCCACATCAAGACCAAGAACATGGGCATTTCCGGATGATGGGACTATCTGACCGGTCAGCATCTTGATCATTGTTGTCTTTCCAGATCCATTCGGACCTAACAGACCGAACAGAGATCCCTTCCTGACATTCAGGGTTACTGCATTGACTGCGGTCAGATCACCAAAATTTTTGGTCAGGGATTTGGTTTCAATAATATTTTCCATGGTACCGCGACTATTATTCATTTTCGTATAGTGAGAGATAGGTTTGGTTAATTATAAAAATACTATTAGCCTTTCCCAGAATTTTTTGGAGAAGATTGTATTTCATCGATTATTTTTCGGGACAGATAGTGAGCAAATTTATCCGGACTGATAAAAATCACTGTCACTATTCAGAACTCACATATTTTTTTCAAGTAACTCTTTGTACCGGGCAATTCCTCTCCGAATAACCTCTTCATTAATTTCTCCCCTGCCGGATGGGAGCTCAAGAATTCTTTTTGGTATAGGTATGGATTCTGGCTCTAATGAAAAACCCTCACGGACTTTAAAACGGTATTTTTCAGCAAGGATCGATCTTCCAAGGGTATCAAGTTCTTCCACCGTCATGGGTATCCCACAGACAGACAAGACTTCCTGAATTATTTCACGGGTATACAGGCCACGGGCAAAGAAACACACCACCAGGCCTGATAGGATCTGACGATACGCTTCTTCTTCATACAATTCTTCAGCAATTTTTTCCGGTGTTTCAGGGAATTTTTCTTCAGGCTTCTGATCAACACTATACCCTGCATTGTCAAGATGGCTGTGGCGAGCTCCACAGATATATCCAATATATGTGGCAGGACCGGTGTGATACCCGGGCATTTCATTTTTCCCAAAGGCAAGAGCATACTCTTCGCCACCATAGACTGAGGCTGCAAACGACACTCCTTTCCCCAGGATCTGGTAAAACTCACCCTTTTGTCGTGCCAGAGACTCGAAAAATGCAAGATAATGCTTGGCATCACCAAACGAGAGCCTGATACCTCCGGTCATTTCTTCATCAATTAGTCCATTATTCATCGCTTCAGTTGCCCATGCGGCGCAGACACCGGCTGACATGGCATCAACTCCGATCTGTTCAATGATGTCAATCAGATACAGAACATCAGTGGGATCAGAGACACCGAGCATGAATCCAAGAGCATAGATCAGTTCATAGTCATAACTCACCGGGATGGTTTTGTAAAAGTACGGATCATTCGGATAGGGAATCCGGATCTGACCGATATGAATACAACTGACCGGACAATGGGAACAGGCAACACGACGGGAGAGAAAGAGCCTGGCAAACTCTTCTCCAGATAACTGATCAGAGCCCCCCAGTCTCTGTTCAGTGAGATTTTTCACCGGAAGAGATCCCATTGCAGAGAGTGATTTCACATTTACCGGTGTTCCTATCTCATGATACTTCTGCATGAGGGGAGATCTGGTCACCTGATCATAAAGCCGGTCATAAAGTTCCCGGTATCTCTTCCGGTCAGATACCTCGATGAGATTATCCCCTGAAATCAGAACTGCCTTAAGTTTTTTAGATCCAAATACTGCCCCAAGCCCCATTCTGCCAAAATGCCGGTAGGTTTCTGAAGTCACACTTGCATATCTGATCAGATTCTCTCCGGCTCTTCCAATCCGTAATATCGTCCTGGTTCCTGGTGTTCCATCTTTTGACCGGATGATACGTGCTGCAGTATCACTCCGGCCAGTCCCCCACAATGCCCGGGCATCACGAAATGCAACACCATCTTTTGTAATAGACAGATACACCGGATGTGAGGCTTTCCCGGTGATGACTATGGCGCCATATCCAGCCGACCTGATTGCAACTGCTGTCCGGCCCCCTGCATGACTCTCACCAAGATTTCCGGTCAGAGGGGATTTAAACATTGCAACACATTTCGAAGCGAGAGGGAAGAGTGCTGTAGCAACTCCGACGGAAAATATAATCGGATTTTCCGGACCTAATGGATCAGCCCCTTGTGGACAGAATTCCTCCAGCAGCCTGATAGCTGCTCCGGCACCACCAAGTCGTTCCTGAAACAGATCGGACCTTTCTTCTGTATGGAATGACCACGAAGAAAGATCAATAAACAGAACCCGTGATAAAAGTGCTTCAGGACTCATCAGCCATCAACTCCTGCAGTTCAATAACTTCGTACGGGCAGTACTGTGCGCAATACCCACAATAAATACAGATAATGGGACGGTTCTCTTCATGATCCCAGGATATTGCCCCAAGGATACACCCTTCCAGGCATTTTTTACACCCGGTGCATTTATCTTTATTGAGGGTAACTCCTCCACCCGGACGGGGCAGGAGAGCTTCTTCAGGACAGAGATGAACACAAGGGGGATCCTGGCATGCCCGACATACCCTCACCGAAAAACCTCGTTCAATCCCCCCGACTGAACTTACATGAATAGCAGATTTGGATACTCCGCCAAATCCAAGCCTTCGGGTACAGGCAAACATACAGGACTGACACCCGACGCACCTGTCAGCGTCGATGACAGAGAGCCGCTTTTTTGGCATATGATGAAATGGGAATGAAAGATAATCAATATTCGTAAAATTAGTAAGAAGAGAATAACAGAAAAACAGGTTTTAGATATATCTCGGTTTGAGAGATAACATCCGGGGAGTGTATAAAGGTCTGAATGGTTTTCCGGAAGTCTCTTTCCCGATCATCTCAATCAGCTTCTCTGCAGTGCAGGTAATCTTATGTGGTTTATTGGGTTCAGATTCAGAACGAACAGTAACAGTAAGGTTTCCGGAGTTCATCTCTGAATCTCCAACCACGATCACATATGATACCCAGTCCATTCCTGCTGCACGGATCTTTTTATTTAAGGAATCATCTCGATCATCAATATCGGCCCGGATCCGTGCCTTGGTAAGTTTTTCTGCAATGTCTTTTGCATATCCAAGATGATTATCGGTGACCGGAATTATTCGAACCTGGGTTGGGGTCAGCCAGGTGGGAAGATGTGCAACCTTCTGATTCACAGTATTTTCAAGAATTGCACAAAATACACGCTCAACTGAACCGGTTGGAGAACAGTGAAGAATTGGTGGATAGACTTCTGTTCCATCAGCAAGATGATATTTTATCCCAAACCGTTTGCTGCTTTCAACGTCAATCTGGACGGTCGGGTTTTCAATCGGCCGATTCTGCCCGTCGATTGCAGCAAGGTCAATCTTTGCTATCCAGTAATGTACACGGTCTGAAAGAGTTTCAATCAGAATTGGAACACCGGAGTCTTTTACAATCTTTTTGATCCAGCCTTCATACTCTGAATAGAATTCCTCAGTGCAGCGGAATACTGCAACCAGCTGGGTCCCGAAGTCACGCCCGGTCTTCCACCCTATGGCAAGCTGTTCTTCAAAACAGGTCAGGGCATTCTCAAGATCCTTGCACAGAGAATGCATATCAGGCATGGTAAAAGCACGAAGTCTTTTCAGACCAATAACCTCACCCTTCTGTTCATGACGGAATGAATAGGTCGAAAGCTCGTACATCTTCATCGGCAGATGGTTTGGTGAGATATGCATACTCCGCATGGTGGTAAACATACCAAAACAGGCTGCAAATCGGAGCATCATGTTGCGGTTACCTGATTTGAACCGGTACTGCCGCTCACCAAACTTGTCTGCGTGTTCAAAGATGGCTTTATCAGCAAGATCATACATGACCGGAGTCTCAACCGGACTTGCACCATAGTCAAGAACAAGGGATAGGGCATAGTCTGCTAAGAGATCACGGACCAGCTTTCCACGGGGGAGCCAGCGGAGATGACCGACATCTGATACCGGTTCATAATCCACAAACTCCTTGGAACGCATCAGATCAACATGGACCGGTTCGCCACCTACCGGCACAGCGGTCCCGATCTCCTTTTTTATAAGAGCGGCAAACGGAGAGTCATCCATGTACTCCTGAACATCATGAATAGTGCCTTCGGGTGTAAGAACAAAGAATTTATGTTCAATATGTTTCTTCTCAGGTTTTACCGCATCTTCAGATGGGGTGATTGACCGGGAGAGTTCTGAAAGCGGGTGCCCTTTACAGGAGAGGGAGAACGATTTATACCATCCAAAAGGAGCTCGTTTAACTTCGTATCCTGCTTTTTCCAGGGATTCTTCGATAGCCTTCAGGGCTGCAACTGCAAGATCCGGTGCTGCAAGATCAGAGGAGAGGTGTGCATACGGGTATACCATTACCCGGTTACATTCTACCTTACCGGCCATCTCACCTATTGCGGTGACCGTCTGACATATGACATCATCAATATCATCAGCATCCGGTGACTCAACCGCACAAAATGCTACCAGGGCATCATCGAGGCGATCGGCCGGATTACAGGGATCCTCTGCAAATTTTGTTTTCTTCTTCGCTTCATATTCAATGAAATCAGAATGTATTAAAAGAAGGCGCATGAATCAGATCTCTCCGTACAATATCCATATATGTTGATGTTTATCGGGTATAAAACCCGGGTAGGTTCCATCAATGTGAACAAACGTTTCTTAAAAAAAGTATTGAAGATATGAGCGTATCATGCTCGTTTTTTATTCTCGTAGTATCGTGAAAGCGTGGCTTGTCGCTGGTTTAAGTATTTTGCATCCTTTTTAGCATTGTACGGACAAAGTGCCCGCTCAGTCGTGTAAAAGACCAGTTGACCAATTGGCATTCCGGCATGCATCCTGACCGGGCGCTGATTTACATTACACATCTCTAGGGTGATAGACCCGGCAAATCCGGCATCAATCCATCCTCCGGTCTGATGAAGCTCAATACCAAGTCGTGCAATGCTGCTCTTTCCCTCAATACTGGCTACTATGTTATCAGGCAGGCTGATGGCTTCCATAGTTTCTGCCAGAACAAACTGGCCGGGATGGAGGACAATACTTTCGGCAGTCATCTCCTCAGTGCCGCCGGTCACAGTATCACGGATATATGGATCAATAATCTCATCACCTGGTGTATACCAGACAAAATGATTTCCAAGCCTGATATCAATTGAATTTGGTTGTATTAACTCAGGATTATACGGGTCAATACCTATATATCCACGCTCGATGCGATCCGTTATCTGCCAGTCAACAAGGATCATGTACCGATCTGTTGTTTCCGATTACTGTTTATCATTATGATCAGGATCAGTACGATCCGGATGTGAAGAGCTTTCCTCTCCCTGTGGTGGTGCAAAATGCCACTCAGAACGCCTGAGAAGACCATGAATGGTACTGCACTCGCGCCAGGTCAGATTACACCGCCCAAGTACCCGTCGAATCAGGGTCATAGTCGATTCTCGTTTGAACCCTGGATGATCCACCAGGTCCAGGTACTGATCAATATGTTCATAGAGATGATTCATCTCATCTACTGTCGCCAGAGGTATGACTCCTTTTGGGAGATTTGCGAGTTCATAACAGATAACTCCGACAGCATGGGAGAGGTTGATGATAGGATAGAGAGGTGATGTCGGAATGGTGCAGATAATATCTGCCCGTCTCACCTCTTCATTTGAAAGCCCCCAGTTTTCACGCCCGAAGAGGATTGATATCGTTCCATCTAGATCTCTAATAAGATCCCGGATTTCCTTAGGAGAATAAAAGGGCATTCGGGTCGGATGACAGGCAGAATAAGAGAGTGATCCGGTTGTGGCAATCACCCGGTGTGATGTTCTAAATACCTCATCTAGTGTCATCACAGTTGCATGTTCGAGCACATCATCCGCGTGTGAAGCCCGGATTTTGGCTTCGTTTCCGATGGTACAGGGATTGATGAGGATGAGATCGGTAAATCCGAAATTTTTCATCACCCTGGCGGCAAATCCTACATTTCCCTCATATAGCGGTTCAACAAGGACAATCCGTATATGGGGCATTTATCACTGAACTGCCTGGACGGTCTCAAGAAGGGTCTTAACACCCTTATCATAGACTGCATTTCCAACAACTATCGTATCAGCATATTTTGCCATCTCTGCAGCCTTTTCTGCGGAGTCGATGCCACCGCCATAGTAAAGAACCGCATGATCGATAGCCTCGCCGGCCCGTTTTACAATGTCAGGATTTCCGTACATACCGCTGTATTCAATATATACTATCGGAAATTTGAAGTAATGATCAGCGATGGAAGCATATGCGGCCACTTCTTCAGCAGAAATGCCGCAGTCAGCCCCCGTAACACGGCCCACTGCTGAGTTTGGATTTAATACAATATAAGCTTCGGGAATGACCTTTTCCCATACGATATCAGGATTCATTGCCCAGTCACGGTGTTTGCCAACTATCCACCGGGCATCGGAGGTGTTCATAACGCTTGCAACATACAACAGATCGATGCCGTGAAAAATTACTGATTCAGGTCCAGCTGGTTCAACAACAAGTGGAAGCCCGTACTCCTTCACCTGGTCACGGAGCTGTGACATGTTGTCTTTGGTAATATTGAGCGTGCCTGAAAGGATGAGGGCATCTGTTCCACTTGTTGCAATTTCTGCGATTTCATCTTCGGTGAGATGTTTGTCCGGGTCAAGCTTGGTAACGTGAGCCCAGGTCTTCCATTTTGTATGCATATATGCCTGTCCTCAAAAGTGCTGTACAGCTTCATTACTTCTGACTGAAAAACATTCGGGAGATCCGGGGGATCATACCACTGCTGCAGCCTGCAGTTTTTTCAAATGATCTTTTGACAGGCCACCTGATTTTGCAACCTTAGCCGGATCTGCAGAAATAAGGGATTTTTTATCAAAGATTCCAGCTCGATACAGGTGCTCAAGGGTAGACTCCCCGACCCCGGGAAGGGAGGTAAGTTCAATTTTCCCTGATTCAAATGCTTTTTTGGATATCTTTACCGGATCCGGCTTTCCTAATGACTGCGTAATCAGGGTTGCGTGCTTTCCAACCGTCTCAATGGAGATGCCGGTCTTGAATGCAAGGTATGCCGGATGAGCAGAGGCAATATCTTCTGGTGTTAAAAAACCGGCTTCCTGATACCGCTTCAGTGATACGGCAGGAATGCCGATATCTTTCAGCTGGTTTTTCGCAATCAGGGAGATGGCTTCACTTTTTAATGTCTTTGCTTCTTCTTCGGAGAGTCCGGTCTTTTTTAGTGATTCAATGGTAGCCGATGCAATGTCTCCGATGCAGTTTATCCCCGACTCGGTAAAACCGTTCATGACCTTTGTATGACTCCGGCCCCGTTTTGGGGGTACAAACTGCTTCATGAACTTTTTACATTCCGATCTTCTCCGGATGAGATCAAGAACGTCATTTGCTTCATGAATTAACGTTTCAGCCTGCTTTTTGGTGATTCCTAACTTTTTCGCCAGAACTGCAGGCTCCAGTTTCGAGAGTTCATACAATGAAAATATCTTTGCATCAAGAAGTTTCTGCTGAAGAGCCTCGGTCATTGCGGGCATCTTTGCATAGTGCTCTTTCTGCTGCTCGATGAGCTGACAGAGCGGACATCCCATCTCCCACGGTCGGGCACCTTTTGCGATAAGACTGACGTGGAAGAGATTATGAACCTCACAGACCTTCTTTGTCCTGACCGCTGATCCCCACATCGTCCCTGGAAGAGATATGTTACAAGTACAGTCCGGATACCCGTTACACCCGATAAATTGAGAACCACCCTTCCGACGAATACGAAGATCCTTTCCGCACACCGGGCATGGTCCGATGGTCAGCTCTTCATCGGTCTGACCCATAATCTCCTGGCCGATGACTGCCTCATTTGGTTCCAATTCATCAAATACCTGATGCAGCATCTTTCTGGAATCATCAACCACTCCGTCACGGGATGTATTTCTAACCTTGATAGCCTCCATCGCCTGTTCAAGCTTCTGGGTCATATCAGGTCTGGTGATGGTTGAAGCATGCGCTTCCAGTGATTCAGTTACAGCTTTCCCGACAAGAGTTGGCCGGAGTGGATTTCCTTCGATATATTTACGGGAGATGAGCTTTTGGATCACTTCATGTCTGGTGGATTTTGTCCCAAGACCCAGCTCTTCCATCACCTGGATAAGTTTACTCTGTGAATACCGCGGTGGTGGCTGCGTCTGCTTCTCTTCAAGGTTCAGATCCTGTATCTTCAGTTTTTCTCCCTTTTTGACTACAGGGAGGATGGAATCTTTCGCCTCTGAGTATGGGTATACCGTCCTCCATCCGGCCTCGGTCAGACGGGATCCGGTTGCAACATAATTTTGTCCGGTTGCATCCATCCCGATCCGCATGGTTGCCCACTCGGCATCTGGTGACAGGGTTGCAAGGAATCTGCGTACTACCAGTTCATACAATTTCCAGTTCTCACCAAGCTGCTCTTCGGTCGCAACACCTGTCGGATGGATTGGAGGGTGATCGGTTGAGGATTTCTTTCCTTCGGTCGGTTTTGTCCGCCTGTTTTTCCTGACCCAAGCAACATCCCGGGCAAATTTTGTCTTTTCTAGCGTGGTCAGAATATTGTCAAGGTTCAGGGATGGAGGATAGATGGTATTGTCTGTACGCGGATATGAGATAAATCCGTTCATATAGAGTTCTTCTGCAACTCGCATTGCATTTGCTGCAGAATAACCAATCCGTGCTGCGGCAACGATAAACTGGGTTGTGTCAAATGGAGTCGGCGCCCGGTCTACCCGTTTTCCTTCCTTGACTTCGGTAACAACAAGCGGATCCTTTGTCCCGGCATATGCCGCATCGGCGAGTTTCTTATCAGTAAAACGGCCTTCTGCATGACGTGCAATAATAGACTGACCATCTTTCTCAGTTGTCAGGGAGATCTCCCAGTAGGGTTCGGGAATAAAAGACTCAATCTCTTTCTCGCGATCAACTATCATCGCAAGTGTTGGTGACTGGACACGTCCCACGGAAAGTATGTTTCCTCCACCCCGTTTTGCAGCCAGACTGATAAACCTGGTAAGTGATGCTCCCCAGATGAGATCAACTACCTGCCTGGCTTCCCCTGCCGCTGCAAGATCAAAATCCAGATCACTGGGTTCTGAAAAGGCCCGGTTGATCTCTTCCTTGGTAATAGCTGAAAACCGTGCACGATCAATGGGCACTTTCGGATTGACTGCCCGGACCAGCTCATATGCCTCCTTCCCGATAAGTTCCCCTTCGGTATCAAAATCAGTTGCTATGGTAACACGGTTTGCCTTTTTGGCTATTTTATGGATCAATTTTACTATTGCAGGTTCTGTAGGACGTTTAATGGTCTCTGCATCGATTAATGACCGGGGAGGTCGTTCCTGTGACCGCCAGTTGGTATACCCTTCAACGAAATCGACCTCAACCACATGGCCACGAAGTCCGATTGATATCTTGTCGCCAAAGGTGTATACATTCACCCCACCCTCCTTTTTTGCCGAAACTTTATCCTTTCCGGAAAGGATCTGTGCTATCCGGTTTGCTGCAATGTTTTTTTCGGCAATAATCAGATGCATGATATCAGACCTTCTTATCCAGAATCTCTTTGAGAAGCGTATTCAGATGTCCGGGATCTGCACGTCCCCGGCATTTTTTCATGACCTGCCCGACGAGGAAATTGAGCGCCTGCATCTTTCCAGCATAATAATCATCTATGGCTGCCTGCTGCTCGGCGATTACTTCCTGTATCATTGCAGTGACCTGATCACCACTGGTCTTTGCAAGTCCGAGCCGGCTCACTATCTCCTGAGGGCGCTCTGGTTTTTTCCCATCTTTGACAGCATCAAGAATCAGCCGGAGTATCTCCACCGCAGACTTGTCGGTAATAGTGTCGGATTTTATAAGTGTGAGGAGTTCGCGGAAGAGGTCTGAAGGCATTGCATCGATGGAAAAGTCACGGTAATTGAGCTCACCAAGCAGGTAGTCTGCGGTCCACGTGGCAGCAAGGGCAGGATCTTCTGATGCAACCGTCTCATAAAACTCTGCAAGTTTGAGACCGCCGGTCAGGGTTTTTGCATGCTCTGGTGAGACTCCGTACTGTGAAATAAACCGTTCCCTTCGTGCATCGGGAAGCTCAGGAAGTTCTATGGCATCAACCCAGGATGCAACCCGGAGGGGGAGAAGATCTGGTTCAGGGAAGTACCGGTAATCATTCTCCTCTTCTTTTGAACGGGATGACGTGGTCACCCCCCGTGCCTCAACAAAATGTCTGGTCTCCCGTGTAACGATCTGGCCACGCCGGAGCAGATTTCGCTGCCTGGTTACTTCAAAGGTGAGTGCCTTTTCCACACCTTTATAGGACGAGATATTCTTAACCTCAACCCGTTCTGATCCCTTCAGTGATATGTTTGCATCAACACGAAGAGAACCTTCTTTTTCCGAGTCAAATACATTGAGATATTCAAGAGTTGCCCGCAGTTTGTTCAAAAATTTCCGAGCTTCCTTTGGAGACCGGAGATCAGGTTCGGTAACTATCTCAATAAGCGGGATACCCGCACGGTTGTAATCAACAAGAGTATATTTTCCCCGATCAGTGGTCCCCATGTGGACAGAACGTCCGGGATCTTCCTCAAGATGTATTCTGGTAATCCTGACCTCTTTCTCACCATTATCACCGTCAATCAGAAGTTTTCCCCATTCTGCAAGAGGTTTGTCATACTGGGTGATCTGGTATGCTTTATTTAGATCAGGATAAAAATAGTTCTTTCTTGAGAACTCTGATTCATCCCTTATAGTACAGTTGAGCGCCTTTCCAACCTTCAGTGCAAACTCTATGGCCCGCTTGTTTACCATCGGCATACTACCCGGAAGACCAAGACAGACCGGGCAGGTGTGAGTGTTCGGTTCGTTGTCACGAAAATCCGTTGAGCAGCTACAGAACATCTTAGACTTCGTGTTCAGCTGACAATGGATCTCAAGGCCGATGATTGTCTCCAGGTCTTCCATTATGCTCTCCCCTGTTCATAGGCATATGCAGTGTCAATAATCCGCTCATCTTCAAAATATCGTCCGATAAGCTGTAATCCGACCGGCATGCTGTTTATTTTTCCACATGGCACAGACAAGGCAGGAACTCCTGCCAGGTTTGCCGGGACGGTCAGGATATCAGAGAGGTACATCTGCAAAGGGTCACTCTTCTCCCCAAGTTTAAAAGCAATATCTGGCATAGTAGGCCCGGCAATTACATCTACATCCCTGAATATTCGTTCAAAGTCATCCCTGACCATCTGTCGTGCAGTCTGGGCTTTCTGGTAGTACCTGCCATAGTACCCGGCTGCAAGTGAGAATGTCCCCAGAATGATCCGACGGCGAACTTCTTTTCCAAACCCGGCTTTTCTCTGCTCGGAGTAGGCATCATGCCAGCTCTTCAGCGTCCCGACAGCAGGACCATACCTTACGCCATCAAACCGGGCCAGATTACTGGATGCTTCACTGGTACAGGTGACATAGTATGCTGATAAGGCATATTTCATTGAGGGTATAGTGCATGGTACTGCCGTTGCGCCCATTGACTCAAGTGTATCAATTGCCTGCCTGACTACTTCAGCAACGTTTGGATTTACACCCTCGCCAAAGAACTCATCAGGCACTCCAATCTTCAGGCCCGTAATGTCAGATACCGGATTATGTTTGTAGGGTTTGTCAACCGAGGTGGCATCACGGGAATCATGGCCGGCAATAACCGAATACAGGTTTGAAAGCGTTTGTACATCCCGTGCCATCGGTCCAATCTGCTCAAGAGAGTTTGCATACGCAATAAGACCAAAACGGGAGACTCTCCCATATGTCGGTTTTAATCCGACAATACCACAAAAAGCTGCAGGACACCTGATTGAACCACCGGTATCTGAACCAATGGCACAATCAACAAGGCCGGCTGCAACTGCTGCAGCAGATCCTCCTGATGAACCACCAGGAACCCGCTGGTGATCAAGTGGATTTAATGTCGGGCCATAGGCACTGTTCTCAGTGGTCGTGCCCATACCAAACTCATCCATATTGGTCTTCCCGACAATCGCTGCTCCGGCATTTTTTAGCAGCGTGACCACATGGGCATCATAGGGAGGGATATATCCTTTCAATATTTTGGAAGCGCAGGTGGTTTCAATTCCTTTTGTTGATATATTGTCCTTCACCGCAACGGTGACCCCGGAGAGCGGCCCGTCACCATAGGTAACTTCAGGAATGGTGGTAATAAACGCATGAACAGAATCATCCGGATGAAATGTCAGCTTTTTCACGTCACATCACCCGTGGTGCTTTAAAGTACCCTTTTTCTGTCTGGCCTGCATTCTGCAGGGCTTCCTCCTGAGACAAGGAGGGAAGAACTTCATCGTCACGAAGAATATTATATCGTTCACGGATAAGCGGCTGATTCTGATCCAGGGTATCAAGAACGGCAAAATATTCAAGAATACCTGAACACTGGTTCGTAAATTCATTTATTTCGGAATCATCAATGCCGACATCAGCGAGTTTTGCTATTTTTCTGACGTCTTCAGCGGTAACCATTGTACGTTTACGTCCTCCTTAAATGTGTAATGAAATCTGAAACAGAACTGTGATAACCATTCTGCCGGGCAATCCGTTTTATCTCTTTCCAGATCCCGGTCCCGTACTGCATTGCCTTTTTATCATAATATGCGAATGATTCAGGCAGATACAGTCTGGCAACTTCCCGAAGTGGTTTTTTTCGGACCCCACCCGTAACCCGATCACGAGGGGGTATTGCCTGTGCAGCGCATACAACCCTGATATCAAGATATGGCATTGACAGGTAGGCACCCATGGATCCTGCAATACTCTGATCCCGGCATCCCTGACGGGGAAGAGAAGCAAAGTCACGGGCAAAGACCTCTTCCAGGAGATGTTCCGGAGTCTCCAGGTACCTGGAATATCCTCCAAAGACCTCATCTGCTCCCTGACCAGTCAGAATTCGCTCATACCCAAGACTTTGGGCTGTTTCTGCAACAAAAAACAGAGTTGTTCCAATGGCCACATCAACCGGGTTTGGATCATCAATGAGGGAGATAACAACCGGTAGAGCTGCTGCGACATCCTCCGGTGTTATAGTCCTTACGTGTAAGGGAAGATCCAGAACTTGTGCAACTGCAGTAGCCTGCCTGATATCATGGCATCCTTCCATGCCTACCACTAGACAGGGACGTTTTGCGATTGCTGCTACCAGAGCTGAATCCACACCACCGGATAGAGCAGTAATACCGGAATCTGATCTCAGTTCAATGGCAGTCCTGATTGCATCAGCAAGGGGAAGACACGGGCAGGACGGCTTTACCGAACCAGTAACAGAACCATTGCAGATGATTGTCCCGGCCGGACATGGACCCTGAATAATGCCAAAATGATCCCGTGCAACACATGAATCATATTCTAGATAGAATTCTCCGCCAAAGTGTGTGACAATTTGAGGATCCTCGGATAATTTTTGAATAATTTCTTCATGAGATAACGGTATTCCATCCAGCTCGATCCAACCGGTCAGATGCATATATCTCAGGAGGTGAGCTACACGAATTATAAATGTGATCTGAATACCTCTTCCACCACCTGATCACGTTGAGACAGACTTTTACCATACAAATATATATACCTCCAATAGGTTTGTGGCTATGAAGGGGGGAGTAATTATGAATCGAGGACTCGGACTGATAATAATCCTTACTTTGTTCTGTTCATTTGCGTCAGCTCTGCCCCCAGGTTTTTGCCTGGGAGAGGAGGGGGGCCTTGCGCTTGGGGTATTTGCTCCAGAAAAAACTCCATCCGGAGAAGAACATATCCTTCTGGATGAGATTCAGGCGTTCAGGGAAAAAATCGGAAGACCTATAGCAATTGGAGTGTTTTCAGATGAATGGATGAATGACCGGAAATTTCCTGCAGAAAATGCAAAAACCCTGCGCAATGAAGGAATGGTTCCCTATATCAGGTTCATGATGCGAAGCTCTGATACACCATATCAGAAAGAACCGTTCTATACTCTTAGCAACATTGCATTGGGTAAATTTGATGGAGAACTCATATCCTGGGCCAGGGAAGCCAGATCTTTTGGTTCACCGATCCTCATTGAATATGGTACTGAAATAAACCAGTGGAACTATCCCTGGAACGGATACTGGAATGGTAACCAGAAGGGTCAGGATTTATTCAAAGATGCATACCGCCATATTATTCGTATTATGCGAGAAGAGGGTGCCTCAAATCTTATCTGGATTTATCATGTAAATGCAGAGAGTCAGCCAGCAGATGAATGGAATAATATGACCGGGTATTATCCGGGAGATGAATATTGTGACCTAGTGGCAGTATCGCTGTTTGGAACCAAAAAACCCTTTGAGACCGGAACAAAAAAATTCAGCGATGCCATTGATAGTACTTTGTCCACCCTGCAGGCAGGGGGAATCCAAAAACCCATCCTGCTTATCACCGGGACAGATGTGCAGAGCAGATTTGAGGATCCTGCTACGTTTGTATCGAATGTTCTCTCATCACTTTCCGGACAGACCTGGCCTGATATCAAGGGTCTTATCTGGCTCAATGCTGCCTGGAAGAATGATAATAATCCACTTCATGATACATCAATGAGACTGCAGGATAATGCAACGGTGGCAGCTGCATTCAAATCGGGTCTGCAGACCATACAGATCCAGGGGCTTCTGACCTGTTCATAATTTTTTAATAAATCCCATGCACAAATGCGGACTATCTCCTCTGCTTTCTTCTGATTGCAGAGTTCTGATCCTTGGAAGTTACCCCTCACTCTTATCCATAAAAGCCGGGGAATATTATGCTCATCCCCGGAACATGTTCTGGAAGATCATGGAAATAATTCTCAATATCCCGCATAATCAGACATATACTACCCGTATCTCACTTCTATTAAATCATGGAATAGGATTATGGGACGTGTATGCAGCATGTTCAAGAGAGAAAAGTGCAGATGCCCATATCAAGGACCCGGTTCCAAACGAATTGAAAACTCTCATCCTGAATCATCAGGATATCAGGATCATTTTTTTAAATGGCCGGGCAGCTGAAAAAGGCTTCAGAAAATTTTTTCCGGATATATCTTTACAAACTATCTATCTGCCATCATCCAGCCCTGCTCATGCAGTACATCTAGAGGAAAAAATCAAACGGTGGAGAGAAATAACCAAGTTTCTATAGGTGCCTGATCTCCCTTTTCTTTCCTGCGTAAGTTGCACGGGAGCCGAGTTCTTCATGAATTCTCATAAGCTGGTTATATTTTTCTACCCGTTCTCCCCTGCAGGGTGCCCCGGTTTTAATCTGGCCGGTGCCGAGACTTACCGTAAGATCCGCAATAAAGGAATCCACAGTCTCACCACTCCGATGTGATATCATTGAACTCCACCCGGCATTTCGCGCCATAGTAACGGCAGATATTGTCTCAGTGACTGTCCCTATCTGGTTCAGTTTGATGAGGACTGCATTTGCTGCCTTTTCTGAAATACCTCGTGAAATGCGTTTCGTATTCGTCACAAAAATATCATCTCCGACCAGCTGGACCTTCTTTCCGATGGCTTTTGTCATCGCAATCCACCCATTCCAGTCATCTTCAGAGAGCCCGTCTTCAATGGAGATGATCGGATATACTGCGACCATATCCTCATAATATCCTGTCATTTCTTCGGATGAGAGTTTCTTCCCTTCACTCTTCAATTCATATACACCATCTGAATAAAACTCACTCGATGCAGGATCAAGTGCAAGTGAGATATCTTTCCCGGGTTTATATCCGGCCATCTCAATTGCTTCGGTTATAAAATCCAGAGGAGCCCGGTTTGATGAGACTTTGGGAGCAAAACCCCCCTCATCCCCGACACCAGTTGAGAGACCTCGTTTTTTCAGGATTGCTTTTAAAGTGTGATAGACCTCACATCCCCATCTGACAGCTTCAGGAAAATCAGGAGCTCCGACCGGAGCTATCATATACTCCTGGAAATCCGCTCCCTGCCAGTTTGCATGGGCACCTCCATTTAAAATATTCATATACGGAACCGGGAGAAGATATGTCCGGTCTGCAAGGTGTTCATATAATGGAACCTGTAATGCCTGGGAAGCTGCACGAGCTACTGCCATGGAAACCGGGAGGATCGCATTTGCTCCAAGATGGCCTTTGTTATCCGTTCCATCCAATGAAATCAACTGGTTGTCTACAGCAGGCTGATCAGTGCTGTCCATTCCCAACAGGGATTTGCGAATATCGGTATTGATAGCCTCTACCGCTTTTTTAACACCTTTACCAAAAAAACGAAAATCACCATCACGCTTTTCTATTGCTTCATGTGTTCCGGTCGATGCTCCGGAGGGGCATGCTGCCCGTCCAAAATACCCGCCGACCAGAGTTATATCTACTTCAACAGCGGGATTACCACGGGAATCAATGATCTCTCTTCCAAAAACCTTCTCTATCTGAACCATAGGATTTCCTTTTATGCTCCAATGCTTGCAAGGCTGCAGGATTCTGTCACATATACCCAGTATGAACGGGTGGGCTCCAACATCCTTGAATCAGCCTGCTCATTTGATCCACCATTGACGATGGTTACCTCAAACTGCTGGATAGCAGGGTCCCACCCGATAACCTCAGTCCAGGTATTCCTGATAGAAAGCAATGAATCACGGGCTGATGCCGGAGTATTTCCAGTAAATCCAAACATGTTCCATCCGGCAGTCATATCCTTTACCGGGGGGACCTGGAGGGGGTCATCTGAAAAACGAAGGTGAACGCGAAATGGAGTGGTGGAGTAAACCCAGTATCCCTCAAGCGGGAGAATTTTATCATCAGCCGTCAGATCATTCCATCCTCCATCCTTCTGATTATAGGTCCAGATACTGTGACCGGCAGAGTCAAGACCGTTAAAAATAGAGGCTGTATTTGCATCATTTGCCAGACGTCGGGGGACAGATACAAAATTCCAACCCGCAACCAGGTTTATAGACCCATTTAGATAGTCGGATACTTCCTGATCACCTGGCCCTGATAGAACAGGTGTCTGTTCACCTGTAACAGATTCTTCCCCTGATACTAAAAAACTGCATACAAATAAAAAAATGCAGAGTACACCGAATAGTGATAATCTGGTCATAACGTCCTTACCTGCTTTTCCAATTAAAAGCATTTCTGTGTAACTATATTTCACTTTGTCGTCATGAGATATTCTCTTTACATCAGGCAGACATATGCTCTTTTGTGAAATCCTTTTCACTCACAGAGTCACAACTTCCTTTCGATCTCGATCTCTCACTCTCATGCGGGCAGATATTTGGATGGAAGAAAACAAGGGATACATGGAAAGGGGTACATAATGGGAGTATTGTAACAATCAGACAGAAGGGCATTCTCATCGAATATGATGGATTATCACAGCAGGATGTCATCCGGTTTTTAGGGTTATCTGATCCCATCTCTGATATTATCGAATCCATAAGAGAACATATCATCGCATACAAAGGTTCACCAGATCGATTTTTTGAAACCAGGTACAGCCAGTCACGGGGACTCCGGATACTCAGGCAACATCCCTGGGAATGCCTGGTGAGTTTCATCTGTTCGGCAAACTCGAATGTCAGCACTATCGGGAAACGAATCAACCTCATTCTTGGGCGATATGGCACCTCATGCACACTATTCGAGAACACGTTCCCGGATCCAGCAGTACTCTCTCAATGCCAGGAACCAGAACTTCGGGAATGCCTGACAGGATACCGGGCTCCCTACCTGATAAAAACCGCTCAGTATATTCATGAGCATCCTGACTTCTTTCAGCAGGTCAGAAAAATGGAATACCATCAGGCAAAAGACACGTTGATGAATTTACCCGGAGTCGGACCAAAAGTTGCAGACTGCGTTTTACTCTTTGCATTTGAACATCTCAATGCAGTCCCGGTGGACATCCGGATACGGAAGATAATTGAAGATAAATACGCCAGTCTTATCCACACCGATAAGAGTGGAAAACTCCCCTATGATACTATTGGCGGATTCTGCAGGGAGTACTTTGGTCCTTATGCCGGATATGCTCAACAATATCTCTTTGCTACCCGCGATTTGGAAAAAGGAGAGGTTACCAGATCTGCTGAATTACCATGAATACACAATAAGCACACGTTGCGGTCAGCGGAATCGTAATGATCCATGCTGTGACAATCTGCCTCACAATAGACCACTGAACTGCTGAACTTCCCTGCGTTGCACCAACCCCCATGATACATCCACTGATTGCATGAGTGCTGGATACCGGAACACCAAAAAGTGTTACAAATAAAAGAACAAAACCGCCGCCTGCTTCAGCACAAAAGCCCTGATACGGACGCAGGTGAGTAATCCGCTTCGCCATTGTCCTGACGATCTTCCATCCTCCGGTCAGGGTTCCCAGTGATATTGCCGCACTAGACATGAGGATTACCCAGAGAGGGACATGGAAGTCATTCAATACCCCTGCTGTAACTAGCATAGCAGTAATTATACCCATTGCATGCTGTGCATCATTACTCCCATGACCGATACTGTAAAACGAAGCCGATACGATCTGCAGTTTATTAAATATTTTATTCATTACCTGCTGGTCAGCATTCCGGCATAACCTGATAACCAGACATCCGAAGATGAACGCTCCTGCAAATCCCAGTGATGGTGAGATGACAATGAAGAGAATGATTCCTAATAGGCCGCTGATAGGAAGAATATGGAACATAATACAAAGGGGAATTGAGAACACAAATCCAAAAAATCCTCCTATCTTCAGATAATGATTAAGATCGGGCTCATGTTTTCGCTTGGCAATCCCTGCCAGAAAGACTGCACCGATAAGTGCCCCGATAAGCCCAAAAAGAATCACCCCTCCGATAAACGGCAATGAAGGAAGGATGACAACACTCATCCCCCCATAGGCAACCGCAGTTCCAATCAGACCCCCAACCATCGCATGGGTGGATGATATCGGAATCCCGATATATGCAGTCGTATAAATCCAGAAAGATGCGACGAGAATACCAACGATAATAACCTCAAGCGTAAGCCATTCAGGTGCCACAATCCCTTTCCCAATCGTCTTTGCAATAGCCGTGGTAAAGAACAACGGGCCAATAAGGTTAAAAAATGCTGCCAGACAAACTGCCTGCAGGGGTGTCAGGACACGGGTTGCAACAATGGTAGAAATGGAATTTGCCGCATCATGAAGACCATTTAAAAAATTAAAAAGGAGAGCGATAGCAATGCCAATGATGAGGATGCTTTCCATACTGATCACGAATGCCTGATACTGATATCCGAAAGGACGTTCGCAACATCTTCACATTTGTCAGTAGCAGTCTCCAGACACTCGTAAATATCCTTTAATTTTATCGTCGTCATGGGATCTTCCAAGGCAAACAGCCGCTGGATTGCATGAGATAACAGATCATCTGCCATGTTCTCAAGCCTGTTAATTTCTATGCCACAACTTTCCAGTGGATTACTGTTCCTGAAAGAACGAATTCCCTTCACCCCGCATTGCAGCTGGACTGTTGACAACCTGATAAGCTGGGCAAAGTTCTGCATCGTCTTGTCATAGTCCTTTATTCCATAAATGAAAAGTTTCTCAGCCGAATCATCAATGTAGTCCAAAACATCATCAAGTGCTGATGCGAGTCTTGATATCTCCAGCGGATCAAGCGGAGTGATAAATGTGCGATTTAAATGTTCGTATATTTCATGGGTGATTAAATCGCCCCTGTGTTCCAGTTCTTTAATCTCTTTATAGGTTGATTCAGGCTCAGTCTTTTTTGTAACCATCTGCTCCAGTTTGTCGGCCGCCTGAACTACAATACCGGCCATTTGCTCAAAAAGGTCAAAAAATACTTTGTCCTGTGGAATCAGCCATTCCTTAATCCCCACAGTAATCTGAACAAATACCCCTTACATACGTAAAAAGACACCGGTCTGTCACCATACCATATCAAGGATGATAAGACCTGCCTGCAGAAAAAATGAATACCCAATATAACATGCCGCAGATGTCGTAACCGCAAGCGGGAACGTAACTATCCATGTCGTTACAATATCTCTCACAACATTCCAGTCAACAGCATTTTTTCCCCTGGTAGCACCGACCCCGACGATAGAGCCACTGATGATATGAGTGGAGGAGGTAGGAATACCGGATATTGTCAGGGCAGATATGACAAGCCCTCCTGCAGTAGATGCACAAAATCCCTGGTATGGCCGAATCCGGGTTATCCCTTTTGCCATCCTGGTAATGACATTCCACCCTCCGAAGACCGTCCCGGCGCCGATGGCAAGGGCTGATGCTGCCATCACCCAGAATGGAGCCGAGAAATCTTCAGCCAGACCTCCGGCAATAAAAAGGGCGGCGATAATACCCACTGCATGCAGGCCATCGTTGGCCCCATGTCCGATCGCCTGAATTCCACCGGCGACGACCTGAAGGGGGAAGAAAATTTTATTTCTTGTACTTTGCCGGGAAAATCTGAAGATATAAGAGACCAGGATATCGAGAAAAAACCCTCCAAGAAAACCGATAGTCGGGGATATCACGATAAAAATAAAAATCGCCAGAAGGCCGCTTACTTCGAGAGCACCAACGCCCATAAGAGAAACAATCATAAGGGAAAACCCCCCGACAGCTCCTGCTACAACTCCCAGCTTTACTGGTCCTTTGAGTATCCAGAAGATGATAGAAAGACAAACTCCTCCGCAGAGTGCTCCCACAAAACCAGACATGGCAACAGACTGGAGCATCAGAAGAGACGGCCATATTACCGTGGAAAGGCCAAATGCTGCGATTGATGATCCAACCATACATCCGATAAGGGCATGACTTGCTGATATCGGAAATCCTTTCGCCGTTAAAATACTAAGGAGCAGGACCCCGCAAAAAAGTGCAATTACCAAAGTTACAGGAGTCAGGGCACCCGCTTGTACAACACCGGTTCCAATGGTCTTTGCAATAGCAGTCGTCAATAAAAATGGTCCTGCAATATTGCAGACTGCCGCCAGAATGAGGGCATATAGTGGTCTCACTGCCCGTGTGGCTACTATCGTGGCAATCGAATTCCCGGCATCATTCAGACCATTGACAAAATTAAATAATAGTGCCAGGAAAATCCCAAAGATGATGATAAATTCCATGGCTTACGTATGACGAATGATAATCTCATTGAGGACATGTCCCACATCATTACATTCCTGCAAAACCTCTTCGAGATTTTCATAGATATCCTTGAGTTTTATAAGAAGTATCGGATCCTGCATAGAGAATAGTTCAGTTACAGCAGAAGAGAGGAGATCACTGGACCGGTTATATACATGATTGATATTCTGACAGGAGTTTTTTATCTCATGAATCTCATTCCAGGACCCGAGCAGTCCAACACCTTCCCGAATTTCTGCGACTGATATAGATATAAATTCGGCAAAGGTATTCAAATGGGGGTAGGTCCCGATCAACTGATAATTGCATATCTGATGTGCAACCCAGTCGATGATATCAATGACATCATCAAGAGCTTTTGCAAGACGGTGAATTTCATCTGGTTCAAGAGGAGTGATAAGTGACTCCTCCAATCTTGCAAAAATTTTTCTTAACAGTTCGTCAGATTCATGCTCAAGCTGATGTATCTTCTGGCAGGTAATGCCCCTGTGTTGATTCATATCAGATATCAGTTCGGTCAGATGCGATGAGGCTTGAACTATCTTTTCAGATATTTCACGAAAAATTTCCAGAAAATATTGATCTTCCGGGAGAATAATATTCCGTATCCGCATATCTTCTGGTGATACCTGATATATTATATGAGTATGTGTTCCGGCTCCAAATTACACAAAAGGACCTGAAATTTCAGGTCATATTGCTCATTATTGCAAAAAATTCGTCTGCCGGAACGGTTGCAAGTGCTGGAAAGGTTCTGTTCTGCACCGAATACCGCTGCATTACCTGATATTCAAGCCATGCACCATACAATGAAAGGCGGGCAGTAATCCCGGAGATCTGTGCAGGGTACTGAGGATCTGATCTGTTTAATCCAGGAATCCGGTTCAGACTGGTCAGTTCTGACTGGACTGTCCGGTTATATGCCTGCCTCAAATAAGACAAATCCTGTGACACATTATACGAGTACGTTTCATTCAAATTCTTCTTCAGGCGAATATTTGCATATTCTACAGAGAGATTCAGCACATCAGGGATGTCATAGGTGACAGAGCCATCAACCCGTCCTTTGATCTCATATAAATCAGGAATCCAGTACTGGTTCATCATAAACAGAAATTCGGTGTCATTACTGGTATGATTCCCCGATATACCGACATCCTCCCCTATACAGGGATAAATACACATGAGAAAAATTGACAGATATATGATGGACATATATGTCAGACAAAAACGCATAATTATCTCCTATAAACCTCTATTGATCATTGAGTTTATCTCTGGAGACATTTGAAGGTATCAGCCCTGAAAATCATTTAATAAAATCCAGATTATTGTAACCGGATACAAGAAACCATTAAAAAAGGGTATGCACAAAAAATAGGGGCAGGTTAGTGAGTGAATTCTGAAGTCCGTGTACTCCATGTTGATGACGAGCCCGTCATATGTGATTTAACCAAGTTGAGCCTTGAAAAAGGTGGACGACTCAAAGTCGATGTGGCCTCTTCAGCTGAAGAAGCATTGGATCTTATCAGGTCGGGTTCATATTCTTGCATCATTTCAGACTATGAAATGCCAATAATGAACGGGCTCGATTTTTTAAAAGAGGTTCGAAATATTGACCAGGACATTCCGTTCATCCTTTTTTCAGGAAGAGGGCGTGAGACAGTCATCATTGATGCTATAAATACCGGAGCAGATTTTTACATCCAAAAAGGCGGCGAACCAAAAGCACTGTTTGCCGAACTCAAGCATAAAGTGGAGTATGCCATTCAACAGCGTAATACGCGCATAGCACTTAAAAGAAGAGATGGTATTTTGGAAGCCGTCAGCCTGGTCGCGAATCTGTTTCTTGGTGGTGAAGCATTTGATCGGGCCCTGCAGGAGGCAATTACCCTTTTTGGTCTGGCAACCGAAGTGGATACCGTCAGACTGTTCAGACTGAATTCAGATTCAGAAGACACAGATACACATCACTCCATAAAAAATATAGCTTCATGGACAAGGATTACGATTCAGACAGATGAACGGGAGCAATACATAAAAACCAATAATATCCCGGTGGAAAAGGGACTTTTATCCCGTCTTGTAAGGGGTGAGACCCTCATCCTCAATGCATCAGAGATCCAGATGTATGATCCTCTTAAGGGTGGAATAAGTGCAAAATCCATCGCCGTATTTCCGGTTTTTGTTGATCAGAAAGTCTGGGGTATCTTTTGGTTTGCTGATTACATGAGTGAGCGGACATGGACTGGTGTGGAGATTGATGCTCTGCTCGCCGCATCAGCCATGATAGGTTCTGCTATCCAGCAGGATCAGATGCGACGATCGCTTATTGCAGCCAAGGAAGAATATGCATCCATGTATGCCCTGATGAGACGGCTTTGTGATACGGTCCCGGACATTTTATGGGCAAAAGATATTGATGGATCATTCCTCTTTGTAAACCAGGCAGGTTCTCATCTGCTCTGTGCAGAAAATACCAGTGATCCGGTAGGCAAAAGAGAGGAGGATTATCCCTGTGGACTTATTCATCATGGAATGTCAGAGTGCAAAAATGTGAGCCATCATAATATAAATGGGAGAATATCTCTCAAAACCGGATCAGAGGTCACTGAACTGGATATTATCACGGTCCCATTTGTCAATACCGAAGGAAACCAGATAGGAACTGTTACGTTAGGCAGGGATATTACCAATTATTGTAAAATTGAGCAGGGTCTTCGAATATCGGAGAAGAGATATGAAAATATCATCCGTGCCATCCACATCGGAATACTTGTGGTTTCAGGAGATGGAGTTATCAAAGATATTAATCCCCGTGCCTTGGAATTACTGGATGCACGAAAAAGTGAGATAATTGGAACATCCCTCAGTAAAAACCGGATTCTCCGTGAGATGGAAGTATCAGATGCAGTTCGTGAAGTGATATCGACTGGAAATGGCATTTCTTTCCTGACATCACGCTCGGTTACCAGAACCTCTGAAGATCTGTACTGTATGGTAGGACTGCTGGTCCCGGAAAACGGAGGGGAAGCTGAGGTTCTTATCACTCTCGATCCCCATTACTCAGAATAATCAGAGAAGTGAAACAAGGTCGCGAAGAACTGCTGCAGGATCTTCTGCCTTAACCACACTGGATGCCAGCAGGACTCCATCCGTTCCCAGGTCAACTGCTGTCTTTACACATTTTCCTGAGTGGATTCCGGCACCGGTAAGAACTTTTACTGCAGGACTGATTTTTCTGACAACATCTACAGAGTCAGTAATAATATCCGGATTTGCTTCAGATACAGATATTTTTCCACCAATAAGTTCTGGTGGTTCAATTGCCACATAATTCGGATTCAGGGCAGCAAGAGCAGCAGTGGTTGCCACATTATTCGAGCAGACACATGAGAGAAGCCCGGCACCTTTCAGGGCACTGACATTCTTTTCAATGTCTGCAACATTCAGCCGGTATTCTGAGTGATTTACCAGTGATCCGATTGCTCCTGCAGATTTGATCGCAGCCAGAGGCATTCGGCCGGTATGGGCACCAGGATCAACCGGGTCTACATGCTGGGCAAAAACCGGAATATCATAATGATGATTTATGGGATGAATATCTGTATATAATGGTGCCAGTGCAATGGTAACCCCAGATTCATCCATTATTTCACGGGCGGCCCTGGCAATCCGATGAGCTCCGTTTCCGATTGATTCGGTATAACACTTCAGATTAACGAGGACGAGTGGTGTTTTCAATGACTGTTGTTTCATATGGCATTCATTCGTCGTTGGAATACTTATCAGTTAACAATTGTTCACGTATGATACACGATAAAGGAGTCTTATTGGTTATGGTTTAACACTACAAAGACCCCTTCTGTACCCTGATCGGGTTATTCCTCCCCAGCTCATACTGATAATGGTATCTCTCAACTGATGCACCTCTTCTTCTGAAATATCAGGCATCATCCGTCTCCTCCATAACCGTGTCATTTCACCTGAATAGGTAACACCCCGGCCGCGGGCGTCAATAATAAACCACCTAATTCCCATCTGATACAGTACCGGATATTCACTAATCAGGCTGTGCTCAGATGAATTCATGATATGACTTCTTCCTGATTGTTCGCACCATACCGGGAATGAATACTCCTTTTCATCCTGAAGAACGAGCCCGGTTCCTTTTTGTTTGTGAGCATATGCACATATATGATCTTCTGTAACCGCGGCTTCAATGAGACCCTGACAACATAGAGCTATGGAAGGGCCGGTTTTTTTCCTGTATACCTGACAGATATCAGAGATCTCTTGTTCTGACAATTCAGGAGACAGGGTGCAGAACTCATACCGGTCACATGATGTTATCGATGCGGTATTTGTCACCGGCAGACCATAGTAAGAGGAAACCGAACAATCGGGGTTACATTCCAGGATATATTCACCAATACCAACTGAATCGACGAGAAAATGACGGATACCAAAAGAAGCAAATTTTTTCAGATGAGTAAGGAAGAGAGCCAGATCTTTCTGGCGAATCACTCCGGGGACTACAATGCCGATCTTACGAGCATGATCTGATAATCCACACATTTTATCAGGGAAATCCTGCCAATCCAGATATACCCGGTCAGCACCATGATTCAAAGCAGTATTTGCATCAGGTATGGATGAGACAAGAACTATCAGGTTAGATCTCTCTATTGCCGGTTTCTGATTACCATTATTATCAGAAGATACATGGTCACCAATCACGTTCCGGATATTATAAACGATTTCTGGTTTTGGAAGGTGGGATTGAATAATTATGTCTTCAGCGGCCTCTAGGATCTCACGCCGGAGTCTATTTAGTACACGAACAGGAGCAAACCATCCTTCTTCACCGGAGATCTTAATATCATCGAAGGTAAAAACCGTCCCTCCGGTCTTCATAAGTTGTTTCCGGATTTGATCCGGTGTCAGAGATCGTGTCTTTGCAGGTTCAACGATATCAGGACCTATGAATTCAAACTGATATGCATGTTCACGTCTGTCATATACAACTCCATTTCCAAAAATGATCCCTTCAGGAGAGAACAGAAGAGAACATGATATCGTGAGCGACCCAGCATACCGTTCATCCGGCTGGGCAAGAAGGGCTGAAATTTTTCGCTCCAGTTCCCTTCTTCCCGTTATATAGCAACAGACACCGGCCTTCGGGACAAAGGGAGCCTTCAATTCTATGAAGCCATCTCGAAAAACCGGATCATCCCTGAGGACAAGGCCCTCCATAAAATGCTCATTTCTGAAGACAAGTCCATCACCCTGCCGGAGAGTAATATCCGATACTGGTTTTACCCTGATTTTTCGGTTATCTGATGAGATGACAGAACCCAGATAATATCCCTGGTTACCAGGATAATCACGGCCCATAACCTGTGAATAATCTGACCCATTGATATATCCGGATGTAAATCCACGGGAAAAGGCAATCGAGAGATCTGCAATATCTTCAGGATCTGGATGGAATGATTCGGTCCTGATTGCATCGAGAGCCTTTCGATAGATTGAGGTGACAGTTGCAACATAGGCAGGAGATCTCATTCTGCCTTCAATTTTGAGAGCAGCAATTGGCAATTTGACAATTTTATCAAGAAACGGATAGAGTGAGAGATCTTTCGTTGAAAGCAGGTATCCGGATTTTCCAATCTCACGGGCAGCATTAACCCTGCCATACTGGTCAAGTGGTCCTTCCATCATCCGGTATTGTTTCCGGCAGGGCTGAGCACACATCCCCCGGTTCCCGCTTCTCCCTCCGACAAGTGAGGATAACAGGCACCGGCCTGAGTATGCATAACAGAGAGCCCCATGTGCAAACTCTTCCAGATCAACCGTATATTCGCTCAAAGCCTCTGAAATTTCTTCTATCTCTTCTCCGGTCAATTCGCGTGCCAGCACGACTCTTCTGCACCCGTTTTTTGCAGCATACCGGGCACCAGGAATATTATGGACACCCATCTGCGTGGATGCATGCAGAATGAGATCAGGGATGAACTGTCGTGCATAGGAAAGAAGTCCGATATCCTGAATAAGGACAGCATCTACCCCGATAGAAAACAGGAACAGAAGGTACGAAAGTGCTCTTTCCATCTCCTGTTCCGTTATCAGAGTATTTACGGTCACATATACCTCAATACCGCGAAGGTGAGCATATCTAACCGCATCTTTCAGTTCATCATCAGAGAAGTTTGACGCGAACTGACGTGCCCCAAACTCACGACCACCAAGATAGACCGCATCAGCACCGGCAGCACAGGCAGCGATGAGAGCTTCAGGTGATCCGGCCGGTGCAAGAAGAAGGGGAAGGTGAATAGTCATAGATGATAATCATGGCTCCTGTCTGCAATCTGGGATGATCTTTCTCTGCTCCAGAAGGGCATCCATGAGAACCAGTGCCATCATCGCTTCAGCCACCGGCACAATCCTAACCGCAATACAGGGATCATGCCTTCCTTTAACTGAAATCTTCCGTTCCATGCCATTCGTATCCACCGTCTGCTGAAGAGTCCTGATAGACGGGGTCGGTTTGATACTGAGTCGTACGAGGATATCCTGTCCTGATGAGATCCCCCCTAAAATACCTCCAGCATTATTTGAAAGATATCCCTCGGAAGTTATCTGATCATTGTGTTCCGAACCAGTCATTGATGCAGCCATTACACCTGATCCGATCTCCACTGCTTTAACGCCGCCGATACCCATCATCGCATAGGCGATGAGAGCATCGAGTTTTCCAAATACCGGGTCACCAAGACCAGGCGGACATCCTGATACCACAAGACTGACCACGCCACCAACAGACTCTCCCTGATCCCTCGCGTCACGGATAACCTGTTCCATTCTTTCAGGAACTTCTTCACCATGAACAGAAGTCAGGGAACCGGAGATAATGATGCCTTCTTTCTCAAGATACCGTCTGGCTATAGCACCCGCTGCTACCCGTGCAGCAGTCTCCCTGCCTGAGCTCCGCCCTCCGCCACGATGATCCCGTATTCCATACTTTTCAAAATACCCCCGATCTGCATGACCTGGACGAAATATCTCTTGTAATTCATCATAATCTGCAGATTTCATTGAAGTGTTCTGAATAAGAAGGCAGATGGGAGTGCCAAGAGTATATCCTTGAAACACTCCGGAGAGGATCTGCACTGCATCTGCTTCTTTTCGTGGAGTTACGAAATCACTCTGTCCTGGTTTTCTTTTATCAAGATAATACTGAATTTCGTTTTCAGAAATTGCAAAGCCGGGAGGACATCCATCAATAACCACACCAATTGCTGCTCCATGACTCTCACCAAATGTGGTAACCCGAAAATTCCGACCAAAGGTATTCATGCCAGTATTTCCCGAAGTCGCGAGATCGGAGTTTCAATCCCGGTAAGAATCCGGAACTGTTCAGCGAGCTGATGAATAAACATCTCGGTTCCAGGGATTACAGAGCAACCTGAAGCCAGGGCGGCCTGAAGAAGGGGAGTATCGCGGGGAGTATAGACCAGATCAAATACCTTCATCCCAGGTTCCAGGGCGGATGGAGGGATCGGGGTATGCGGGTCTGATCCCATTCCGATAGGCGTTGCATTGATAAGAAGATCCGGATGATATTTTCCAATATCAGCAAGGGTTCCAATCTCTGCACCACTCTTTCTTGCAAGATGCTCAGCACGTTCAGGTGTCCGGTTTAGGATCACCGGTGTAAATCCCCGCATAGAAACAGCATATACTGCCGCAGCTGCTGCCCCACCCGCTCCGAGAATTACTGCTGTGTCTCCATGAGTCCCTTCAAGAGGCCGGTAGATACCTTTCCAGTCGGTATTAAATCCATACTTTTTATCATCCTGAATGAGAATGGTGTTTACCGCACCAATGGATTCAGCATCATGCTTGATCTCATCCAGGTAGGGAATGACTGTCTCTTTGTGAGGGATGGTCACCGATAGTCCCCGAACTCCGGTCCCTGGCAAAAGTGAGAGGAAACGACCGGGATCCTTGTGTTCAAACCAGGTGTAATGAGCTGGCATCCCATAATCTGCAAATAAATGATTGTATATCCCCGGGCTTTTACTATGCATACATGGATATCCCAAAATTCCATAGAGGAAAATATCATAATCCCCGGATATCTTTTTAAGATGAATCTTTTCTCCTGATGGGATTGCAGTCTTCATGACAGAGGCAAAGAGCTCTTTCCGTTTATCCGGAACACAAATTCCATTTTCAATCAGATTCAGAATTTGTTTTGCTGCCTCCTCTGGTGTGGTGATGGTGGTATCTATCACAATGTCAGCTACACTCCGGTATATCGGCATTCGTTCTTTCAGGACCTGTTCTATCTCTTCCCTGGGAGAAAGTCCGGTAAGGGAAGGACGGTCAGATTTATGAATCCTATTAAAAATCACTTCAGGACTTGTATTCAGAAGGATTACAAGACTATTCATTCTCAGCATCCGGACATTGACAGGCCGAATAACTGCTCCACCCCCGGTACTGATTATCCCTGCATCAGATGGTATTCGTGCAATGACATGTTGCTCAATCTCACGAAATCCGGCTTCTCCTTCTGATTCGAATATCTGAGAAATCTTCTTTCCCGTCACATCCTCAATGAGTTGATCTGTATCGAGGTATCCCTGACCGGTCATTCGGGAAAGCGCCTTTCCAATACTGCTTTTACCGGTCCCCCGATAACCGATCAGCACAATACGGCGTTTTGCCATATCCGTCGTAATTCCTCCCAAAAACCTGGATAAGATTTTGTCACACATTCAGCATCAAGGATTGTAACATCCCCGATAAAACATCCAAGTACTGCAAAACTCATTGCAGTCCGGTGATCATTCTCCGGATGGATGATTCCTCCATGCAACGGAGCAGGATGGATGACAATAACATCCTCTTCTGTCTCAACTCTTCCCCCGAGAGTAGTCAGTCCATTCGCAATCGCCGCAATCCTATCACTCTCCTTCATCCTGAGATGGTGGACCCCGGTTATCCGGGTTGGTGAGGAGGATACCGCGGCAACCATGCAGACGGTCTGTACGATATCCGGACAATCAGCCATATCAACCTTTATTCCTTTGAGGAGAACATCTGGATCACGGGAAAGGATGATCGACTCCCGTTTTTCGGTTATGGAACATCCCATATTGACAAGGATCTCAAGTAGTCTCCGATCTCCCTGGGCAGATTGTGGATTCAGTCCTGATATGGTAGCAGATCCCCCGCAGATCGCTGCAAGGGCAAACCAGTACGATGATGATGAGAAGTCTCCTTCAATACCATAGGTCTGTGGTTTGTACCTCCTCTGCGAAGAGATCGTGAAAACCGGTTCTTTGTCATCTCCATCGACTAAAACTTCAGCGCCAAAAGCACGCATGCTGTCAATAGTCATCATAATATAGGGGAGCGAAACCGGATCGCCGGTCAGGTGAATATGAACATCATTGTCTGCATAGGGAGCTGCAATCAGAAGAGATGAAATAAACTGACTTGAGATACTCCCGTCCACATACATATCTCCAGCAGGAAATGTCCCATCTATCCTCACCGGCGGACATCCCGGATTCTTAAGACAGGTAATTTTTGCACCGGCATTATTCAGGGTATCAATAAGAGGGCCTAAGGGTCGTTCCTGCATTCGCCCACTGCCGGTCAGAACGACAGGGCCATCAGCAAGAAGAGAGACTCCGGTTAAGAGCCGCATCGAGGTTCCTGAATCCTGAATGTTAATCTCCTCAACAGGGGCCTTTAGATGCCCTCCCGTACCCTGAACGCGGATATTCTCTCTGGACCAGTCAAGCCGTACTCCAAGCTGCATAAGAGCACGCGCAGTCATTCGTGTGTCATCGGCATCCAGTTGTCCGATGATCTCAGACTGACCATCTGCAAGTGCCGCAATGATAAGTGCCCGATGAGTATAACTTTTCGAAGGAGGTGCTGAACAGCTGAAACAGACCGGTCCGCATCGTCCTATGTTCATCTGCATGGATTCTCTCCGGTCAGATGATAACAACCCAGATGTTTTACCCTGGTGATTTTCCTGATACGATCAATTGCCTCTTTCCATTCACCTTCGCATTGCAGGTCAATAAAGAAGACATAATTTCCCATACATCTCTTTGAAGGCCGTGATTCAATCCTGGTCAAATTTACTCCGGTCTCCTTGAATGGACTGAGAAGATCATATAAAAGACCGGCGCGGTTTTCTCCTGGATCAACTATTATACTGCATTTTTCTGGATGTTCATTGCTGTAGGGCTCTCTCCGAATCACAATGAACCGGGTGATATTATCGGGATTATTCTCAATATTACTGGCAAGTACCGGGATACCTGAACTATCAGCCAGAGTCTGTGAAAGAATGGCACCAGATCCTGGTCGTTCTTTCTGGGCAAGGGCACTTGCAGCATTACTCTCGGTATGAATGACCGGAATGCCCAGATCATCAATAAATTTGCTGCATTGCTCATGACTTTGCGGATGAGCGAAGATAACTGAAATTTTATCGAGAGTTGTATGTGATGCCAGAGTATGATGAATCGGCATGTACCGTTCTTCAGAGATGTAAACCGGATGCTGCATGAGGCCGTCCATGGTTGCTGTAACTCCACCGGCTTCACTGTTCTCAAGAGGAACAAGACCCGGGATGCCGGTCTGAAGTACCTGAGTAAAAACCCGGCCGATTGTCGGGACGAGAATGATCTCCGTATCTATCATACATGCAAGATCATGCGAAAAAGTCCCTGCTGGACCAAGAGTTATGAGAGTCACCTGCTCACCATCGCCTGAATAAGGAGGTCAGTCTCCTTTTGTGCCTGGTCGCAGAATGATCCGTACCATTCGCGGGATGCAAGAAATTCTCCGGTAAATGCATTCCGATCTCCTTCTTGAATTATACATAACATCTCATCAAACGCCTGCTTACAGGTATCCAGAACTGAAGGAACCTGAGGATTCATACAGAGGATATCAGCGTAAAGGTCTGGATTTTGAGCAAGTAATCTTCCTGCGATTCCGGTTTCGATCCGGTACACCGGACTCATATATGATTCAGTATCTGCCGGGGATATCCCAAGCCTCCTCATGGTCCCGGCTAGCAATATTGCCTTAAAATGAGTCAGCCCCTGAATCACTGCCATCATCCTGTCATGCTCTTCAGCTGTCGTTATCGTAACCCGGGCACCCTGGCTTTCAAAAATCTTCTGAAAAAAACTCAAATCATTCTCATGACATCGGGCGGGGGTAGCAACTATCGTCTGTCCCTGGATGGTCCCGACAGTCGGGCCAAACATCGGATGAAGTCCGATAACCCTGGCTTTCGAACACATCATAGCATTGACCGGATCAATCTTTAATGAAGTCAGATCTGCCAGGATCTGATGTTCACCAAGGAGGGGGGCTATCTCATAAATGACAGAGACCGTGTCTCTGATCGGAACAGAAATTACTATGACATCAGCCAGGCGGGCAATATCCTCTTTCTTTAGGGGAGTATTCCGTCCGGCTATGAGTACTTCGTGACCGGCGTTGCGAAAAACCTGTGAAAACAGATTTCCCATGCCCCCGGTCCCGCCAATGATGCCAATCTTCATGTTATTTCTCAATGATGGTCTCATCAATTGCCATACCAAAATGACGACCGCCACTTTCTACACGGCCCAGGACAACATCACCGGGTTTGAGTGAGGTTACAGATACTGCCGAATTATCCGGGCGAACAAGCCTGATGGTCTCTGCATTCTGCAGGATAATTGATACCTTCTGACACTCGCTCTCTGCTTCAACAAGAAAGAGCGGACGCCGTTCAATTTTCACCCTGCCAACAGTCGCTTCCCGGCAGGATCCGTTTCCATGAACTATCATCACCCGGTCACCTGCCTTCAGGTCAGCCAGATATGCAGTCTTTCCTTCCGGAACCTGCAGATATGCATGAACGCCACCTGCATTCACCCTGAACGGCCTGGGCGCTACATAGGGATTTACAAGCGTCTCTGCATGAACGAGAAAAAATCCGGATGATGTATTTCCAACAAGCATCCCTTCGCCGTCAACCATAAGAGAACAGGTATCGACACAGACCCTCTCACCCATTCCGGCAGGTTTTACAGTGGTTACGGTCAGACGGTGGAGTTGTTGTCCGGATATTCCTGACTGAACCATCCGACATATGGATCTGACAAGGTCCGGATCATCCGTTTTCACGAGGACACCCGAGACTCCTTTTTCAAGTACAGTCAGAGCCTGCTCAGCCTCTTTTATATCTGAAACGACGGCTATTACATTGTCCCCGCATGCCACCAGGTTTTCAAGAGGAATTATCGTCCAGTCAGGAGTGTGCACGATAATGCGGCAGGTCCTGGCAGCTTCCATTGCACGAGCCTGGTCCTCTGTATTCCCAATAGTAATCTCATGAATATCCTGCCCCGGAATTAGATCCCCATCAGGAGCGATGACCAGAATACGGCCCAGTTCTCTGACCGGACCTGCTGAATCTGCAATTACTCCTGCAGCTCCTGATTCAAGGGCGGCTATTGCAAGTTCCTTATCCCACGGACGAAGGTCTACAAATACCTGTTTCATATTCCCTCAAATAGCCTCAGGACGGACTCCCTGATGTACGACCTGCGATATATTGGACACAAATTTTGCAACATTGTCACGCTGGAAAGCATTTCTTCCCATGCAGACCCCGGCACATTTTGCAAAGTGGACAGCATCGTAGATGGTCTTGTAACAGTCCAGGTCCTCTCCTTTCTCTCCACCTGCAATCAGTACCGGGATGGACGATGCCTTCACAATCTTTGCAAATGATTCCGGATCACCGGTGTAGTTCGTTTTTACCAGATCAGCACCCAGTTCTTCAGCCACACGAACCGCATGACCGACATGTCGTGGATCATTTGGATCAATACCCTTCCCACGCGGGTAGATCATTGCGAGGAGAGGAATCCCCCAACGGTTACAGTCACGGACAACCATGCCGGCAGATTCAATCATCTTTGATTCCTGTGGTGCACCAAGATTTATGTGAATGGATACCGCATCTGCTCCAAGTGATACCGCTTCTTCAACACTGCAGATGAGGACTTTGTCATTCGGGTCAGGATTCATGCTTGTACCGGCAGAAAGATGAATAATAAGCCCTATATCCCGTCCTTTTCTCCGATGACCCGGACGTACAAGGCCTTTATGCAGGATGATGGCATTTGCTCCACCGTCAGATACTTCGGCAACAGTCTCGGTCATATTTAAAAGACCGTCAATCTGTCCCAGAGTCATCCCATGATCCATGGGGATTATTACCGCTTTTCCGGTATTTCTATCCATTATCCGTTCGATACGGATCTGTTTTCCAATCATAACATGCCTCCTTTCAGCATCTCATGCACTTCAGCTGCACTCATACCGTCATGAACAATTTTTGCACAAGCACGGACAAATGATGCCGGATTTGCATGCTGGAACGCATTTCTTCCGATAGAGAGTCCGGCTGCCCCGCCTTCCATCGAACCTTCGATAAGTTCAAGAGTGGTAAGATCATCCGTCTTTGATCCTCCTGCCACTACAACCGGAACCGGACAGCCCCTGGTAACTTCACGGAAAGTATCAGGATCACCGGTGTAATTGGTCTTCACAAGGTCAGCTCCTAGTTCTGCAGCCACCCTGGCCGCAAGCCGTACATGCTCCACGGCATGTTCGTCATCAATCTTCCGGCCACGCGGGTACATCATGGCAAGGAGCGGAACTCCCCATTCCATACATTCAATGGCAACATGCCCGAGATCGGTCAGCATATGTGCTTCAGAATCGGCACCGATATTCACATGCATCGAAACTGCATCTGCACCCATCTTCAGGGCATTTGTTACCGAATTGACCAGCACTTTTTCATTCGGATCCGGCCCGATAGCAGTCGATGCCGAGAGATGCAGAATAAGGCCGACATCATGGCCCCGTTGCCGGTGACCATGCAGGGCCAGACCCACATGACCTAGGACTGCATTTGCCCCCCCCTCTGCAACAGAATTTACTGCATCAGGAAGATCCACAAGGCCCTCAATGGGTCCAAGGGTTACTCCATGATCCATGGGAACAATAATTGTCTTTCTGGTGTTGCGATTCATGATTCTTTCAAGTCTGATATCTTTCCCTCTCATAACAGATCACTCCTTTTTGATACGAGTAATCACTCAGTACCAAAAAAACTGATAAAAGCTAAAAAAGAACGAATAAAAACGATACTCGTCAGAACGGTCGTTCGGTACAAAAGACAAGCTGGAAGAAGCAGAACTGCAGAACGCAACAGACTTCACACCCTCCACACAGTTTGTCATGATCAGGGGTCAGTGTTGTTACTTATAAACCTATCGCTATCGTGCCATGCCATAGCATAGCATGGATGATGTACAATGCCTACATTATCATTTCACGCACAAAAAATGAGGAAAATTACTTCTTCGCCTTCTTGATCTGGATGACATCCCCCATCGTGGTAGTCATCCTGGCGTGGTGCAGATCAGTCGGTTCTGATGAACCTTCGTCCAGCAGACTGATATTGAGTATCTTTTCCAACTTCTTTCGAACCTCATCTTCCGGTATCAGTTCGCCTTTTTCAAGTTTCTTTACGAGGAGCTCACGCTCCATCATGGCAAGGGCAAGATCTTTCTGGGTCATTCCCAGTTTCATCCGTGCATCCCGAATCCGGTCAGCATAATCTTCAACAAGATCGCCTCCCATCCGGTCAAACAGATCCCTGGATCGTTGGACCTGTGGTCTTGTGGAACCGGAATAGGCGGATGTTCGTACTGCCTGTGCTGCAGATGTCCGGGGAACTGCTCCCTGGACTTCAGTGCCATATTTTGCACAGCCATTACACACCGAGAGCTCGGCCCCTTCGATCTTGATCCTTTTCAAAGGGCCTTTGGCTTCTGCGCCGCACATTTCACACTGCATTTTCGCAAACATCATATAGTCACTTACCCCTATATACCTGATTGATCAGATGGCAGAAGCAGCCCGCCACCCGGATGACATGAAAACTCCTGACGAGTTATACCGGTATTTAGTAGACCGGGTTGCAGGAATGGAATCGCAAAACCAGGAATTGAAAGAGCAGATACGGCAACTGGAGTCAGATAAGCGATATATTGAGACCCAGAAGATCCGGTACGAACGGGAGGTCAGGAAGCTGAAAAGCGAGATTGAACACCTGAAAACCCCCCCGCTCATTGTCGGAACCATAACTGATATCATCGATTCCGGCCGCGTTGTTGTGCGTTCTAGTGCGGGGCCCCGGTTTCTCGTCAGGGTGTCACAGGCAGTTAATCCGACCACCCTGAAAGCCGGTGTCAGATGTACCTTAAATCAGCAATCCCTGGCTATAGTGGAAGTGCTCCCAAGCACATATGATTCACAGGTATATGGTATGGAACTGGTTGACGCTCCGACTGAGACCTATGAGGACATAGGCGGCCTTGAAAAGCAGATTATGGAGATTCGTGAAGCGGTCGAACTTCCGATGACAAGACCTGATCTGTTTGAGAAGATAGGTATTAACCCACCCAAAGGAGTCCTGCTTTATGGCCCTCCTGGTACGGGTAAAACCCTTCTTGCAAAGGCCGTTGCACATGAGACCCATGCAATCTTCCTGCACACTGTCGGTTCAGAACTGGTCCAGAAATATATTGGTGAAGGAGCCCGTCTTGTCAGGGAACTATTTGACCTTGCGAAAGAGAAGGCACCATCAATCGTATTCATCGATGAGATTGATGCCATCGGTGCATCACGCACAGAAGCCATGACCTCTGGAGACCGTGAAGTGCAGCGTACACTTATGCAACTCCTCGCAGCCATGGATGGTTTTGAGCCACGTGGTGATGTGAAAATTATCGGTGCAACAAACCGGATTGATATTCTTGATGCAGCTCTCCTGCGTCCGGGACGTTTTGACAGGATTATTGAAATTCCTCTCCCTGATACCGAAGGCAGATACTCCATTCTGAAAGTCCATACCCGGTGTATGAACCTGTCAGAGGATGTTGATCTGATGGAGGTAGCCCGGCTTACTGAAGGAAGAAACGGAGCAGAACTGAATGCAATCTGTATGGAAGCCGGCATGTTTGCTATCAGGAAGGAACACCCGCAAGTTGATCAGGAAGATTTCCTGACTGCTCTAAATAAATTCAGATGTGACTTTGAGAGGGATCACAGGTTGACGACCGCAGGCGTTATGTTTGCCTGATTACTCTTCTTCTCCCTCTTCTGTTTTTTGAAGATTGTCCGGTCTGACAGCTTCAGGTGCACAAAACCGGCAGACGGTGCACTCTTCTTCAGAACAGAGTACTTCGAAAACATCCTCGTCACACGCCTGATCTCTATCACGAGTGCATAATTCTGGAAAGGTATCATATTTTACCAGGTTACCATCTCCTTTGACCCGGTACCAGATCTTCCAGGGCCAGGGATCTGCGTGAGGTTCTCTTTCAAGATACCGTGATCTGGCAACGGACGGGGTACAATACATACCAGGAGTTATCTCAAAAAGATAATCAGACCCAAATTTCCTGATAAAGTACTTCAAATCTGAAGCCAGGGAGAGCGCTGCAGATAGTGAACTGACCTCAACAATTATGCCGACCGGAGTTTCTACAGGACCATAAAACCGAAGCGCATTCCATGCGGTCTCGGATCTCCTGAGTTCCTGATATAACTTTATCCCCGGTCTGCTGAAAATCAGCAGATTCATAAAAAACGATATTAGCGGAACATCCGCTCTTCAGAATCATGCTCTTCGCCGGTAACCTTGTTTATGGCATCAAGCAGATCCTGGTTCGTTACTTCAAATGCACTCTTCCGAACGGCAAACATACCTGCTTCCCTGCAGACTGCCTGAATCTGTGCACCGGTGAGCCCCTCGGTCAGAACAGATATTTCAGCAAGATTTACATCAGGGGAAAGATTCATCTTTCGGGTATGGATCTTTAATATCTCCTCACGGGCGATGATATCAGGTACCGGTATCTCAATGATCCGGTCAAAACGACCTGGACGAAGAAGTGCCGCATCAAGCATATCAACCCGGTTGGTTGCTGCCATAATCCTGACATCACCCCGGTTATCAAACCCATCCATCTCTGCCAGCAGTTGCATCAGGGTACGCTGCACCTCAGCACTCCCGCTTGTCCCGTCATTGGTCCGTGTTGTTCCGATTGCATCAATCTCATCGATAAACACAATAGACGGGGCCCGGTCACGTGCCAGTGAAAAGAGTTCGCGGACCATCTGGGCACCTTCACCTATGTATTTATGAACCAGCTCACTGCCACTCATCCGGATAAAAGTGGCTTTTGCATTATGAGCGACTGCTTTTGCAAGAAGGGTTTTTCCAGTCCCCGGCGGCCCGTGGAGAAGAATTCCTTTGGGAGGTTCGACACCAATCCGCTCAAAAACTTCAGGCATTGTCAGCGGATATTCAACCGCTTCCCTGATCTCTTCTATCTCACCACTAAGACCTCCGACATACTCAAAGGTCACCTCGGGAGATTCATCAAGCTCCATTACCCTGACCCTTGAGTCATAGGTCTCTTCAAGTACCTTCACCACTGAAAGAGCATTGTTTACAGCGACTTTACATCCCGGATAGATGTGGGGGCGCAGTTCATCAGCGAGTACAGTTACATACTCCTGGTTGTTCCCCATCTGACGAAGATAAACCTCGCCATTTTCAAAAACATCCACTACCAGCGCAACAAAGAGGGGCATTCGTTTGAGTTGTGAATTCTCTCTTTTCAGTACAGAATTTTCCTTGATTAATTCCTCTGATCTGATAGACAACTCAAGATTCTGGGCCTCCAGCTCCTGGATCCGGATCTGATAGTGAATCTCATTTTCACAGGAGATACGTGCAAGAGGCTGTTCCATAGTACATAATTATCCAGTCGTTCTACTTATACGTGAGTGTGCATGATAATACAGGGACGCGGAATATCGCGTGGTATTGGAAAAGGGCCCTTGCTCATTGGTCCTGATCCAATCTCATTTCTCTCCGGCGTAGATCCGGAGACTGGAATTGTATTAGAACCCGGTCACCCGCTTGAAGGAAAAGACATCACGGGGTCGGTTCTGGCCTTTGAATATGGGAAAGGATCAACAGTCGGGAGTTATATTCTCTATGCCCTCTCGCGCAATGGACATGCTCCAGCGGCGATCATCAACCAGGAAGCAGAGACCATCATCGTTGTCGGCGCCATAATGGGAAAGATACCCATGATCGACCGGATTAAAACTCCCCTTACCAGCCTTCCATCAGGCACAATCGTGGAGGTAGACGGGACAGCAGGAACTCTGACCATCCCTGATGAAAAAGTGAATCAGGTCTGAAAATCAGGAACTAAAAGAATATTCCCTGACATATTTTTTATCAAGGTATGGAAATCCCCATTCCGAACAATAGCCATCAAGTGTTTTTATTTCGGTAATCACTTTCTTCCCATAATTATCTGCAAGATCCTGGTATCGACGGTAATTTCCAAGAGATGCCGCATCAGTCCCTGCATTCTTCCAGTACACAGCCTGTTTCAGACTTGATGCATAGGATCCAAGAGATCTGATAAAACCCAGGTATTTGTTAAAAATAACTTCCTCTTTTGATGTGAGACCAGGGAAGACATTTTTTTCAGGAAGTGACTGGTCAAGGGAATACTCATCTGTCAGGTCATTAATGGCCGTCTCAAGAGCCAGCGCCTTTTCCTGAATACCAGCTGCATCAAGAGCACGATCAGCAGTCCTGATTGCCATATAAGCTTTCGTTAGTTCTGGAAAGGTGTCCTCAATAAAAACTCTTAGCTGCCCGGAACCGGGTGTATCAGGAGTCATCACCCGTTTCTGAACAGGCTCTGCAGAAGAATGGATCGGTGTCATTGTTACCACCGGCTCTCCGGCGGTCGATACCGGAACAGGACCACTGTCAGAGAGCAAACCTAAGTCCTGATTTATACAACCTGATGACAGAATACCTATGGTCAATATAAATACAAGAATGAGGAGAACCTGATTCTTCATATCATCGGATAGGAGGACTGAATATATATAGTGAACTGGTGACCAGAAGGTACCATCGTGCTCTCCTTTTTAATCTGGATAATATACGTGCTATAATTATCAATCTTCTGCCATGTAAAGATAACAGAATAGATGGCATTCATATATTTTTCGTCTCATACCTTCTTTTGTGGAACTCTTCACAATCATCCTGACCATAATAGGTCTGTGCATGTTCGAGATAATCTGCAGTATTGATAACGCTATCATCAATGCAGAAGTGCTCGGGACCATGCAACCAAAATACCGGAGATGGTTTCTGCTATGGGGAATCCTGTTCGCCGTATTTCTGGTCCGCGGACTGCTTCCTCTCCTCCTTGTCTGGTTTTCAACACCTGAACTGACTTTATGGGAGGCTTTCACTGCGATGTTCAGTGACAATCCTGATATAAAAGAGGCCATAGAAACCTCTTCCCCTATTCTGCTCATTGGTGGGGGAACATTTCTTATCTTTCTCTTTTTTCACTGGCTCTTCCTTGAAGAGAAACACTTCGGGCTGCCTGGAGAACGGTACTTCTTTTCCAAGGGGGTCTGGTTCTATGCAGTAGTATCCATCCTGCTCATGGCAATTGTCTGGTTTGCAATTGAGAAGAATGCCATGATGGCGTTTGGAGCAGTTGTCGGATCCACGGCCTTTTTTATTGTTCATGGTTTCCGCCAGAATGCAGAACTGCAGGAGCAGAAACTTATCAACGGGGATATGTCTGACATAAGTAAAATCCTGTACCTGGAAGTCATTGATGCGACATTCTCTATTGATGGAGTTCTTGGGGCATTTGCTTTTACTATGTCAGTCCCGCTCATTCTGATTGGAAACGCCCTTGGTGCCATTGCTGTCAGACAGATAACCGTCGGCAATATTGACAGGATAAAAAAATACAGGTTTTTGAAGAACGGAGCAATGTATTCAATCCTTTGTCTGGGGATTATCATGCTCATTGACAGTTTCGGATTTCACATCCCTGAATTTGTCTCGCCGGTGATTACATTCACAGTTGTAGGGTTATTTTACATGAAATCAGTGCGCGAAGCAGGGAGTAAGACTGAATCAGCCTGATTGATCCATGCATATTTTTGCAGCTGAATCACCATGTTTTAGTTGTACAAACACCAATAGTATTGGACACATTTTCGCATCACATATTTTTTGGGAGGTTTTTGTCTGTCCAATACATACAATTCTGAGAATATCAAAATTCTACGGGGCCTTGAACCGGTCAGGGAACGGCCGGCCATGTATATCGGGTCTACCGATAGCCGTGGTCTTCACCATCTTGTTTATGAGGTGGTTGACAATTCCATTGACGAAGCCCTTGCAGGATACTGTACCCATATCCAGGTTGTCATCCACCAGGATGGGAGCGTCAGTGTGGAGGACAACGGGCGTGGTATCCCAATTGACCCGATGAAGGACAATGATAACAAAACTGCTCTTGAAACAGTTCTCACGGTCCTTCATGCAGGTGGAAAGTTTGATAAAAATACCTACCAGGTGTCAGGGGGTCTGCACGGGGTAGGTGTCTCAGTTGTCAATGCACTCTCTGTTGAACTGACTGCTACGGTCTGGAAAGACGGGTATGAGTACCGGATGTTCTTTTCACGAGGTCAGCCACAGACAGACCTTGAGAAAAAAGAAGAAGACTTTGAAGAGATCAAGGATCGGTATATAAAGCGGTACGGGAGCCTTCCCGACAACTGCCCGGAAACAAAAGAAGAATTTCTGAATAGATATCTTTCCAAGATCTCCGGAACAATGATCAGGTTCAAACCGGATTCGAAGATCTTTGAAACGATTGAGTTTGACTATGATATTCTTGCTCACCGATTGCGTGAACTCGCATTTCTGAATTCCGGGATCACCATCAGCATTGCTGACGAGCGGTGTGAGGATTTGGAGGAATGCAGCGAAGTCTTCTCTTATGAGGGCGGGATATCAGAATATGTCAGATATCTCAATCACGAAGCTCAGCCAATCCATGAATCGGTCATCTCTTTTAGCCGAAAAGATGAAGAAGCCAGGGTTGAGGTTGACATCGCATTCCAGTATGCAGCCGCATATTCAGAAAAAGTATACACCTACGTAAACAGTGTCAATACCAAGGAAGGCGGGACACACCTTGAGGGTTTCCGATCTGCCCTTACCAAGGCCATCAATAAAATGGGAAAGGAAAACAAGGCGATCAAGGACCAGAACCTCTCCCTCAAGGGTGATGATGTCAGAGAGGGTCTTACTGCCATTATATCAGTCAGGATGGCAAATCCCCAGTTTGAAGGCCAGACCAAGATGAAACTGGGGAACAGTGAAGTCAAAGGAATTGTTGATTCACTGGTCTATGCATCACTTTGTGAATACTTCGAAGAGCATCCAAAAGAACTCGCCGCTATTGTTGACAAGGCTGTATTGGCATATCAGGCCAGGGAAGCAGCACGTAAAGCAAAAGAACTTGCCAGAAGAAAGAGCACACTTGAATCATCAGGACTTCCAGGAAAACTTGCCGACTGCTCAGAACGCTCTGCAGAAAAGAGTGAGATATACATCGTGGAAGGAGACTCTGCAGGTGGCAGTGCCAAACAGGGGCGGGACAGACGGTTCCAGGCGATTCTTCCCCTTCGTGGTAAGATCCTGAACGTTGAAAAGGCAACGGTCCATAAGATATTGAAAAATAATGAAATTCAGGCACTCATTTCAGCAATCGGGACCGGCGTGGGCGAGTCATTCGATATCGAAAAAGCACGGTATCACCACATCATCATCATGACCGATGCGGATGTGGACGGTGCCCATATCAGCACTCTTCTCATGACATTCTTCTTCAGATATCTGCAGCCACTCATTGAAGCAGGATATATCTACCTGGCCCAGCCTCCTCTCTACCGGATTGCGAAGGGAAAACAGGAGAAGTACGCCTACACCGAAGAGGAGATGAAAGAGATTTTACAGGAGATGGGTGAAAAAGGCGTGAACGTTCAGCGGTACAAAGGTCTTGGAGAGATGAATGCATCCCAGCTCTGGGCAACAACCATGGACCCGGAGACAAGAGTGCTCAAACGGGTAGTCATCGAGGATGCAGCATACGCAAATGAGATCTTTGAAAAGCTGATGGGTGATGATGTAACCGCCCGTCGGGATTTTATCAAACGGCATGCAAAAGAGGTGACGAACCTTGACATCTGAAGAATCCCAGCAGCCACTCTTTGTCCCGAAGGTCAATCCTGTCAATATCGAAGAGGAGATGAAATCCTCCTATATCGATTATGCAATGTCTGTCATCATCGGGCGTGCAATTCCTGATGTCAGGGATGGATTAAAACCAGTGCACCGGCGGTCACTCTTTGCCATGTGGGAGATGGGAAACACCCATGACAAGCCATATAAAAAATCCGCCCGTGTAGTCGGAGATGTCATGGGTAAGTATCACCCGCATGGTGATGCATCCATCTATGATACCATCGTCAAGATGGCCCAGCCCTTCTCGTACCGGATGATGCTGGTCGACGGTCAGGGGAACTTCGGTTCTGTTGACGGTGACGCCCCTGCAGCAATGCGTTATACTGAGGTCAGACTGAAACGGGAAGCAGAAGAACTTCTCACCGATCTTGAAAAAGAGACCGTCGAGTTTGTCCCGAACTTTGATGAATCCCTGCAGGAACCATCTGTCCTTCCGGCAAAACTGCCCAACCTTCTCATTAACGGATCTGACGGTATTGCTGTTGGTATCGCAACCAAAATGCCACCCCACAACCTGGGAGAAGTATGTGATGCCGTCTGTCACTACCTGGAACACCCGGATACGACGGTCTATGAACTCATGCAGATTATGCCCGGTCCTGATTTCCCGACCGGAGGTATCATCATGGGGACCGACGGGATTCAGAATGCATACCTCTCCGGACAGGGGAAACTGACCGTCAGGGGGGTTGCAGAGATAGATGAATCAGGAAAACGCAACCAGATCATCATCACCGAGATCCCGTACCAGGTTAATAAAGCCAAACTTATCGAGCATATCGCAGAGTTAGTCAAAGAGAAGAGGATTGAAGGGATTTCGGATCTCAGGGATGAATCTGACAAGGACGGCATGAGGATTGTCATCGATCTTCGGAAAGATGCACGACCTCAGCTGATCCTGAATCACCTCTATAAGCACACTGCTCTTGAAAGCACCTTTGGGATTATTAACTACGCAATCGTTGATCGTCAGCCAAAGATCCTTGGACTTATCCCTCTGATTGAGCAGTTTGTCCGTCATCGAATAACGGTTATTACGAGAAGGAGCGAGTTTGACAAGCGAAAAGCTGAAGAACGGGTTCATATCCTCCGGGGTCTGCTCCATGCAATCGACAATATCGACGCAGTAATCACGACTATCCGAGCCGCACAGACTGCAGATGAGGCAAAGGAAGCACTTATTGCCAAATTCTCCCTTGATGAAGCACAGGCCGGTGCAATCCTTCAGATGCAGCTTCGCCGGCTTGCAGCTCTTGAAAAGCAGAAACTTATCGATGAACGGGAACAACTGGAAGCTGAAATCAGAAAGCTTATCGAACTTCTCTCATCCGAGGATAATATCAGGGCTGAAATTTCCCGGGAACTTCAGGAACTTCGGGAAAAATACGCCGACAAGAGAAGAACCCAGATCACCGGTGATCTACAGGAGATTGTCAGGGAAGATCTTATCCCTAACAAGCAGGTTCTTGTCTGTCTGACTCACCAGAATTATGTCAAGCACATGGATGTGGATGCCTACCGGGTTCAGGGCAGGGGAGGCAGAGGTGTTATGGGAATCTCCATTAAAGATGGAGATTATGTAGAACAGGTCTTTGTTGCAAATACCCATGACCATCTCCTCTGTTTCACCTCAACTGGACGGGCATACTGGCTCAGAGTCTTTGATATACCGGAAGGCTCCAGGCAGAGTAAAGGGAAGGCAATTGTAAATCTTCTTGACCTTCGGAGTGAGGAACGGGTAACCGCAGTCATCCCGGTCCAGGAGTTCTCATCTGATCGGTTCTTCCTCTTCCTGACCGAACGAGGTATGATCATTAAGATCCCACAGGATGAGTTTTCACGCCCGAGATCTACCGGAGTAAACGCTATTTCCCTGCGTGAGGGTGATAACCTGGTACATGTCATGGTCAGTGATGGTAGCCAGGAGATCATCATCACGACAAAATATGGTCAGAGTCTTCGGTTCCATGAGGAACAAATACCTCTTCGACACCGCAATGCTCTTGGTGTAATCGGAATGCGAATGAAAGATGATGATATCGTAACCAGTATGACCGTCATCGAAGAAGGGAAGCATCTCCTCACCATCACCTCTTCAGGGTATGGAAAACGGACGAACTTTGATGAGTACCGTGGTCATGGCCGTGGGACGATGGGTGTCAGAAACATCAAACTCAAACGAAATGATGGTATTGTCACGGCATTCTCCGCAGGGCCTGAAGAAGAGATCATCCTCATGAGTGCTGAAGGAATTGTCATCAGAACCAGCGTTGAAAAGATCACGATACAGGGTCGTTCAACCCAGGGTGTCAGGATAATGAGACTTGCGGCAGGTGACCGGGTGGTTGGTGTCACCTCACTCTCTCCGGAAGAGCAAAAAGATATCAGTGATGATATACCCCAGGCAGAAATAATCGACGAGGGACCGGATGAAAACGGTTCTTCTGACGAATAATTTTTTGTGTAAGCCTTTTATTACTTAAAAAACAGACATTGAAGAAATGTCACTTTCTATTTACTCGGGTTATTCCCTCATGAATCATCCGTTATATCCGGGTTTCATCAGAGAAGTAAAAGAAGATAATGACATTCTTGCAGTGTATCACTATGGAAGTTCAGTAAACAGAAGTGATTTCAGAGACATTGATATATGTATCATTTCATATAATGATGAGCAATCTGCTTTCTTTGATAGATTACTCCATTATTCAGGATCTTATGCAGCAATGGGTACGGTTCCCCTGGATATTACGTTATTCTCTCTTCTCCCTCTTTATATAAAAATACAAGTTATCAGGGAAGGAATACCAGTCTTTATTCGTGATGATGATATTCTTTTTGATAAAATCTTAAAAACGAACAGACAATGGGACGATTATGAACCATCTTACAGGATAATGATAGAGTGACCAATAAAGAAAGAATCCGCAATTCAATCCGTTTGCTTGACCAGTATATCGATGAATTAAACAAAATATTTCCGGAAAATTACGATGAATATAAAAAATCACTCATCATCAGAAGATCATCTGAGCGACAAATACAGATCATAATTGAACAAATAAATGACATTTGTGCTATGCTCTATCGATATGTATGTTCAGGTATAGCGGGAGATGAATTGTCCATATTGGAAAAATTATCAGAACATTGTCTTTCCACAGAACTGTGTGAAAAAATCAGACATATGAAAGGTTTTCGAAATATCCTAGTACATGGATATACATCACTCAATGATGCCCTCGTTTACAACAATATCTTTCATGGGAGGGCAGATATTTATCAATTTATGGAAGAGGTGGAAGATTGTTTGAAAAAATTACACTAACCGGTACAGGTTTCGTGGTATTGATATCTCAAACCTGACACCTTTTCCTTCTTTCCCGGTTTCAGTAATAGAAAGTCCGGTAATTGAGAGGATCTCACGAGACAGGAATAACCCGAAACCGGTGTTTTTTCCAAACCCATGATGGAATATCTTCTTTTTATCCTTTTCAGGAATCCCGACACCATTATCTTCATATATTAAAAGAAGGGCCGAAGGAGTCTCCTCGGTAAAGAACCTGATCTGAGAGACAGTCTCTCCATGCATCAGGGAATTTGAGATAAGATTTGAGAAGACCTTTTCCAAAAGCGGGTCGGCATATATCTCGATAGAGTTGAGATTATCATCCCAGCTCACACACTCCACCCGTCCATACTCACGGGCATTGGCAATGGTAGATCCCAGATTCTGCCACTGAGGCTCTTTGACACCAACATCCTGGTATTCCTTGGTAAACACAATCTGGCTTCTAATTGACTGGGTCGCTTCTACCTGTTTTGCGATAAATGGCTCGAGGTCAGGATCCTTATTCTTCTTTTTCAGAAGATCAAGGTATGCCAGTAAAATAGTAATTTGGTTCAGAACATCATGACGGGTAATAGATGAGAGCAGGTTGAGCTTTCGGTTACTCTGAACAAGGGCATCCTGAGCTATCTTCTGCTTGGTAATATCCATACACAGGAGCAGGATAGCCGGGTTATTCTGCCAGACAATCTCTGCCATACCAACTTCAAGCCACCGAAGTTCTCCGGTATTTGTTAAGGCACGAAGAGATACACCGGCATGTATCTGCTCTCCTTCACGGGCACGTTCCAGAAGGGTGGAGAATTCTTCCAGATCGTCGGGATGGATAATATCTGAAATAGTAGACTGGGTAAGGTTTTGTGAAGTATACCCAAATATTTCAGATGACTTTGGATTTGCAAAAATAATCCTGGTATCACGAAGAACAAAAACACCTTCACCTGCATTATTGACCAACAGTCGGTACTGCTCTTCACGCTGTTTTAATGCTTCTTCAGAGGCTTTGCGGTCAGTGATGTCCCGGGCAATTGTCATCACAAGACTCTGAGTCCTAATCCGGATTGGATAGGTCATAACCTCAGCATAGAGAATCTTCCCGTCTTTCCTGCTGATATGAACCTCATCAGGACCTGTCGGCCGGCCCAGGGCATTTTTCGCAAAGAGAACAGCTGTCTTGGTGATATGCATCGACCCAATCAGACCCATCGTGAAGATATTCCGTCCTTTCAAATCATCAGGTGTATACCCGGTAAGTTCTGTCGCAGCCCGGTTGGATTCGATAAAGGTACCTTTAATATCGGTCAATAGATAAGCTTCAGGCGCATAATCAAAGAGGATCTTGAGACGTTCCTCATTATTTTTTACCTCCTGTTCCGCAGCTTTCCAATCGGAAATATCTGTGAGGACTACGGTCACCGCTCTGATCTCATCAGATTCATCATCCTTTACCGGAGTAAACCGCCGGATATAATCCTTTGAAAGCCAGTGGAACTCATCCTGAACCTGACGCTTTGTAGAAATCACCCTTTGAAGTGCCTGGTCAAACCGCTGGTCTTCACCTGGCGGGAGCATGACCCGCATACGTTTTTCAAGATACTTATCAGCAATATCCCCAAGTTTGTTCCGGTGATATGAGTTCATAAAGAGGTAACAGCCTTCACGATCAACCATGAAGATTGAATCACCGGTTGACTCAACAACGCTCCGGTAGTTGGCCTGAGTAACCTGGAGCGTGGTAAGCGTCTTTCGCTGTTCGGTTACATCCTTAAAGGTCCAGACCCGGCCGATGATTGTCCCGCCAATACGTTGTGGGAGTGTATTGCGTTCAAATACCCGGCCATCACGAAACTCCAGAACATCAAATGCTTCTTTTTCCGGATGAGTCTTGAGATAATTGATCTTTTCAATAAAAGATTCGCGGTCCTCAAGCTGGTCTTCAAGATACGCCAACAGGACTTCTTCGTCCCGTTCCTCAATAACCGACTCAGGAACAAACCACATGTCCAGGAACTTCTGATTATAATTGATGATCTTCCCAACCCGGTCAACAACAAAGATTCCATCAGACGTGGACTCAAATGTTGCTGTAACCAGTGATGCCCCCCTGGCCACCTCATCTTCAAGCCTGACGCGGTCGGTGATGTCTATTGAGACAACCGTTACCGCAAGGGTCTGCTGCGACGTCTGGTATCGGACAGGGATAAACTTTCTATTGTAAAACCTGCCCTCTTTCTCATACTCTTCAGAAAAATAATTGTTATGCGTAATAACCTGGTTTAAGGAATGAACGAAACGCTGGGTCTCCTCTTCAGTATGGAGATCCTTGTACATCTTTGACTCATAATTTTCGCCATAAATACCAAGTCGTTTCTGATGAGGACTGTTGATGAACAGATACCTGAAATGGCGGTCCACCATGTAGATGGAATCGTCAGTTGCTTCTACAATGGTCCTGAAATTGGTGTCTGCATAATGAAGCGCCTCTTCCCCTTGTTTCTGTCTGACGATCTGTCTGATAAATGTATTCAGCCGGAGAGTTTCCAGTTCGGTTTCATCATTCTGCAGAAAAAAATAATCAATTCCTGCTTTGACCGCTTCTTTTACCACTGCCGGCGCCTGATTTCCGGTGAAGATGGTAACCGGACTGTATTGAATTTGTTTTTTTACCTTCGCGATGAAATCCAGCCCATTTTCTTTTCCAAGATCAAAATCCCCAATGACGACATCATAATGAGCAGTCTGTAATTTATTGATGGTGTCCTTCACATCAGAGGCTGCGCTAATGGATATCTTCGCCCCGTTCTCTGTAAATAACTGGGTTATAAAGGAAAACTGCTTTGGATCTCCAATAGTCAGGATTGTGATGACAGCCAGATCAAATCACCTGAAGGTACGATGAACAACATAAGATACTCTGCTAAATGATTAAAACCATCTGCTCCCGAAGGGGTATCCAGATACACGGGATGTAAAGCATTATCTAACCGAATTTATAATCCGTCCGAGGAGATCAAGCGCTTTCTCCTGGTTTTCCCTGACAGTTCTGATGATGGATTCATAGGTGATTTGAGCATCGCACACTCCATTGGCATAATTGTCTACAGTGCAAATAGCTGCAAAAGGAAGTCCCAGTTCCGCGGCAACGGTCAGTTCACTTCCGATGGTCATTCCAACAATGTCTGCGAACCTCTTCATCCATGAGATCTCAGCTTTACTCTCCAGCCTGGGTCCACGGGTTTGAATATAGGTTCCTCTCTGGATTGCCTCAGGAGAGAGTTTCATCAGAAGTGTCCGAAGATCAGCATCAAATTCAGGATTAACATGGTCGATTGAGTGATTCATAATGGTCGGAACCGGAGTCAGGCAGATAAAATCATCAGGAATAACACGGGATCCCGGAGGGATATCTTCCTGTAATGAACCGGTTGATCCAAGCGCTATGATGCGATCTGCGCCGGCAAGTTTGAGCGCAGCGATATGGGAACGATATGGAATAATATGGGGAGCACATCGGTTCTGATGTCTGAGAAGAAGAAGAAATCCTTCACCTTTAAATAATTCACTTGTGCCATAAGGTGTATGTTGTTCAAATTTTGTAAATTCTGAGCCCTGATAGTCCAGTAATGAAGTTCCACCAATAATACCAAGCATGTATGAGGTCAATCTATTGGTTGTCAGGAATCAAAATTCTTTCAGGAAGAATAACAGAGGGAACGAGTACGAAATCCATCTTTTCGAGAGAGATGGATGAGTATATATGTGATAAGTATCAACCTAATAAGGCGGGCCGGTAGATCAGTGGGAGATCGCTACCTTGGCATGGTAGAGGCCGCGGGTTCAATTCCCGCTCGGTCCATCAGTTTTACGTTTTTTTCTGACAAAATAATCTCCGAAGATCTGGAAAATAGTGAAAATAAAGGATGAATGATACAGGGATTACTCATCCCAAGAGATCACATCTTATTTGATGATGCATACCTGCACAGGTCAGCCAGATTACAATTATCACAGGCCGGATGTCGTGCAGTACAGACTCGTCGCCCATGCAGGATGAAGAGCCCATTAATCTCTGCCCAGAATTCCTTTGGGAAAAACCGTACCAGATCCATTTCTATCCGATCCGGGTCGCTCTCGTCGGTAAGTCCAAGGCGCATGGACACCCTTCTTACATGGGTATCAACAGCGATTCCCACCGTTTTGGAAAATGCATGATCAAGAACGATATTTGCAGTCTTCCTCCCTACTCCTGGTAACCGTACCAGATCATCCATCTCATCAGGCACCCGGCCATCAAATTCTTTCATGACCATCTGCGATGCCGCAATGATATTCCTTGCCTTGGTGCGGAAAAATCCGGTCGGGTGGATTAGCTTCTCCACATCCTGAACGGGCGCCTCTGAAAGGGCAGCTACATCCGGATATTTCATAAAAAGTTCCCTGGTGACCATGTTTACGCACCGATCAGTAGTCTGTGCGGAAAGAATGGTAGCAATCAGAGTTTCATACGGATTTCTGAAATGCAGAAATTCATCCCTGCTGTTTAAGAGATCGTATCGTGACCGCAGACGTGAAAGAATCGTATTAGGGTCTAAATCAGTCATAAAAGAAGATGGGGTAACGCAGATTTGAACTGCGGTCAAAGCGTCCCAAACGCTCTAGGATGGACCAGGCTACCCTATTACCCCGTGCGGGACATATGTTGAACCCGGTACCATTTATACCCTTCCTTTTTATTTTTTGAGTGGAAATGGATTTTTTCCATTCCTGGTAACGAGCGTTCCGACAAATCTGCCCGTTTCAAGGGTTGATTCCAGAAGAGCAGGATCACGTCCGTCCATCACCAGGAGGGGTATACCGCACCGCTCAACCATCTTCACGGCCACAATATCCATGACCGTATTGACTCCTGCCACAGCCTGCTGACCGATGACAACATCTAAGAGTTCTGCAGGATTCATCGTCTCAAAGCGTTTTGCTGCAGGATCTTTGCGTGGATCAGCTGAATAAATCCCATCAACCGCAGTCAGATTTATGAAAATATCTGCGCCAGTCCGCTCTGCGAGCACTGCAGCCACCGCATCTGTAGTCTGCCCGGGTGTGATACCCCCCATCACAACAATCTTCCCGGTTTCAGCAGCGCAGAGTGCTTCGGTATGACTGGTAACGACACAGGGGTAGGCAGCCTGCCCGAGTGCGCCGACGAGCAATGTCGCATTAAGCCTGGTAACCATGATTCCAAGTTCATCTGAAAACGCTTCATCCGCCTCGAAGGATCGTGCCAGAGAGATATACTGGCGGGCAGTTCCACCCCCGCCAACAACAACAAAAAGACGATTTTTCGCAGAAATTCTGGTCAAAACAGAGATATAGGGTTTGATATTCGGACGATCTATATCAGGAAGAAGAATAGATCCGCCCAGTGAGAGCACGATAGTAGGCATTCAACCTCATACGTTACCTGATCGAAAGCATATAGGTTATTCAGCACAATTACATCATTTATAAACCAGCCACTATCTTTCTCATACAAAACAGGGTAATCATGGAAGCGCGACACTATTCCCGTGATGATGCGGGTATCATGCATTGCAATCTGTGTAATCATCATTGCAGGATTGCTGATACAAAAACTGGTATATGCGGTGTCAGGAGATCCATACGTGGCCAGCTAATCGCAGAGACTTATGGCAGGGTTTCATCTGAAGCCGTTGATCCCATCGAGAAAAAACCACTATACCATTTTCTCCCCGGAACACTCTCATATTCCCTGGGCGGAGTCGGGTGTAACTTCTCCTGCAGCCATTGCCAGAACTGGCATATCTCACACGCCAGTTTTGACAGCATCCGGCAAAAGACTCTCTCTCCTGAAGAGGGAGTAAAAAGGGCGATTGCATCAGGATCATCATCGATATCATGGACATATAATGAGCCGACCATCTGGTTTGAGTATACCCAGGATATGGCCAGACTTGCCCACCAGCAGGGGCTGAAAACCGTATACGTGACGAATGGATACATGACCGAAGATGCTCTGACAGACCTTGCCCCTGACCTTGATGCCTGGCGGGTAGATATCAAGGCCTTTACCGAGGAGTTCTACCATAAGGTCTGCAGGGCGCGTCTACAACCCGTTCTTGACACAGCCATACGTGCAAAAGAACTTGGGCTTCACATAGAGGTAGTCCATCTTATGATCCCTGGCCTGAACGATTCACCGGAAGAGACCGGCCGACTAATCTCATGGGTGATTGACAATCTTGGGCAAGACACTCCCGTTCACTTTACCAGGTTTCATCCTGATTTCCAAATGCAGGAAACACCAGCAACCCCTATCAGAACCCTCGAACGTGCTTTCCACCTCGCCAAGGAGAAAGGACTCCGGTATCCCTATCTTGGGAATGTCCCCGGACATGAATATGAACAGACATGGTGCCCCCATTGCAATAACCTCCTGATTGGCCGGTCAGGATATACAGTCGGACCAATTCATCTGCATCATGGCAAATGCGCCCATTGTGGAAAAGAGACCGGCATCATCACATACATATGACTGGCGACCAGGAATACTCCTTTTTCTGTGATCGGATGGCAGGATCATTATGTAAATACCTCCGTTTTATGGGATATGACTGCAGAAGCGCAAATGATCTACCACCAGGAAATCCCCGTGAAGATACTGATATCCTAAAGATCGCAGGGGAGGAGAAGAGGATTATTCTGACACAGGATGCAGAACTTGCACGACGGGGAGAAGGAAATGCTATCAGGCTTGTTTCATCAGATCTTGCTGCACAGATCAGACAACTTGTTCAGGCAGGCCTTATTCATCCGGAGATAAGACTGACAAGGTGTTCACGATGTAATGCGCTGTTACAGGAGGGAACCGCTCCCGAAAAACCCAATACACCAATTCCAGAAGATATTCCCCTTGTATATTGTCCAGTCTGTAACCGGCAGTACTGGGAAGGAACACATACAAAAAATATGAGAGACAACCTGCTTCAGATGGTGAATAAAAAATAAAAAATAGTAGCAGGATTTATTTTTGTACCATAATTCCGGATTTCATTCTGATTACAAGCGACTTCTCTTCAGATTTCCCGCTGATTCCTATAATTCCGTCAATTTCATCTGCTACCGATTCCAGTTCATCAAATATCCGGTTTGCATCCCGGCGAATCTCCCGTATTGAATCACGAAGGCTCCTACCCCGCAGATGGATAAGACGACGGTCCCGGTAGATCATCCCTGAACGTGACAGATTTCTTAAATGATGATTTACTCTTCCCTGCGATATCTCCAGCAGAGATCCGAGATCCTCTGAGGATATCCCGTCATTACCAGATAAATTCTCCAGTATTTTCAGAATAATCTGCGTTGACAGGTTATCGATATCCCGACCGGATGACAGACCCAGGGTGTCGCATAACCAGTAGGTCTCTTCAATCAGGTCTTTTTTATGTGGACGGGGGAGGTTTTGGAGGATAAGCCGCTGATGCATGGATGAGATACAATCAGGTTATTGTTGATATCATATCAATATTATCGAAATGATCTTGAAGGAATTAGAAAAATATATATAGAATTTTTAATCAACAATTATGTGCATATTGCATTTCAAAGGAGTTAGCGTATGGCAATTACACCAATCGGACCACGTGTCCTGATTAAACCTTATAAGCAGGAAGAGAAGACCAAGGGAGGCATTTACATCCCTGACTCTGCCAAGGAAAAGAAGAAACAGGGAGAAGTAATCGCCGTCGGAACATTCGAAGATGGAAAAGAACTCCCCATCAAGCCAGGAGACATTATTCTTTATGGTGGATACAGCCAGGAAGAGATTGAATTTGACAAAGAAGACTATGTTATCGTCGAGTTCAAGAATGTCGTTGCAAAACTGAACTAGGTGTCATTCATGTCAGCAAAACAACTCATGTTCAATGAAAACGCCCGTCATGCACTCCTTGAAGGCGTTAATAAAGTTGCCAATACCGTAAAAATCACCCTGGGACCAAAGGGAAGAAATGTTGTCCTTGACAAGGCAGGTGGCCCGGTCGTCACAAACGACGGAGTAACCATCGCCAAAGAGATTGAACTCAAAGACAAGTTCGAGAATGTTGGTGCAAAACTCATCAAGGAAGTTGCTTCCAAAACCCAGGACACCACCGGAGACGGAACCACCACCGCAACAGTGCTTGCTCAGGCCATGATCACCGAGGGTATCAAGAATATCACCGCCGGTGCAAACCCAATCGAGATCAAGAAGGGTATCCTGAAGGCAGTCGATGCTGCAGTCGCCTCCATTAAGGCAAAGAGTATCGAAGTCAAGGACAAGGAGACTATTAACCGCATCGCAATCATCTCTGCAAACAATGACGAAGAGATCGGAAACCTGATCTCTGAGGCCATGGACAGGGTCGGATACAATGGTGTCATCACCGTTGAGAATTCCAAGACCCTTGAGACCACCCTTGAGCATGTCGAAGGTATGCAGTTTGACCGTGGGTACATATCACCCTACATGGTCACCGATCAGGAACGCCGGGTTGTTGAGTTTGAAGAACCATACATACTCATCACCGACCGGAAGATCTCAAGTCTGAAAACCTTAATCCCGGTTCTTGAGATGATCGCCCAGAGCGGAAAGCCACTGCTCATCATCGCAGACGATGTCGACGGAGAAGCCCAGACTGCCCTCATCCTGAACATCATCCGTGGCGCCATCAAGGTCTGTGCAGTAAAGGCACCTGAATTTGGAGATGTCAGAAAGGAAGTTCTCCAGGACATTGCAATCCTCACCGGCGGAACCGTCATCAGCGAGGAACGCAACCTTGCAATCGAGGATGTCACCCTTGACATGCTTGGACAGGCACGGACCGTCAAGGTTGACCAGGACAAGACCACCATCGTAGGCGGTAAGGGGAAGAAATCAGACATCGACACCCGTAAGAAACTGATAGAGTCCCAGCTTAATATCACCGAGAAGAAATACGACAAGACCACTCTTCAGAACCGTCTTGCAAAACTCTCCGGTGGGGTCGCCGTCATTAAAGCAGGCGCAGCAACCGAGACTGAAGTCAAGGAGAAGAAGATGCGTATCGATGACGCACTCAATGCAACCAAGGCAGCAGTCGAGGAAGGGTATGTCGCCGGTGGTGGAGTAACCCTCTTCCGTGCAATCAAGGCACTTGAATCCATGAAGGCTGACCCTGAACAGATGATCGGTGTCAACATTGTAAAGCGTGCACTTGAAGAACCACTCCGCCAGATTGCAGATAATGCAGGTCGCGAGGGAGCCGAAGTCATCGCTATGATCAAGAGCAATGCAAGCGAGACCTACGGATACAATGCAAAGACTGACACCTATGAAGACCTTCTCCAGGCAGGAGTTCTTGACCCGACAAAGGTTGTCAGATCCGGTCTTCAGAATGCAGCATCTATTGCAGGAATGCTCCTGTCAACTGAAGCAGTTGTTGTCGATTTCGACGAAGAAAAAGATAAGACATCTGCTGCAATCATCATCTAATCTTTTTTTTAGATTCTGATCACATTTCACATTCTGAACTTTCTTTTCTCTCGTTCCTTTGTGTTCGTAATATACATCACCCCAAAGAAGAGGGCGATACAAAAACACAGAACTGCAGCAATCACCAGTTTCCAGTCCATATCAGCAGATTCTGACGTCATGGCCATACCAACAAATATCAGACCGATGATGCATACTCCGGTTATTTCAAAGGCATATAAAAACCGTTCACCGAGCTGGACCATTGTGCTCTATTCTCCTGCAGATCAAATATTTTATACCTCTGATGACCGTATAAACGTTCCGTTTGTATCCATGAAGATCCAGAACGAGGTAAAGGGGGAGATATTCCGGGTATCTGAGAACCTGCCCTCTGCTCCACTAATAATAGCCGGATCATACTGCTGCGTGGATACATTAAAGGGAAGAATGCTCACCCATGATGATTCATTCGGGGAAAGAATGTCACGGGCCGGGATCTCTTTCAGAAAAGGTGATCCGGCAAGATTCCATCCCTTTTCCACAGGTTTTGTACTGTTTGAGTTCATATTAAGAACAAGGGGCACAGATACCGGTGCATCAGAGTAAACCAGAAGTCCGTCCAGAGGTGCCGGAGAGATCTCAGGGTTTTGAGCAATCCATCCACCAATTCCTTTGTAAGTCCATATGGTATGACCATCGGTATTGACCTTTGAGAAGAGATCACGACAGGTCTTCTGGGATCGGAGCGGGGCAGGGATTGAGACAAAGTTCCAGCCAGGTACCAGCTGCAGCTCATGCAGGGTTGTATTTCCTGAACCAAGAGTCCGTCTCATCTCACGGGAACCGGTGCCTGAATTAAATGCGATGAGGGTCTTTTGCAACGTCAGATCCTCAGCGGCCTTCATCGCAGCCGGAGCATTCAAAAGCCCGTATCCATAGTAAATATCCCTCCCGGTTCTGCCCAGGTCAGTTGCTGATGACTGAAGCAGAGAGCGGATTTCTGCAGACGTCAGCCCCGGATACCCGTTCTTTATGAGAGCTGCAACCCCTGCAACCTCTGCAGCTGCAAATCCTGTTCCTGTGCCCCGGCAATAGGACGTGTTCAGACATGGAGTGATAATGTCCTCACCTGGTGCGACAAGCTCGTTATATATCCCGTAATTGGAAAAGTATGATAAACCGTCCGTTTTCGCAACGGATCCGACTGATAGTACATCAAAATGATCAGAAGGATAATGCATGGCGTTGGAATCCTCATCACCAGCCGGTGCAATGAGAAGAACCCCATGGTCCTTTGCATAAGCTATGGCCCGATCCTCGGCTCGTGAAGGTTCAGTCCCGCCATATCCCATCAGGATGATATCAGCACCGGCATCGGTTGCATGAGCAATAGCTAGAGCAGAACGGGATGCGGACATATCATTTCCGGTTACCCCGATTCGTTCAGGGATTAAAACAAGTGAAGAGTTGGTCGAATTCTGTGATACATTCCCTGCGATCAGGGAGATAACTCCACAGAGAGCAGTCCCGTACCCATCCGCATCTTCAGGTCTGCTGTCCTGCCCTGCCCAGTCATAGCCCTGGTCAATGGGACCGACATCCGGATGAGAGAGATCTACCCCGGTACTAATGACTGCAACTTTGAGGACCGATGTATTAAGACCCGACCGTCTGACCGTATCAACCCCGGTTCTGACAAGAGCCCACTGGTCAGGAGAACTATTGATAATCTGGTCATCTTTGGTGACAGATCCCGACTTGCGCTGTGCATCCTGCTCAATCTCATGAACCCACGGCAGGTTTAACAGTTCATTTGTGACATATTCGGTCTCATTTGGATCTGTATCGACTGCGACAAAACCAAGCAGGGGAGACCGGAGAGAATAGGTAACATTTTCAGGAAGCGGGACATCAGGTGGAACAGGTTCATAGCCACCAGTCTCATTAGGAGCTGCATACACGATAAGACGCACTTCATCGCTATCAGCGCCGGAAACCTGAATGAAGAGCCCACAGAATAAGAGAATACCAATGAACCCCATCATCACTGGTTTTATAAAGCATCCGCTCTCATTCAGGCAACCCAAGTTAAGCCCCACCATGTATACTGCCCGAGTACTTCAACATCTGTATCAGGGAGACAAAAACCCTCTGATTTGTCAGCAGCCAGGGAACAAAATTCCAGGCCGGTTCATATAGATCCACCAACCTTCTGACGGATATAATAAACGTGATGGAGAATAGGTTCCTGAACCACCATTTATAATGGAAGGCCTGAATTCCTGGGTCCTGGGATCAAAGACCAAAACCGTAGTCCATGCATCGGTAAGCGGGGAGAGCAGATCCCGTGCAGTGATACTCTCCCGTCCTGGGACCCCGACCGGGTTCCACCCCGGATACAGTTGCTTCACCGTCTGGTTGGTCCCGGTTGTATCAAAATGCAGGTTGATATCAGCCTCCTGTTCAGAATATACCCAGACCACATCCATCTGAAGGAGAGTATCATTTGGGCGAACCACACTCCAGAACCCTCCTGCCGGATTATAGCGCCAGATAGAATGGCAGGCAGTCTGAACCGGGTTGAAGATCTGTGCGGTTTCATTCCCCCTCGCAAGTGGATAGGGAATTGATACCATATTCCATCCAGGATAGAGGAGCAGTTTTTCTGCTGCATCATACATCCGTGGCTCAAAATTACACCCATTCATTACCGGATATAAGATATTCCCTGATGTGTTCTCTGGAAGTGACAGGTTTGTTGCAAGCGGTATCCCCCTCCCATATACGGGATCCCAAGCATCAGTAGATGTACCGGTCGCATTCAGAATTATCTTCCTGACTTCACTCTCTTTCATACCCAAAGACCCACTCATAACAAGAGCTGCAAGCCCTGCAATATGAGGGGCGGCTGCACTGGTCCCGGTAAAGACTGCATGTTGCATTGAACCGGTCAGAACCGTGATATGATCCGGCGCAACCAGATCCGGCTTTTTTCGAAGCTCATAGACAGGGTACCTGATAAGTGCCGGCCCCTGGGAAGAATACTCCTGAACGGTGAGATTTTTCCCGCCAGGTGCCGCAGCCCCCACCACCAGAGCCTGTTTTACTGCCTGCTGACCAAAAACAGAATCTTCAGGAGTGTACGGATCTAATTCAACTGATCTGCCTGATAAGGGAAGGACATAGATCTCGAGCAGGGCATCCTCTGCAGCTGCCTGGACAACCTTCACGGTAAACTCCCGTGGTCGGTCAGCAGAATTTACAAACCTGACCCACTCCATGGGATCGTCATCTCCATCCTGAAGATTTACACTTCTAGCAATCTCCCGCCCCGAGTCATCATACAGGAAGAGATCATAATTGTTCGCCGATGTGCCAAACCGATCGTCCCATTGCAGGATTACATGACCGGCAAGACCTGATGGAACGGTAAATTTCATGTCTCGTCCGGTTGATCCCTGAAAATCCTGCCACAGATATCCCTGATCCTCGTACCCGTGAAATGGAGCCTGGTAATGCTCCTTTGCAAAGTTACCAGCTGCAGTAATATAGAGAACATTATACGAAAGAACACGGTCGATTATATTCTGACTGATATACCCATCCTCGAAAAATGGTTCCACATAGGTGATATCATCGCAAATAATGTTACAACCATGGATAATCAGCTGGTCCAGGGCACGGACAAATTCTATCTGGCTTGATCCCCGGTCATGAAAGACGAGTGTTGCATTCGGAGCAATATCATGGATGATCTGAAGCATGGCAAGCCCTTCGTCACCGCCAACAGTATCAGATATAACCTCCACATCCGGGAGTTCTCCAAGAGCCTTCAGATCTTCAAGACCATCAACCCCGTCTGATATGACGCCGACTTTGACACCTTCCCCGGACAATCCTGAAATATTACGAAATTCCCGTGTCTTAAGCAGATAATCGCCCTCGGTCGTTATTTTGGATGTCCGGGGGGGTATCTGAACAACAAGGGAGAGTATACCATCCTGCATGGCCAGACGGGTGATATTATCTGCCCGTATCCATCCCCCGATACGGCCATATACCGAATCCGCAACCGGAGAAGAGAAATAATCCAAAAATGAGGAGGGTGAAAAGGAAGGGCTAGTCTTCGCCGATATACGGACCTCAATATCAGCATCCCGAATCCTCACTTCACCGGTCTTTTCCATGAGCGCCATCATATCTGCCCGTGACTGTCCGGGAGAGAGGTAGGTATCATCAAGAAGCTGCAAAAGGTCAGTGGAGAGTTTTTTCTTCCATGAATTTTCAGGAACAAAAACTGATGCTGGTTCATCCAGTATATTCTCGAATGACCCTGAACTGGCCGGAGGAATTACTGGCATGATACTTTTAATCCCGCTCATACCAGAAAGAAGAGTCAGGTTTTCAGATGTTGCCCATCCCGTGACAAGATGATAGGATGTGTCCTCTGCCGGATGAGAAAGCAAAGGGAGGATATTTTCACTTGTCTGATTCTTCTCAAGTTCCAAAAGGATATGAACTGACCAGGTACCGGTCTCATTTCTCCGTATCTGCCCGTTCTTCTCCATGTTGTCTATGATGTCATCAGGCGACTGACCAGGCGGACAGGAGGCCTTATGTAAGATCTGAAGAAGGTCGCTGGACAGGATATCGGATGCGGAGTTGTCGCTCACTAAGGCTTTGTCTGCCTCCCCAAACCCGCATATAGAAAATATTGTGAGTACTAGTATGACGGGTAATAAAAAAACCAAATCCTTTTGCACCGGCCCACCAATGAGAAATAGGTTTACCTATGAATCATAAGAAGTCTTTCGCCATATATACCCTTATTTTACTAGGAGGGCAAACCTTGTGACATGGATGTTGAGGGTTATGCCCGCCGGAATCTGAAGAGAGGCAGGGCGTCCCAGGATATTATATCAGATCTTGCTGACCGTATTGTTGAGATAAAAGGGACCAGCAGGGAATATGCTCTTTCCTTTGCACAGGCGGTCTTGGTAGAAGTGACCGCTACCTCTGACCTTACGAGCGACATTCTCACTTATGAAAAGGCCGGTGTCACCATGGGTGCCTTCGGAGTCGGCTCACGGGGGACCGGCGACTTTTATGCACACCGGAAGATAGCAGAGATCATCGGAAAATCGGGGGCTACCGTGGGAGTCGAAGATATGGATGATGCCGGTGTGGTTCAGGCCGGGGGTCAGTTTATTGTCTGCACCGTTGACGGGATGCATTCACGTCTCTCAGATTTTCCTTACCTTGCCGGTTTTCATGTGACCCGTGCGACCCTTCGTGACTGCTATGTGATGGGAGCACGCCCTGTCATGTTGTTTTCTGACATTCACGTTGCCGATGACGGGGACGTTGCAAAGATCTTTGATTATACCGCCGGGGTGACGACGGTTGGAGAACTGACCGGGGTGCCTCTTGTCAGCGGATCAACTCTCAGGATAGGCGGTGACATGGTCATTGGTGACCGCATGACCGGGTGTGTCGGGACCGTCGGAGTTGCAGACCACATCACCGCACGACGACAGGCTGCCCCAGGGGATCTGCTTCTTATGACCGAGGGTGCCGGAGGGGGGACCATTGCTACAACAGCCCTCTACTACGGGTATCATGACGTGGTAGATCGGACTATCAACCTTACCTTCCTTCGTGCGGCAGATGCCATCCTGAGAAGTAACCTGCTTGGTTCCATCCATGCAATGACCGATGTAACGAACGGAGGACTTCGGGGAGATGTTCACGAGATGGCAAAGACTGCCGGTCTTCGGTTCATTGTAGAAGAGGAAGCAGTTCAGGGACTTGTCGATCCACACGTTTACCGGATGCTGATGGACCTTGAGATCGATCCGCTTGGCGTATCCATCGATGCCCTTCTCATCATCGCCCAGCCTGATGTCATCTCAAAGGCCCAGGCCCTGCTCTCTGATATCGGGGTTAAATCATCAGTCATAGGCCGGGTCGAAGAGGGCCGGGCTGAACCAGTTCTATTGAGAAACGGAAAAGAAGAGGAATTTAACCCACGGTTCAGAGAGGCGGCATATACTCCGCTCAAGAAACTGGTAGAGAAAGAACAACAGGATTTTGAATTGATGAAAACGGAGGTTGACCGGGCTGCACAGGCCGCTATAGCCAAAAAGATGCGGGTGATGGAAAGGCTCAAGCCCTGATCTTTGCCTCACATCATCCCCGATTACCCCGAATATACACAGTACGGTCAGGAAAGCCAAAAATATGTCATTTTTAATCATACTTTTTTTACCACGTTAAATATCCTTCAGTCTTGAGACTTATGATGGATTACAACCAAGTACTACCCAGGTATACATGGCATATGTCCACCGGATAGAAGTCCAATATAAAACCGATCCCAGACTAAAGGTCAGAACTGATCGGATCCGTTCACTTGGGTTTCCCATTGATGAACTTCATGTGATCGATATCTATACCATCTCAACGAATTCACATGACTTTACCCCTGAAGAACTGCGTGAGATCGGAACTCAGCTCATAAACCCGGTGGTACAGACATGTACCGTTGATACGGCCACAATCGCACACTTTGATACGGCCATTGAAGTCGGGTTTCTTCCCGGAGTGACCGACAACGTAGGAACTACCGCACGCCAGACCATCGAAGACTACACCAAACGAAAATTCGGGCCAGGAGAAGCGGTATACTCATCTCAGCTCTTCTTTGTCAAAGGAAGGCTTTCACCAGCAGCGATTGGAAACCTGGCCGCAACACTTGCCAATCCCCTTATCAACCGGGTTCATATAAAATCACGAGCAGAGTATGGCACGACAGGGATGGACAGAGTTGTCCCGGTTGTCAGCCTGCACGAACTCCCGACTGCTGAACCGGTAGATCTTGACGTTGACGACCAGGAACTTATCAGAATCGGAAAGGAAGGCATCATAGACGCTGAGACCGGACAGAGAAGAGGCCCGCTCGCACTCGATCTGGTGCAGTTGCATGCAATCCGTGATTATTTTCATGCTCAGGGGAGAAAACCGACCGATGTTGAGATAGAATCAATGGCCCAGACCTGGAGTGAGCATTGTAAGCATACGATCTTTGCCTCACCAATGGACGATGATATGCCAAGAGGGCTGTATAAAACCTGCATCCAGGCAGCTACCAATACCATACGGGCACAAAAAGGCGACAAGGACATCTGCCTGAGTGTCTTCTCCGACAATTCAGGGGCGATTATCTTTGACGACCACTATCTTGTCACCCATAAGGTCGAAACCCATAACTCCCCGTCTGCACTTGATCCTTTTGGCGGGGCACTAACCGGCATTGTGGGGGTGAACCGGGACACCATCGGGTTTGGTCTGGGAGCAAAGCCCTGTATCAACATCTACGGGTTCTGTGTCGGCGACCCGGAGAGCAATCCGGTCCTCTATCGTGGGAAAAATAGGTCAAATCCGATCCTCTCTCCGCGACGGATTCTTGACGGGGTGGTGTCAGGTGTCGGTGTTGGCGGGAACTGTTCAGGCATCCCCACCCCCCAGGGATTTGTCTGGTTTGATGACCGCTATGTTGGAAAACCCCTGGTCTTTGCAGGAACGGTCGGCATAATGCCCCGAACTGACGGAACACGCAAGCTCTATGAGAAACAGGCACGGCCGGGAGATCTTATTGTCATGATTGGCGGGAGGGTCGGGAAAGATGGCATTCATGGGGCAACGTTCTCCTCAGAGGCACTGGACCCGGGAAGTCCGGTCACCGCCGTCCAGATAGGAGATCCCATCACTCAGAAGAAATTATCCGATGTTATCGTCAAGGAGGCCCGTGACCGGGGTCTGTATACCAGTATCACCGATAACGGCGCCGGTGGAATCTCCTGTTCTGTTGCAGAGATGGCAAAGGAATGTAACGGATGTCATGTCTTGCTCGATAAAGTACCGCTCAAATATCCGGGGATGGCACCCTGGGAGATCTGGATCTCTGAATCACAGGAACGCATGACACTTGCGGTTCCACCAGAAAAACTGGATGAATTCATGGACCTCCTGGCCAGCCGGGACGTAGAGGCAACGGTTATCGGAACATTCACCAACACCGGCCGGTGTATTGTGGAGTATCATGGATCTGTCGTGATGGATATCGAACTCTCCTTCCTGCACGACGGCGTTCCGGTAAAACAATTAAAGACAGAACCACCAGTCCCGGTTCCATCAGATCCCATGCCACCGTGCCCGGAACAACTGGATCTGATCCTCAAAGAGATGCTGGCGAGAAAGAATATCTGTTCCAAGGAGTTCATCTCCATCCAATATGACCATACCGTCCAGGGCGGTCATGTTCTTGGCCCGGTCCAGGGACAAGGACGAGTGCAGGGGATGGCAACCCTTACGAAAGTGGTTCCTGGTTCAAAGAAAGGAGTGGGTCTATCACAGGGCATCTTCCCGTCCTACTCAGAGATTGACTCCTACCGGATGGCGATTGCCTGTATTGACACCGCGATCCGTGGTCTTATCGCCCTTGGTATTCCGCTTGATGCGATAGCCATTCTTGATAATTTCTGCTGGTGTTCTTCAGATGATCCAAAGCGTCTGGCCCAGCTCAAAGCGGCAGCTCGTGGATGTTATGACGGGGCTACCGGGTTTGAGACGCCATTCATCTCAGGAAAAGACAGTATGTTCAACGACTTCAGGGGATATGACGGGGAGAGTAATCCGGTGCTGGTCTCCGTGCCCCCGACGCTCCTTATATCCTCCATCGGTATCCATCCAGATGTGACAAAAGCAGTCTCCCTTGATGCGAAGATCGAAGGAGATCTCGTTTATCTGATCGGAGAGAACAGCGACGAACTTGGCGGTTCTGAATACGCTGCTCATCTTAATATCTCCGGTGGCATCGTCCCTGCCATTGATATTCCAGTCATGAAGGCCAGATACCATCGACTCACCCATGCTATTTTACACGATCTTGTTGCATCTGCTTTCCCGGTTACCCACGGAGGACTTGCCGTTGCCCTTGCCAAGGTTGCAATCGGTGGAAAACTTGGTATGGATGTCACCCTTTCCGGAGACCTGCGATCAGATGTCCTTCTCTTTTCAGAAACACTCGGACGATTTATTGTGACGGTTGATCCTGATAAGAAACGATCATTTGAACTGGCAATGGGATCTGACGCAACGCTGATTGGCAGGGTAACGGGGAAGAACCTGCAGATTACCGCCCCCTCACTCAGAATATCTGTTCCGGTCAGCGATCTTGAATCTGCGTATAAAAAACCATTCGGAGGGTATTAATCATGAATCCGATAGCGACACGACACGCCTCCGGACAGAAGGAACAGGAGTTGATCCCGGATAAGGCGCTTATTATGAGCGGATACGGGATCAATTCAGAGATGGAGACCAGAGAGGTGCTTTTACGTGCCGGTATGGATGCTGACATCATTCACATCAACGATCTTATCGACCGGAAATACCGGATGTGCGATTATCGTCTCCTGGTTTTCCCTGGCGGGTTCTCCTATGGTGATGATACCGGAGCAGGAAATGCCTATGCCAACCGGGTCAGGAATAATCTCTGGAATGATGTGACCGAATTCCTCGAGGAAGATAACCTGGTCCTTGGTATTTGCAACGGGTTTCAAATCCTCGCAAATCTTGGGCTTGTACCGGCATTTAACAAGCAGTACAAACGTGATATCGCCCTTATGCCAAACCGGAAGGGGGTGCTAGAATGCCGCTATGTAACCATCAAACCAGCTTCAGAAACCCTCTGGACGAAGGGAATAGAACGAATCGTCTGCCCGGTCTCTCATGGAGAAGGGAACTTTTCCTGCTCTAAGGAAGTGCTTACTGAGCTCAGGAACCAAAAGATGATAGCCTTCACCTACTGCCGGGAGAATCTGAAACCTGCCGACGGAGAATACCCCTACAATCCGAACGGCTCGGTCGCGGACATTGCCGGAATCACTTCAGCAGACGGAAAAGTCCTTGCCATGATGCCTCACCCTGAGCGGGCTATGGAGTTTGTCAATGAATATGACTGGCCATTACAGAAAGAGAGACTTCGACGTCAGCAGCAGCCGATTCCGACCGAATCGATGAATATGAAACTATTTCGAAATATCGTTGAGTATTTCAGATAATTCTCACAGAAAAACTGTCCCTTTTTCAGGGAGGGGAATCTCCAAAATTTTTAACCATCCACTAATTCTAATCAAAAATCTTTCATTTTCGAGTAACTTATTCTAACCTATACCATTATGTATTTGTAACGTAATGGTAACCTATGCGAAAAGATGGTACATGTCTGCTGATTTTTTCTCTTTTTCTATTTTCCCTTTCATCTCCAGGGGGAGTTTCAGCCGAACCAATCGATGCACAGAACACAGATCTCTGGGATATCGTTGAAGATGCCTATGTATACTGTTACCCATTGGTTGTGGTTGATGCCACGCAGAAAAAATTTACGAACACTGAGGTCCCGAATCCCACACAGGCACCGATAAACCAACTGGCCCACAGTAATTTTGTGTTTACAGCAGAAAACAGACTTGTTGTTTCACCGAACGTTGATGATATCTATTCGAGTGCATTTCTGGATCTGAATAATACTGCTTTTGTTTTTGTGAAACCACCAACCTATCGGTTCTGCTCAGCACAGTTTTTGGATGCCTATACAAACACCATTGATGTGGTCGGGTCAGGGAGCAAGACAGATAATCCAGAAGATGAAGTCATCTGTCTGATAACCGGCAAAGATTACGAGGGGGATGTTCCTGACGGTATGAAACATATCGTGATACCAACAGAAATGGCATGGATAATCATCAGGACCGTACTTAATGATCCATCAGACCTTTCGAATGTTACAGCAATCCAGCAAAAAATGATGCTGGTGCCCCTTGATGTATACCTAAATAACGAGATCTATGTCCCGGAAAAAGGAACATATAATGAGAAATACAACTTCAACCCAGCCGAATATGTATTCAACATGTCAGCTGAAGAGTTCTTTACCACGGCAAATGCCCTCATGATAAAAAATCCTCCCTCACCGGATGACACTGAAATACTGGAAAAAATGAAGCAGATAAACGTCGGACCAGGCCTCATCTTTGATGCTGCTATTCTGGGACCAGACGGGCCTGAACGGTGGAATTCCATGGTTGGTCAGATCGAATCTGATCTTATCAGCAAAACAAAAGAATACATGAATGCTCTTGATGGTTGGAAATTTTATGGCGAGCCAATCGGAGAATGGGGTACTGTCTATGCGTACCGGGGACTGATTGCCATCAAAGGACTTGGTGCCAATCCCACCTATGTAGCTATCTATCCTGAGGCCGATTCAGACTCTGATGGCCAGATATTAACTGGGGCTCATACATATCGCCTTCATATCGATAAAGACATGCTTCCACCGGTTAAGAATGACGGGTTCTGGTCTTTTACCATCTATGGAAGTGATAACTTTTTAATTCCGAATGAAATTGACCGGTACTGTATCAATGACCGAAGTAATGTGACCTTCAATGAGGATGGATCACTGGACATTCTGCTCCAGGCTGACAAACCAGCTGAGGAGATGATGAATAACTGGCTACCGGTCGGGACAGCAGATTTTCATATCTATTTACGCATATACGGGCCAGATCTGGAGAAGATAAAGAGTACCTGGACCCCTCCGAAAATTGTCAGGGTTATGAATGATGAAAATATTTCAGACGATAATTCTACAGAAATCCGGGAATCGGTCGTAGAAGTATGAGATAACCGATTTCATTCCTGTTTTTCTGGGCTTTTCATATACTTTATGTGGGTTAGAATCATTATCAGAAAAAAATTCAACCGATTTTTAAGATATAAGCCTACATAAACCCTTTTGCTTAACAATCCTCATTTAAACGAAATGGCAAATAGCCATCTCTCCTGATTATCTGCCTTGGAAAATCAAATAAAAAAGAAAATTTATGTGATTCTGTAAAATTTATCAATTGCTACGCTTATCGGATCATTATCAGAAAGATATGTCAGCTCAAATTCATCAGGACCGATGATCTTCCCATTTGAATATCCGTTATTCTGTTCTGCAAGTGATAACTCAGTTCCGTCTGCACTGATCACTCCGGCAAGTTCACGGGTAACTTCAGTACCATCACTCTTCTTAAACGAGGAATATCCGATAATAATCCGGTCCTTCTGCTCAGTAATATTCAGAAAGAATAATCCGCTTTCTACCTCAGAAAAACCCTGACCACTCTTATATTCAACATACGGCCCTGTCCAGTTCCCGACCAGATCCGGAATGTCTGCGGTCGTTATTCCTGCCATACCAACAATCAGGCCCAACAGTAACACTGCCATTAACCCTTTCATACGATAGAATCACTCCCTGAAAACATATAATTACCGACCAACCCCAGATAATCAGAATCAGACACATTCAATATATAGATATTAGCTAATAACTCCCTTCCAACAAATTAAGTTTTATAAATACTATATAAATTTGCGATCATCAAAGGGGGGTTTTTAGCTATCCTCTATAATCGGTGTCCATACTATCTCTGAAATGTCATGTTCAACCGCGACCTTAGGAAAGTATTGTAGTGAAAAAAGAAGAATCGAGCGTGAGTTTTCAATTTGATTAATTTTTAGCGAAATTCTCAATCTCTTAAAAAAGGTTGAATCATAAATGCTAAATGGGAGAAAAATATATGCTCATCTATTCCTGTCTTTATAATGAGTCTTCCGCTCATGCTTGTCTTATACCCAAGGGTACGTTCATGGGGACTGTTCTGGACCGATGTGATCCGGCTTGAAGGAATCAGACTCAATTCGGTCAGATCGTATGGTCGGATAATGGTAATCATTTCAGGGATATGCCTGGGCTATGCCAGAGGGATTATTAATTGCCTGTATTTTTCAGGGAGCGGGGTTCTGTCCGGTGGAATAGGGATTGCTATGATCCGTATCGGTTCACGAATTTAAAAAAAAGGTATTTACTAGTAATATTCACATTCGTAATAACAATCAGAACAATCTTCTTCATACAGTATGCAGTCATCAGATTCATATGTCAGATCATATGAATCACAATCACAGGATCCGCCTCCTTCTAATCCACCATAATTATCATCATACGATTCTGAATCACCCTCAAATTCGATCGTATACCGCTGATATGCTGAAAATTGGCTTCCTTCATTACATACTTGAAAGGCCTGACATTCATGAGGAGCAATGAGTTCTGCAACCCAGGGACGGTTTCCTTGCGGATTGTTTACATAACATGTATAGACTACTTTATAGGGAGATCCTGATATTGCAGCTGTTTCTTCCTTCTGGCATTCAGGACCAAGGTATTCATTTCCCTTATCTGCTGGATAATATCCTCCACCTCCGCGGGTCTTTAATGACTTAAATCCAGGATAATAGGGATCTACTTTCCAGGTGACAGTGAGCCAGCCGGTTGTCGGAATTTCAAAATTAGCTTTAACTCGTTGGACTGGATTATCAGAAGTATATCTTCGTTCTTTTGATGCCAGCTCAAGATCGACTAATGTTACTGCTGTAACAGGAAAGGTCACGAGCATACCGAGAAGGATGAGAAGGAAACAATAATATATCATTTTTTTCTCAGGTAATACATTCATAGACATATCACCATCCCAATCATGTATATTTAAAAAACCGAATTATCTTTTTATTCTCCATGAGGACTGAAGATAGTAATCAGATAAAGACTCATTTTTTTCATATAACATATTGTGATATCATTTATTATTTAAATGTTTTGATGCGAGAAGGAATCACATTCGCTATAAAAAATTTACGAATAATGTACAATATTCAGAAAATGGTAATGTAGGTCTATCTCTTAATAATAATGTTTGCATATAATACAGAAAATACCTGTGAGTTCCTCATGGCCATACAATCACATTGTATAAGAGAGGATATGATCTTCTCACGCCTCGCCGGTTGAGTTTCCAAGAGGCACTAATACCGCCTTTATGTTCAGAACCTCATCATGGAACAGGGTGAACGATCGGGTATAATCAAAATACCCCGGATATTTGATGACCAGTTCATTGGCCCCAGACTCCAGACCAAATACTTTCAATGAGTTCAAATTTCTTGTTTTCCCCTTATATTCACCATTCACATACACATCCGCTCCGGGTGGTGAACTTGTAATCAAAAATCCGGTGTTTTGATAGTAATTCGATTGTGCACTATTGGTATCCGAACCAGAGGGCTTGAGTAAATCCTGAATATTTGAAATTTTTGGTGTCTTGAACATATCAGAATAATCAAACGTTGGAGCATGAATGCCGGTATAATACCATGTGGATCCATACCCGAGATGGTGATCAAGATAATATTTGAACCAGTCAATTTGGTCTTCATCAGTGGCAGCTGAAACCAGGCATCCTGCTATGAAAATGATGAAAAGCACGCACAGGGTATATTTGATCATTGACTTCACCAACATCACTTGTTGATATGATGTATACGTGACTCAATAGTATTTGAGAGTTATCCAACTTTTCATCGAAAATTTACGGTCAATTCCGGTGTCAGAGATTAGCCAAGATTCTCATGTGAGGAGTTCATTGCAAAATAATATGAGATATTGGAAAAGAGCTCCATTTCATCAAAACATGGGAAGCGAAATTATTGAGATGGTATCATGATGAAAAAATTTTTGATGAAATAACTACTTCATTGATTTTCTCACTCGAATATCAGAAAAGATGCTAAAATGGCTGAAATCAGTCAGCGATAAGAGATGAAAAAAAGGGGAAATTTGATTATGAATAAGACCTTACAACTTTGAAAGAACTGCTTCAATACTTTTAATCTCACCCTCATTTACCGTATAGTTTGCAGCATAGTCCTTGTATCCCGGAAAACTTATGCTCACATTATATTCACCTGGAATAAGGCCTTTTACTTCCTTCGCCTTTAATGAACGGGTAATACCTATACTTTCACCATTCACAAAGATCTCTGCTCCGTGGGGTGTGCTGGTAATGCTAAACCCGGTGTTCGGATTATATACACGCTCAGTATTCACAGTTGAATCTAAAGTAAAGTCAGTTTTTAACTTGGTTCCCCACGTTCCATAGTAATCGTTATAATCATAGTCGGCTGTTACAACAGATACCAGACACCCCATGATAAACAGGAGGCCGAACATTCCAATACTATACTTGATCATATGATGCACCATACATTTTCCCCGGTTGAAGATAAGGTTTCTTGAAAAAATCGGAGGATAATCAACTTTCTGGTGTGACGTTTCCCATTTACGCTCAGTAGTATTTTTTTAATCGTTACCAGGGAAGGGAGAGGAGCATGAAAAGAACGGTAGTTCTTCATACTTTGCCTTCATATCAAGCAGGAATAGGAAAATTAATACCTTGGCGGATAAATGACATTCGAAGAGACATTTCGTTTTCAAACTCATCGGGAGTAAGAAGAATGTAATCAAATGGTTTACGGTATATTTTAATTACTTGACGGATAGGTTTTTTTATTGCTTTTCTTCTATCAAGTGAGCTCATTCCAATAAATGATGGAGAAACTATTGCAAGATCAATATCACTTTCGTTCGTTGCAGTTCCTTCAATGTGTGAACCAAATATGATGATAGCATTGAGCTTAATGTTTTGTTTTTTAATTTCTTCAGATAAATCTTGTATTAAAGATTCAATCCACGAATCCATGATAAAAAATCTCCGGTATCATCACTTATCATCTGTGCAGTCTCTTCAGAAATATCAGTGACGGGTGTTTCAAGCATTGGAGGATATCGTATCTTCACGCTTACATCCTCTAATAGATCCATGAGATTATCATACTTTTCAGGAATTCCACCAGGAATAGTTTGGATCAAAAATTCAAAACTATGGGTTCTTGGAGGTTGTGTCTTTAATAATAAACGCTTTCAACCCCTTTCACGTGTCAAATGACAACAAAATATTGCTTAAGGAAATCTTTTTCCTTGAAAAAGGTATTCAGCATCTTCATAATCTTATTCAGCCTGATATAACCATTCTAATACTTCAGGATCCATTATTCATATATCCTTGTCAATGGTAAGATAAAATTGTTAATGGATGAATTTTCTTTCTATTAGGCCAGATTCTATACAATTAGATCCATCTATACACACGAAGCCGATGCAGATGAACCGGATATATTAGTACTATTCCGGAAAATTATCGTCCTCATGCCATCAGGAGATACAACGCATCGGACATGAACAGGTTTTAGAGAATTATCTTTGCATTGAACTGAGCACATGATCTCCTGATATGCCATTTCAGGCAATCGCTCATACATATGCATCAACAACTCCCGGTTTTTACTATCAGGACTACTTTTCCGGACCCAGGTATTCCATTCAGGAATATCATCGATGGTATATCCAAATTCAGAGGTAAACGAAGGATTCAGGTAGGTTACTCCACCAGCATAGTCAGTAATGAGAACCGGATCACCAATGTATGCGATAACATCCAGGAACCGGGATTCACTCTTGCTCATACACTCCTGCGTGAGTCTTCTGGCAATCGCTATGGAAGCCTGACGAATAAATGACTCAATAACCATATGGTTTTCCAGTTCTTCATCAGGGCGAAGACACATCCCTACAAACCCAAAGAGCTGGTTTTGCCAGGCCAGACCAGCGATACACATCTTCCCTATTGATTGCTGCACGATAAAGGCTTCACAAGCTTCCCTTGAAAATACCTCACTACAGATATCATAAAAAGAAAGCGGTTCATACGGAAAAAAGGGCCGAAATGGAAACTCCCTCATAATCTTCATCGTTTCAACGGTCTCATAATAGGGAGGCTTACTCATATATTCCTGAATGGGAAAAACAAGACCGGATACATCATTCCCATTATTAAGCTGTCTTGAACATTCGAAAAATGATGCATCCCGGATTGACTCGATCTTGTACCCATTCCTCAATGGATCATACGAAACAACCCAGGTCCGGGGGGGTTTGGGGAGGAGTTCTGAAACCTTGTCGGCAATATACTCATAAATATTCGCATCGGATGGCAGATCAACCAGTTCCATGGCAGTATGAGCTAGAAATTCCATATTTTTCAGGTATTTTTTCGTATCTGTAATATCCTCAAGAATGATAGTAAGACCGGTATCACCTTCGTCAAATATTGTTTGAATAACCTCCATTTTAAAAAAGAGATTATTTTTATCGGTGGAGTAGCGGATCTCAGTCATGACATGATCACCTTTCGTCGAGGTAATCGTCGCAACGGATTCCGGTAATGAGACGACCGGCACTCTATCCTCAATGATATGCCGCCCGATGAGGTCTTCTTTCTGCATATTACAAAACTGTATGAAATGCTCATTTGCCTGGACGATATTGAGATTATCATCCACGATAAGGATCATATTCCGAGTAAAACACAAAAAAGCAGATAGGGGAATCCGTTGTGATATCCAGTAGACGTGGGCTGAACCTATTGTTTTTGATTCAACCTTCCCTTCGGCTTTGAGAATATTCAGACATCGGGCGATACTATTGCGGTCCTTATGAAGTTTTTTCGAGAGATCGGTTATGGTCAGTCCCCGGGGATTTGACTTCAGGCTTTTGAGGACCAGACCTGGAACATCGGTATCCTCTGCCATAAGCAGGGATAACAATCTTTGACATGATAATCTTTGTGTTAATCCATTACACTACTGGGAATAACATATCGGAAACCAACTCGCTAATTTTCTCCAGTTAAAAACCCTGATAGATGAGCAAATAAGAACAGGAAGATATCCTGAAAAACAAGATTTTAACCACCATGGAGAAGACCATGCGATATAAAGCACGATTACGAAAAGAATACCCCCGCTCACTCATCCAGCTTACAGGCACGACGATCCGGGCAGGGGCGGTACATAATTATCGACGTACACGAATTTATTATTTATCCACAGATAAACTGAGCCAGCGATGTCGTATAAAAAATTACTCCTTCTGCTCTATTTACAATACCTAGAGAGCAGGCAGAGTTTATGACAAAAGAATCAGAGTTTGGACCATCGGCAAGAACCCCTCCTTCAACGGTTAGTTCCTCATATATCCTTCGATATTCCTTTTCGTATTCGATTCCCGCCTCTCCCTCTTTACCTGGAATAAACCAATATCCTGAACAAAGTGAAGGAGTAGATACGGATCACCGCAATTCGAGATCTCGTTTAAATGAATCATGTATCCCATCAATTATATCACGGGTACGATATTCATCATGATATTTCCCTTCGATTTTCTTAACCTCTTCTGAAATATCCTTCATCCCAACGACTTTCCCATGCAGTAATTCAAGATCCCACACTGTCCCATATGCTGATGGTTTCTGAAATCCCATATGGACATAATGATCCCTCTTAAAATCCGTTCCAATCCGGAGTAAACCGGTATAGGGAATGTGAATCTGAAGACCTGCATATTCAAATGCATCATATCGTCCAGGGGTCGCTTCAATCCCATGAATCTTTGGATAATGGCCACGACCATCATTCACACACAAGGTATCCAGATAGAGAGCATCTTCCACAATTTTATAGGCACAATAAAATCCGCGATAGCATGCGGTGTGCATCATTTGGGGAGATAATCCATATGTTTCAGGATTGAAAAGCCCGATTTCGTCATCGTAGCCTTCAAATCCAATAAGTTCATACGTTTTAGTATTCCAAATGACCGTATCCGGTATTTGTGCTGTCATAGTACCCGTGATGAATGATTAGGAGGCAAGGGATAAAAAAATTTGGAGATTGTAAAATATCCATTGCAGGTTCTCCCTAAATTCCTCCAAATAGAGGTTCTTAAATAGATTATTCTAAAGTAGACCGAAAAGTCCAGGGAGATGGGTAGAAGCAAACAGAAAAATGATAGGGTACGCGTCGATACGGTACTATCCAGAGAAGGTTCAGGAGACTCTTATGCTTATGAAACTTTGCATATACTCATGGATGGGAAAGTGACTGTATTAGACGTACCTTTTCCATAAGAACATTCGTCTATCAGAAAGGAGGAGAGATAGTATTTTGGTAAGAATATTATACCGAAGATATCGTATTGATCATCTCATCATCTCTCGCACAGGGGATGAAACTACCTCCTGACACCAGGAAGAACTCATGATTGAACTGGTAGTCAGCCTCTTTAAGCGGAGAATAATTACCGCTGCACAGGCATGCAGATTAACAGGATTTTCTGAAAAATTTTTACTCATCCAGCATCTTCAGCAATGCATCCCTTGGTTCTGTATAATACAATACAACCAATCTGGCAGCGAGTTCATCAGACATTTCGTTCATCTGTTTTCTGCAGGAAACCGGGAGAACTATTGCTAAAGCCCCTTTTTCTGCTGCAAGTTCAGCCATATCAAGTGCATTGTAAACCGGCTCAAGAGTTCCACCAACACTCATTCCTCCAGCAATAACATATCCTCCTTTTGTGCTTTTATTAAGAGCAGCAGAACAAAGGGCGATTAATATAGGAACAGACAATGAAGATCCTCCACTGACCGGGGTCATTGCCCGGACCTGAACTGAGAATTCAACAGAAGTAGGATCATGATCCCCGACAAGAGATTTTGCACGAGTATAGAGAACTTGTTCAGCAGATCTTAAACTTTCCCGAAGTCCAGCAGCAGCTTTTACATTTATCAGCCGGATAGAAGATCCGGGAGTAACAGTAATCTCGAGTTTATAAAGTCCGTTCCCTTCATTTCCTTCTCCAGGACCTAAAGCCCAGACTTGGCCGGGAGGGAGAGGCTCAGGTGAAATTGTATTCTCGCGATGGAGTTCTGGTGTTGATACATATTGCTCAATCCCTTCTATTCCGAGCCGGTAACTAAACATAGTATTTCGGAATTCTGCGGAACCGATCCGTTTTTGTTGTTCCTTTACTCTTCTTCTACATTCAAGAGCAAGGCGGACAGCCCATTCAAGATCTTCATCCGAAATATCCGAGTCATGAGCAGGATATAGAAGTTTTAGTAATCCATCAAGGGTTTTTAAGACACCTGTCCGGTCTCTTCCTGATAGAGCATCCCCAAATGATACCCGATCCATTATCTTCGGTAAGCGGGAATCATTTCTGAGTTGTCTAAAGCATTCAGACAGGAAATCAGATACAAGACCGAAATGAGTGGTAAGTTGTGTCGGGTGATATTTCGGGAAATCCCATCCTGGTATGTAACTGTGAATCCGGTCCATGAAAGCAGTATCATCTCTCATCTCCGGAGGGAGGGGGCCAAAAAGATGACCGATCCGTTGTTGATGTTCAACATCGACATCGAAATTTCCCACCATTACAAGCCCCCCCTCAGCCCGGATATTTTCTCTTCCACGGCTGAATTGACCGGAGGCCATATAGCCTTTCATGATATTGACCCCCTCTTTCGTGTCAAATTTTATTCCCGCTACTTCATCAAAACAAACAAGATCATATTGACAGACAAGTCCTCTCTGGCCCGTTGCATTATTGACGAACATCTTTGCAACGGTTGCTTTTCCTCCACTAACGAGATGTGAATATGGACTGATTTCCTGGTAGATGTAACTTTTACCCGTTCCTCTTGGACCTAGTTCAACACAATTGTAGTTCTTTTCTACATAGGGGATCATCCGGAGGAAAATAACATCCTGTGCTCTTTTTGAGAGGGTTTCTGGTTCAAGTCCAATACTTCTGATAAGAAATGAACGCCAGTCTTCGGTGCTCATCTGCTTCCGACCTTCAGCAAGATCGGAAAGGACATTTCTTTTCGAGAGTTGAATCGGTTTTAAGTTTGTGATAGAGAATGGTCGGCCCCCTTTCCCCTCTATTCCGCTTCCATATTCGATCTCGACTTCAGCATAAAACCCCCCGGTGAGCATCCGTTCATTATCATAGACCATTTCCGCAGGGATGTATACATCATCAAGGATCAAAGAGGGAAGACTAGCTTCAAAAGTATCAGTTTTCGTATCCAGCCGTGCGGTAACGAGATCTATTATTTTGACTGATCCTTTCTCCCTGGCACGGGCTTTAAATAACTCCTGTTCACCTGCCCGAACTATCCGTTCCTGAAGTTGTCTTTGAACGATCTCAAGTCCTTCTTTGATCTCTTCGTCATCAGTTGTTGCGCAATATCGTCCGATAAGGAATTCAGCTACATAGGTAGGGACCGGATAACTTCCTCTGAATTGCTGTGCCAGATCTTTCCGGACAACGTATCCATCAAATATCTTGGTTACTTGTTCGTCCAGGTTATCTAATTCGGCCATTTTACTTACATCCCTCCAATAGTGGTCTCTTCCTGAGTGATGATCTTTCCAGTTTGATCAGTAATCACCAACCAGGCCTTTTTTCCTTCGTGTGTGTCATCCCAGATTGCGATGGAGATTACGCCATCAATCGGAATTTTTATTTGGTCTAGTGAATTTCCATCCTTATCTTTTAGGAACGTTGAGGTAGCATCTCCGGGCTGTTCCCGAATATCTATGATATATCCAGGACCAGTTGTGGCGGTAATTTTACAACGCATTCCCTTCCATTTTATCTCATCGATGACCACACCAGTCTTAAGACTCCTCCCTTTTATAATAGTAATTTCTGGAATTACCATCTCCTGAGGAGACAAGCCACCATGATCGAAGACCGTATTCTCCTCAAAGCAGGCACCCTTGGGGGCACATGCAATATTCTTCGATCTGTCCCAGAACCATGGGAGAACCGGATATGATACCTGGGCGTTATCACGTAACAGAGCACAACGTCCCTTTTTTATCTCTGTATTTCCCACGGGAAGTTCTGCTTTTTCCATGCCACCCGGGAGATAGATAAAGCCATGGTCAGTGACAATATTGATCTTTTCCCATCCAGTTTGGATTAATTCAATAATTCGTGCTTCTATTCTGGACAATTCCCGATCAACAGTATGAGCAAGAGTCAATCCCTTATCATGTCCTTCATGATCGATATTGCCAAATTCTGTCCATCCTCCTCCTGTTGGGTCGCCCAATTCATCATTTTTAATGACCTGGTATCCTTGTTCTTTGAGGAGTGAACGGAGTGATTCGATACGTGCAAAAGCTCCTGAACCTGTCTTTGGAGTGAGTTCATCTCCTGCATATAGTTTGGAAGCGACGGGCATTACCGCCGGTTTAGCCGTCTCTGTAATGCTTGGGATGACTGATAATTGAGGGGTAAGGGTAGTCTGATATCCAGCAGCAGACAGGAGGGATTGTAACCGATGACCGAGGTCCATCCGTAGACCATCAATGAAAAAGTAGAGAACTCCAGCTTGTGCAGGGATTTCTTTTTTCTTCTGCTCTGGAGGGGCTTGTATCCAGGTTTTTTGAAATGCGTCAATAGTTGTGTTCAGCCAGGGTTTGTATACATGAGCAATGACTTTTTGTAAGAGGGCGAGATGCGATGAGGTGTGAACCGATGCTATCGCGGAGAGGACTGCGTCATCAATCTTCCATGTTTCATCAGCATATCGTTCGATTTGTGCTTTCAAATCTCCGCCAGTCTTTATCTGTCTTGAATTTTCTACCAGAATCGACAGGTACTTGAGAGAATGGGCGAGATCTGCCTTCCCGATCCGTGCCCATACCCAATCTCTTCGCTTTTTGTGTTTTTCTTCCATTTCAAGGATGAGATCTTGTGCCTGTGCGAGTGGCAAAGAGAGGAGCGATTCCAATTCTTTCAAGAGCTCAGTCTCTTCCTTCTCATTTATCTGTGGCCAGGATTCCTGATACGGGGTGAAAGCAGGAACTTTTATTGTAGAAAGAATAGCGGGAATGTTTGGATATCTCTCTGGATTTTCAGTAAATCTATCCCATATCTCATTCCATTTCCCTTCCTGGGTCGCAAGCTTGGTTGCCCCGGCGAGTGATCCGTCTCTTTCCGGATTGAGGTTATATTCTTTTATAGATATTCCACAGAATGGCTTCCATTGCCCTGATTCTTTCATCTGCTTTTCTGTTTCAACGGGATCATGAATCCAGGTAAGTATCTGTTTTCGTGGGTCTGGTAATTGGATTTGATGCAGATATGTCGCATGTAATGGAGCGTGATGTGATAACCTTTCGATTGGCTCGTCAAGAAGAAGTCCAATACTCGTCCGTAGTGCTTCTTTTGTTTCTCCATCCTGTTTGATGGCAATTCCAGGTCCTGGATCTGATGATTGTAGAAATGTAACAAGGGTCCAGTCTTTTTTTGTTTTCGATGTCCATGATACGCTTCGGTGATATAGCCCCATCAAGGGTTTTAGTTCTCCTGGGACAGTTGTGGGGTCACGTAGTTCTTCCCGACTATAACCGGGGAGATAGAGAATGGGTATGTTCCGACTGTTATCTTCATGGTGCATAACAGAAGTTCTGATGTAAATTGCCGGGCCGGTCAGTGTCTCATTATTATAAGACCCATACGTGTAGATGGTAAATCTCTTCTTCAGGCGATCAATGACCGGTTGCCATTCTCCGGTTTTATCAAACCAGAATACAGAGAGAGGAGCAACTACGTCTTTTTGCGCATATTCTCGTGAGACTTTTTGAAGAGAAGCACAAATAACCTCATCAAGTTTTTTTGTCATATCATGGTTCTCCTAAAAGTGGAGGGAGCTGTTCTAATGTTGTCAACCAGGAATTAAAATGAGGACATGTTGAACGAATATGATCCAGTGGAATTTTTTTGATTATTAAAATATTATGGGGATTTTTCTGGTACGATGGGTAAACATGATGAAGTCTTTTAGATGGAGCCGTATTTGGATTATCATTAATTTTCTCGGGTTCGCCGGCGATTCTAATAATTTCCTGCAGTTTTTCTTTTTGTGATGGACTATTTATGCCAATTACATTGTCGATTGCATAAATATCAGAAAATAGGAGGGTTTCATATTCATAGAGTTGAATATGAGGAATAAACCGTCGGTTGGATATATCTTCACTGATTGATGCTTCTAATACGATCACTTTCTCTTTACCACTCATTGAATCAGTTATCATTTGATTTCCTGGCGTATCATGAGGGAGACCATAGAGATCGAACATAGTAGTGACATAACAATCCTTACGGCTGAGTCCATTTCTAATATTTTTTTGTATTTGAGTATAGGTTCCAACACCGCCCCGGAAGGTCTTTGAGTGGATTGATGTTGTTATAATTTGTACAATTCCCTGAATGCCAAATGAATAGAGATGAGGAATGATGATCTCATGAATAAATTGTCTTTCAGTTTGACCTTCGACTATAAAGTGGAGATGAGTACTCATGAATTCACCGTAGGATGACTGAAGGATCGCCACCCAATAAGCCACTTTGCCACAATTCTGCAGGACTATAATCCTCCAGCCATTCTTTGAGGGCTTCCTGATCCGGAGTTCTGATGGTAGAATACCCGTGTTTTCTTTCAATAATTCGGATTTCATCAAGAGTGAACTGGTTTAAGAGTAATGGGGACTGAGTTGTGATAAGAACCTGATTATATACAGAAGCACTTTTCACAAGTCCGGCGAAGAGTTCAATTGCAACCGGGTGCAATCCTAATTCAGGTTCATCAATTATTATTATTGAAGGTCGCAACTCTACCGGTTGCATGAGAAGGGTTACGAGTGAAGTAAACCGAAGGAGACCATCTGACATCTGATGTCCCTGGAAGATAGTGTCACTTCCTTCTTCCTGCCATGCAAGGCGAATCATCTCCTGGTTCTCTGCTGTGGGACGTAGTATAAATGTATGAAAGAACGGGGCTGCGAGCCGGACGGTCTCTTGAATTAACTCAAAGTGTTGAGGATACTGGTTCATTATAAGGTACAGGTATGCTGCAAGATTGGAGGCATCAGGTTTCAGGGAGAAATTATCAGATATTGGCCCAATAAGACGTGCACCAGAGGTGTCACTGGTGTCATGAAAATGATACACAGAGGTGTCTGAAAGGAATTTTTTTATCTTTTTTCCGTCAAGGAGATCATAATTCAACCTGATTAGGATGCTTTCCCGGTACCCGGGTGGATTTTTCGCATGTGAGACTTCCCTGACTCCTCCAGGAAAGGTTTGAGGTCTTTTTATATCCTCCTGAATAAACACGAGGTTATCATCACTCGAAGGCTCACAGGCAGCATGGTACACAAACTCTTCAAAGGTAAGAGTAAATTCAATTTTTTTAGTGGTATCAGGCCCATTATAGAGAAGGCTATGTGCACCACCAGCCTTGGCTATTGCATATGAAAACCGGCCTTCTGCTATCCTATGTAGAAAATAAAAAGCGGAGAGAAGGTTTGATTTTCCTGATCCATTTGCACCGATACATACCGTGAGGTGGTTAAGGGGAAGATCAACATATTCCAGTGATTTAAATCCCTTGATGCAGATATTTTTTAATTTCATCCGTGTTCCCCTGCCTCTTCTCTCGCCTTCAGCTTCTCTGCCAGTGTGAAGTGCAGATCATTGAGCCGATCCGTGGTCCCGGAACAGTTCGGCACCGGATCTTTTCCCCGGTCCTTGTTCCAGTTGATCTTCGGCTGACTCCGGAGCACTCCGGCAGTAACAAACGGCCTGATATTCATCCGAACTCCATCGTTTAAATCAGGTTCCCATCCAATCGGCTGCTCATGGAGCGGTTTCCATCTCACATAGATATCATAGGGAGACTCTCCGTTCAGGATGAGGATGAGTTTTTTCTTGAGGTCTTCAGCAGCCTTGAGCCGGAGTTCCGCTCCGGTCTTTTCAGCTGCAACCTCTTCCCTCTGCTGGGCAATCCAGGCACCGAGGTATGAATAGATGAGTTTTTCTAATGCTTTCCGGTCAAGGAGATGGTAATTGACGAGGACCGAGAATCCGTCTTTTCTCCCGTCCCAGATCTGCCAGATGAATGGTCGCTGGTGGAAAAGTTTACAGTGAGCAGTAAAGAATTCATCCCGGAGATAGAGTTCCAGGTCTCCCTTCACCGCTCCCTCTTTTGTGGTATATCCGGATTTGATGAGGAGTTCCTGCTCCTTCTGAATCGACCAGTCTGGAAATGCTGCAGCAAGCATAGCCCTGACATATTCGACCAGTTTTGTTTCTCCTTTCACCGGGGGAAGACAGAGAATGCCGTCGTCGTCAACGTATGGCTGAAGTTCCTTTGCTTTTTCGACCCATTCCCGTTGTTCATCAGAGAGTTCCATCTCCGGGTCTAGTTCTGCCGGCCACTGGTATTTGAGAAGTTTTGCGACGGCTACCTGAATCGGATCGTCGGAGTTGGCCGGGTGGCCGTGAAAGATCCACTGGGTTGGGTCGGAGGAGTAGGGTTTTGGCAAGCCGTTGGGGTATTTCTCGGCGGCTACTTTGGTCCAGTATTCGAGATCGAACGGGACTTTCACAAGGGTTGCGTTTGTTACCTTCAGACTTTGGTCTATCTGTCGAACCGCATCGTGATATTCAGAAGATGAACAGAAACACCAGATTGCAGTTAGATGATCTGGATTATAGGGAATAAATGTGGCAGTATTGTTATCATAATGTGGCCCACAATGAATAGTCACTGGAAGATTGTTCATTTGAGATATACGAACACCTATTTTATCCCATGCTTGCCAACCTTGTTTCCATCCACCACTTGCGTATTGTTTTTCAGCTAATATTCTTTGATATTCAGCTAGTTGGCCTTCTCCATTTTCCCAAAGTAAAATTTGACTATTCCCTGAATAAAGAGAGGTTTTTTCTACTGTAGATCCAAAATAGACCCACTCTTTACCTTTTTCATTTTGCTCCCAAAAATTTTGAATAAAGCGTAATCCATCCCCAGTTCTCTGACCCATATATGCAAATCCGAATTTCTCTAATAATATTCCTTGAATATTATCAAAAGATATTCTTGCATCGGGATTATCAATCTGGCTTCTTTGAGAGATTTTTGTAATTTTTCCTGTTATTAATTTTTGCTCTTTTTCCATTGGATTATTTAATTTAGAAACATCTAATCCTTCTATATAATGGTTTTTTTTATGAAATTTACTAATTATTAGTAATTGAATATTAAAATCCCACATTGGAGTATGAAACCCCTTAGGCCCAAGACGTGCAATCATATTCCAAACCGAATTATTCAACAAATTTATCCGCAATTTGGAATATGTAGAAAGAAATAACCAATTTTGTGGAATTACAATGGTTGTTGTCCCTCCCTTTTTACAAAATTCCAAACCTTTCTCTAAAAATACTGTTGCTAGATCGTTTTTAGAGAGTGGATAATAATTTGCACAGAAATCCTTAATGCCTTCATGCTGTTTCAGCCGTACTAAATATGGCACATTCGTCGCAATCAGATGGTATCTCCCTGCCAGCATTCCTGCAGCCCGTGCCAACCCGTGAGCTACAACCCCGATTCCTTCTCGTTCCTCATCCCTCTTTGTCGCTAGGACTTTATCGAGCATCGGAGCAATCTGATCCCAAGTAATCGGAATGATTTTCCCTTCTCCAAACCGTCGCATCGGGTCAATTAAACTCCCAAGGACCGGAGCCTGGGCAAACTCATCATACAGGAGATCCAGGGCAAAGGCAAGATCCTGATCATCACCGGCAAGAGCCACCCACTCCTCTTTCTTCGACGTTATCGCAAGACCGGAACAGGCAACCGGCATATCCGGGAGCAGATGGTACCCCCCGGCATCCGGATAGGTCCAGGCAGCCAGAGCAAGAGCAAATGCCGCAATCTCGACACACCGCTCATCAATCTCAAGTCCATGGAGGTTTTCTGATAGAACGGCATCTACCGCTTTTCCTGCTGATAACCCTTCCATCTCCATCCGCATCGGGACCAGCATGAGAAGCGTAGCCACGAGAAAATGCCCTGAACCACAACAGGGATCAAGCATCTTGAGTTCAGAAAGCTGGTCAGGCCACTCGGAGAATGTCCCGGCAGCAGGAGTCCAGACTCCATTTTCATCCTGTACAAACCGGAGATAGGTCAGGGGAACACCGGGGAGAGACGCCTTTTGTCTCAATTCCTCTTCAGAAGTGGCAGTCTTGAGATCCTCTTCTTTCAACCTCTTCCCTGCCCACCAGGCTCCAAGTGAATTATCAAGGAGAAAATGGACCATGTATGGTTCAGTAAAGAGCTGGGTTTGGGAAGGCAATTCCGCAGCTCCTATCTTGACACCTGACTTATTCACCTCATCTTTCTTCTTCGTCTGCCAGAACTGGTATGTCCACCCGAGAGCATCTGAAGTTCTGAACGTATCTCCCGGAATCTGTGCAAGGATATCACGAAGAGCATTCCTATCCTCCGGGGCATAGGTTATCTTCAGGAGCGGATCATCCTGCTTGAATATCCCGGGGAGCATGGCCGAAGCATACCGGGCAGCAAGTTCCCAGGGGTCAATCTGCTCATCATGGGCGAGTTCAACCAGATCTTCAAAACTAACCGATACCTGATGTTCAGGATGGATGAGGAGATCATTCTCGATAAGAAACCGGGCAAACAGCATCCGGTGCCATTGTTCATACGCAACCGACCGGATAAGTTCCTCTTCCGTACCAAGCCGACGCAATACCACCCGTACCCGGCGACGAAGTTCAGCCTGCTCATCACTCAGGTGTTCTGGTTTCTTCTCATCCGATACCCCAAGTGAGATAAGAGCTTTCCGTGCTCCTTCCTCCGAGATATCACGTGCCTTTTGAACCGCTTTATCAAGAGCGTTTCGATCAGATTTGGAGAGGGTGATCATTGGATCAAGACCTCCTGTTTCTGCTGTGAAAGAACGATATTGCGAATCATAAAACCTCATTCCCTGGCAAGGCTGATGATAGCAGGAGGAACAACAATATCTCCACAAATCTCCTTGATTATGGTGAGGAGGTTTAGCTGGTGAAGATACAACAATGGGGGTGTATTACAGATGATCAATCCCGAGTATTTCAGCTTCACGAGAAAACTCCTCTTCGGTACGTGTCAGAGCGGGGAGCTGGAACTCTTTTAATTTAGAGATAAAAAGAACACGAGAGATCCCTGCCATTTTTGCTGCAGCTCCTGAAGAAAGACGCCCCATCTCATACAATTTCACAGCAGCAAGTAACCGTATCTCATCCCCAATACAGGATGGATGAGTTTTCATTGCCACAAACATATCATCAGGTATAGTAATTCGTATCTCGGTCATGGTAATTCCTCTATTGTTCGTTCCCCTCCGCTATAGAGAGCAAAATTCAACGTTTCTCCCAGAGTTCCCACATGATCATTGGATAAGTACCTCCTGCTTCTGCTGTAATAACTCATTCACCCGCTTTCTGATATCATCAATATATATTTCCAGCTCTTCTTCATTTGTAATTTTTACTCCTCGTTTCAGAGTAACTGAAATCAGAACCTTCTTATGTTTTGCAGCATACAAATGAGCAGCATCTGAAACAATTAGCCCCCGTGACAAATTAATGAGTTCTAACGCTTTCTGATAATCTGAAAGAGGATACCGCTTCAGGGCGTGGATTATCTCCTCATCCGTCCCAAGAGGCATCTGGGGAATCTCCCTGATATGATGAGAAGAAAGAATCTTCTCCTGCTCATGAGACTCAAGCTCATGCCAGTTTGGATCTCCCTCCAGTGATGAGATGAGATTCTGATATGCCTCTGACACCTGGCTGATACCATGAGATATCTCTTCCCGTAATCGTTCCTGAACCTTGAAAAGAAGGTCGGTGACCGGATCAGGATCAGAGAGAAGACTTCTGTGCTCCTTGATGGCTGCAGCCTCATGAATAATCACATCCAGGCCAGAAAGTCCCTCACCATGGTCAAGTAGTTTACATAGCCGTGACCACTCCTGCTGACGGACAGTAATTACATCAACAATACTTTTCCATTTCTCAATATCTGAAATAATTATATCCTTCTGTGCTGCAATCCGCTTGAGAAGAGACACACCAGAGAGCCCATCCATCTCCGCCAGATATGAAGGAATCATAACTTCTGGTAACGGTGGATCTCCTCCGGTCTTTTCCAGAAGCTCTCTGAGTTTTTCAATACAAAGAGAAGCATCTTCCCCTTCAGACCCCGCCTTGGCCTGAATTCCAACCTTTTGATACACTGCTTTGGCTTTCAGTTTTTCCTCTGCAGTCGGGGGAGATTCACTCTCACACGTAAAGAAACTCTTCTCAAGAGTCCGACGGTTATCAAGGTCACTTAAAGAGACGGTTTTATGACTATCATTAGTAGCATGGAGATGCCCGGAGGCACACAGAGCAATAATCGCCCCTTCAATTGCATCCTTAGGCCATCCAAAAGGAGCATCCTCATAGTATTTTACGATTTCAGAACCCTTCTTTGAATTTGCATTCAGGAACCGTAAAATCTCTTTACAGACATTATGTTCTTCAGTATTCCCTGAATGACCGATAACTGAAAGCGGATTTGCATGACCCGATTTGATTCTTGTAAAAACATCCGCCCAACGAGGATTATCTGCATCCTTGAACCGGTAAAATTTCTTTTCTGATGCGATTTTCACCGCATTCAAGAGAACCTCTTTTGGTGATCCACCCTCTTTCTTATCCCCGCCACCAAGATACACAACCGCCTGGCTGATGATATCATCCAGATAGGCTTGCACTTTTGTATCATGAGCAACCTTCTTCGTTTCAATATTCTTCTTCGCCTGAATACCTTCATTCGTATTCGGGACACCAATCGAATCCATAGTCTGCTGGGCTGCAATACTCCCTGCAATATGATCGATCAGATCCTGATGATGGTGCTTTGGCAGAAATATCTGAATTAGCGGACTCTCCGGGCCTTCTTCAAGTGAGGTTTTTCGAACCTCCTCTTCCGAACTCCCCCATCCATTTCTCACCCATACCGGGATCTTTTTACTCACCGGGGGCTTATCTTCGGTAAAAATCCTGGCATCAATCTCCCTGACGGTCTTCGTATCGCCATCCTTATACGATATCTGTTTCAGAAGGGCTTGCACAGATTTCATCAATGCCTGATCACGGTCAAACGATATCCGATTGATATCATCCTTCCATGCATTGAGATTTTTCCGATACTCCTGGTCCCATCTCTTCCCTTCCCTGGTCTGAATCCTGAGTGTCCCATCTCCTGCATCGCTGATAATACCACGATCTTTCAGGTCATCAATAAGAAGAGGAACCTCACGACGGAGATCAACTCCTTCATACTCAAGACCTGACAAGAGCAGATCGGTAATGGTCTCCGGAGTGGCACGAACCCCTAATGATGTATCTACTTGTTGAATAAGGAAAAGAAGAGCACAAATACGTGATTTAAGTTGCCCTGAAGAAGACGAATCATCCTCCCCCCGAATCATTTCATCTGTTTCCTGGGGGAGAATCCCATTATTTATAAGATATGGCCGCTGTTGGCTGTAGATATAATCAACCGGAATAACATATCCGAGAGGAGACTCAGCATAGGTCTTAATTCCCGAAAAGGTAAGGCGCAACTGGTTTCGAAGCTGGGTTGACAGCCCTCCCCGGTCAATAGACCGTAATATATGGTCCCAAAGCCGTTTTCTGGAAGGTAAGAGGGGATAGTCTGGAACGAGGGATTCATTATCATCCTGACTATGAGCAATCTTCGAACCTTCAATCTGACGGGTAATTTCACCGTGAACACTCTCTAAAAGAGCGGATAATTTTGGTTTCTCACTCTCTTTCTTTCGAAGGATAGTCTGCCGAAGAACAGTATCAACATCCTTACTCTCCAGGGGAACATAAAGAGAGAATTTTCCCATTAGTTTCTGTAAGTATGGGTTTGCATGAAGTGCCTCCTGACCGGTCGCAACAAGGAGACACCGACTCTCAAACTTACTGGTCAATGCCTCAACTATCTCCTGGAAGAGAACAAGTTTTGTACTATCCTGCTCTACCGCGAGATATTGCTGGACTTCATCAAGCACGATAAGAACAAGTCCCGGTTTTTTCTTATTTTGAATTTTTGTTTTTAATATCTCATCAATTAAACTAACCATCAGGTCAGTTGTCATATTCGTCTCTTCAGGGAATTGACGATCAAGCCTGGTAAACAGGTCCTGAGGAGTGGCTCCAAGATCAGGAAGATATTTGAGTGCAACCTGGGCAAATGCCGGGGAGATGAGACAATATTGAAGATCGTCTTCCTTTCCCATCGATTTCAGGTCCGAGCGAATAGTATCAAGGATGCCTTGCTGTGCAAGCCATAGATGAATTCGGGCAAGCTGGAGATCATGATCCGGATAACCTGCAGCCCGTAAAATTACTTGTAACACTGCCTCTCTGGGATCATGTGAATCCCCTCCGGAAAGTGTCCCGGCAGCAGACCATATACCGCCTGCTCTTCTGGTTTCAGTATCAAGTCGCTTTAATGAGTCCTGAATATCATCAGGTAGACGGGCAAGAGTCCTTGCCGTAGCGCCATCAGAGAATGTAATGTCAGCCCAAAGGAAGTCAAGAATGCGAACGAGGTGTGATTTTCCAGACCCAAAAAATCCACTGACCCAGACCGCTGGTTGCTTTGGTTGATCTAAATGATCAAGAAACGAATCTAAAATCTTTTTAAGACCAGTATAATATGATCCCTCACAAACAAAATGCTGAAGTTCCCACCGTGCAACCTCCCACTCCTGCTCTGTTGTAATGGGGGCAACCTTGGTATACCCATCATTGGGAATTTCATAGGCTGTCGGATCATTCTGAAAAACATCCTTATTTAATATCATATCTCTCTTACTCGTCTTCATCCTTTACTTCAATTGGAAATGCCTTATAATTCCACCCATCATGATCATTCATAAACTGGTAGCAATACCCCCGATGACTCCCTGGGAAAAAAACTAATAATCTGCCAGGAATAGGAAGTTTCTTCACTATCTCCTCAATCAATTTACTCAACCGAATTATCCCAAAAAGTGCCCCCGTCCCTGAAATAGCGATTATCTTTGAATTGTCGTCTTTATCCCACTGATGTGATAACCGTTCGATGATGAATTGAAGGAACATTTTTTCTGCAGATTTTAGACGTGTCGGATTTTTGAAAAATTCTTCCCTGTAGGGGTGGACAGTACACCATTCATCAAAAAATGTGAACATATCAATAAGAAGCCAGCTATGGCCTGCTCTTTCAGTTGCCAGGCCAAATTCATCTATCCTTCTCAGTAACCGACGTTCATCTGAAGGATCATAGACACAAAACCACACCTTCTCTTCAGGTGCAGCTCGGGGATCCCAGGGAATTGAAACCTGCTTACCAAAGACGTCTAGTAACTTTTCAATATTAGTCATACTCCCCCCAGAGAACGAATCAAGTCTGAAATGGTGATTTCAATCACCCCTCCCGCTGATTTATATGAGATAAGCCCCATCACAGAAGCGGAATGGAACAGTTCATCCCGTTCGGTATCACTCAAATCCAGAATACTTATAAAAGGAGATCTCATAAGCATAACTCCTCCGAATCCGATTAATGTTCCTAAATAAAGAGCAAACGTGAATGAAGCCGGACCAGATGTGGATTTAGTACGATTTTTTTTCCCTTTTCCAATGAGATGGCCTGATTGGGTCCAGGAAGAAAGAAGGTTCTCTGCCATCGATTTGAGAGTTTTATCAGTAAAGGAGCCATCCAGATTCTGGGTTAAAGTTTGAATCAAATCATCCTTTCTTGCTTGTGTCCCACAATCGAGAGATAATATATAATCCGCTGAAATCCTGAGTGACTTATCACGAGCCAATGCGTAGAGTAGTGTTAATGTCGGGTGTTCTTTCTCATAGTGAGTAAAAAGGTATCGAAAGACCCGGTACAGCGGGATGGAATCATCCAGTCCATACATTCGTTTCAGGAATGAAAAGGTTTTATTTCTGCCGGAAATACTCTTTTTATTTAAAATATTTTCATTAATGATTGCATCTTTTATGGTATCGAAAGGAGCATCTGGTGAAATATTTTGAAAAAGCAACTCCATCTCCTGGAGCATGATAGTACGAGAAGAATGTGAACCGATTGATTCACAAAAGCCGTATTGTATTGGATAGTTAATTATTGTTGAAAAAGACCACACAACGAGAATATTTCATTTATTTAAATATATTATTATCTATATGTATTGAGTGGTTTAAAACATGTAATTCATGTGAGAAATGTCCGAATTTAGATTATCAACAACAATTTCAAAATTCGGTTTGAGATAAATAAAAATCGTTTTATTTTTCAACTCTTCAGAAAGGATATTAGCCTTAATTCCGATTCTGTAAGATTTTTAAACCCAGACCTCCAGGCCGGATAGTGACTGGGATTTTTGATAATTACTGATCAAAAGGTCGAGAGAACATCAAAAAGGAAGATATTAACTTACATTAGAAAGCGGTTTATTTACAAATATGGTTTTGACTCAGATTTGCTTGTTCTACCAAAAGATGACGGTCCATCTGCCAGTAAGGATATAGGGAGAATATCGTATTATGCCATTCAAGATGGGATACCTGTGAAATGAGATATATGCAAGAGAATAAGCAGGAATTAAAAAACCTTCAGTTCTATCTACAAACATTCTAAAATTTTTTAACTCTTCTTTGTCGGAATAAAAAGGATAATTACATTGTAACTCCAAATGACCTCAAAAATTCAATTTTCCCCCATTCATTTCAATTCAGTCTATCCCTCTAAGAAAAACAATACGTGAGTATAGATCCTTTTGTGGAGGTATGATTTCGCAGAATAAACCCACCACTCACGATTCACCCTAAAACATCCCCAAAAACCCAAAAAAAATTAATTTATCCCATACTCCTCCGCTGAATCTCCTCTTCTACCCGGTCCCATTCACAAAGACACTCCCCGATATCACGAACCAGAAGCTGAGCTCCCCTGTACACCACTTCAGGCCTCAAATCTTCAGGGGACATCCCACAGAACATCTCCTCAAACGAGTAGAGAATATCTAAAATCTCCGTCTTAATCTCAAACAGATCCTCAATCAGCGAAGAAATATCATCACTATCCTCCGGCGGGGAAAGCCATGCAGCCTCAGCCCGATAAAATCCGGACGGAAGATCAGAACAGGACATCAGGACCTCTCCATCAGATCGGAGATCGGATCTGAAACCTGCACATTCCCGGTTTTATCCACGATCACCAACGGAAACACCCTCTTTGACCTTCGAACATACGACACCCACAACCCGGCGGTCCCGATACCGCTCATCACCGAAACAAGACAGGACACACCGGCAAGAATCAATTCAAATCCCATATTCATCACCAAACACCACCTGCTCGGAACCATTCATCGCCCCGGCAACATCTGACCCGAACGCAACTGACCGATTCCCGTCATCAGAATACGCCCTGGTAAGCAGAATACCGCTCCCATTCACCACGTACCTGGCAATTGTCTCATCATCAAGCACCCGGCTGGAAACATACTCTCCCCTGGAAAAGAGACCAGATAACCTGACCTCATCCACACGTGCCTTCACCCCGTTATCCTCTCCAAACAGACACTCTGAATCCTCATCCGACCCGTTCACCACCTGACCTGAATACTCATCAATCCCCATCGGCCCTGCTGATTGACCCCGTGTAGACACCACAACCCCGTCATGAATGACCAGCGACCGCATAAGAGATGCCAGGTCGGTTGTGAACAGATGCGAAGCATAGGACTGACCCTGACCAAGCACCGATGACGATACCCATGCTGCTCCATCACACACAATCGATGATGTCACCGAATCGGCATGACAGGCACCAAACCCCAGGATCAGCACCACAAGACCGGGAATGAGCAAAACCCGGACCATCTCATCTCCCAAAAAAAGGGAGGGATTATGCAAGGGCACCAATGGTATCTGCCCATGCCTCAACGGTGTTCAGAATACTATCAGACTCATAACTGGACACACTGATTTTGTCCCGTTTGAAGGTCACGTTAAAGAGCTCTCCATTCGCAGCATGACATTTCAGCACAACGGTAAACCCGTCTTCAGAACTGTCGTGAGATGAAACACCCCCCATTGCAGTACTTATCGCGTTATTCGCGAGAATGGTTGCAATATTGCTGTCAAACCCAGCTGCCCCCGGACATCTGACCGAAACTCTCCCAACCTGCTTCCCATCATCATTCTCATAGATAACTGTCCCGGTATAGTACTCAGAACTCTTCTGAACCGCCGGAAAAGTCTCCCCTCCGGATACATACGGCGTACAACCCCACGGATTGTCAGCAAGAATATTCCCGATGATCGTGTTCATTGCATCCTTACTGGCAAACGGAGTTGTAAGAATCCGTTCTGCACTCTTCACCACCGATTTTGATACAAAATCTGCCATGTTCGAACTACCCCTGCCGTGTGCACACCGGCCTCTTATGATAGAAACCGGACTATATATATGAATTCATTCCTTTTTTGAATCTGACAGAAATTTGCGTTCAATTTTTAAAATATCAAATGAGATGAACACGTTGATGTACCCTCATACCTGACAGCCCGGAACACCGGAGTAGTACCCTCTCCTCCGGACAAAATCCTGCAGATCAGAAGGATGGGAGTCACATACTCCTCACCATCGATACACAGTCCACACCCCCATCTGCCTGGTGATCTGAACAGGTATCCTCTCATCACCCTTTCCTCACCTATCCTTGCATATACCGGACAGAATCCAAACCCGAAAAACATCATCATGGCTTGCTTCACATCTATTACAAATTCCCCTGCGTCATGGAGAATAACCACAAGATGACCATCATTGATAGATATCCGTCCACAATGAAACCAGCTGGTTTCAGTCCGTTTATGACTGGTATTCATGAGAGCATAGCACAATCCTGCTGCCTTAGTCTCACGGGGACATACGGAAAGATATGCAGGTATACAGCCGGCTAATGAGCAGAACCGGCGACGTCTCACAGATATTGGATTCTTCAGACCCTTATACACCTGCCAGACAAGGAACGGGCACCTGTCCATGACACATTGCCAGGTAACCGGCCGGCTCATAACACACCTCTCTCCTTATTGAGCCTGGATAGTTCACGGGAATAACAGGACTCACATAGACCGGTCTGTGCAGATGAATCGTGCCATGCAACTGCAAACGTGTTGCACACCTGACACCGGCCAAGGTCCCGATCTACCCGTTTCATCATATGCAGATCAAGCGTTGGTAGCATCACCAAACGTGCTACATGCCTGCTCGCTGCCCGGGAATAACACTCCTCACAGAGCATGACCGGCTCTTTCTGATTCTTCAGATCTGATTTCGTGCAGGAATACACCGTATGAGCCCTGCCACAGACTGCACACCTGACTTTTGACGGCCAGCCCGATATACGGGTAAAGTCAGAGGGACGGATCTGTGAAATCGGTATTGAAGCAGGATTACTGCAGGATGCGGAAAAGATCCGCTCCCTATCTGCCTGGGAAAGTTCATTTTCACCGGCATTCAGAAGTTTTTGAGTGTTGTGTTCTGCAGAGGCGGAACCACACACCGGTGGACGAGGTTCCAGATGCTCATCTAATCCGTTTTGTGTGAGTGTATGTTCTGCTTCACATAAGGGAGTACTACTATGTACATATGTATATGTACTATTCTGAGTAATATCCGCGGTTTTTGATTGTGAAGCACTTGCTTCACTCGTGCAGCAATCATCCTTATTTTTCCGCACTGCTTCACTGACTGATTTCTCCGGACCATTCTGAGCCATGTGAGTCGTTTGACCCTCTGCACACTCGAAGATCTCCACAACATCAGAGCAACCAGAGAGAGCACCACATTTAGATGGATCATACTCATCTCCATCATCAGAATCAGAAGAGGCATGGGGATCAAAAGAGTCAATGGGATCATCCGGATCGATAGGAAGATCTGAATCAGAATCACTTGATTCATCACCGTCATCAGGATCACGCCCTGAACACCCGGACTCATCCCGGAGACTGACCGCTCCACCCTTTACCCATGCTGCATACAGGGAGGCATCCCAGGCATAGACCTTCGTTCTCCGCTGAATCGTCCGACCATCTTCACCGGTCGTCACCGCCCGCTCATACACCGATATAGCAGGACACTTCTCAAGAAGGCCTGAATACGTATTTCCACGGGAATTATACCCGTTGAGGAGTTTGTAGATCGATGAACTTGCCCACCCGGTAATCCTCTGCAGCTCAGGAACCGTCATCTCAACAAGCCCCATTTTCTCAATAGAATTGATGAGGGTAGCCTCCCTCCTCGTCAGTTTCGTGGACTGGCCACCGGTCTCACCATTGAGAGCATCATACAGCCGTACCGCTTCAGAAAAATCATCAATGGTCGCAGAGATACAAACCATCCCATCCCGGATCGTCCGCTCCCGTTGAAACTGCATGAGGATTGCATGAGTCTTTATCAGATCAAGCAACATATCCGGGTTTCTCCGGTTCGACGCAGACTGGAACTGAATACGCTCTGCATAGGGGATCAGAACAAAGGCAGGCTCAAGTTTTCGCCACATCTCCCTGACAACCAGCACATCCTCCCGGTCGTCTCCTCTGGTATCAGGAAGGTGAGCAGCTTCAGCCAGCATCCGGGATAATACCCGTTTATCCTGCTCCTCACTATCATCAATCCAGGCAGTTAGCATCCTGTTAAAAACCTGGTCATCCCCGGCACCTTCCACCTTGGCTATCCACCAAACACATCGCTCCGGGATTGTACAGGTAACAGCATTCCGGTCTTTACTTACCGTACGGTAGGTAAACGGACGCTGAAATGATGTAGTTACGCCCTTTAAAATCTCCTGCATCTGATCTGAAAGTGTTACATCGTCAAGGGCAATGACCGTCCCAGGCTGAAGATCCTTGATGTAAAAGAGTGCCTTATCACTCATCCGGCCACTGAGCCTGACTTCCGGCGGGACAAGATTCATCATGGTATCAATAGCATGAGACTTGCCCTTCCCTGACTCTCCGGTTATCGAGACATGAAGTCCCTTGGAGTTGATCACCGACCGGGACGCAAGAGACATGATGAGGCACTCGGCAACGACCCGGTCTCCTTCATGGTCATGGGAGAAGGTGTCAAGCATGTACGGGATGGGGTCTGCCGTGGTGAGAATCCGTTCTGCTTTCTCCTCTATTCCAGGATCAGATAGTGATGCCGGAACTCTCCCTTCATAGACCGCCTTATCCCGAATCCGATCTCCTCGGAGTTTTTTCAGTCGGTCTTCTATATCAGAGGTCCCGTCATACTTCCGTTTCAGGTCCTGCCACCGCTGGGTTCCTCCTCCGCATGAATCATGATGACATCCGGCAAAGATGGCACCTGAACTGAACTGGATGGCATACGCTCCGTCCTGATGGGCGTCAGAGAACGGACACTGGTCCAGGATGTAGAGTGTCCCGTCAGCGTAGGGTTTTGCCACATAGCCAAGGTCATGACTTTTAAGCCAGGAGGCAAGGTCTGTCACGGGTTCTTCTTTTCCGGTTTTGGTCATCTTCTCCGGTTCTTTTGGAAAGATTTTGCCAAGTCGGTGAAGGTCAGAATCAGGAACCAGTGTAAGCCGTTCAGGCCCTGCAAAAAGACAGGCTTTTCGATGAGGACGCTCGGTTGTATTATCACCTTTCCGTGATGTAGTGCCATAGAGTTTCCATATCCGGGCTGCGTTAAAGTTGGCACAATCAACTGTGCAGACTTCATCAGAGAAGAGGAGATGCAGGGTATGCAGGCAGGATTTGATAAGTTCCCGGCTGTCATCATCATTTGGCAGGTCTATCCGGTACAAGAGATGGGCCCCGTTTCCTGAATCTGCTCGGAGAGGAGCGGGCCAGCCAAGAGAGGTGAGATATGCAGCAATTTCATCCGCCTTTCTGAATGCTGCTGCATGTTCCTCGTCAGAGGAGGAGACACCGGATGGACGCTTAGGATCGATGTCTATCGGAAGCCAGACTCTGCGGGTGATATCGTGATCTGCGGTTGTAGCATCCTTTTTTGTTAGACGCATGATTATCCGGTTCTCCCGCCGTGCAAGGAGTGCCGGGTTGATTTCGTTTAAGGTGATGTATATCCCTTTTATCTGCGGATTTGAGTCTAGGATCTTCACCGCTTGTGCAAGTTTTGCCGGATTGTTGTAGTATCCTGATCCGATTCCATCCTGGGTGATAATCCTGACCTCTACAACCTGATCCTTTCTGGTAAGTGTTAAAAGGGATGAGAGGATGGGGTCTGCTTCGGTCATATGAGACCCCCGGATAAGGCACGAAATCCTCCGGCCATGACATGATACCGTTTCCAGTCCAGACCTCCTCCAATCCAGAGTTCAACCCTGCCTGGGCAGAGGATACTGCTGACAAAGGAGCGAAGCCGGTCAAGATGGGCAGTATATTTCTTCTTTGGTTTCATGCCGCGAACGGAGAATGCCCTGACGAAAAGAATGTCCTCCCGTCCTTTCCAGGCAATAAAATCAACCGGGTAGTGACGATTGGTAAGATGCATCGTGCAATACCCATGAGCCTCCAGAAATGACCTGGCTGCATGAGGAGCGGTTCGCATGGTCTGGTATTGAGGTATACCGGTCATGCAACCCACCCAGACCGCTGCCTTGAACCTGAAGAAACGTAGGTAGGTTTTTCTAATGCCAAAATAATGTATGAATAGTCCCCTTCTGTGATCCGCCGCCAAGCTAGGTCATCGGTTGGGGACTGGGCATTCTTCTTCTCTTCTCGTGTTTGTCCTGGGTTGTATCTCACCGGTTCTTCTTCGGTGTGGATATCCCGGTGTATACGCACGGATGTTTCGTTCATGCTGTTACCTCTCCTGCCGGAATGGAAAGACCACAGGGGTTTTAACAGGGGTCAGTCCTCTTCCGGAAGGGAGAAGAGCATGCATCCGGCATGGATTAAAATTTAGCGATTTATGATCCATAAATAGGATATATTATGCATAGAAATCAGATCAACCATGAGGGTGCGGATAGGAAAGGGTCCTTGTTGAGAGATATTTATCGTTCATACATCTGAGAGAGGGCAGAGGGGAAGTCCTCCGTTCATCTGGTGCAGCTACTGCTAGTATTTCAGAAAGGGTACGTATCATTCATCGAAGGATGAACAGAAAGGGGGTTCATAGGTGAACCCATGACAACGATACGGTATTATTTTACCAAAGCAGAGTATCACTCATGCACCTGGACAGGACTGCTCATCATATAGCATACCGGATTATTATTATCCTCGGGATAGTCGCCCTTTTAGGAGATATCATATATGAGGGTGCCAGGAGTATCAGTGGCCCTTACCTGCTGACCCTTGGGGCATCTGCGGTCCTTGTTGGGACGATAACCGGCGCCGGTGAGTTTCTTGGATATGCAGTCCGGCTCATATCCGGCAGAGTTGCAGACTCTACCAGGATGTACTGGGCTTTGACCGCTCTCGGGTATGGGATGCTGATCACGGTGCCACTTCTTGCCTTCACCGGTTCATGGGAGATGGCAGCAGTCCTCTTCATACTTGAGCGAATTGGAAAAGGAATCCGTTCCCCGCCAAAAGATACCATCCTCTCCCATGCAACAGCACCCATCGGTCGGGGTATGGGATTTGGCATTCATGAACTCCTGGACCAGATAGGAGCTGTTGCAGGCCCAGTCATTCTTGCAGTTGCTCTTGCCGGAACCGGGACCTATAAGGAGGGATTTCTTCTCCTCTTCATTCCATTCATCATCCTCATCGGACTTGTCCTGGTTGCATGGAGACTCCTCCCTGACCCCGTGTCATTTGAGAAAGGTCATATCGCTCTCTACAGTGAGGCTACTGGGATCGGTCGGGAATTCATCATGTTCTCAGTCTTCACCCTCCTCTGCACAGCCGGGTTTCTCTCCTTCCCGCTCATATCCTTTCATGCATTACAGACCGGTCTCATGGTTGCATATGAAATACCTCTTCTCTATGCCGGTGCTATGTTGGTGGATGCAGCTATTGCTCCCATTGCCGGAAGACTCTATGATACAAAAGGGATTATCCTCCTCCTCCCAATTCCCCTCATCGGTATCATCCTCCCGTTCCTGGGATTTGGTATGGGCAGGGAACTCATCTTCCTCTCAGCAATCCTCTTTGGTATATCAATGGGAATCCAGGAGACTGTTCTTCGTGCTGCTATTGCAGACCGGATTCATATCTCAAAGCGGGGAACCGCCTATGGCATATTCAATACCATCTATGGAGCAGGGTTTTTTATCGGTGGAATACTTGTCGGCTGGATGTATGAGAATTACACGGCATTTGCACCGGCTGTCCCGGCAATGGTGTCACTTGCCGCCTGCATCGTCTTTATCAGGGTATGGCGATCTTCAGACCACCAGGAATCGTAAAATTCTTTCATACCTTTTCTGGCATTGGTAAAATCAAACCCTTACCTTTTATTATGAAATTACTCCAATAGGTACATACAGCAGGTCCTCCCTTCAAGAAATCCTGCCGGTGATGAGATCCACCGTAAACCGCCCGCTGCTAATGACTTCTACCCGGAAGACGTATGTTATCCGAAGGTGAAAAGGAAAAAACGATTCGCTATATCTCTGATCGTCGATGTCAAAGTGGCGGATATTGTTTTTATCAGCTCGATGAGCCAAATCTGTCTGATACCTGGTATGCCCTGGGCTGCTTAGAGGTTCTGCAAGCGGCTTTTTCAGACAATCTGACACAGGAGTATCTATCCCGCTTTGTTAATCAAACCCGGGGATTATCAGGGTTATACCGGCTGTGGTATCTTTTCTGGTCATTCCGGTATCTAAAAAGAACAATTCCAGAACAACTTATTGCTCACCTATCAGCCTGTCCTGTGCCGACGATATTCCACTCCGGAACGATTGAATCTGCATCATTATTTGAGCCACTCTACTGTTATGTTATTCTCTGTGAGGAGGCAGGCATACAGCATTCCGAATCAGAAAGGAAAAAAATTCAGGAAGAAGTGTTAAGGTGGCAGCACCCATCCGGAGGGTTTGGTCGTGATAAGGCAACCCTTATTGAGACAAGGCATGCAGTCGCGATTCTGCAGGGATTCCATATAGAGACGGATGCAGAGAGGATCTATTCATTTCTTACCAGGTGTATCGACGAACAATCAGGATTCGTAAATGTTCCCTCCTCTCATCCTGGTTATCTTGAACATCTGGATGCCGGAATCGCCCTTGCCAAATTACTAAGCCGTCCGGTTCCAAACCGTTACCAATGCCTCCTGTATCTCGATAAATGTAGAAATACTAATGGCGGATATGCACGGTCCGGATTTGGAGGGAATTCAACACTTGAATATACCTGGTATGCAATCCGGAGTCTGTGTGGGTTACATAACAAAACCGGCTGGAACTGGTAACATGGCTTGTTTCAAATTTTTAATTAAACCTATTGTGATAAATAAATGACACCATATTATTGTTCATCATGCTGGCATGAAATCGAAGGAGAAGTATCATTCTGTCCGAATTGTAAAGGTACTAACCTTTGTTCAGAAGAGAGGTTTGCGGACACTCTCATAACCTGCCTTTCTCACCCGGTCCGGGAGTACCGGCTCATCGCTGTTGAGTCACTCGGAAATATCCGATATGAACCGGGCAGCCATATCTTACCTCTATCGTTCAGTCAGAACAGGGTATGGAGATGAGAGAGGCAGCAGTTGAATCAATAAAAAGGATACATATGTACCAGCAAGGGATTGATCAGGAGAACCAAGATACACACTTCCATAAAAGTCAGATAGTACCTTTCCGTGAATAGGGAAGATGTCAATACACCCATTATACAAACATATATGTCATACTGGTGATGGAGTTCACCAAAACCGCCGTTCGGGCTGATAACTCCTACAGGATGTATATTATTGGCTTCATGGCCATCATTACAGATGTGGAGTATACTACATGCACAAAGACGGACACGATACCGGATCCCTGCTAGCACAGGATTATGAACTCCTGCAATCACTTGGTCCTGATTATACATCATACAAGGAACAAGTATCCGGTCTTATCTCGCGACTGGAAAGCGGACGATTTCATCTTGCTATCCTTGGTCAGTTCAAACGGGGGAAGAGCACATTTTTAAACGCCCTTCTTGGTGATGCAGTTCTCCCAAGTTCAGTCATCCCACTGACAGCAGTTCCGACTCTGATTACCTATAACCAGGAAAAAAACGTCAGAGTAAAGTATATTAACGGGAAAGATGATGGAGTTTTTACATCTGATGACACGACCCTCATCAGGAAATTTGTTGAGGCCTATGTATCTGAAGAGTCAAATCCAAAGAACAAACTTCAGGTACTCCAGGTTGAACTGACCTGGCCGGCAGAGATACTGGCAAAAGGGGTCGTTCTTATCGATACCCCCGGTGTAGGTTCAACCCATAAACATAACACCGAAATGACGGTAAATTTTCTCTCTCAGTGTGATGCTGCGCTGTTTTGAAGCAACAGAGGGGGCAATAGAGACTGCTATCAGATTCAGAACAGAACATGCTGAAAAGACTGCTGATCGTCTTGCTGAATGCAAAATGGTTCTCCAGTATATAGAAGAGCGGGAACTACTGTATCAGAGTGATAATTCATGACAAAATGTCCGTGTTGCGGTTCTGAATTATTTGGGTACGAAAAGCCCTATGACCGGTTAAACCCGGGAAAGGTTATCGGAGTTGCCTGTTGTCCGTGGTGTAAATGGACCGGGACTGGTGAACAGTACCGCGATCTGGATGATGATGATGTGAAAATTCCATATTGAACGAATACCTCTTATTTTTTATTTTAGAACTCAGGTGACGGACTGGACATGGAGATGGTGGTGAAAATAAGGATGGAATAGAAATCTCCACCAGAATTGTTGCGATAAATGCATGATTTTCTAATTTACCGGTTATTTTTTAGCATTCTTGTTATTCCCGCCCGATATTGACCGGCAGTATTTTCATATGACTTTTCAATCAACCCTAATGTCTGTTCAGTCCACCGGACCAAAATTCGTTTATATACCTCAAAACTTTTCTTCAGTTCTTTTTTCATGAGTTCTTTTAATTTTGATCTGATGGTATTTTCTAGAAACGCCCGGCCCAGGAATGTAGAATAGACCGGAAGTGAGAACGAGATATTGAGAGAACCGGGATCATATCGTGGCATATCATGAATCTTTGACCGGAGATCTTCACTATCCCTGATACCAGGTATGGAAAGGATGGCAGCACTCTTTTCCAGGATGAGATCCAGCTGTGATGCAAGTTCTATAAGTTTGTCCTGCACCGGAGTGTTCTCTTGGTGAACATATCCCACGATATCATCTCTGATAAGAGAATGCACCTCCCCCTGTGCATCAGTACCATTCATGGATTGAATTACATGCTCTGTCATCATCTCCCATAATGGAGAAAGATCAGAGAAGAGATTCCTGCTTTGATGGAGGGCATAATTTCGGGTCTCTTCTATATGAGCAGACCCATTTCGGAGTGCTGTTTCAATAGACAAGAGTTCCTGTTCATGTTCGGGAGTTAATAATTCAGGATCTTTCTCCTCCTCTGACAGTGCATGTTGAACCGCCTCCCATAACAGACCGATCTTTCGCTGGAGAGACCGGGTTTTCATATCCCGTGCATCTTTCACGAGCGGGAGAATTGCTAATTCAAACCAGGTATCCAGGAGATGGCGGTGAGATTTCCGGGTACTGACCAGATGAACCGGATAATGAACATCACATCGCACCGTTATCTGTGAGGAGATATATTCGCACAGAGAAAGACTCTCTTCATCAGAGAGAAGATCTCCTTTACTTACCAGAATCTGAACGGGAATTCCTGCACTCTGAAGTGAATACACCGTCTGAATATCCTCTGCAGTCAACGTTGATCCGGCATCGATGAGCACAATACCAAGATCACAGCTGGGAAGGTATGCACGGGTAAGTGCAGCTCCGCTTGTAGCAAGAGACCCAAGACCGGGGGTGTCTGCAAATCCTACCCCTTCCAGAAGTCTGTGAGCAGGAAGCCGCGCAATTATCCGGGTAACATGCCGTGAATTAGAAGGGTTGTGCTGCTCGGTTGCATATAAAAAGAGATCTTCAGGAGGGCAGACAATAGGATTTTTATCAACAAATGTGACCAGAATTTCCCGTTTGTCGCTCCAGCGGATATGAATAGGGAGAGCAGTGACCGGAGTTACTCCGACAGGAAGAAGATCTTCTCCAAGAATCGCATTTAATAGGGATGATTTTCCTGAACTGACTCTGCCAAATACGGCAATCTCAAATACCTGATCATCGGCACTGTCAAGAATAGAGGATATCTGACCACGGAATTCCACAAGCCCATAATCTGATACCCGCTGCTCAATGGTGCGAAGAAGATCCAGATCATGGGATGTACTCTCCAGTTTTGAGAGTCGCTCTTTAATATTCTGTCCACCGGTCCCGGAGAGGAACTGTTCAACCTGACGAATAAGAACCCGAAGCTCACTTACCGCCCCTGACAAACAGGTCTCGCCCTCAGTGGTCATCATTCCATACCCCCGCATCGCAGAGGGACGCATTTCATCGACTGATATCTGCATCGATGCCAGCCTGACACGAACGGCCCTGGATGCCGGAATATCCGGAGAGGTCTTTGGGATACCTGCACTATCAAGAACCCGGGAAAGCCTGTTTCTCATATGGGAGATATAGTCTTCAATGCAGGTCTTCTGGGCAGGAGTTATATCAGGCACATACTGTGGAAATGAAGTGTTTGATGAACCTTCATCCATTATCCGTTCAATCTCATCAAGGAGATGATCCAGGTGCTGACATCCGATTCGTATCCTGTTTGCATGACTTGGAGAGAAAATCCCATTTTTTTCAGGTTCCGGTCTCTTTTCAGACATATCCATCACCCTGGACAATATCCGATAGTACCGGATGAAAGGAGAGTGTCAGATCATTCTCATATGTCTGTTTCCATACGTATGTCATAACCCCTCAATTCCTGGATGAAAGTGTATTTTTGAGCATAAGACGGATCTCCTTTAACGGATTACAAAATCCCTCAGCAAGCCTGCCTCCTTTCATATCACGGGCGAGTGCATCAGCATAAAGCTGGTGAATGAGGATAAGAAGTCTCCAGTCATCTTGCATATCAGGGATAAAAGAGAAAGGATACAGGCTTAATCTGAACCGCTCCAGCAGATCAGCTGGAGTTCTGGATTGAATTAAGTTATCAAAAAATGACGGTGATTTCTGCCCCATATCAATGATAACGTCATACAGCGGGGATGGAACTGACCGGTATGAGGAGGTAAGATCCTCAATAAACCACTTCATGGACCGGATCTCCTCATGGATAATCCTATAGTGCCGGTTATGATACAGATGTAACATCCGATCAACATTCCGATTCATCTCATATGCAGGATCAGACATATGGCCGGGTATTGGCATAATATATCCTGAACGTGACAGGTAGTCAAGATGTGCCTGAATATTTTTCGGACTTTTAAATCCTATTTCGGATGCAATATCACTTTTGTACCCAAAGAATCAGCACTCGTTGGTATTGGCGGATGTATCGGATCTGTTGCCCGGTATCAGATCAATGAATGGATTCCGTCTCTTTTAGGGACATTTATTGTCAATGTTCTGGGGTGCATTGCTATCGGGTTTCTGATGTACGAATCCATCTACTTTGGAGCGTTCAGCCGGAACTCTCGTCTCTTCCTTGGTGCAGGATTGATCGGATCATTTACGACCTTTTCAGCCTTTGCAACCCAGACAATAGAAGCAGGACTTTTTTATGGAATAATCTTTATCGCTGCAAACATACTGTGCGGACTTATGGGAGTATTCATTGGACGCCAGATCATACTTCGGGGTAGGAGATCATGGAACATCTGATCCTTGTCGGGATTGGAGGAGCGGTCGGGGCCATGCTTCGCTTTGAGCTCTCAAAACTCCGTCCAGTCAGGAGCATTCCTCTGGGAACGGCCCTGGTTAATATTATCGGCAGTTCTCTCTTTGGATGCGTCGTTTTTTCCAGGTCTCCCGGAGATATCTTTTACCTGGTGGATGTCGGAATTCTGGGAGGGTTTACCACCTTTTCAACCTTCTCCTTTGAGACGTTCAGGATGTTTGAGGAACAGGATTATCAGACTATGGTTCTGAATATCTCAATAAATCTTATAGGAAGCCTGATTGGAGTACTTTTAAGTTTCATTCTTGTGACGCTGATTTTAACAGGAGGATAAATGTTATCGGATGGCATGTTATTACGAATATATATCGCGGAATCAGCAAAAATCGGAAAAAAGCCGGCGTATCGACATCTTGTTGAGATGTTCCAGAAGAGAGGATTTCCCGGGTGTACGGTATTCCGGGGTATGGTTGGATATGGACATGAACAGGTTATTCACACCGTTGATGTCCTGAACTTCTCAATGGACCTTCCGGTGGTCATCGATGTCGTTGATACAAAGGAACGGGTTATGAGCATAGTTGATGAAGTGGAAGAACTGGTCGAACACGGGCTTGTCATCACCCATGATGTGAAGATGGGAAGAAAACAGAAGTAAATCCTGGTAAACAGGAAGAGGAGTCATCAGCTGGAAAAAGCGGTTACAGGTGAACCCCATCACCCTGGTTTACATTATGCAGAATTGAATGCTTGTCTTCCTGCGTATCTGGCCTTATCTCCAAGGAACTCGTTAATACGGAGGAGCTGATTATACTTCTCAACCCGCTCTCCACGACAGGGCGCACCGGTCTTGAGCTGACCACATCCAAGTGCAACCGTCAGATCTGCAATGAATGAATCACAGGTCTCACCACTCCGGTGAGAGACCATCGTTCCCCAGCCGGCTTTTTGAGCAAGACGAATGGCATCTATGGTTTCGGTTACCGTACCGATCTGGTTGAGCTTTATAAGAACCGCATTTGCAGTCTTTTCTTTCAGACCGCGGTGTATTCGTTCAGGATTGGTAACAAAGATGTCATCTCCGACGATCTGGATGGTATTTCCAAGACGTTTTGTCATGAATGCAAACCCTTCCCAGTCATCCTCGGCAAGTCCGTCTTCAATAGAGATGATCGGGTAGGTCCGGATCATGTCTTCATAATAATCAGTCATTTCTTCTGATGTGAGGACCTTTTTCTCAGTCTTCAGCGTGTATTTTCCATCCTTATAAAATCCGCTTGATGCTGGATCAAGGACCAGAGCGATATCTTTTCCTGGTATATAACCGGCCTCTTCTATTGCGTGGACGATGAGCGACGCAGGTTCAAGATTTGACGGCACAATCGGAGCAAATCCTCCTTCATCACCGACACCGGTTGAAAGTCCTTTCTTTTTCAGAACTGATTTCAGGGAGTGATAGACTTCGCATCCCCACCGAACCGCTTCGGGATAGTCAGGAGCTCCGACCGGGGCTATCATGTACTCCTGAAAGTCTGATCCCTGCCAGTTGGCATGAGCGCCCCCGTTCATAATATTCATACAGGGAACGGGCATGAGAGTAGATTTGGGCCCGAGATACTCTGAGAGCAGAACGTCTTCGGAGTTTGCAGCAGCCCGTGCAACTGCCATTGAGACCGTAAGAATGGCATTTGCTCCAAGTTTTGCCTTGTTCGGGGTCCCGTCAAGCTCAATCATCACCGAGTCGATACTTTTCTGCTCAAGAGCATCCCTTCCCAGAAGTTTGGGTGAGATGATGTCCATAACGGCCTGAACGGCACCCTGAACTCCCTTGCCTCCAAACCGTTTTTCACCATCTCGACGTTCAACCGCTTCATGGATCCCGGTTGATGCTCCGGAGGGACATGCCGCCCGGCCTCGTATCCCGTTATTCAGGGTGATATCGACCTCTACTGTAGGATTTCCTCGTGAATCAAGAATTTCACGGGCTATTATTCTCTTAATTCTGGTGTCCATCGGGGTTCACCATAAAGAGATTGGTCGGGATATAATAAAGGGAAAACTCATGTGAGAATTGGAGAGCGAAATAAAAATGGTGATACAGACAATATATGTGATGTTCCATCTGCTGTCCGGCGTCCCCAGGGGGAGTTCCCGGACTCATGTCTTAATATGCGGATTCTACATTAAAATTCTTGGACTCTCCCGATAGCAGAATAAACTATACGTACCATATACCATGAAAAAATTAAACCCAGGACAGGATAATCACAAGGAAGCATCCGGGAAAGACTATAAAAATATTTTTCAGGAAACTCCGGAAGGTATTATCATCACCATAGAAGTATCAGCCGGGAGTAAAAAGTCTCTATTCCCTGACGGATATAATCCCTGGCGGAAAGCATTTGGTATTGCGGTAAAAGCTCCCCCGGTTGAGGGAAAAGCAAACAAGGCGATCATGGAACTCATCGCCGGATATTTTCACCTGCCGGTCCATGCCGTCACCATTCTGTCAGGGCAGACCTCTTCGGTGAAGAAGGTTAGAATTCATGGTATCTCGCGTCAGCAGATAATTGACATCATCAACGAGTAGAAAACCTTCAGACTGATATGACCCTACCCTAATTCTTATATACTTTCTGGTAGATGAATCTCCGTAGATATGATTCACATTATTATGAACAGGAGGTTCTTACGTGTATGAACAGGACACAACGAAGTATCGAATTCACCTGGTTGTCCAGGCTGACGGGGTGGTTGACCGATCTGATGTAGTCGGGGCAATTTTTGGTCAGATTGAAGGACTCCTCGGGTCAGAACTTGAACTTCGTGAGCTCCAGAGACAGGGTAAACTTGGCCGCATTGATGTCAAGATCCAGAGTAAAATGGGAAAATCATATGGTGAGATAACCATCCCGACCTCGGTAGACCGGGCAGAGACGGCAATACTTGCCGCTTCCATGGAGACTATCAACCGGGTCGGTCCCTGTGTATCAGAAATCCATGTCCAATCGATTGAAGATGTCAGGATTACCAAACGGACCCAGATCATCGAACGGGCAAAAGCTCTCCTCCTTGAGTTTGAAGAACCAGGGATTGATCCTGATTCACTTATAGATGCTGTACGTGAAAGCCAGCGGATCGAGAAGATAGCCACTATCGGAGTCGATAACGTCCCTGCCGGACCAAACGTCCTCGCATCTGACGCCATCATCGTGGTAGAAGGGAGGGCAGATGTCATCAACCTCCTCCGGGCCGGAATTAAAAACGCTGTGGCTGTTGAAGGGACCAGTATTCCAAAGACCATCATCGATCTGTGCCGGAAAAAGACCGCAACCGCTTTCTTTGACGGTGACCGGGGAGGGGATCTCATATTGCGGGAACTTCTTGAAGTCACTGATGTGGATTTTGTTGCGTATCCGACACGGGGCGAGTCGGTTGAAGACCTGAGTCGTAAGGAGATAATTAAAGCGCTTCGAAACAAGGTGCCGGTTGAGTATGTCCTGGAGGACCGGGTCGCAGAGTACCTGGCATCACAAAAATCTGAACAACAAACTCCATCAATTCGTGAGCCTGAACCAGAGAGGGTAAGTGAACCGTCACGATATCAACAACCAGCCCCTGCCAGTGATGCAGTGATCTCCTGTGAATGCACGGAAGAGATACCGGATGCCGTCTCTGAAGAAGAGAGCGTCACTGAGTACCAGGCGAATCTCCCGGATGACGAGGAAGATAACCGGCCAAGAACCGTGTTTACCCATATCAGGGAGGTAAAAAATCGTGGAACTGCACGGTTTATCGGAGTTGGCGGTGAGATGAAGAATGAACTCCCTGCCGGAGAAATAGAGGAGAAACTCGGGACATTGGAACAGGGCCTTGAGGGGATTGTCATTGATCAGGAGATCAACCAGCAGCTTCTTGACCAGTTCTCCATGCATGGTATCAGGTATCTTGCCGCACCCTCATTTACCGGCATAGTGCGGCTTCCGGCTACAATACGCCTCATTCCATTCAGATAGCCGGGTTCAGGCTATTTTTTTATATTTTTCTCACTAATTAGATAATGGAGATCCAGTGTGCATAAAGAAGAATTGATATCCCTCCATACCATGCTCACCAATGTCCGCGAGTATCTTCAGGAGCAGAACCCTGATGCAGACTTTACCGAGTATGATGCCCTGGAAATTACCCCTTCACAAACCCACCGAAGCAAAATAGAGCATAAATATGCAATATTTGTCCTTGGAAATGCCATCGCAAAGGCAATGAGGGAGGTAGACAATCCATCAGCAGCACGAATGGCTGACCGCATGCATGAACTGGCTGAGAGGACACTAAAAGAGATAGAAATGGAAGGGTAATACCTTCTACTTTTTTTGATCCTGGGAAACCAGGTACTCTGCAAGGAGCCGGGGGATCGGGGCCTGCATACAATGCCAGTTGGGTGTGCCGTTTACTTCTAATACGACATATGATCCATTACAGGACAGCAGGTCAACGCCTGCGTAATCTACTCCGACGACCTGTGCTGCCTTGACTGCAATATCTGCCATCTCTTGTGGAACCTCAATTGCACTTCCGCACCCTCCCTGGTGGATGTTATGGGTCAGGTGATCAGATACCCTCATAATAGCCCCGACTGCCTTGTCTCCAATGACAAAAACCCGGAAGTCGCGGTCATTTGGCACATACTCCTGCAGGTAAAATGGTGGATCACCAAGCTCTGCCTCGCTCTCAACCAGATGAATCCCAACCCCGTCAAATCCGTACACCGGTTTCGACACGGCCTTGGTATGCTTTTGTATAAACTTCCCTGCCAGCGTCCGTGATTCGGTAAAGAATGTTGCAGGAGTCGGGACCCCATGCTGCACCAGAAGGGCCGATGTCATCACCTTACTTGCACAGGTGACAATACTCTCCGGTGAGTTAATAATCCTGTTTTTCAGTGAGAGGGCCTGGAGTGATTCAAAATTATGACCATTCTGTCTGATTCCGCAGGCCCAGATGGTCGCTCCGGACAGATCATCTGAAAACGGATCGATTGCTTCTAAAAACCTGACCTGGTACGGATACCCCATCCGGTCAAGTTCATCCATGACCATCCGGGTTGAATTGTCAGATGGAATATCGGTTGGTTTTGGAATAATGGTTAGCATGGCACATCAAAAAAGGGAGGTTATTCAAAGGGTCTGCTGTACTTTTTCCAGATCTGTTCACGGAAGACCGGACCACTGTTATAGGTGCAGAAGGGAATGAGAGTCCCGTCCGGTGTAGCATAATGAATACAGCACTGGCTGACCCGCTCGACATCATAATTATAGTTGTCCATGAAATGCATCATCCCGATAAAGAGGGCATTCCAGTGGAACTCACGAAGGGAATCAAAGTTATGGGTAATAAGGGCTTTTCCAAGGCTGGTCCAGAGTTCACGGCCCCCTTCCTCGCTCTTCTTCACCGATGCATAGAGTTCCTTAATCCCGTTAATGGCAACCATCTTCTTGCTGATAGGCCCTGCCGATGAGAGCTGGGTCGTGAGCCGCTCGATAGAATCAAAAAACGCATCAACATCGATCATGCGGTTGATCGGGACGATCTTCTTATCTCTGACAAAGACATAGGTCGCTGCACCACAATGCTGGTGTGCCGTAAACCGGAGTTGGGGTTTACCAGTATATGCCTCTACAAAGTCACTGATAGGGACAACACAGGGAACCGGATAAAAGTCCTCTTTCTCAACCGACCCTTCGGTCTGCTCTTCAATACGGTTTAGTATCTCAGGGATTGTTATCCGCTGCTGTTCGATATCTTCCGGTGACGCCGCTCCGGTAAATGAGACCGGTTGGAAGTTCACTCCACGGATTACATCAATATTTTCTGCAGCAAACCGGACAATATCACCGATCTCATGATCATTATGGCCTTTGATGATGGTTGGTACCAGTACCACACCCTGCTTTGCTTTTCTGAGGTTTTCAATTGCTTTCAGATCATGCACCAGTTTGAAATTCGTCTCTTTTGATACCCCGTCAAAGTGCAGGTATACCGTGGAAAGGCCGGCATCTTTGAGCCTGAGTGCATAATCAGGATCCTGCGCAAGAATCAGTCCGTTCGTTGCCAGCTGCACCTGCATGAACCCCAGACTTTTTGCAAGTTGTATGATCTCAAACAGATCTTCACGGAGCGTCGGCTCTCCTCCGGCAAACTGAACTGCCGGCGCAGGAGTTGGTTTTTCAGAGCGCAGGATCGTCAGCATATCCTTGATCTGGTCATAGCTGGGCTCATAGATGTACCCGCATGCCCGTGCATTTGCAAAACAGAAAGAACAATTCAGATTACACCGGTTTGTCAGATCCACATTAGCAAGGAGGGTCGTTGATTTATGATTGTTACAGATTCCACAATCATACGGACAACTGCTTATATCTTTCACGACCTGGGGGTTTGCAAGGCCTGATCCCTTCACCCCGAACGCCTCATATCTGCGCCATGCGTCTGCATCATCCCAGTACAGGTATGAAAAATCACCATGATCAGGACAGGTCCTGTTTATATACACCTTTCCTTCGTTCTCTATAATCTCTGCTTCTAGTACTTTTTTACATATTGGACAGAGACTTTTCGTTTTTTTGAGGAGTATACTATCACCACCAGCGGGTATTCCCATACCGGATTTTACTTCTGCTCATATGTATGCGAAAACCTAACCTTATAGGTATGCCGGATTCTGCAACAATACTCAGTAATGGACTCATATTCATCGGCTCTGCGATATGGGTGATGCTCCCCGCATACCTGCCAAATAATTTTGCAGCACTGACCGGTGGGGGTATGCCCATTGATATGGGGAGGAACTGGACAGACGGGAGGCGTATCCTGGGGGACGGGAAGACCATCCGGGGGTTCGTCGGCGGGGTAACAGCCGGGATTCTTATCGGGGCAGTCCAGATGTACGCAGAGATATCAGGACTTGTTCCCTGGTTTCCCCCCCATACCCTGACTGCAGTTATTCTGCTTGCCATCGGTTCACTTCTTGGAGATATGGTTAAGAGTTTTTTCAAACGACGTCAGGGGATAGACCGGGGAGGAGAGTGGTTTTTGGTGGATCAGCTGGACTTTGTCGTGGGGGCGTTGCTTCTAACCCTGCTGTTTGATCCGATATGGATGCTAAACACCATGACCATTCCACTCCTGATCGTCATTCTGGTGCTGACACCCCTGCTCCACCGGACCGTGAATATTATCGGGTATAAACTGGGATTGAAGAAGGTACCATGGTAACCGCTACATTGCGTGAGATGCTCATATCAGCTGAAGCCATACGATTTGGAGATTTTACCCTTGCGTCCGGGAAAAAAAGCACGGTATATATTGATATCAAAAAAGCGATCACAAGCCCGGCCATTCTGAAAAAGATTGCAGCAGAGGTTCTTACCCACAGCACGGACTTCGATGCAGTCGCAGGTGTTGCCGTCGGAGGGGTCCCCCTTGCGGTGTCAGTCTCCCTTGCCTCTGATAAACCGTATGTGATCATAAGGAAAGAGCAGAAAGGACATGGTCTTGCCAGCCTTATCATCGGTGATGTAGCTGGAAAGAGGATTCTGCTCGTTGAAGATGTCACCACTTCCGGTGGGTCTGCAGTATTCGGGATTGAACAGCTCCGCTCTGCCGGTGCAGTCGTAACCGATGTCATAGCAGTAGTTGACCGGAATGAAGGTGCTGGGAAAACACTGCAGGACCTTGACATCACACTGACCCCCCTGGTCAGGATGCAGGACCTTATAAACGGGTGATCGACGGGTGACAGACATGCCATTATACCCGTATGGCTAAGGTTAGTCTATGAACCGGCATACGGCTGGCATTGTCATACTTCTCATAGCCGGTATTCTGGGCGGCATTCTCCTTGGGGATATCTATCATGGAGATGCACCAGGACAGATCCAGAATAATACATCATGGGCAAGGCAGGCACCAGACAGTCAGTCCGACCTGATACGGCCTTCACATATCCTGCCCCTTTCCAATGAGTCATTTTTAGTCAGTGATCTGGATGACAAGGCCCTTTTTCTGGTTCAGGCAAACGGGACGATGCAGAGGGTTATAACCAGGGATGTCGCCAAACCCTATGGATACTGGGATATTGCCGGTTTCACCCATGATAATAAGGGGAATATATACATTTCTGATGCAGCAACCCACCGGGTATTAAAGCTCAGTGATAAAGGATCTCTTCTTACCAGCTGGGGAGGTTTTGGAGATGTGGATGGTACATTTGACACGCCGGGAGGGATCAGTGTTGTTAATGCATCAGGTGAAGAATTAATATATGTTTGTGATTCCGGTAATACACGAATTCAGGTCTTTACCCCACAGGGGCAGTACCTCCAGAGCCTGCAGATCCCAACCGATGAAACGAAAAAAGTCAGGATAATAAAACCCCAGGAATCACTCAATACTACCGACCTGGAGAAATTTATAGTTACTCCGCAAATAGGAGCAAATCCTGCATTTGTAGAGCGCACATTTTCCATTCAGTCGTCAGGAAATACCCTATCGCTGACGTTTGACATCAACCGGTCGGTTCATCTGGGTGCACAAAAAGTGTCATTCCAATCATCAGATGTCTCAACGAAAAATCCGGAGGAATGGATTCCGGAGCTTTCTGCTATCCTTGCAGATAAAACAACTCAGGAGACCCTGAAGACAATATTGGAAGAACTCAGACGCCAGGCAAATATCAAAAGAATTAGTGATCGGGCGAAATCGGAATGTATTGTCCATTTTATTCAGCAGATTCCTCTGACTGAGAATGCAGAGAACCGGTACCCGATAGAGATATTGCATGATAAAATGGGGAATACGTATGACAAAGCCCTGTTTTTATATGGTCTTCTGAGTGAGGCAGGGTATGATGTCGTTTATCTCGCATACCCGGGTCTTTCTCATGCAGCGGTTGGTATCCGTCTCACCGATCCCCTGCAGAGTACGGCAGTAGCCACATACCGGGATAGCAATGGCAGTATATACATGTATATCAATCCGGATGGGCCATCATTTATCGGGGGAATTGCCCAGAAATACCGGAAGAGTGATCCGTTTGTGATCCATCTTGAAGAGAAAGGGAAAGATATAGGAACGAGAACAGGAAGTGGAAAAGAGAAGAAGTCCATCTCTGCAGATCATCTGTATTCAACCTATGTCGTGCAGAGTATCTTTTCCCTCTCTGAAAAGTATCAATTTCTGGTAAATAAGGAGAAGGATGTAAAGAGTGATGAGGCACGGAAGATCCGGGAGAATTACCAGAAGATAAAAAGTGTTCTTGACTTTATCGAGAAAAATCCCTGGAACACCGAGATTGCCTACATGAGAATTAAAAATTCAAAGGTAAATGATATTATCGTGTAGAATTCTATCCAGCCCTTATTTTTTCCCGGAAACCAGGTAGCCGGTGAAGGAACCAAAGAATAATCCTTTCCGGTCCATTTCGGTGAGGTGAGCAAGAAACGCATCAGCCTCCTTTTGTGATACGCACCCGGCAACTGCCGCCCGATTCGCATTTTCTGTAACGGTGAAGATTGTTTCCGCTTCTTTAAGCGTGGTCATGATCATCGTCCGTGGATAGACCGTTACATCGGTAAATCCTGCGTTCTGACACAACCGACTAAGTTTTCGTCCGATATGACCGCAGGCAAATTGATCTGACCAGAAGTTCAGAATAGCCCGTGTTACCCCTTCATCAACCCCGTCGATGATGAAATTTTCCCAATCCGGTTCAAACAGGACACATCTTCCCCCTGGTTTTAAGACACGATACATCTCGTCAATGACCTGCCGGGGATCTTGCACATGCTGAAGAACCCGGTCTTCCCTGACCGCATCACATACACCGTCACGGACTGCCGAGTATTGCCCGTCCATCCGTATGTAGGAGAGGTTCGGAATATTGAAGGCTTTTTTTGCAAGGGTCACAAGGGAAGAACTGATATCCGATCCGATTACCAGTCCTTCGGGGCTGCACCGTCCGGCAAGGATATGGACATCATCAAGAGGGCCGCACCCGATCTCAAGGATGATATCTCCGGGTGATATCTGCAAAAGCTCGAATGATTCTTCTTTTACCGACCGAAAGAAGGGATGGTTTCTGATATCTGACAGGCACCGGACTAGTTTTCCTGATCTTCTGAATGGTCCACCTGCCGAAATCCGGTTGCAAGGAAGGTCATAATGTTAGAGAAGAGTGTGGTTTCATATAATGTGAAGGGATCATTGAACTTCCCAGTCATCGATGTTCCGTGTCATAGGATTAAAAATGATACCTATCTCAAAGATCTTCCTGCCATCGCTTTCATATTTCTCCCGGTATTTTTTTTCCCTGATCTGGTTGAGAGGGCTGTCAACTCCAGGCGAAGGAGAATCTGAAACTTTAAATTCAAATATCCAGATACCGGTTTTGGTTTTTACGGTAAGATCAATTCTGCCTTTATTGGTAGTATCTTCCGGTATAACCTCATACCCAAGACTTGCAAAATACGTGTACACGATACTCGCATAATACCCTTCAAATTGCGACAACTGGTTCTTCCTATACCAATCGTGAGGTATTGAAGCAAAAAATGAAGAAAAAATGGTATGCACCTGACTGGGGTCTTCCCGTTCCAGAATATCATAGAGCATTTCACGATTTTTCGAAATCTCCTGTTTTGAAAGGACTTCAGCAAACAGGGTATTTAAAGAGGTTCTGACTTCGACATTAGGGTATCCAAGCCAGCATGTAAATCCCCGAATGGGATCTGCAGACCATTTTTTAATCGTAAGATACCCTGCCTGAAAAAGCAGAGTCTCTATCCTGATATGTTCCGGATCAAATGACCCGAGGAGATCGGTCCCCGCAATAAGATCTTCGTAGTCAGCCGGAAGTCGTGGGTTTGACTCCCAGAGTTTGATGAGAAAGGTCGGCGTTCCGGTCTCGAACCAATATGGTTTGAACGTCCCTTCATCAAAAAGCAGGAGGATATCAAACGGGTTATAAACCGACTCACCGGTCCAGGAATACCCATTGTACCATCGTTTTACCTCATCTGTATCAAATCTGGAGAGGTGCTCTGTAAAAATCTGCTCAAGATCTGTCTGAGTATACCCGCATATCGCAGAGTATCGGGAATCAAGGGTAATATCCTTGAGATTGTTCAGACCAGAAAATATCCCGGTTTTTGCAAATTTTGAAACACCGGTGAGCATGACAAAGGTAAGAAATGGATCAAGATCTTTAATGATACTATAAAAACTCTTGAGATCTTCACGAAGGTCTAAGGCAACCTTCTGATTATGAAGGTTATCAAGAATCGGCTTATCATATTCATCAACCAGAAGAACAATCTTTTTTCCAGTTTTTTTGAATAGTTCACGTATCAGATCTTCCAGTTGAAATCCGGACGAGATGGAATGATCAATGGAAAGCCCATATTGTGCTGCCTCCTGGGAAATTATTCTGGTCAGGTATTCAGATAATTCTGCAGATGAACGGTTCACCCGCTGTGCAAAACTGATTTTTATAACAGGATATTTTTTCTCAAAATCCCAGCCTGATTCAGGACGTTCAAGATAAAGGCCTGAGAACAACTCTTTTTTCCCTGTAAATGCACAGGAGAGAGTGTCGATAAAAAGGCTTTTGCCAAACCTGCGTGGTCTGGAGAGAAAATAATATGAACCTTTTTGAGCTAACTCAGCGATGTATGGAGTTTTATCCACGTAGTAATACCCTTCGTTCCTAATCTTCTCAAATGACTGAATCCCGATAGGAAGTTGAAGAGAGGGCATATGAATAGTACGTACTTGTGATAATGAGTAATTAAGGATGGTCTTTCTTTCCTATCCTGACTAGGTCGTACCATGGATTTTTAATGATAGGTTTAATGGTGTGTACCGCATATTGGTACGAGAATATTATCTAAGATCCGATATCTATGGCAATTAGTACCAGAGGAGGCAATTTTTCACTTCTCCACCTGATTATTTCTCATCCCCTCTGCACGAGTGCAGAGCTTTTCATTCGCAGAGCGACCAGGATCTTTATCCATTCACATGAGAGAGTGCCCCTTTTAAGCACTTTCTGAATTTTTTTAAATTGATAGAATGATACAAATTCACCGGAGTTATCAGGAATGAATGCACATACAAACATCCTTGTTGTCGGAAGCGGAGGCAGAGAACATGCCATTGCAAAGGCCCTTTCCAAAAATCCACAGACGAGAATATTTGCGGTAATGAATAGGATGAATCCAGGGATTGCTGAACTGGCATATAAGGTCCTGATTGCTTCAGAAACTGACCCTGAAGTGGTGAAAAAGTTCTGCATCGAGAATCAGATTCAGTTTGCGTGTATCGGTCCTGAGGCACCCCTGGAAACCGGCGTTGTTGATGCACTTACCGCAGCCGGTGTAAAATGTGTTGGTCCTGCAAAAATGGCAGCGAGAATAGAGACCGACAAATCATTTTGCAGAAACCTGATGAAGAAATATAATATCCCTGGTCTTCCTGAATACCATATCTTCCACTCCGGCACTGATGCCGAAGCATTCCTGAAAAACACAACAAAAGAATATGCAATAAAACCATCCGGTCTGACCGGGGGCAAGGGAGTCAGGATTATGGGTGAACATCTGACTCATGAGGAAGCCTGCAGATATGTTCATGAACTCAAAGGGAATGTTGTCATTGAGGAACGGCTTATCGGAGAGGAGTTCACCCTGCAGGCATTCGTCGATGGCACCCATCTTGTCCCGATGCCTCTTGTGCAGGATCATAAACGGGCCTTTGAAGGAGATGTCGGGCCCAATACCGGTGGTATGGGATCCTATACTCTTCCTGATCACCGGTTTCCATTTGTCACCGAAGAGGATTACAATTCGGCGTTTGCCATCATGAAGCAGACCATTGCTTCACTTGCTGCTGAAGGGACACCGTATGTGGGAATTCTGTATGGGCAGTTCATGAATACGGCACAGGGTCCGATGGTTATTGAATTCAATGCCAGATTTGGTGACCCTGAAGCCATGAATGTCCTGTCATTACTGACCAGTGACTTTTCTACCCTTGTTCAGGCGATTACGGCAGGAACACTTGACAAGGCGGAGGTTTCGTTTGCGAAAAAAGCAACCGTCTGTAAGTATCTTGTGCCGGAAGGATACCCGGACAACCCCGTTTCAGGCGGCAAATTGATTCCCGGACCAGATAACAAGGCACTCTGTTATTATGCCAGCGTTGTCCGGGAGGGGGAATTCCTGGTGACCCAGAGTTCACGGACCATGGCCTATGTTGGTATCGGCGATACCCTGGAAGAGGCAGAGAGGATTGCAGAAGAGGCCGCATCTGCTGTTCAGGGTCCTGTCCGTCACCGTTCTGATATTGGGACCAGAGAAGTTCTGGAGAAGAGAATTTCCCATATGAAGGAGATCAGATGAAGAAAGATTTCATATCCATTCTTGACATCTCCCGGGAAGAACTGGCAAATCTTATCGCACATGCCAGAAAATTAAAGGAAGAGCGTAGAGTCGGTATACAGACCCCTGTTCTTGCCCATAAAACCCTGGGGATGATCTTTGAGAAATCATCGACCAGAACCCGGATATCGTTTGAGGCCGGGATGTTTGAGCTGGGAGGTCATGCCCTGTTCCTGAATCCGAAGGACATGCAACTTGGGCGGGGAGAGGCAATTCGTGATACTGCCCGGGTTATGTCCAGGTTTGTATCGGCAATTATGATCCGGGCGAACCGTCATGATGAGGTTTTGGAACTTGCCGCCCATGCCGATATTCCGGTTATTAACGGACTGTCAGATCGGGAGCACCCGTGTCAGATCCTGGCCGATATCATGACCATTGAGGAACGACTCTTTCGGACCGAAGGAGTGAAGGTTGCCTGGATAGGTGATGGGAATAATGTCTGTACGTCACTTATTCTGAGTACTATTCTTACCGGTATGGAGGTCATTGTGGCTTCACCTTCCGAATTTGCTCCAGGAGAAGATGTTGTTTCTGAAGCACTCCGGATGGGAGCAAAGGTCAGGATTGTGACCGATCCACGGGAAGCGGCCACTGGTGCTGATGTGGTCATGACGGACACCTGGATCTCAATGGGGCAGGAAGAGGAGATTGACCGGAGAAGACAGATCTTCATGCCCTACCAGGTGAACGCTGAACTGATGGCCTGTGCAAAACCAGGGGCTATTGTGATGCATTGTCTCCCGGCACACCGGAACTGGGAGATCACCGACGAGGTTTTGGATAGTAAGGCTAGTGCGGTGTGGGATCAGGCAGAAAACAGGCTGCATGCACAGAAAGCTCTTCTGGTCAGGTTATTGGCATAAAAGAATATCAATTTCTTTTTTCTGGAATTTAACTGATTCCAGAATTGGAAAATCTATATTTTTATGCGAGATTCAGAAAAATACAATGTTATTTGATGAGGGATTGAGGCTTTTTAAATCTGCTCATTACAAGGCATGATTCGAACAATTTGCTGCGATAACAAAAACTGATGAGAATAACCATAAAGCTTGGAATGCTTCGGAATATGTCTTTTAAAATTAGGTCAATTTGACAATGCATTTTTTTGTTTTGAAAAAGCATTGAAGCTTTACCCCAGTAATAAAAGGGATGAAAAGAAATATCATATCACCCGGATTGGCATCTTTGGCTCGGTTATACGAGACGAAGCAGGGCCGGGAAGTGACAAAGACATTCTGGTCGATTTCAGCGATGATGCCGGCCTTCTTGATCACTCAGGTCTGAAGATTTATCTTGAGAAACATAAAATAAGAATTGGGATGGGACTTTTTTTTGTGAAGATACCAGGCAGGTATAGAAAACCATGAAATATCCAATGGTTATTAAAAAGGTTCTTGAATAAATTAGAGAAACAATCCGTTTAAGATACACTGGCGAATTCTCAAGCCGAGATTTCCCTTTTAAATATTAAAACCGTTGCGATAACGCCAAACACGATATTCAGATAAAACATTATCAGCCTCCAGAGAATAATAAACACTCCAAGGACGGCGGTCGGGACAAACAACGCATAAAGCGAGGTTGCCGAGATTTCTGCTATCCCTGATGCACCGGGAGTTAAAGGAATCATACTGATAAGAGCGATGATGATCTGACTTAACATGGATTCCGATATGGACGGGGGAAGACCAAGTCCCATAAGAATTACTGATGCTACAATGAATTCTGAAAACCAGAAAAGAACGGAGAAAACCGCCCCCTGAATAATTCCCTTCTTTCCATGGCTGGTGAAAGCCGTAATGCCAGAGCAGAAATTATCAAACTCGACATCAGTGCTGGCAATGATCCGGTGAATACCCGGAGTCTTCATCTTTGCCTCAATCCAGTGCAAAAGACGCATCACCTTGTCTTTCGCTGACTCCGGTTTTCGTGCTGCAAAGAACAGAACTACAACAAACAGAATAAGCACTGCCAGGGAGAAGAATATAACAAAAACAATACCTTCTCCCATGTCCCAGATGACCTTGCCCATTACCAGGAGACTGAAGACTGTGAGTGCAACGAGGATAACTGCATCGAGCACCCGTTCCATGATAACAACCGCGGTTGCATCACCAAGCGACATATCAGCTTTGTAAAGCTCGTGGATCCGAACCGGTTCACCTCCGGCCTGACCAGGGGTTATTGCACCGATAAGCAGGTTTGCAACCACCATATTGTAACAGTGACTGTACTTTACCTGGTAGCAGAGGGATGCTGCCATGACCTTTATTCTGGCCGCCCAGAGGGAGAATGAGACGAACCGAAGTCCGATTGCGATGAGTAAAAACCAGATATTGATATGGGTGAGATATTGAAGGGTATCCTCGTTAAATGTTGATGCAAGAATAAAGACGAGGATTGCCATGGAGAATGCCAGAGACAGATAGAACCATTTCTTCTGTGTTTTGTCCATGTTTTCTCTCCGTGGCAAAAATTCCTGCAGATATGTCGAATAGCCAGGTTAGGTTACCCTAACCCAGCCTTCCAAGAACGGACCGTGCGATTTTCACCGCAATCCGCTCAAGTTTTTCACTACCCGCTTTTATGGGCGTAATGAAGGAACATCCGTATC
>Ga0228535_1000208_pt1 | contig 193034 bp, 183 predicted proteins | sample SJ1metagenome_FD_168457 | JGI IMG/M metagenome (GOLD analysis project Ga0228535, IMG submission 168457) | Enriched culture of PCE-dechlorinating microbial communities from Ithaca, New York, USA - SJ1 | ecosystem: Engineered > Modeled > Simulated communities (microbial... > Unclassified... | reverse complement strand
GCATATTTAAGGCGTTTTCACGCTCTCCCCACGAACAGTGGGCAGGGGCACTCTGTCCTTATACAAACGTTTATCGGAATTATTGAATATTATTTTTGAATATGGTGGAATTTATAGAAGAAAGATAATATATATTTCTCTATTAATACAACTAATAGGTTGTTTTTTTCTTCGAGTCAAGTACAATAACATTCGCCGTTTGAAGTGTGGAAAAAGGTAACACTTTTATTACGCATAGAAAGGAAAATATAATCGCCCTTGCCGGGACTCTCTTTCCCGGAACCGCTTAATCACTTTTTCCGTCAGTTCATAATTTTTCACTCCCCAGTCGGGAGCGATAAGAAGCGACGAAGGCGATTGTGAGGCAAACCGTTCGATGTAAAAACCGGGGTTCAGCCGCTCAGAAAAATCTACACACAAATCAACGTACTCTTCGAGTTCAAAAATGTGAAACGACTCCGGCAGTAATCGATATTCCTTTGCCATTGCCGTGCCTTTGATAATTTGTAACTGATGAATTTTGACGGTAGTAAGTAGAAGCTCGGATAACTTTTGTGCATGTCCTATAATGTCATCGTGTGTTTCACCCGGCAAGCCGAGAATGAGATGCGCCCCCACGGGAATACCTCTTTCGGTCGTTTTTATAATGGCTTCCTTCGATTCTTCCCAGGTGTGTTGGCGGTTTACGCGTTCCAATGTCTTGTTTAACGTGCTCTCTACGCCATATTCGATTAAAACGAACGTTTTCCTGTTCAATTTCTCAAAATAATCCAACAATTCGTCAGGCATACAATCGGGGCGGGTACTTACGACCAAACCGGCTACACCGGGGTAGGCAAGCGCTTCTTCGTACATCGCGATAAGTTTTTCTACACTATTATCGTACGTATTGGTGTACGATTGAAAATAGGCCAGGTATTTCATCTCGGGATATTTGTACGAGAAAAAAACAATGCCGTCTGCCAACTGTTCCGATATGGTTTTTACCGGTTTTCCATATCCCGGACTAAAACTTTGGTTGTTGCAATAGGTACATCCGCCGCGACCCTTGCTCCCGTCTCTGTTGGGGCAGGTAAAGCCGGCGTTGATGGAGATTTTCTGTACTTTAAACGGAAAATGCAGGGAGAGAAACTCAGAAAAATCGCGGTATGGCTTTTGTTCTTTCATTACGCAAAAGTAATAAAAAACGGAGACAAGACAATGAATCTTATTTCTTGGGAGCGTACAAATTCAATGTGACCATAATATTGCCGGGATTTTTTATGAAACTGACTTTAGCTACGGCTTTGTCGCTGATTTTTTCATATGTTTCCACACGGTTTTTTCCGTTTCTTACTATCGAAACCTGTTCATATTTATCGGCTTTGAGCGCATTTTCCACCTCTCTGGTAAAACTTTCGTCCAGCGATTTGTCGGCTGAATTCAACGTGAGCATTTGACGTCCCAGGCTTATTGTCGATCTGTCTAATGCCAAAACGTCAAAATTTTCCATATCTTTCAGCCTGTCCATCGAGCTTGCTTTTTTCTGATACACATAGTTGAAACGCTCATCTTCCATGTATTTATCGAACAGCCTTTCGAGTTGTTGAGCCGATAGGGTAGTAGCAAAAGCGAGCGTCATAAACATAATTGAGAAAATTTTTTTCATCTTTTCGGGGTTTTAAGTTATTGATTTATTGATTCTATGTAATTGATTTTCTGCGATAAATCGTTAAAGATCTTATCGGCATCCATTTTCGTTTGTATGGCTTTGGCTTCAATAAAAGGTTCATAGCTGGTGCGGATAATTTCGTTGGCTTGCATAAACATTTTATCGGCGTATTGTTGTGCTTTTTGCGGGTTGGTTATCTCTTTTCCGTTTATGAAAACCATGAAGTCGTCGGATGGTATTCCGACTTTGTTTTTATACGGAAACAGAGTAAGAGCCAAAAGAATAACTGCTGCCGCACCTGCTGCTGTGATCCACAATTTTCGGACCAATGCCGGCTTTTTATTGTCCTTTGCAACCGGAATCTCAAAAACGGGGGCAACGATTTGTTTTTCTTTATCGAATCCAGCAAACAAGGGTTTATATACTTCGTGTTGAGGCAAAACAGTGTCGCTTCGGAAGTAATCCTTCAGCGCGTTTTCTTCTTCAGGCAATGCCACGCCTTCGAAATAATTATTCAGTATGTTATCTATATTGTTCATAAAGCATTTTCTCCTGTTGTTGATGAGTAAGAATCATTTCGCGGAGTTTTTTCCGCGCCCGCGACAGATTTACAGTAACGGCATTCTCTGTTATCGACATAATTTCTGCAATTTCCGCAACCTCCATTTCCTCCACATCTTTCATCCGGATAATGGCGCGTTGCATCTCGGGCAGCAAGTCTATCATCCGGCTGATGGTGTTTATTGTATCGGTCTGTTCCGTAAGCTGATGCGGATCGGGTGCATGGTGTTCCGCATTGAGGGGAATATAATTACCCCTGAATCTTAGACAACAAGTATGATTAAAAAAAAGTATTAAATTTGTTGTTGAGATGAAGAAAAGGAAAAGTTACAGTGCGGGCTTTAAAACGAAAGTTGTTTTAGAAGTCTTACAAGAAAGGGAAACTGTTCAGGAGATCGGTCGCAAGTATGACTTACACCCGAGCCAGATTTCCACGTGGAAGAGTCAGTTTTTATCCGATGCGGATGTCGTTTTCGAACGTGGCGCATCCAAACCGGAGGATGACAAGGAAAAAGATGCCCTGTTCAAGAAAGTCGGGCAGCTTCAACTGGAGGTTGACTTCTTAAAAAAAGTATTGGGGAAATAGATAAAAAAGAGCGGATGAAAAAAATAGACAGGACACACCGCATAAGCGTTTCACGCCAGTGTGATTTGTTGGATGTGCCCCGCAGCAGCTTCTACTATTCTCCCCTTGAAGATGGTTCTTATAATGAGGAACTGATGAAGCAGATCGACGGGCAATACACGCTTACGCCATTTTATGGTGTTCCCCGGATGACGGAGCACTTGCGCGGCTTGGGTTATCAAGTGAATCACAAGCGTGTTCGGCGTTTATACCGGAAAATGGATTTGTTTGCCATTGGCCCGCGTCCCAACACGGGCAAACCCCACAAGGGGGAAGGGCATGCCATCCATCCGTACTTGCTGCGGGGGATTGTGATAGACCGTCCCAACCGGGTCTGGGCGATGGATATCAGCTATATCCCATTAGCGGGCGGGCACATGTATTTGGTAGCCATCATTGACGTTTACAGTCGTTATATCGTGGGCTGGTCGCTGTCCAACACGATGACCACCCGGTGGTGCCGCGAGTGCCTTGAAGAGGCCATAGCGCGGCATGGTGCCCCTGAGATAGTCAATACGGATCAGGGGAGCCAGTTCTCCAGCCCCGATTTTTCGGGGAGCTTCGCTTTGCATTCGGATTTAAAGTTCAGTATGGACGGCAAGGGACGGGCGATCGACAATATCTTCATCGAAAGATTTTGGCGCAGCCTCAAGTATGAGAAGATTTATCTCGAACCATCTGACAATGGTTTGGAATTATATCACAAGATAAAGGATTACATAAAGTTTTACAACAAGGAAAGACCCCATCAGGGATTGGAGTATAAAAAGCCGGCAGAGATGTTCCACCCGGCCGCTTAGTTTCCCGGGATCGCCCCGCGGGGCGATCCCGGGAAACTAACTTATCTTAGAATAAAAGTTGTCTAACGAGGGGAGAAGTTTAGAATTTCCCCGTTTGGTTGCTGTTTCCGGAGTAAATCGATACACAGGTTTCGCATCGACGTAAGTAAAAACGCTTGCCTGTTTTCAATTATTTCCAGGTGTTTACGCTTTTCCCACAACCGTATCATCAAATCCTGATACGCGTCCTGCGAACGGCTTTCGTCTTTTAATATCGACCGTGCCATACGATACAACTTATCGGAATAGCACAGGATTTGAAGTTGGAATTGCTGAGCGTTCATACATTTATATAGACGGGGAAGCCGGAAAAAATCTTACATAGGATGGACGATTTTTTTCAAAGGTAATAAAAAAAACAAATGCGTCTGACGGCTTCATAGTCGCCAGACGCTAAGAGAACAAAATTGAATGCTTATAGATTTGCATATAAACAAACGTTTATATATATTTGTATCGTGATAAGAAACGGAGTGGAGTTAAAAAAGGATATAAGATGAAAGACTTAAATAAAGATTTAGCTGAACTAAAAAAACTTTCCGGTGATGATTTCACCCGGAAAGCGGCTGGAATGAAAGAGATATACACGTCGGCGGAAGAAATTGCCGAAATTCATAGATTTATTGCTTCCGGATTTGATGAGGTTGAAAGTGAACTGAGGCAAATTAAAGAGGACGTTTTAGTGAGGGATCAACTTGCAGAAGTTGCAAAATTTGTGAATTTGTCTTACATTGCAGAAAATTACTTTCATAAATCCAAGACATGGTTAAGCCAGCGGATTCATGGCCACGTGGTAAGTGGAAAACCACGCTATTTATCTGATAAAGATAAAAAAATACTGAATTTCGCTCTTAAAGATATGGCTGACAAATTAAGTTCACTAACCGTTTCCTGACGTTTAGTCTCTTATCACAACCGGCCTTGCAGCCCTCGAATGTTGTAAACGAAGGTGACTGTGTGTGCACCTATGGTTATTTAATAATATTCAACCTCCACTCCTTTCCCCATTTTGCGGAGATTCCGGGCGAGTGACTCAACCAGCTTCAGTTTCATCGTGCTGTCGATAGGAAGATCCTGATGAGCCGGGTTTACACTTTGTCCCACAAAAAAATGCACGTGGGTAGCTTCTTCAAACAACATATTGGCGAGCAGGGAAGCTCCATCGGGTTTATTCTGTTTTTTGGGCGAAAGGTCAACGGTGGAAAGGTATTTTTCAGACAATGCCAGCAGTTTCCGCAAGGTAAGTACGCCCTCGGTTACCAGGTCGATACCGTCGATGTGGCCGGTGGGAGGGACCTCCTTGTCGGGAAACTCGAAACTTGCTTTCAGGGATTTGTTCAGGTGGCGGGCAACAATCTGCGAGGTTGTCCCTCCGCAAACGATCTTTTTCCCTTCCCTGCTCATAAACCGTGATACGCAAACGGTATCCTGTTCCTTATTCACGGGTGGGCCTACCATGATGCTGACGGGATTTTTTCTGCGGATCTTCACGGCAGCGATGGTTGTGTCGTCACCCGGTTTATCGAAATACAGGTCGTTACAGGCGGCTGCGAGAGAGCAGGCGATGCAGCGGGCAGACAGGTCGGGTTTTACAATCCGGTTGAGGTGCTTCATAATGTCATCGCGTTGCCAACCGAAGTTCATGATTTTCCCCACACCGGCATGGAGAGCGCCGTCGGACATCAGCACCACAAGGTCATTTTCGTGTAATTGTAAAGCACTCCGGTGCACTTTTTTGCCGGATATTTCCAGCGCCGTCCGTTGTAAATCCATGCATTGGCCATTGTGATAGTAAATGGCCTGAGGATTATCGAACTCGATAAGGTATCCTTCTCCTTTGTTATTGATGTGGATAACGGAGAAGGTGGAGTAGGCAATCCCCCTTACTTTGCACACGGGCAGCGATTGGATGATGGTCTCCACGCATTCCTCAATGGAGATGTTGTTCGACATCATACTGCAAAGTATTTTGGAAGTAAGCGTGGCAAGGATGTTCGCCTTTACTCCGCTGCCTAAGCCGTCAGCCAGGACAAGCGTGAAGCAGTCGTCTTTTTCAATGTATTCAACCTTGTCGCCGCAAAGCTCTTCACCGTATTTGTGAAGCGATGTATAGCCCGTTTCCAAGTATAAATCCATTGTACGGCGGTTTTACTCTTTTTGAAATATCTCTTTCAACTTCAACAAAGCCACTTTGGTTTCGGCAGTAGTTTCACCCAGTAGCGATGCGATCTCTTGTGCTACCCGCATTTGCTTTTTTATTACATTATCGGTTGTCTCCAGTGTTTCCAATTTTACGGAAGTGAGTTTATCTTCGTAGTTCACCTGCGAGGTTATATCTTTTACGATAGCAAATACTATGTGCTGATTCTTCAGGACATTGATGGACAGGTTGATGTAGGATTGTGTTTTGGGGATGTACACCTTTCCTTTTTCCGTGTTTCTTCCGGTATTGTAGGCGATAACATAATCGGAAGCATCAAAATAATCCATAGCAGGCATTCCTTTCAGGGAGCCATCGAGTGGAATACCCAATACTTCCCTGGCTTTGGCATTGATCTCTACTATACGCATCGCATCGTCTAGTACGATAACGCCATTGGGGCTGTTGTGAATGATTTCGTAAGACATCGATTCCGCTCTTTCGCGCATATAAGGAAGGCAGATTTCAATTTCGGCATAGCCGTTAAACACTGCCCGGGCTTTATCCCGGCAGGTGGAATATCCGCATGTTCCGCAATTCAGTTCGTCTTCGGGTTTCAGTTTTCCCGATTTTGCCAAAATGGCTCTTATTTCGCTTTCCGATGCGGCCTTACTGGTATCGCGTATGCGCGGATAGTTTTGAAACAAGCTTATGGATGGCGCCGGCGGATTTTCCTGTAACGGGCGTTTTTTTATCTCTTTCTTCACGTATGTCTGCACCTCGGCGGTGGCTTTAATGATACCGCCTTCGCGGGAGAGGTTGCAAGGCCCGTTGATGCAGGAGCCGTGGCAGGTATTGAGTTCCAGGAATACGTTCGACAGGCTTTCTATGTTTTCCAGTGCTTCCACACAACGTTGTGCGCCATCAACCGCCATATAGACGAAGTTCTGCGCCGGTTCCCCTTCAAACGATTTGATAATTCCCTGGCTGACCGGAAAAGTTTTGGACAGGTTGGCAAACTTTCCCTGCCCGTCTTCCGGGAGCAAGTTGGATATTTCGCTTAACACGACGTTTTCCTCCTTGAACATTTCATCCAGATCTTCAAAAGTAAGCACGCCGTCAATAAGCCCCGAATCTTTCGCCTCGCGTTTCTTGGCAATGCACGGGCCAATGAAAACAATTCCGGCATCGGGCACGCGCTCGCGTATCATTTTTGCGTGGGCCAGCATGGGGGAGTCCACCGGGGCGAGGTATTTCAATGCTTTGGGGTAATAGGTTTGAATCATTCGGCAGGCTGCGGGACAGGCCGATGTGATGAGGTTGCGGAATCGTCCCGAGTCCATCAATCGTTTATATTCGCGTACTACCACCTGTGCACCCACAGCGGTTTCCTCAGCATCATAAAATCCCAGCTTCCTTAAGCCTATCTTGAAAGCCGTGAAGTCTTCCACATCGAAATTGGAAATAAAAGACGGCGCCACACTGGCGATAACCTTATCGTTGCCTTTTAGCAACTCATAGACTCTGTTCAGTTCGCTGTGAACGATCTTAGCATTTTGCGGACATACAACGGTACATTTGCCGCATAAAATACAACGATCTTTGATAATTTTAGCCTGATGATTGATTACTTCAATTGCTTTAACCGGGCACTCGCGTAAACATTTGTAGCAATCTTTGCATTTCGCATCCTTAAATTCAAGATATTCAACCATTTTGTCGCTCATTTAATGATGAAAATAGTTTTTTCGCCGATACAAAGGTATGGATACTTTCTCTATTTCCCTGTAGGAATTGAACAAATTAGAAGCAGACCTGCCATTAATGATCAGCCATTCTGTTCAGGGCAAATAATTTCGCCGGAAATCATTACCTTTGCACTTCACAAGATCAGAAGGTAATGGTTAAAAATATTCTTCAAACGATTTATTATTTTGTTGCATCGCCGCGAAAAGGATGGAGAAGGATTAGCGATAAGGGAGTTGATCAACAGGGTTTTATCAATAATTTTCTGTTTCCGGTTTTTGGATTCACAGCCATTACCGCATTCATTGGCGGAATGTGGATTGTAGAAAACGGTGGTATCCATTGGGCATTGAAGCAAGCTATTGTTGTGGTGTCGGCGCTTTTTGGCGGATTTTACCTTGTATCGTATGCATTGAATGAGCTTTTTCCGAAATTCGGGTCAGGTAAAAATCTGAATGCGGCACAACCCTTTGTGGGATACTCATCGGTGGTGGTATATGTTTTATTTTTGACGATGCCGCTATTGCCGGAGTTGCGTTTTTTGTGGTTTGCCGCAATTTATACATTGTACATCGTTTATGCGGGAGTCGGTGAGTTTTTGCATGTGGTGGAAAACAAAAAGTTGAGTTTCACCGTTATTGCATCATTGCTTATTGTTTTAGTCCCCATTCTGATTAAAGCTTTACTGGAATTATTGATAAAAGTGACCGTTTCAATGTTTTAAGAAAATGAAACAAGCGCCCATAAATATAAAAAATAAACGCGCCACGTTCGATTACGAACTGCTGGAAACCTATACCGCGGGTATTGTGCTTACCGGAACCGAAATAAAATCGATCCGCCTGGGTAAGGCAAGTCTGGTGGATACGTATTGCTTGCTGGAAAAAGGCGAACTCTGGGTACGGAACATGCATATTGCCGAATATTTTTACGGCACATATAACAATCACGCGGCACGGCGCTACCGAAAACTGTTGCTGAACCGGAACGAATTGCGGAAGCTTACCCGCGCCACCAAAGAAACCGGATTTACGATTGTACCCATACGTTTGTTTATCAACGATAAAGGACTGGCAAAGCTGGTCATCGCCGTGGCGAAAGGGAAAAAACAATACGATAAACGACAATCGTTGAAAGAAAAAGAAGATAAACGCTCAATGGACCGGATGTTTAAAAAATGAACTTTCCCAAACAAATACTTTTCCCTTCTCTCAAAAAATCGGGACGCACCACCCTGTGGCTGCTCAAAATTATTTTGCCCATTTCGTTGCTGGTCAGGTTCCTTGATTATTTTGGAGCATTGGCTTTCATTGCGCAGTTCCTCGACCCTGTTTTCCTGCACCTCGGTTTGCCGGGAAGCACGGCAATTATATTTATCACCAGTATTTTTCTCCCGCTTTACGCGCCACTGGCAATCATTATGTCGATGACCGTAACGTTGCGTGAGCTTACTATTCTGGCGCTGATGTGTCAAATCGCGCACAACCTGCCCGTTGAATGCGCCATTCAGGCAAAAACCGGAACATCGTTCTGGTCAATGTTTACGTTAAGGGTTGTTGTCAGTATATTGGTAGGGATTCTGCTCAACCTGATCCTTCCGGCTGAAATGGGAATGCCGCTTTTCGCCAAAGTAAATACCGAAGTGATGACTTCTGTTGGAGATGTGCTGGTGTTGTGGTTAAAAAGTTCAGTTCAGATGGCACTGCTGATTTTCACGATCATTACAGCGCTGAATGTCCTTTATAAAACGCTGGAGCACTACAACCTGATAACAAAATTATCGAAGGCTATGGAACCTGTTTTACGGTTTTTTGGGCTGCCGGCAAGTACCGGATTTCTTTGGCTTATCGGTTACATCGTTGGGCTGGCCTATGGTGGAGCGATGATGATTGACCAGATGAACGATGGAAAAGTGACAAGGTCAGATGCTGAACTGTTGAATTATCACTTGGCGGTTTCCCATTCCGTTATCGAAGATAACTTGCTCTTCGTAGCGCTTGGAGTATCGGTCTGGTGGATTTTGGGAGTAAGGCTGGCGGTAGCGTGGATAGTCGTTTGGAGTCGAAAAGCATTTTATTCGGTTGGAAATATTTTAATGAACAAGGAGAAAGCATGGAAATAAAAGAAATTTTAAACTCCCGCATCCTCATTCTCGACGGTGCAATGGGAACAATGATACAACGCTACAAACTCACGGAAGAGGAGTATCGTGGCGAACGGTTTAAAGATACGGCGAAGTTGCAGAAAGGGAACAACGATTTGCTTTCTATCACGCAACCGGAAATTATTGAAGAGATCCATCGCAGCTACCTGGCTGCCGGAGCCGATATTATCGAAACCAACACGTTCAATGCCAACGCCATTTCGATGGATGATTACGGAATGGCGCATCGGGTAAGGGAGATCAATGCAGCGGCCGCGCAAATCGCACGAAAGGCCGCTGACGAATTTACGGCCAAAAATCCCGATAAACCCCGTTTTGTTGCCGGATCCATCGGCCCTACCAACAAGACCGCATCCATGAGCCCCGATGTGGAAAACCCGATGTATCGTGCCGTAACTTTCGATGATTTACAGGGTGTTTACTTCGAGCAAATTGATGCCTTGGTGGAAAACGGAGTGGATATTCTGCTTATCGAAACCATTTTCGATACGCTCAACGCCAAAGCTGCGCTGTTTGCCGCCGGTGAAGTAGCCAAAAAACGCGGGAAAAACACCCCCGTCTCTCTCTCGGCAACGCTTTCGGATAAAGCGGGCAGAACGCTCTCCGGACAAACCATTGAGGCGTTCCTCACATCGGTAAGCCACGCCAATCTGCTTTCGGTGGGGTTGAACTGTTCGTTCGGCGCATCCGATATGAAGCCTTATCTGAAGCAGTTACGCCGCGTTTCGCCTTTCTACCTGAGCGCTTATCCCAACGCCGGATTGCCCAATCAGTTGGGTGAGTATGATGAAACACCGGAAAAGATGGCATCGCAAATCCGGGAGTTTATCGATGAAGGATTGGTAAATATTATCGGCGGATGTTGCGGAACCACTCCCGAACATATTGCCCGATATGCCGGAATTGTAGCAGATGCGATACCGCCGGCTCCCGTTGAACAGCCGGAGCTGATGCACCTTTCGGGGCTGGAAGAATTTGTGCTGTCGCCCGAAATTAATTTTGTGAATATCGGCGAGCGGTGCAACGTGGCCGGCTCACGCAGGTTTTTGCGCCTGATTCAGGAGAAGAATTACGAAGAAGCCTTGCATATTGCCCGCCAACAGGTAGAAGACGGGGCGCAGGTCATCGATATAAATATGGACGACGGCTTGCTCGATGGTGTGCAGGAAATGACCCGTTTTCTCAATTTACTGGCATCCGACCCCGATATTTCGCGCGTTCCCGTGATGATCGATTCATCTAAATGGGAGGTGATTGAAGCCGGGCTGAAGTGCATGCAGGGGAAGTGCATCGTGAACTCCATCTCGCTGAAAAACGGCGAAGCGGAATTTTTGGAGCAGGCCGAAAAAGTAAAATCGTACGGAGCAGCCGTTGTGGTGATGGCTTTTGATGAAACGGGACAAGCCGACACCTACGACCGCCGCATCGAGATTTGCGGGAGAGCCTATGGATTGCTTGTCGGTAACGGCTTCAATCCGCAAGACATTATTTTTGACCCCAATGTGCTGGCCATCGCTACAGGGATGGAAGAACACCGCAATTACGCAGTAGATTACATGGAGGCTGTGAAGTGGATAAAATCCAACCTGCCGGGCGCTAAAGTGAGTGGTGGGGTGAGCAACCTCTCTTTTTCGTTCCGGGGAAACAATTATGTCCGCGAAGCGATGCACTCGGTTTTCCTCTATCATGCCATTCAGGCCGGAATGGATATGGGAATCGTCAATCCGGCGGAATCGGTGTTGTACGAAGATATTCCGGCTGATGTGAAAGAGCTGATGGAAGATATCATCTTCAATCGCGGGGAAGATGCCACGGAGCGGATAATGGAGTATGCCCAGAGCATAAAAAACAAAACATCCGGAGAGCCGAAGGAGAAAGTACTCGAATGGCGTTCCCTGTCGCTCGACGAACGGTTGAGCCATGCTCTCGTAAAGGGGATCAGCGATTTTATGGACGAAGATATTGCCGAGGCGCTTACCGTTTACCCGCGCGCCGTTGACATTATAGATAAGCCGCTGATGAAAGGGATGAATGTGGTGGGCGATCTATTCGGTTCCGGGAAGATGTTCCTTCCGCAAGTAGTAAAAGCCGCCCGCACGATGAAAAGGGCAGTTTCCATACTTCAACCCGTTATCGAAGCCGAAAAATCATCGGGTGGAGCCCGGAAAGCCGGGAAAATTGTGTTGGCAACCGTGAAAGGCGATGTACATGATATTGGAAAAAATATCGTTTCCATCGTGTTGTCGTGCAACAATTACGAAATTGTGGATTTGGGAGTGATGGTCCCGCCTGAAAAAATTATAGAGACCGTCATCCGCGAACAACCCGATATTGTGGGATTGAGCGGGCTGATCACACCTTCGCTTGAAGAGATGGCCATTGTTGCCGCCGAAATGGAAAAGGCCGGCTTTCGTATGCCGCTGCTCATCGGCGGCGCCACCACGTCGAAGCTGCATACGGCGTTGAAAATAGAACCGAAATACAGCCGGGGCGCTGTGGTGTATGTGAAAGATGCATCGCAAAGCCCGGGAGTGGTGGCAAACCTGTTGAATCCGCAGACCACGGCGGATTATGCCGGACAGATGCGCAAAGAATATGCCCTGCTCCGCGAAAACAGCACCGACAAGAAGGCCGACTTGGTCCCGCTGTCCGAAGCGCGGGAAAACGCTTACAAAATAGAGTGGCATAACTTTTCCGCAGAAACGCCCCGGCTGATGGGGAGAAAAGTCATGAAAAATATTCCGGTAGAGGATATAATTCCGTACATCGACTGGAAGTTTTTCTTTCACGGCTGGAATTTATCGGCGAAATTCGGGTCCATTGCCCATTCGGGATCTACACCGGAAGAGCGTGATAAATGGATCGCAAAATTCAAAGACGATGAGCGGGAGAGGGCCTGGGAAGCAGCTAAGTTGTACGATGACGCGTACGGTCTGCTCCATAAACTGGTAAATGACAAAGCGGGATACATCAATGCCGTCTTCGGCTTGTATGAGGCCTACAGCGAAAACGACGATATTGTGGCTGAGGGTATCCGTATTCCCATGTTGCGCCAGCAAAAGAAGAACGATAAAAATGAATATTTGTGCCTGAGTGATTTTATTGCACCAAAATCATCGGGGAAAAAAGATTATATCGGCGCTTTTGCCGTTACAGCCGGGGATGGAGCCGATGATTTATTGCAGGTTTATGAAGACGAAGGCGATGAATATTCGGCTTTGTTGATGAAATCGTTACTCGAACGGTTGGCAGAAGCGGCAACCGAGTGGCTACACCACATGATCCGGAAAGAATACTGGGGTTTTGCAGCGGACGAGAACCTGTCCGTTGCCGACATGCTTGCCGTAAGGTACAGGAGCATCCGCCCCGCCGTGGGATATCCGTCCATCCCCGACCAGACCATGAGCTTTGTATTGCACGACATGCTTCAATCGGGAGAGGTTGGGATTTCATTGACGGAGAACGGAATGATGGTTCCTGCGGCATCGGTCAGCGGTTTTCTTTTTGCCCATCCGCAATCGAAATATTTTGTTATCGGCCCTGTCTCCGAAGAACAATTACAAGATTATGCTGTTCGCCGGGATACGAAAGCAGAAGAGATAAGAAGGTTTTTGTTTGCGAATTTAAATCAATGACCGACCGCCTCATTATAACCCTCACGCTTCATCCCCGGTTCGGTTATCTTTTGCAACCTTTTTTGCTTCGTTCGATGCTGTAACCGTGGTGTATAGCATCACCGAGACGGTCCGCCGTTACGAAAATTTATCGATGCCCTTATTCGTTCGCAACTCACAGTGGAAGATGTAGAAGAACTTTTACAGTAAAAAAGTGTCCGGCATTTTTGTTAAATCCGATGAAAACCGGTACTTTTGAGAAAAATAACGACTCCTGATGAAAACCCTCAAAGTACCCAAACAACACATCTCGCAATGTGAAACCCTTTTCGATGGTATAAATTTATTGCGCGAAGCCGGCGCGGTAGCTAAAATTGACCAGGTAAACTGGAAAAACGAATTTCCGAAATCACTTCCGGTTCTGGTTCGCGTTGCCCATGATGGAGAAAAATTATACCTCTGTTATGAAGTGACCGGCGAAGAGATACGAGCCGTGAATACCGAAGATTTCGGTTCGGTTTGGGAAGACAGCTGCGTGGAGTTTTTTATGCAGCGTGACGGCGAAGCCGTTTACAGGAATTTTGAATGCAATGTGTTGGGGACGCTTCTGGCTGCAAGACACGAAACCCGGGAAATGGCAGAAAAGCTAACGGAATACATGCCTTCGATCACCCGTTTTTCCACCATCAGGCATAGGTATGAGAACAACAGACAAGTAAGTGACTGGACGATGTACCTTGTCATCCCAAAACAAGCCATGGGTTTTAAGGCTGATGAAAATTTATCGGGTAAGAAAATCCGCGCAAATTTCTATAAATGCGGTGATAAAACTCCCAAAACGCATTTCATCAGTTGGAGCCCAATCGATTTGCCTTCCCCTGATTTTCACGTTCCACAATTCTTCGGACTTTTAGAAATGGAGTAATTTGGAGCGAGAAACCCGCAACATGCCAATCAAACAATTTAACAGAAATATATTTTGTACTATGCAGGAGATTAGTAAATTAAAAGAAATTGTAGCCCAATTTACCGGTGATAGTAAAGATATTGAGGTAAAACCGTTGGGAGCAGGCCATATCAACGATTCATACAAGGTAAAAGCCGGAGAGAAAGAATATGTGCTTCAACGGATCAATCATTCTATTTTTAAGAATGTCCCTGAGCTGCAAAGCAATATTTTGCGTGTGACGATGCATATCCGCCAGAAACTGATGGATGCCGGGGTGGAAGATATTGACCGTAAGGTGTTGACACTCGTTCCCACATCCGGCGGAAAGCTTTTTTATCAGGATGCAGAGGGTAATTATTGGCGGATGATGGATTTTATTAAGGATAGCAAAAGTTATGATGAAATAAATCCCGAGTTGGCGTACAGGGCCGGACTTGCTTTCGGTGATTTTCAGAGGATGCTGGCCGATTTGCCGGGCGGACCATTGTTCGAAACCATTCCGAATTTTCACAATATCGAATCGAGATTGGAGACTTTCAGGGATTCGGTTCGGGCAAACAAAGTGGGACGTTTGGTAGAAGTCCAGGACCTTGTAAATGAACTGGAGGCACGCGCCGATGAGATGTGCAAAGCCGAGAGAATGCACCGGGAAGGGAAATTGATCAAGCGTACCAATCATTGCGATACCAAGGTAAACAATATCCTTTTCGATAAGGACGACCAGGTATTATGCGTGGTGGATTTAGATACGGTTATGCCGGGTTATGTCTTGTCGGATTTCGGGGACTTTATCCGCACAGGCGCTAATAAAGGAGCAGAAGACGATCCGGATTTAGATCGTGTTTCGCTCGATTTGGCCATTTTTGAGGGATACACCAAAGGTTATCTGGAAAACGCCGCCTCTTTTCTTACCGATGTGGAAATAGAGAATCTCGCCTTTGGCGCCAAATTGCTGACGTATATGCAAACCGTGCGCTTCCTGACCGACTATATCGATGGCGATACTTATTATAAAATTGCCTATGGCAATCACAACTTAGTACGTTCAAAAGCTCAGTTTAAGTTTTTGCAGAGCCTTGAACAGAATTTCGATAAGATGCAGGAGATCGTGTTAAGTACGGCTGCTAAATCTAAATGAGAGACCCTTACGGTTTATACGAGAAAATAAATAATGTAAAAAAAAGAGTAGTGTGAAGAAAAAATCACTATCTTTGCACCGCTTTATTTTTAAGTAAAAAAGTGGCAAAATTCAGCTTATACAATATTCCTTTAAAAAATCTGTCGCAGGGAAAACATACTTATGAGTATGAGTTAGATAGAAAGTTTTTCGAGGCGATTGACGGTGATGAGGTGAAAAAAGGTAATGTCAAAGTAGTGTTGACTGTCAAAAAAACATCATCCACGTATGAGTTTAATTTCGATTTAAAGGGCATTGTTCAAGTGCCTTGTAATCGTTGTCTCGATGATTTCGATCAGGAGATTGATTCACAAAACCGCTTGATTGTAAAACTCGGAAAAGAATATTCGGAAGAGAGCGATGAGGTAGTCATTATTCCAGAAGATGAGGGTGAGATCAACATAGCTTGGTTTTTATATGAGTTTGTAGCGTTGAACATTCCTATAAAGCACGTTCATGAGCCGGGCAAGTGCAACAAAACCATGTCCACTAAACTTCGTAAACACCGGGCTGTAAGCAAAGATGATGACGATGAGGGGGGCGATATGGCGGACGATGATGGAGATTTTACCGATGAAGAAGAAATAGCAGAAAATATCGATCCGAGATGGGAAGGCCTGAAAGGATTGAATATAGAAGAATAATATAAATTATTGTTATCCAATGATGCGAAGCGAATTACCGGTTCAAGTCTGACAATAATTATTTCAAGCAATAAATTAATATAACACGTTAATACATATACAAAATGGCACATCCAAAACGAAGACAGTCGTCTGCAAGACAAGGAAAAAGAAGATCGCACGACCATGCCCAAATGCCCACTATGGCCATCTGCCCAAATTGCGGGGCATGGCATATTTACCACACCGTTTGTGGTGAGTGCGGATACTACAGAGGAAAATTGGCAATTGAAAAAGAAGTTGCTGTATAAACTTATTCTTTAGTGATAAGCAAAACCCTGAATAACCTTGTTTTTCGGGGTTTTTTTACCAAAAATCAGAATAATGAAAAATTTTAACGCCGTCATTACAGGAATCACAGCAGCTGTTCCCGATTATATCCTCACCAACGAAGAGATATCGAAGATGGTAGACACCTCCGATGAATGGATCATGACCCGTGTGGGGATCAAGGAAAGGAGAATTTTAAAAGGGGAAGAACAAGGAATATCTGTTTTAGGAACCAAAGCAGTAAAGGAACTGCTCAAAAAAACCAATACTAAACCCGGAGAGGTTGACGGCGTGGTCTTTGCCACAACTACACCCGATCACCCTTTCCCATCTGCGGCATCTATTGTTGCTGAGAACAATGGAATAAAAAATGCTTTCTGTTTCGATATGGAGGTGGCTTGTTCCGGATTTGTGTATGGCCTAGAAGTGTGTAATGGATTTATCAAAACCGGGAAATACAAAAAAATTATCCTGATTGCCGGCGATAAAATGTCGTCGGTGACTAATTATACCGATCGTGCCACCTGTCCTCTTTTCGGTGATGCTGCCGGAGCCGTCATGATTGAACCAACGGAAGAAGACTTGGGCATCATCGATGCCATCCTTCACTCCGACGGTGTGGGTTATGCACCGTTGCAAATGAAAGCGGGCGGAAGCAAGTATCCTGCTACGCATGAGACGGTGGAGAGAAACGAACACACCGTTTATCAGGAGGGGAAAGTGGTATTTAAGTATGCCGTATCTAATATGGCGCAAGTTTCGCTCGATATTATGGAGCGGAATAATCTCACACACGAAGATTTGGATTGGTTTGTGCCGCATCAGGCCAATATCCGCATTATTGATGCAGCAGTGGCGCGTGCCGGTGTTGCCCGTGAAAAAGTAATGATAAATATTGAACGTTACGGCAATACCAGTGCCGGAACCATTCCGCTTTGTTTATGGGAGTGGGAGGATAAACTCCGCAAAGGCGACAAACTTATCCTCACCGCATTCGGTGGCGGCTTCTCCTGGGGAAGCGTTTACCTGAAATGGGGGTACGATGGCAGTAAACCTTAATTTACCTTGAAACTTAGGATAAAATGGCAGATTCATTGATTACAGTTATTATTCCAATTTATAACGGCGAGAAATATGCTAAAGCTTGTTTGGATAATGTGATGTCTCAGACCTATAAGCATTTGGAAGTAATTGTTGTTGATGACGGTTCCACAGATAAAACGGGTGAAATCATTCGCGGGTATCCTGTGAAGATCATTACTCATCCGAAAAACAAAGGACTGTCGGCTGCTCGAAATTCAGGTATAGATGCTGCCACAGGCGAGTATATCCACTTTGTCGACGTTGACGACGGAATCAATGATGTTTTCTACGAGGAGATGGTGAAAGCTATTGTTGAAACCCGGTCGGATATCGCATGTGCAGGAATGGTGCAAAAACACAAAAAGTATAAGACGCAGCGTTTTAAAACCCAGCAGCTATTTACGGCAACAAATGATAAATTAACCATTACATATGTGGGGAAATGGGGATATGTATGGCGGTACTTATTTCGTTTAGACTTTCTTAAGAAGCACAACTTGAGGTTTGAGGAAGGACGTTTTATCGAAGATCTCCTTTTTTCGCTCCCGGCCGTCTATTTTTCTGAAAAGTTGGTTACCGTACCGAAAGCGGAGTACCGGTATAATTATTCGGAAAATTCTATTCTTACCAATAGAGAAAAAAAACATCGGGATAAAAGGCGTGCCGATAAGAGACATGCCAAGGCGCAGGTTCTTAGCTTTGCAAAACAGCATAATTTTAAAATACCCGGTGTTAATACGGGACGCCTATCTTATATCATTCGCAAATACTATCGGAATATTTTTTCGTAACTATCCTGCCTCATGCCTCCCTATAATTTTACAGGCAGGATAAGTATTCTTTCAACTTCTCAAGCTCTTCTTTTTTATAATATGTCATCTTATGAATGGAGGTAACATGTACGGCCTCTTTGAAAGACAAATAGGGATAACCTTTTTGCAGTTTCTTTTGAATGATATGCGGGTTGCAATCATTTACTATGGGGCATTGTAATTGAGGCAGCTTTCTTGTAATTATCTCATTATAGATAACTTGAAGCGTGAAGTAGTAGGAGAGTTTCTCGCTGTTTCTCCAGAAATAAAGCATAATGTCGAGAAGGCAGCGGATAACTTCACTCGATTTTTTTGCAAAAATGATACTGCTAAGCATTTTTACTTTAAAGTCCGGGCGCCAATTGAAATAAAAAGGATCTACTTTCAACCAATATTTCTTATGTTTCTCCTCTTCAGAACGTTGATACAGGAAATAGTCAAGGTCGGCATATTCCTGTGGCAAATAATCTGTTAAAAGAACGGTGGCGTCGAGCCAAACGCCACCATATACATTGAGTAAAATCAGTCGCAACAAGTCTGAAAAAAAGGTCATGGTAAATTGGGGATTATTCTCCCTTTTCCAAAGAACAAAGTCCGGTATATCCACATAATCTGCTATGGTTTTGTCTGAAAGGCGGATAACCCGATAGTCACCTTTGTATTTATCTACAGAGTTGAAACAAATTTGAACCAATTCGGGTACTGAATTACTGTGAATGCCTTGTCCCCAATACTGCCAGATTATTTTTTCTTCCTTTCCGAATTGTTTTTTCGGTTTCAGGTTATATTTTTCTATTTTTCCCTGAAAATAATCATCAATAAACGGATTCCATGCGTTAGCTACTCTGTTTTGACGCCTTATGGAAGAGTTTCGTTTTCTTAATCTATAGAGCGAGGGGGGGAGTATATATTTTGAAATACCCATATCTAAACTGCCTTACAATGATTATTACGATCCTCCGGTGTTCTATAATTCAAAACCTGATTTCTCGGGTAAGATGTGATTAAAGGCTGCCTTTAGCTCTTTCAACATATTATCGAAATTCCGGATATGTTGATTGTCATTTAAACAAACTAATTTATACGATTGTTCGCGGACCGCCTTTATGGCTTTTTTCGATTTGAGCACCAAAGGAAACATCTTTGTATCTTGATACGTGTTGTAAGGATTAAAATTTGAACTGCATATTTGCCATGTCCTGAACAGTTCTTGCGTATAATCTTCGGGGCTTCTGAACCTGTTTTCCGACATTTTTGTCAACTGTTCACCGGCGTATTGCCAGACCTCGTTGAAGGTTGTTTTTAAATAAGGCTGGGCATTGTGTGGTGTGCGCAAAGTGATAAATTTACCGTAAGGCTTTAGCAGGTAAGTCAGATTGGCTTTTTTCCCGTAGGCAGGATTATACCATCTATCGTGATCCCGCAAAAGTACCTCCTTTTTATCGAATTTTTGATTGATAATCCGTATGTTGTTCTTCAAGCACTTACTCCATAACGATCTGCCCATATTTGTTCGAAAAGCGGCAATGTCGTTGGGGATATTATCCGTAAAAAAGCGCTCTTCGGGCAAGTGATTGATGATGAAAAAATCATCGTTGAAGTAAACAAAATGCTCCGCTAAATCGGGGATTTTGTGCAGATAGATCTCAATCAGGCTGGAATTGAAAACCGGCAGGAATTCATTTGGGATATAATCTTTATGATGAACTAAATTCAACTTCGGATTATTCTCGTTGAGCCAGTCCGGTTTTTGTCCGCAAGTAACAAAATGAACTTTTCTTACCCATGGCGCGAATTTCTCCACGCCTCTGAACCAATACTTAAGCAGTCCGTAATCCCTGAATCGGGCTACTGAAACTTCGTTTTTTGTATTGTCAATTTTCCCCGAATACCTGGCAAAATCTTTCTGCCATTCCGGGTCGTTCATATCTACCCACGTTATTACAAAGTCAATTTTCATTTCACTGTTATTAAAGTTCTAATATGTGTTCAGAATTTATTTATAAGTTTTATAATTTATTATTAATCTCTTTTCATGTATAAAACATTATAGAATAGTTTGGGTTCATTTTGTTATAAGGCCTATCGACGTTGCAATACTTGCCTGCGAAAAAGGATACAGTCCATTTTATTTAAAAAGAAGCAAAGGTATGTTTTTAATCTTTAACCACCATAAGTGCTTTTTGTAATCTTCAGAACGATACCCGGGTGAATAAATTTCCCGGATAATATTCTCCATGCGCATCTTATCTATGGTAAATTGATTGTGAACCGTTAATTTTTTGAATTTGTGATCTGTTTTTATCAGTCTTCGAATAGTCCTATTCTTCAACAACAATTGTTGCGTGTGAGTAAAATTTTTATATGCTACAACAAAATGAAATCTGGCCAGATTGGCATTAAAAAAATCAATTTCTTTTTTAGGAGTAAAATGATTTACAATACTATCTTGACGATAAAGGTAGTAATATAAATTTTCTGCTATATGGACAATCCCCTCTGCTTTTGCATATAATTTGTGCGTAGAGTGCAGATCTTCAAATACACAACCCTCCGGAAAAATAATCCCTTTGAAGAGGGTTATTTTGAATATTTTATTACAGAGATAGCTCTTTTCGGATTTGTCGTTTAGCAATTTTATCAATTCGCTTGTCTTATCACTAACCTCGTTTTTTTTATGGTTACATAAATACTTAAGGGGGACATCCTTTTCACTTATGCGTATTATTCCGCAGGTGGCTATGTCGCATTGCATTTGTAAAGCAATTTCGTATAAATGCTGAAACATAGTTACCTCCACCCTGTCATCAGCATCTACAAAGCCTATGTGGTTGCCCCGGGCTAACCTTACTCCTATGTTTCGTGCTGCCGAAACGCCTTTGTTCTCCTGATGGATAACCTTTATTCTTTCATCTTTTTTAGCCCAGGTGTTGCACAAATTGGAGGTAGAATCGGTGGACCCATCATCGATGAGGATAACTTCGATCTCTTTTAATGTTTGAGCACAGACAGATTCCAGACATCTGTCGAGATACTTTTCAGCATTATATGCCGGTATGATGATGCTGATGAGAGGCTCACTCATGGTGTATTTTTATTAGAGAAAATTATTGAACACCTAATTTTTTGAACAGTCCTATCCATTTAACTGCAATATCAGGAGCGGAAAACCTTGAAATACTTTTTCTTGTAGCTACTGACATTTTTGCTATCTTCTCTTCGTTATTCATTAACGCAGCTAGTTTTTCCTCATATTCCTGTAAACTGTATGGTGTAACACTTATTCCGGTAACATTTTCTTCTATGATGCCGGACAAGGCTTCAAATGAATTGAAAGCTACCGGAATAACGCCGTGTTGCATGGCTTCGGTTATACTCATGGGAAATCCTTCAAAATCGCTGGCCAAAAGTAGTATTTTTGCTTTGGCATAATAGGGAGTTGGTTCTTGCCGCCCTTCTATGGAACAACGTTCTAATTTCATTTGTTTATGTAATTCTTCCAACTCATGTTTTAGCTTACCCTCTCCTAAGATTTTTAAATTCCATTGCGGGAACCTGTCTTGGATATGCTTCCATATTAACATTATTTTTTCGGGATGTTTCTCTTCCGATAAACGTCCAACAAAAATAAGGATATTTTCTTTTTGTGCGGTTTGGATATCTTCCTCTCTGTAAGTATTGGGATTGGCAATGGCAAAAAGTTTTTCCCGAGACTGTATGCCCGATATTTTAAGAATACCATCTATGTATTTTTCCGATGAAACAAGAATATAGTCACCCATTTCGTGAAGTCGTTTTAAATGCTTTCCCATTTTGTTGTTTTTCGACTTTTGCTTTTGTTTTTTCAGGATGATCCTTCCCATCCTTCTCCATAGCCTCGGCAATGTTCTTTCACTCTTAAGAATAGGATAAGAGGTGTCTGCTATTGATAAAGATTGAATAAATGGTGTCGGGTGAAAAACGTACAGTATTTTTACGTTTGTATTTTGTTTAACCAAAAATGGAAGTGTGGCAAATTCCATATCGTGAGAATGTTGAGCTACAATTATATCTACACTGTTTTTATTTATGAAATCGGTAAATTTAGTTTGATTTTCACGTGAGCACAATTTCTTCCTATCAGGTAAAACAAGCCTGTCTGCCGCAAGAGCAGTATGTTCTGCTTCCGGTTCAGAAATATAGGACACGAAATATACCTGATGTCCTGCTGCAACAAATTCTTTTGTCAATATATTGGTGACTCTTTCGATACCTCCATTTTGGGGATTTAGATCGAAAGCTAAATAAAAAGCTATTCTCATTCTGTTACCGTTTTATAAGTCTTAATAACCGTGTCTGTTATTATTGTGAACATTGCTTATTCCTTTATAAGGGAAAAAGTATGCCTCTTAAAATTGAAAAATATTGTCTCTGTAAATTTCCGGCGTTTTATGCTGTTATTATTAACAGAAAGGAGTAGCTTGTTTTTATCAATTGGTTTTGAATTTAAATTTAATACCTGCCAGTTCTTCGTTAGCCCGGGTTATTTTACGCTTCAGGCCCTCTTTGTAGGTTGCTAATTTTTGCCGGAGCGCTTCATCTCCGGTTGCGATCATTTGCAAAGCAAGAATAGCGGCGTTTAACGACCCGTTAATACCGACAGTAGCGACAGGGATCCCCGGAGGCATTTGCACGATGGCAAGCAGCGCATCCATACCGTCCAATGACGCATTTATGGGAACGCCGATAACGGGAAGTGTAGTCATTGACGCAATTACACCCGGTAAATGTGCTGCCATTCCTGCTGCCGCTATTATAACTTTTATTCCTCGTGTCTGGGCATTTTTTGCAAATTGCTCAACAGCTTCGGGTGTACGATGTGCAGACAGTGCGTTTATTTCGAACGGAACTTCCATCTCGTCGAAAAACCGGGCGGCTTTTTCCATCACGGGCAAGTCGGATGTGCTACCCATTATTATACTTATAATCGGGCTCATAGGTATAGGGGAAATTAAACAAGCAGAGACGTGGGTGTCCCGCGTCTCTGCTTGTTTTGTTTACTGTCCGATCAGGGTCTTGTATGCATCACTTGAGAGAAGTTTATTGAGTTCCGCTTTCTCTTCGATACTTATTTTTATGATCCATCCTTCTCCGTAAGGATCTTTGTTTACTAATTCGGGTTGGTCATCAAGTTTTGGATTCACTTCAAGCACCTCGCCGGTTATAGGCATCAAGAGGTCTGAAACGGTTTTTACAGCTTCTATACTGCCAAAAACAGCTCCCTTGTCAACTTTTTCTCCTTCTGTTGTGATATCAACAAAAACAATTTCTCCGAGTTCGCTTTGTGCAAAATCAGAAATACCGATGTAAGCCTCGTCTCCGTCAACTTTCACCCATTCATGGTCGTTTGAATACTTTAAATTCTCAGGAAAATTCATAGAAATTAATTTTTAATTTAAGTGGTTTTAATTGTGGGGTAAAAATACTATATATTTTCTTTACTGCAAAATCTTTTAAAGGCAAAGATATCTTTCACTTCATCCGTCACCTGTTCAGGTTCCAATCCATACGAAGAGAAAGGAGGTGGTGAATCCGAGGAGAAATCCTCCGACAACCTGTCCGAAAGTATGTCGTCGCAATATCAACCTCGATACGCCAACTAACCCGGATACTATAAAAAGCGCCATAAACAGGTAAAAAGGATTAGACCTTTCAATGAAATAGCTCACCGACATTACTCCTCCCAGCAACCCTCCGATACCGAACATGTGAGCGCTTATTTTCCACCAAATGGTAATGAATATGGCGATGAGGATAACTGCGATAGATGAAGCGACAAGCATAAGGAACCAATCCGGCATTCCTATCCGGTAATAGTAAAATATCATTATCAGGTAAGAGACCAATACGATGGAATAGGGGATAAAACGTTCTTTCCTGATCTTAAGTGACAGGTCGGAAATCAATTTTAACCTGTAAACCACGTAAATAAGGACGCCGGGAACCGCAAATGAAAAAAGGATTACAGGTACCATTATTGTCCAGAACTGCCCGGCAAACAAAAATTTGAAATGCGTGTAAACAAACAGCAGTAAAATGCTGTAAATGGGCATTAATAACGGCTGAAATACTGACGATATGATGCGGGCAAATTGATTCATTGCTGGATTATACTTTTGAAACGGCAAAGTTAAATTTTTTTTCTTAAACGCGCTACAGGAATATTCAACTGTTCACGATATTTTGCTACTGTGCGGCGGGCAATAATATAACCCTTATTGTTCAACAATGTTGTCAGTTGTTCGTCGGTAAGTGGTTTGGAGGGATTTTCGTTCTCGATGCATTCTTTCAGAAGAACTTTTACTTCACGCGACGAAATATCTTCTCCCGCATCGTTTTGCATCGCTTCGGAAAAGAAAAACTTCAGCGGATAAACGCCATTGTTGGTTTGTACGTATTTGCTGTTGCTTACACGGGATATGGTTGAAATATCGAATCCGGTTTTATTTGCTATATCTTTAAGTATCATTGGCCTGAGCATTGTCTCGTCTTCTGTGGCGAAAAAATCGTACTGAAAATTAACGATCGCTTCCATTGTCCTTTGGAGCGTGTTTTGTCGTTGTCGCACAGCATCTATGAACCATTTTGCTGAATCTACCTTCTGTTTCATAAACAATACAGCTTGTTTGGCATCGTTGCTCATACTTTCTTTGTTTTGAGCGTATCCCTGCAGCATTTCGGAGAAATCGCGGTTTATTTTCAACTCCGGTATGTTTTTGTTGTTCAAATACATACTGATTTCACCGTTGTAGGATTCCACAATAAAATCGGGCGTAATGTTGCTCATGGCAACTTCTATTGAATCGCCCAAAGCATTTCCGGGTTTGGGATTGAGTGAAATGATACCGTTGATGGCGTTGCGCAAATCGTCTTGTGAAATATTCAGTTGACGCATGATTTTGTCATAATGCTTACGCGAAAACTCTTCAAAATAATCCGAAATAATCTCCAGCGCCAGTCTGTTTTCCCTCGTGGGTTCGTTCCTTTGCAACTGAAGCTTCAGGCATTCCTGCAAATCGCTTGCTCCAACGCCCGCGGGGTCGAGGTCCTGAATGATCTCCAATATGGATTGTAATTTTGTCTCACGAATATCGAGGTTCTGTTGAAACAACAGATCATCGGATATGGCTTGCAGGCTTCGTTGTAAGTATCCGTTCTCGTCGAGGTTACCGATAATGTACTCGGCAATTTTCTGATCCCGGGCATTCAACTGGCGTAAGCCAATTTGTTCCAGCAAAACTTCGTTGAGGCTTTTATCGTCGGAATAAGTTGCTTCGATAAAATCAGGCTCGTCTTTTCTGTAAGATTTATTTAATTGGTAATCAGGAATATCTTCTTCGGAAAAATAATCGCCTAACACAATATCTTCTTCCGATAAGTTATCTTCACTTTCCGGAAAATCATCGTCTGAATTCTCTGAATTGAGTTCTTCATTTCCTTCTTCCAGTGCAGGATTATCTTCCAACTCCTGTTTTATTTTGTCCTCCAACTCTACCGAATTCAATTCAACCAGTTTTATCACTTGCATTTGCAAGGGCGATAACTTTTGAGTCTGTTTGAGTTCCTGTTGTTGTCTGAGTGCCATAAATAATTACTGATCCTGTTTTTAAGAAAACAAAGGTAACGAAATTACCCTTTTTGTTATTCAACTTAACTATTTTTGTCAATGCTTAAGCCTGGCAGTCATCTTCGTCATATCCTGCTTTGCAGGTGAGTGGGGCGAGGGCGTAAGCGTCGTATTCATCATAAGCGGGGCCGGGTTTACCGTTGTAAACAATAATCCGGTCGATCCGCACTTCATCGCCATTTGCGAAAACCATAAACTGTCCCGCTTTTTGTTTGTTAACGATTGCGGTTGCCTTTCCGTTCGATTCTTTCAGATACGGATATTGAACCGTGTCGAAATAGATGACCTTTACCGATTCTTTTTTGATCTCTTTTTGGAATAATTCAAAAAAATCGGGATCAATGGGTGTATATGCTGATTGGTCCATATTTTACTCTCCTTTCTCCAATAAAACGTTATAAAATATGTTTGGGTTCATTTTCATCGCCGGAAACTTATTTATCAAACATTTTTCATATCTTTGGTTCTAATTCTTATTCTTATGTTTAAAATTGATAATATGAGAAAATTATTGATCGTTTCCGGATTGTTGTTTATAGCCGGAGCGTTTTTTAGTGTAAATGCCCAAAGTAATAAGTCCGTGGCGGGCAAGTGGCAATATAGTGTGCCTGAAGCACCTTCCGGATACGAAAAAGGAGTTATTTTTCTTGTGGAGAAGGATAAGGCATTGTCGGGCGATCTCGTTCTCGATTCAGGCTATAAAGTGAAATTATCCAATGTCTCGCTCAAATCCGATACGTTGAGGTTGGGCGCTTATGTTGAATCGGAGTATGTCACCGTAGTCTCAAAGGTGAAAGGCAATAAGATAGAAGGGAAAGTAGATACTTCGATGGGGATTTTGGGGCTGAAAGCCGAAAAGAAATAGAGGCTATGGGTTGCTTTGGGTGATCAGCCGGATACTTTTTTCTACCACGTCCGATGTGTTATCCGAAAGGTTGATCCACTTAATTCCCTTATCCTTTTTAAACCACGTCATCTGTTTGCGGGCATAGTTTCGTGAATGTTGTTTTATTTTTTCGATGGCAAAATCGAGGGTGCAATTCCCGTCGAAATACTCGAAAAGTTCCTTGTATCCCACGGTATTTAATGAATTCAGATGCCGTTTCGGATAAAGTTTCCGGGCTTCTTCAACCAATCCCTCTTCGATCATTTTGTTTACGCGAAGATTGATCCGCCCGTACAGCTCTTCCCTATTTCGGGTGACCCCGATTTTTACGATATTGAAGTTCCTTTCTTTTCTGGGATTTGTGCGCAGCGATGAATATGGCTTTCCGGACATAAGGCATACTTCGAGCGCGTGGATTACCCGCTTGGGGTTTTTCAGGTCAACCTGATTGTAAAAGACCGGATCCAATATTTTCAAACGGGAACGAATGGCATCCAATCCTTCTTTCTGATAAAGGGCATAAACCTCTTCCCGTAACTTTTCATCTATAGTCGGGATCTCATCAATTCCTTTGCAGACAGCATCAATATACATCATTGAACCACCGGTCATCACCACAACCGGAACTGTTTGCAACAGGTTTTCGATCAGCGGAATAGCCTCTTCTTCAAACTGGCTGGCGCTGTAATAATCTTCCGGTTCAAGTATCCCTACAAAGTAGTGAGAAACCCGTTTCTGCTGTTCATCGGTTGGCGCCGCCGTACCGATGGTCATTTGTTTATAAATTTGTCTGGAATCTGCCGATAAAACGGGGCTTTTTAACTGTTCGGCAATCTGGAGGCTCAGTTCTGTTTTGCCCACGCCGGTCGGTCCCATAAGCACGAGCAAAGTGTTCATAAAATGCGTTGAATTATGTAGTTTACGTGGATGGTTCTTGCGTTAATACAAGTCGTTCTCTTCTGTTGATATTTCAATATCGTCCAGTCCGTCAAAACCTTCTTTGTCGAGCTCCTCTAAATCGAAACCCTCATCCCCGAAGAACGATTCATCTACGTCTATTGAAGCAGTCGTGCCTGTGGTCTCATCGGGATTAAGGTATTGCTTAGGCGCTTCGCCCATGGAGAGGGTACACAGCGGTTTTTTCAGGTTTTTACCGGTAATAATCTCTGACAATTCAATAAACAAGGCTCTCTCGGTAAGGTAGTCGAATACGAAAAGTAATTTCTGTTTTTCATCTTCCAAATAGTCGTTCAGCACGCATTCCTCCATCGTATAAGGATCCTCGTCGGAGTAGGTATCCATTTCCACAAGAGTGATTTCCTGCTCCTTATGCCAGTTGTCGTCACAAATAAAGAAAGAAGCCATCTCGTTCTCGTTGAAGCCGGTGCAACCGACAATCGCTTTGAATAAATCCAAAAAAGTATTGTCGGCATCTATTTTTATTTCTCTTTTGAAGCTCTCTACCTCATCCGATATAATTATGAATCTGAAAATCATAAAAAAGCGTTTTAATACTCGTTTATTTGATTTCAAAGGTAATAAAAACTTTTTTAAATAAAAGATGATTTTTGTATAAAAACTTGCGTTGAAAACATATCGCATAATTTTATGACAAAGCTGTTGGAATATTTGAAAATTTGTAGTACTTTTGCATCACTTTTCTGAAAACAATAGTGAAATTCTTCAGTAGCTCAGTCGGTTAGAGCATCTGACTGTTAATCAGAGGGTCGCTGGTTCAAGTCCAGCCTGAAGAGCGAAAAGTAAAGTTTTAAAAGATGAATAAAAATTCTTCAGTAGCTCAGTCGGTTAGAGCATCTGACTGTTAATCAGAGGGTCGCTGGTTCAAGTCCAGCCTGAAGAGCGAAAAGAGAGCGGGTAGCAGTACTTGCTCCTTTTTCGTTTAATGAAAAAATAATCCGATCATGAAGAAAATTCTTATAACAAGCGCTCTGCACAGAGAACCTCTTGCCGAACTTTTTGAGAAGTTTGAAGTTTTTATGCCTCGGGATAGAGATATGAAACGCGGGCAGGTATTGGAGATGATCCCCGATTATGAGGTTTTAATACCTAATTTCAGTTTCTATACGGATAAGGAGATAATGGACAGGGGAGTGAAATTAGAGATGATCTCGAATTACGGGGTCGGTTACAACAATATAGATGTGGAGTATGCCACCCAAAAGGGAATAACGGTTACAAACATTCCCAAAACGACGTGTGAGCCTACGGCTGAATTGGCATTTGCGTTGTTGCTTGCGGCCGGAAGGCGGATTGGATATTACGACCGGAAGTTGCGCGAACATCGGGCGATTGATTGGAGCGTGTATGGAGATGCCGGATTACCTGTTTTTGGAAAGACCTTGGGGATAATCGGGATGGGGAGAATCGGGCAAGCCTTGGCCAGGCGCGCCGTAGCGTCGGGGATGAGCATCATCTATCACAACAGGAACCGGTTGAGCAAGGATATTGAAGAGCGGTACGGTGCAAAATACGTTGCTTTTGACGAGTTACTGCGAACAGCCGATTATGTTTCGCTTAATGCGCCTTCTACTCCCGAAACCGTAAAGATAATCGGGAAAAATGAGCTCTCCATGATGAAGCCTACGGCTGTATTTATTAATACGGCCCGTGGAAATATGGTGGATGAAAAAGCATTGGCCAAAGCACTGAAAGAAGGGAAAATTTGGGCTGCCGGACTGGATGTATATGAGAATGAGCCTAAAATCTCCCCCGAGTTATTGGTGTTGGATAATGTGGTGCTTGCGCCTCATGCCGGGACCAGAACCATTGAAGACCGCCACCGGATGGCGGAGGAAATGGTGCACAACATTGTTGGGTTTTATGAGGGTAAATACGAAGTTTCAATCGTAAACAAATAATTGACTCAACTTTCGCATGTATCAACTATTCATAAATACAGCTAAATCTTACGTCCGACAATGTTTTAAATTTAGCTGTAATTGAATATATGCGAAACTTAAATAATTGATAATTTTTATGACAGCAGAAATCGTAAAGCGGCAATTGCTCTCTTTTGGAAATCCCGGAAAAGCAGACCATTCCAGGTATTTTTTTAAGACCGGGAAAGGACAATATGGCGAAGGCGACCGATTTATCGGTGTTACCGTACCCGAATCGAGAAGCGTGGCGAAAGCCAACAAGAACCTCTCGTTTGACGAACTCAAAAAACTGTTGGATGACGATTATCACGAATGTCGGTTTTGCGCCTTGATAATTCTGGCGGATCAGTTTAAAAAAGCCGATAACGCGGGGCGTAAAGAGATTTTTGAGTTTTATCTTGCCAATACTCGCGGCATCAATAATTGGGATCTGGTGGATGTGTCGTCCTACAGTATCGTAGGAGAATGGCTATTGGATAACGACCGGTCGGTTTTATATCAACTGGCGGAAAGTGCAAATCTCTGGGAGCAACGTATATCGATTATTTCCACCCTGGCATTTATCCGTAAAAATGATTTTGCCGACACGTTGAAACTCTCTGAAAAGTTTCTTACTCATCGTCACGATTTAATGCACAAAGCCTGCGGCTGGATGTTGCGTGAGGCGGGTAAACGCGACGAAAAAACATTAACTTATTTTCTGGACAAGCATTGCACACAAATGCCCCGGACAATGCTGCGATACGCTATCGAGAAATTATCGCCGGAGCAAAAAGCGCATTATCTAACGAAAAAAATTAGAAATTAGAAACCATCATCCATTATGTTTCAAACCCATAAATTATCCAACGGTTTACGTGTCATTTATCAACCTTTTCCATCGGAAATATCGTATTGCGGAATAGTGGTCAATACGGGGTCGCGGGACGAACTTCCGGACGAACACGGAATGGCCCATTTTGTGGAACATATGTTGTTTAAAGGTACTGAAAAGCGTAAAGCGCATCATGTCATTAACCGTATGGAGAACGTTGGCGGCGAGCTTAATGCTTATACCACAAAAGAGGAAACATTTATTTACGCCACGTTTTTATCCGAATATTTTGAGAGAGCTGTGGAACTGTTGGGCGATATCGTTTTTCATTCCACTTTCCCTGAGAATCAGATTCAGAAAGAAAGAGACGTTGTTTTAGATGAAATGAACAGTTATGCCGACTTACCCTCGGAGTTGATATTTGATGATTTTGAGAACCTCATGTTCCCCAATCACGAGATCGGACATTATATATTGGGAACCGCCGATTCGTTACTCGCTTTTGACAGGAAAAAGGTTGAAGATTTTGTGTGCAGGCAGTACTCTCCCGCAAACATGGTTTTGTTTTCATTCGGGAAAACGCCTTTTTCTAAAGTGGTACGTTTAAGTGAGCGTTACTTTGGTTGTGCTGAACCTCGGCATTTATTTCCCAAAAAACGTGAACAGCCTCTGGGTGAACCTGCAAAGAGATATCAAGTTGAAAAAGATACTGCTCAAGCACATGTCATACTGGGAACGCACACTTTCGATATGTTTCACCCGGATAGATATACACTTTATCTTTTGAATCATATTTTAGGAGGTGGAGCCACAAACAGTCGGCTAAACAATTCGCTGCGCGAAAAAAACGGCCTGGTTTATGACGTGGAATCGAACATTGCGTTATACACCGATACGGGATCGTTTTCCATTTATTTTGCCTGCGATAAAAAACAGGTGGAACAGTGTTTAAAGCTTATTGATAAAGAGTTACAAAAGCTCAGGGAATTTCAGCTCTCTCCAAGCCAACTGGCTACTGCAAAAAGGCAGTATAAAGGCCAGTTGGGTATCGCTTCCGAAAACAATGAAAGTATCTCGTTGAGAATGGCCAAAAGCTATCTTCATTTTAACCATTATCTTCCTTTAGAAGAGGTTTTTACCCGGATAGATGCCGTAAATGCCGGACAGTTGCAGGATTTGGCTAAGAGATTATTTGTTCCGGAGAGGATGTTTCAACTTAAATACTCCTGAGTCTATCCCCTTTCCCTAATAAACATCAAAAATATGTTTATAATGGGAAAAAGAGTTAAAAACTTGTTGAAAATTTCCACACTATTCTTATTTCTATTTTGAGGCTATTTTTATCTGCATTACATTTGACGCGTACTTTCAATAAAACATCCGTTGAGAAAATTAAGAACGAACAAAAGAAATAAAACGGTTGTTTAAGGGGAGTATTTAAAAAATGCAATCAATTGAAACCATCAGACTTCGTTGGACGTTGTTTTTTTGGACAACCTATTTTATTAATTAAAAATTAAATTATGAAAAAATTGAAATTATCATTAGTAGTTGCCATGTTGGCAATAGTAACAGCAGCAAGTGCGCAATTGAATCTGGGAGTCAAGGGCGGTGTGAATATGTCGAATTTTTACGGTGACAAACTGACAGACAAAAATGCAAAAATCGGCTTTAACATAGGGTTAGCAGCCGATTATGAATTTGCCCCAAGCATGGCCATTCAAACCGGATTGTTTTTCACGACGAAAGGAGCTAAATATACGGGAAATCTTTTGGAAACTAAAGGAGAATACACCATAAATCCCATGTATTTACAGGTTCCTGTTCATTTTGCTTATAAAATGGATGTAACGCCTGGAACACGTATTGTTTTTCATGCAGGTCCTTATGTTGCTTATGGCATAGCCGGTAAATCAACATTTAAAATTAGCGCCGGCAGTGAATCAGGTAAAACTGAGGGAGCAAATCTCTTTGGGAATAAAGGTCCGTTGAAACCTTTTGATACCGGTTTAGGGCTTGGCGTTGGTGTAGAATTTGGCCGTTACCTGGTTGATGTCGGCTGGGATAGGGGGTTGGTTAATATATCCAATTCAAGCAACGGAAATATTAAAAACCAAAGCGCTTACCTTTCTGTAGGTTACAAATTCTAAGCAGAACTCGTTAAACAGAGATATTGGAACATCGCTCCGGTTGGGGCGATGTTTTTTTGTATCATACTCGAAGTGTTAATTTCTATGTTTGTTAAACAAGTTTTAAAAATACGATGTGCATTTGTTTTAGATAATAAAAAGAAATGCGAGTGATATCGGACTCAAAAATACAATTACTTTTTTGGTATTATTATCTTTTGCCGGCGGAGCTTGACCAAGAGAAAAACAATACCAATTCTTTTCATCTCGAGACAAAACTGGGAGTAATTTTAATACCATTTTATTTTTTATGCGTTTACCCTGAAAATCGGAAATCAAAAAAAAATTGTATTAAAGAATTGACTACCTTTGCGCGTAAATCTTAAGGGAGAAGAATTCTTTGAACTCTAAATTTTAAATCAATTCTATTATTAAAAAAAAGATGAAAAAAACCAAATCATTAATTATTGGCGTAATTTTCATATTGTCTGCATGCCTGGGCTCATGCGACAAAGAGGATTTTAACGAACATAGCCTCGACAATACGCACTGGATTTCTCAAACTTTTCAAAACTCGGACTATTGTTGGTCTTTGAGTTTTAATAATGGATATGTGCAAAAATTTAGACTCGACCCTCAAACACATCAGATACGATACTTGGATTATACCGCTGAGTATAAAGTGAAGGGAGATAAACTGATTATTTATGTACCCATTGCAGGCGATAAAATAGAACCTTTTGAAGCAACGTATAAAAAAGGTATAATTTATTTAGTTGATAGAGAATACTATCTTCAGTGAACGTATCAACTTCTTGTCTGATTTGGCGTCATTCAAGCGGTCGTTGAACGGATATATCGCAAAGATGACATCCGGCTTTTCCAACCGCCTTTTTATTTTTATGGATTTCTTCGCAATGAGAAAATCATCCCGAAGAAATCAAATCCTGATTTTATCTACTTTTTAAAGTGGACTCTCATATAAAAAACAAAAAAAAATGTTTTTTTTTGACAGATATTTTTTATCTTGCATTCCAAAAACGAATGAAACGATTTCTTCTTTTGTATGTTTCACTTTGCATTGTCCGGTTATCATACCCGCAAATTGGATTACAACAATTCATCAATAATCCCGCCCTGAAACATGCATCGGTAGGTGTACAGGTTACGGACCTGAAAACCGGCAAAACAATTGTTTCGCACGATCCGCAAAAATCACTTACACCGGCATCCGTTACAAAAATTATTACTTCGGCAACGGCCTTGGAGTTGTTGGGTGGGGAGTATAGATACGTTACCCATGTGGCATTGGATGAAAATGATCCGACGAGAATTTTGGTAGTTGGCTCGGGCGATCCCACGCTTGGAAGTGAGGCTTTTGGCGACAACCCGACTGCGTTTTTCATCAACGTCACCGATGCGCTGAAAAAAGAATTACAGCCCGACAAAGATTACAGTATTTATGTTGTAGATAACTTATTCGGATACGACGGCATTTCACCCGAGTGGACGTGGATTGATATGGGGAATTACTATGCATCGGGAAGTTATGGAATAAGTATTTTCGATAACTCGTATCGGCTTTTTTTTGATACTTCCGACTGGAATGCTCCACCTAGGATTCTCCGGACGGAGCCCGAAATGAAAAAAATCCGGTTTTCTAATTTTCTTACGCTGAATACGTCGGGAAGCGATAACGGTTATATTTACGGCGTCCCGTTTTCATACGACAGAACAATTAAAGGGAATATTCCTGCCGGAAAGGCCGGGTTCAGCATCAAAGGCGATATCCCCGATCCGGGTTTGTTCTTGGGCGAAACGCTGACCGATTATCTTATCCGTTCGGGGATAAAAATAAGTAGAGTGGAAACCGCCCGGTCGGATTACCTGGCAAAGAAACCGCAGCCGTATAAAGTGGGGAAGATCGTTCATACGCAAACCTCACGGCCAATGAAAGATATCGTGAAGGAAGTGAATGTGAAAAGCAACAACCACTACGCAGAACACCTGATCAGAACAATCGGAAGGACTCAGAACGCCGATATTTACAGCGATCCGCTTCAAGCCGGAATCGATTATATCAAGAAGTTTTGGGAGCAACAGGGCGTTTCTATCGCGTCGTTTACGTTATACGACGGGTCGGGGCTGGCGCCGCAAGACGCATTCAGCCCTGCATTCCTGAACGAAGTACTCTTTTTTATGTACAGTAAAAGTAAAAATTATTCTGTTTTCTTTGATTCGTTACCCGTAACAGGACAAGACGGTACCCTGCGTAGTTTTATGCGAGGCACGAAATATGAGGGTAAAATATCGGCAAAAAGCGGGAGTATCGGCGGTGTCCAGTGCTATTCAGGCTATCTTATGGACGGGAGTAAACAATATGCCTTTACCGTAATGGTCAATAAATTCAATGGCACCCGCTCACAAGTGAGGAGTGCCATTGAGAAATTTTTATCGACGCTTTAGGGTTGACTTACGGATTTCTTCCCACAACTTCAAGCAACTCAATTTCAAAAACCATTGTGGTATAGCCTTTTATATCACCTCTCCCGGCTGCTCCATAACCCAATTGCCAGGGAATCCACACTTCCCATTTGTCGCCTACTTCCATGTGTTGCAGCGCAGTGCTAAAACCGTCAACTAAACTGCCGCCCACGGTAAACTTACTTGGAATATCGTTCCTGTCGGCAGTAGAATCAAAAATCACCTTGTTCTTGAAAACATTCCCGTTATCGCCGGTGAATGTATCGTCTTTGGTCCAATATCTTTTGAACCATCCGGTGTACAACACCTTAACCTCATCTGTAAAATAGGGTTTTAGACCTGTTTTTCCATCAGTAAGCTCTTTGTACATGATGTACCCGTTTCCCGACTGGGATTCAATTTTTGTATATTCGGAGTTTGCGGTTATTTTTGCAAATTGCATTTCATTATCGATTTTGAACTCGTCATCAAAACTGACAGTCTTCTCGCAGGAAGCAAGAAATGCGGATAAACAGATTGCTGCTATAAAATATAATTTCGTCTTCATGTCTCTTTCTATTTGGCAAGTTTTTTCAGTAACTGTTTGATATCGGTGTTCTTCGAAATCTCTTTTTCAATTTCGCTGACAGTAACCCGTTTTTGCTCCATCGTATCCCGGTCGCGAACCGTTACGGTATTATCTTCCAGCGTCTGATGGTCAACGGTAACGCAATAAGGTGTGCCAATAGCATCCTGGCGGCGGTAGCGTTTGCCGATACTGTCTTTTTCGTCGTATTGACAGGCAAAACTGAATTTCAATGAATCCATTATTTCGGTAGCTTTTTCGGACAGTCCGTCTTTTTTGACCAAAGGCAAAATGGCTAATTTCACAGGGGCTAAAACCGCAGGAATTCTCAGTACCACGCGAATTTCCCCGCCTTCGAGTTTCTCTTCGCAATACGAGCCCGAAAGGACAGAAAGGAACATCCTGTCTAACCCGATAGAGGTCTCCACCACGTAAGGGACATACGATTTATTGAGTTCAGGATCGAAGTACTGCATCTTTTTGCCCGAATACTTTTCGTGTTGACTCAGATCAAAATCGGTACGGGAGTGAATTCCTTCCACTTCCTTAAAACCGAAAGGCATCCGGAACTCAATGTCTGTGGCGGCATTAGCGTAGTGCGCCAGTTTATCGTGATCGTGAAATTGATAATTTTCATTGCCGAGGCCAAGGATCTGATGCCATTTCAACCGTTCTTTTTTCCAGTATTCAAACCAATCGAGTTCTGTGCCCGGCACTACAAAGAACTGCATCTCCATTTGCTCGAATTCGCGCATACGGAAGATAAACTGGCGGGCAACAATTTCGTTTCTGAAGGCTTTGCCAATCTGGGCGATGCCGAAAGGGACTTTCATCCGTCCGCTCTTTTGCACGTTGAGGAAGTTTACAAAAATTCCCTGTGCCGTTTCGGGCCTGAGATATACCTTCATGGCGCCGTCGGCGGTAGAGCCCATTTCCGTGGCAAACATCAGGTTGAACTGGCGGACTTCCGTCCAGTTTCTCGAACCGCTTATCGGACAAACTATTTCACAATCAACGATGATTTGGCGTAGCTCGTCAAGATTATTGCCGTTCAATGCTTTGGCAAACCGGGCATGAACTTCGTCTCGTTTGTGTTGATGCTCCAACACACGCGGATTGGTTTCACGATACAACTTTTCATCGAAATTATCCCCGAATCGTTTGGCGGCCTTTTCCACCTCCTTGTCTATCTTTTCATCAATTTTTGCCAGGTACTCTTCGACCAGGACATCGGCCCGATAACGTTTTTTGCTGTCTTTGTTGTCTATAAGCGGATCGTTAAAGGCATCCACGTGCCCCGAAGCTTTCCAGATTGCCGGGTGCATAAAAATGGCAGAATCAATTCCCACCACATTCTCATGCAACAAGGTCATGCTGTCCCACCAATATTTCTTGATGTTGTTTTTCAGTTCAACACCCATTTGCCCGTAGTCGTAAACGGCGCCTAAGCCATCGTAAATTTCGCTCGATGGAAAAACAAAGCCATATTCTTTACAGTGCGATACAATTTTCTTAAAAACGTCTTCTTGTGCCATAAATCAGGGTTCCTCAATAAAGGTGCAAAGTAAACGGTTTTTTTCGAAAGTTCCATCCTCGCGTTATTTAAAAGATGTATAATTCTGCTCCAATTTGACAAACAAAAGCCTATTTTATGTACTTTTGTCGTTAGAAACTGTTTTGAATTTTACGAATTATAGTTGTACTTCTCTCTTTTATGCTGTTTTGTGCCCTTTTTCGCGTCCCGCTATACGATGCGAAACGAAAGTCCAAATCCATCAAAAAATGACGAAGGAACTGTTTAAATTTGTTTCGCTATTCAAAAAGAATTATTTTTTAGGAGAGTTCTTTCTTGTTTCGGCGATAATAGCGGGCTATTTGAGCCAAATAAAAGGACGAAAAATTCAAAACAGTTTCTTAATTTTAAAGATTTGTATTTATGGCAGGAGGGATGAAAACCCTTGCAAAGGAGACGGCAATTTACGGAGTAAGTAGTATTTTAGGCAGATTTTTAAACTGGCTGCTCACACCATTCTGGACTTATGTTTTGATGGATACGGCTCAAATGGGGGTGGTGGGCAATTTATACAGTTGGACTGCGCTTACCGTTGTGATCCTCACTTACGGGATGGAAACCGGATTGTTCCGGTTTGCCAATAAAAGCGAGGAAGATCCGCTCAGGGTTTATACCACAACACTTATCAGTATTGCTTTCACAACGTTTTTATTTGTTGTCCTGGCCATTTCCTTTTTAAATCCCATCACAACCATTTTCGGAAGTGAAGATATAAAACCACACTATGTCCTCCTGCTGATAATCATCCTCGGATTAGATACGCTGAGTGCAATTCCGTTTGCATACCTGCGGTATCAGAAACGTCCCGTCCGGTTTGCGGTCATCCAGATCCTGAATGTAGTTATAGCCATAATTTTCAATCTGTTCTTCTTTTTGGCCTGCCCCTGGTTAGCGACAAAGTTTCCCGGCGCGTTTTCGTGGTTCGATATCAACAATGGAGTGGACTATATCCTGATTTCCAATCTGATTGCTTCTTTTATCCGGTTGCTTTTACTTTCGCCGCAATTGAGGGTGAAATATATTTTTGATGGCGCTTTGCTGAAAAAAATGTTGGTCTATTCCCTGCCGTTGCTTGTCCTTGGTGTCGCCGGAATTATGAATCAGAATTTAGATAAAATGCTCTATCCGCACCTTTCCACCGAAGTTGATAAGATGGGACAGTTGGGCATTTATACGGCTTCGTTTAAGGTTGCGGTGATCATGGTCATGTTTACGCAAGCTTTTCGATATGCTTTTGAGCCGTTCATTTTTGCTAAGAACAAAGAATCGGGTGATGGCAAAACGGCGTATTCTCAGGCAACCAAGTACTTCATTATTTTTGGATTGTTTATTTTTCTGGCGGTGATGGGATATCTCGATATCGTAAAATATTTGCTGGAAGTAAAATACCATGAAGGGCTTATGGTTGTTCCCATTGTAATGGCGGCAGAGTTGTTCTTCGGCATCTATTTCAACCTGTCGCTATGGTATAAGCTGACCGATCAGACTAAATGGGGCGCCTATTTATCAATAATCGGGCTTGTGGTAACCGTTTTGGGGAATGTATTGTTTGTCCCCCGGTACGGCTATATAGCTTGCGCCTGGACTGCACTTTTCGCTAATTTGGTGATGATGGTTTTCTCCTATTTCCTCGGTCAGAAGAACTATCCCATTAAGTACGATTTGAGATCTGCAGGATTTTATTTTGTCCTCTCCATGTTCCTGTTTGCAGGGATAATGTTTTTTCGCGGAAATATCGGCAATGCATGGTTAAGGTTACTTATAAACACGGCCCTGATTGGAGTTTATATACTTGTAGTTTTAAAAAAGGACGTATCTTTGCAGCGGATACCCGTTGTTAATAAATATTTCAAGAAATAAATATACATACATAATTTTAGCTAAATGAGGAAAATACTATTGATTACGGCCATATTGTTCGTGGCTTTTGCAACCAAAGCCGATGAAGGTATGTGGCTTTTGAAAGAACTCAACAGAGAAAGTGTGGAGCGGATGAAAGAGTTGGGCTTCACCTTTCCGGTAAATAAATTATATGATGAGAAAAATGCTTCGCTGAAGGATGCGGTGGTTATCTTCGGCGGCGGATGTTCCGGCGTTGCGGTATCGGAAAAAGGATTGATTTTTACCAATCACCACTGCGGCTACGGAGCTATTCAACGGCTGAGTTCGGTAGAATCTGACTACCTGAAGGACGGCTTTAAAGCCGATAATTTGCAACAGGAATTATATGCCGACGGGTTGACCATCTCTTTTCTCCGCAGCATGGAGGAGGTTACCCAACAGATTTTGCCTAAAGTCCCTTCCGTCCTGAGCGAAGTACAACGTGAACAGGCTATAGACTCTATCTCGGACCAATTGCTTAAACAATACGATGATGACCCGTTTACTTCGGCCCGGATCATCCCCTTTTATTCAGGAAATAAATACTACAAGGTAATTTACGATGTTTTTCGTGATGTTCGCCTGGTGGTAACTCCGCCATCGTCGATAGGAAAATATGGTGGCGATACCGATAACTGGATGTGGCCCCGCCATACAGGCGATTTTTCGGTTTTTCGCGTCTATGCGGACAAAGACAACAAGCCTGCCAAACACAGTGCCGATAATGTGCCCTACAAGCCAAAATATGTAGTGCCGGTCTCTTTGGGAGGAGTTAACGACGGCGACTATGCCATGACCATCGGTTATCCGGGAAGTACGGAACGTTATCTATCATCGTTTGGAATTGCGCTGCAAATGGAATCGACAAACGGGCCGCGTGTTGAGGTGCGTGGAGCCAAGCAGGATATTTGGTGGGATGCAATGACTGAAAACGATACTGTCCGCTTGAAATATTCCGACAAATATGCCGGGAGTGCCAACTATTGGAAAAACTCAATGGGTATGAACGAAGCGCTTGTCAAACTTGATGTATTAGCGGAGAAACGACGGTTGGAAAATCGATTGATGACCTGGATCAACAGCAGTGAAAAAAACAAAGCGAAATACGGTAACTTGCTGAAAACATTGGAGAAAACGTATGCCGGCTCCGCCGATTTGGCTCGTTACACTACTTATTTTCTGGAAACTTTCAACAACGGGATCGAGTTGATCCGCTTTGCCAATACCATTCTTCAGTTTGACATGGATGGGACGGAAGAGGATAAGGCGGAGTTTATCAACGACAGAATCATAGAATCTTATAAAAATTATGAGCCGAAACTCGACCGGAAAGTGCTTCCGGTGTTGATGCGGCTTTACGAACAGCGTGTGCCGGCGGAATATCTTCCTGATATTTACAAAAAGATTAAGACCGAATTTGGCGGTGATTACGATAAATATGCCGATTGGCTTTTTGCCCATTCCCAATTTACCAATCTTACCGATTTAATGAATTTGCTAAAGGTTGCAGATACGGAGGTGCTGGTCAAAGACCCGGCCATGGAACTGGCTTTGTCAACAAAGGATATGGGCTACGAACTCTCGGGACAAATGCTCTCGGCATATGAGAACATGAGGCGGGGAGAGCGTGAAGTGATGGCAGCGTTAATGGAGATGGACCCGCGGAAGAATTTTTATCCCGACGCTACGTTTACGCAAAGAATGAGCTATGGGTCGGTGAAAGGTTACAGGCCGCGCGATGGGGTATGGTACGACTATTACACTACCGAAAAAGGAGTGTTGGAAAAATATAAGGAAAACGATCCCGAGTTTCATTTGGAATCCTATATCATAGATGCCCTCCGGAAAAGGGACTTTGGAAGATATGCCGCTAAAGACAATACATTGCGGGTGGATTTCCTATCCGATAATGATATTACCGGAGGTAATTCGGGAAGCCCCGTCTTTAACGGAAAAGCTGAACTTATCGGATTGGCGTTCGACGGGAACTGGGAAGCATTGAGCGGCGATATTGTTTTTGAGCCCGAACTGCAACGTACAATCAGCGTAGATATTCGTTACGTGCTTTATACGATTGATAAAATCATGAACGCACCGCATATTGTCGATGAACTCAATATCGTGAACTGAAAATAGGTAGGCTTATTGATCTCGCTCAAACTTCTTATACAAGGGTTCCATAGGAGTGTACGTTGAGTCGTCCCACAGGCTGCTGGTGATCATCAGGTCGGCACTGTAGCGGTTGCAGGCAATGGGCACATTATGGATACGGCACTGGCGCAGAAGCATCATAATATCGGCTTCGTGCGGTTGTGGATTGAGGTCGTCAATCAGGAATACGGCGAGATCGATCTCTTTGCGTACCACCATGGCTGCAATTTCGGCATCGCCGCCCATGGGGCCGGAGTTCATGCAGCTAATGTCGGGAAACACGCCCTCTTTGTTCAGCGCATCGCGGACCAGCCCGCCGGTTGTTCCTGTGCAAACCAGATGATGGTTGGATAGGAAATCCGAATTAAAAATTACCCAATCCACCATATCGGCTTTTCGATGATCGTGGGCGACCAATGCGATTGTGAGTTTTTTTCTCATTATTATTCGATAGTAATTCAATTGTTATTCTGTTGCAATATTCTGAATATCGGTGTAACCAAAATTATAACCCAAAGAATTCTTTGATAGCATCAATTTTCTCATCTGCCCGAGCTTCCGCTTGTGGAATTTCTTCGCGTGAAGATATGGGGGAACTTTGCGCCTCAATATAGAATTTTATTTTTGGCTCGGTTCCCGAAGGGCGAATAGATACTTTTGTGCCGTCTTCGGTAAAGTATTGCAACACGTTGGATGTAGTGGGCATTTCAAGCGTGGTGACTTCTTCTTTTACATAATCCACACTTTCCAGTTTCACAAAATCCTTCGATAAGATAACGGGTGAGCCTGCCAGCTCTTTAACCGGGTTTGCCCTGAAGTTTTTCATCATGGCTTCAATTTCATCAGCGCCTTCTTTTCCTTTGCGGACCAACGAAATCCCCACTTCCTTGGAATATCCGTATTCTACGTAGATATCCTGAAGCAGTTGATACAGAGTCTTTCCGTTATCTCTTGCCCAGGCTGCAACCTCTGCAAACAGAGCACAGGCCGACACCGAATCTTTGTCGCGTACGAAATCGTCGGCAAGGAATCCGTAACTCTCTTCTCCGCCGCCGATGTATTTTTTCGTCCCTTCGTTTTTGCGGATAACGTCGGCAATCCACTTGAATCCGGTGTAGCAGTCGAACATTTCTATACCCATCTTATCGGCTATCTTTTTCACCAATTCGGTGGTAACAATAGTTTTTACGATATACTCCTTACCCTTCAATAATCCATATTCCCGGCGGCGGGCCATCAGGTAATAGATAAGAATGAGCATGATCTGGTTGCCATTTACCAGAATAAAGTTGCCCTCTTCATCGCGGATGGCTGCCCCAATCCTGTCGGCATCGGGGTCACTGGCTAGAACAATGTCGGCCCCTGTTTCGATGCCTCTTTTTATGGCTAAGTCTAACGCTGCCGGCTCTTCGGGGTTGGGTGAGATAACCGTTGGAAAATCACCGCTTATGACATCTTGTTCGGGAACGTGGATGACGTTCGTGAACCCGATGGCCTTCAGCGCATCGGGAATAAGTTTTATGCCTGTTCCATGGATTGGTGTATAGACGATCTTTAACTCTTTTTGGTTTTCAATAGCTTGTGGCGAGAGAACAAAGCTTTTTACCTTATCTATAAAGGCCTTGTCCATATCTTTTCCAATAATTTCGACCAATTCCCTGTTGCCTTTGAATTTAATTTCTTCTATGGATGAAATCCTGTTTACTTCGGCAATGATGTTTTTGTCGTGCGGTCCGAGTACTTGTGCACCGTCTTCCCAATAGGCTTTATATCCGTTGTACTCTTTGGGATTGTGTGAGGCCGTAAGCATAATTCCGCTCTGGCAACCGAGTTTACGAATAGCGTACGACACTTCAGGCGTTGGGCGCAAATCTTCGAAAAGAAACACTTTAATTCCGTTGGCGGTAAAAATATCGGCAGATATCTCGGCGAATTTACGGCTGTTGTTTCGGCAATCGTGTCCGATCACTACTTTTATCTGTTCCAAATCGGCAAATTCCTGTAACAGATAGTTCGATAACCCTTGTGTTGCCGCGCCGACGGTGTAAATATTCATCCTGTTGCTGCCTGCTCCCATAATGCCGCGAAGGCCGCCTGTGCCAAACTCAAGATCTCTGTAAAAAGCATCAATCAGTTGGCGCTTATCTTCGTTTTGTAGCATTATGCTTACTTCTTTCTTTGTCTCTTCGTCGTAGTTGCCTTCAAGCCATAATCGGGCTTTACCGGTCACCTGGGCTAATAATGTTTCGTTGTTCATAGAATATGTATTTAATCCAACTTTTAATCTATTTTTTGTACCTTATACTTGTCTCCGGTTTGATCGACTACCTTTTTATAAAATTCATTCGAATATCCGGGACGTGTCGGCGACACGGGTTGTCCGTACGGATTTCGCTTGAATTTCCCGTTTTCTTCTTTCTTTATCACGCCATCCACGTATTTCACCATTAAGTACCGGCCGAGTTCTTTCCATTCCTGCAAGCCATCCCTGACTAAAGAATTGGTATGGTTTGTAAGAAAATGAACTGCTTCCGATGGGGATTGCTCGTACAAATTTAATGCTTTCTTTTCAATTTCGGGTTGTGTTTCTTTGAAATTGTTTTCCAGCTTCTGTTGTACTTTCTGCATATCTACGCTCATATCGCTGTAACGCGTGTAAACCATGTTCGATACCCAGTTGTGTGTCCAGAAAGCCGATGTTTCCGAGTATGTGAGCAAATCGCCGTTACCAACGGCCATCTCTTCTGGCACATCGGCATGTCCGCAATAAACCGGGTAATAAACCGTTTGAGCAGCATCATCAACACCGAACCAGAAAATTCCGCCAATCGGATTGGGTAGCCAGGAACGCATTTGTGCAACAAAAGAGAATCCGGTTTGTTGAGTGGCAATCGGACGCTCGTTGCAGTATTCAACCGAATCGACCTCGAACGTGAGCGGAGACCAGCGATAAGGGGAATTAAAAGGGCCGGCGCCGATATCGAAACGCCAGTCGAGCCCAGTTCCTTCATAATGGTCGCGCATCATGCCCTGAAGGTCGTGAACGCTGAGCTTTTTATCAGGCTTGATGTACAACGGCATCGGATCGGTTGTTTTACCCTGCGCGTAAGCCACATATTGTCCCATATCCTTGTTCACACGATTGAAAAACGACCATACCCGCGCTTCGCAAAAACGTAACGCGCCAAAATCGAGTGGGGCATAGGCCCGGGCAAAACTAAAATCAGCATCTTTACCCGAGAAATATCCTTTTTGCTTTGCAAACGAAATAACATCGGGAGAGTAAAGGCAATTGTCGGGGTCGTTTAAAGGAAACTGCTGGATACGTGCCTGATTGGCGTGTGCCGATACGCAATCGTCGGGAATACGTACAGCAACCCAAACAGCACCTCTCTCGCCAACGCCTTTGCTAATCATTTCCATTATCCAGACTTCGTTTGGATCGGCAATGGAAAAAGATTCCCCTGAACTGTAATAGCCGTGTGCGGCTACTAAACCGGTCATTATTTTAATGGCTTCGCGTGCTGTTTTTGCACGTTGCAAGGTGATATAAATCAAACTTCCGTAATCCATAATTCCGGTAGAGTCGTTTAACTCGGGACGTCCGCCAAAAGTGGTTTCTCCAATGGCTACCTGGTGTTCGTTCATATTGCCGATAACGTTGTATGTTTGAAGTGCCTGAGGAATTTCACCTAAATATTTTCCGGTATCCCATTCATAAACTTTCAGCATAGTTCCGGGACGGTATTGTGCTGCTTTCCAATGATAAAGCTCACCGTAGAGGTTGTATGAATCGGCAGAATAAGAAATAAGGGTTGAGCCGTCAACCGATGCCTTTTTACCTACGAGAAGATTGGTACAGGGATAAGTTACATACACTGTTAAGAAAAAAACAGCGGCAATTGAGAAGAATCTTTTCATTTTTTATATTGAATTTAAGAGACTGTTTAAATTTGTTTTGCTATTCAAAAAGAATTATTTTTTAGGAGAGTTTTTCCTTGGTTTTGGCGATAATAGCGGGCTATTTGAGCCAAGACTTTTATTTACTTTTTTTATAAGAAATATATACAGTTTCTAAAGTTTACAAAATGTAAAGATAGTTCAAAAATGAGGAAAAACCCACGTTGTTTCCATTATATTTTACTTAATTCCGGAAAATCATTTGAATTAGTATGAAATTTCACTTAATTTTGTAGTACAGAATTCGAGATTAGCAGGTTTTATGGATTTCAGGAAAATAATGAAAAAAAGAGTATTGAGCTTGTCGGTCTATCAAATAGCCATATTGATAGTTCTTATAGCTATGTTGTTCTTTTTCAGCGACAGTAGTTTGCTGAAGCGTATGAAATATGAGAATGAGATCCGTGACCTGAAAACACAAATCGAATATTACCGCAATCAAACAGAAACAGATAAAGCTAAGCTAAATGAACTCCAGTCAAATCTTGAAAACCTTGAAAAATATGCCCGTGAAAATTATTTGATGAAGAAAGAAAATGAAGAAATTTTTGTGATTGAATAGTAAACATTGAATAGCGAAATAAATTAAATTTATTTTATTAAATTTGTAGCATTATTGATCCGATAGGAGTCATTGTTCAGGTGTTTAAAGTGAAAACTAATGCATAATTCAAAAGAAACCATTTACCAGATTTCCGGCATTTTAATTTTAATTTCTGCCGTGTTGTATCTGTTTGTCCCGTCAGTTGCTCCGTGGATTATGGCAGTTTCAGTCCTTGCTTTCAGTGCGGTTACGGCCCTGTCGCCTTATCCGGGTAAAAGTATTCGCGGAAAACGATTATTCAATTTTCAGGTGGTTTCGTGCGTGCTGATGATCGTTGCCACTTACCTGATGTTCAGGAATAATAATTTATGGGCTTTATTGATGATAATTGGAGCCGTTTTTCTGCTTTATTCGGGAATCATGATTCCCAGGGAACTTAACAAAGAGAGAGCGATGGGAGAATAGACATGAACAGAATCTTAATCTTGGACGATAATCTGACCATCTGCCTGATGCTTAAATCCTGGTTGGTGAAACAACACTACAATGCCGACATTGCCACAAGCGTTAAGGAAGCCAAGCAAAAAGTAAAAGATGAAGCCTACGATCTGATCCTTTCAGATATCAGGATGCCCGAAGCCGATGGTTTTTCTTTCTTGTCGTGGATTAAAAAGTTCGACTCTGATATTTTGGTGATTATGATGACCGGCTATGCCGACATTGAAACGGCAGTGGGGTCTATGAAATTGGGAGCGGTGGATTATATTGCCAAGCCTATTGAGACAGACGTATTATACAAGAAGATTGCAGATGCCCTGAAAAACCAGGAGAATAAAAAAAAAGCAGAACAGTTCCGGGATCCGTTGATCAAGCCGCGGGGAGATGTTTATATGAGAGTCTTTGACAAACTGAATGAGGTTATACACGACGATTCTCACCTGCTTGTTATCGGCGACCGGGGAACGGGTAAAACTTCCGTCGCCCGCTATATTTACAGCAAGAAAGGAATAGATTCCGGCCCATTCATAGCGATTGACCTGGATCCACAAACGATAAACCGGAACGGTGAACGGGGTGTTTCCGAACAATTGCTTTTGGAGTCACTCGAAAAAGCAAAAAGAGGATTGTTGCTTGTCGAAAATCTTCAGAAAACCGGCATAAATCTCCAGACTTTGTTGTTGAAGGCCCTCTCTACGCGGAAGAAGGACGATAATTTTGTTCAAATCATCCTGACAACCGGAGAAAAAAAGGAACGATTGAGCCCGATGCTTCTCCCTAAGTTAGTCGATTTGCTCCTGAAGTCATACATCGAACTACCCAATTTACAGGAGAATAAGGATGTGATTCTGTTTTATACCGAACAATTTCTTGAAGTGGCAAACAGAGAATTGGATAAAAAGATAAAAAAAATAGACAATGAAGTTCTTGAAGAGTTTTTTAAACATTCCTGGAGTGGAAACATTAAAGAACTGAAAAATATGATTTTCAAGGCTTGCCTTTTAACTGAAAAGGATACCGTATCCAAGACGATTCTGCCCGCACTGTTTAAAAATTTTACAGAAGAGAGCATTGAGCCTGTACAGCCGCAGAGACAAGCTATTGAAGGGCTGAAAAAAGAAAATTACGAAAAGGAAAAAATAATTGAAGCGCTTGAAATAGCCAAAGGAAATAAAACGGTGGCGGCATCAATACTCAATATTGACCGAAAAACCTTATACAATAAAATAAAACTTTATAACGTAGAAGTAAACTAATCGAATGAAATCATCCGGCTCACGCTCTGTAATGAAATATGAGGTAATTATTGGCTATATTTTAGTCGTAGCGACTATGATTGTAGGATTATTGGCCATTTATCGGAATCTTGTCCAATTTTCGGAGACCAGGGTCAGGAATGAAGATTTAACAGAGCTGATCATTGTGGGTAATGTTATTAACCGGTTATACGAAGTTGAAGGCACACAAAACCTATATACCTCTGAAAGTGCTAAAGGCTACTTTGCCCGGTACGATTCAATAAGGCCTGAGATTAATTCTAAGATTAACTCGTTGAAGCAACTTGCAAAAGATACGTCGCGTGTCATAAAACTCGATAGTATTGAAGTCCTGTTGAATGAAAAAGAAAAAAATCTACAGGCTATCGCAGTTTTACTGGATTCAATTAACAAATCTCCGGGGATAATCCGTGGAACAGTCAGCACATTCGTTCCCAGAAGCCTGAATTCTCAAATTGAGCACTACCTGGAGAGTAAAAATTTTGTAAACAAATCTGTCGAAGAGAGTGATACCACAGTGGTAAAGGGAAAACAAAAAAAATTGTTCGGTAGAATAGGCGATGCCATACGGGGAAAGCAGGACTCGACCCTTGTCATCCAGAACCGTCCCGGCGCTGTCCGCGATAATATCAAGCTGGTAATCGACACTGTTGTCAATATGGTGAGGTATTCCGAGCGGTTGAATCTTGAAAATCAGCGAAAATTTCAGATGGCGTTACTTCAGAGGCAATCATCCATGAATAACACCAATCATTTGCTGACTGTAAGAATCGACGATTTGTTAAAATCTATCGAACAGGAAGAGATTGATAAATCAATAAGGCTTATTGAAGAAAAGAATGCCACACTCAACAGATCTTCAAAAATTGTGTTAGGTGTCTCTTCGCTGGCCATATTGATAGCGCTTGTTTTTGGTCTGTTATTCTTGATGGATATAAACCGAAGCCAAAGATACAGAAGACGCCTGGAAGAATCCAACGTGCGGATTAATCAATTGCTGCAATCGCGTGAGAAGCTGATGTTATCCATTTCGCACGACATAAAAGCGCCGATGAGTTCAATTCTGGGTTATATAGAGTTAATGGAGTCGGGAGCCGGCGAAGACACCCGGAAAATGTATCTGGCGAATATGAAAAAATCGGGTGATCATGTCTTGCAACTGGTGACAAACCTGCTCGACTATCAGAAAATAGAATCCGGCACCTGGTCGCGCAAGGAGATGAATTTTAATGTGCATGAATTAGTTGAAAATACAACGGACAGCTTCAGGCCCCTTGCCGAAAAGAAACAACTTGAGTTTAATGTGTTCAATAAAGTGCCGGGTAAATTACTTGTTTTTGGTGATCCGTTTATGATCCGGGAGATTTACTCCAATCTGATTTCGAATGCGATAAAATACACGCAACAAGGGAAAGTTGAGGTTTTTGTGGAATCTCTGAATGAAAGGGAGAAAACGATTCTGAAGTTTTCGGTAAAAGATACCGGAATAGGGATCAGTGAAGAAGATCAGGGGAATATCTTTCAGGAGTTTATGCAGATAAAATCCGAAAAAACAGAGCAGCAGGCAGAAGGCAGCGGGCTCGGTTTGGCAATAACGAAAGGTTTGATCGATGAGCTGGGCGGGAAAATTCGCCTGCAATCCGAAGAGGGCAAAGGCTCTGAGTTTTTTGTAGATATCCCGCTCGAAACATCACGGCCGGTGGAAGCATTGAGTTCGGATGAAGATTATCCCGATTTTGATGTTGAAAATATCTCGGTGCTGGCAGTTGATGATGACCCTATTCAGTTGACAATGATGGCTGAGATGCTTAGATTGAAAAAAATAAATGTTGTTACTGAAACCAATCCTGACTACGTATTGAATATTTTGAAAAATAACATCTTCGATTTGATATTTCTCGATATTCAAATGCCACGGGTAAATGGCTTTATGCTCATAAGGCGTATTTTGGATTCTGACTTGCTTCAATCAAAGTCAACGCCGGTTATCGCATTGTCTGCAAAATCGGATTTGTCGTCTCCTGATTTCAAACAATTGGGTTTTACAGATTTCCTGAATAAACCGTTCACCTCAGGACAACTTTTCAGCCTGATCAATAAGTACCTGAAGCTTAAGCTGACAGCGGAAACAGGGTCGGGCGAAAATCTCAAAGGTGTTCCGGTATTGATTGACGTTGTTAAAAACGATACGGAAAGTTCGCTGGAAATACTGAAGGCATTCGTACTCGACACCGGAAAAAACAGCCGTGGGCTGGAGGCGTGTTTTAAGAAAAGCGATATGGACAACGCATCGCATTTTGCACACAAGATGTTGCCGCTTTTCAAAATGATGGGCGATGAAAAATTATCGGATCTTTTGCTGAAATTAGACCATAAAGAATTCGTTACGGAGGACGAAAAAATCAGGGTAACCAGCGAAATACGACGTTATGTGGAGGAGGCAGAGAAACTGATGTCGGAAATGGAAAAACCGTAACCGATGCAACGAAACTTACCTGTTGAAAAATATAAACGCTACCTGCTGCTGGAAAGAGGACTGTCGTCAAACACTATTGACGCCTATATGGCCGATTTGCAGAAACTGGTTGATTTTATGGAAGCCCGCAACCTCTCTTTCACGGGAATAAGACTTCAACATTTAGAGGAGTTTCTTGCCGAATTGCACGATAATGACATCAAAGCCCGTTCGGTGGCCCGGACAATCTCGGGAATCAAATCTTTTTTTCACTATCTTGTCCTTGACGGAGTTATCGAAGAGAACCCCAGCCAGTTACTGGAAGCTCCCAAAATTGGATTGAAGCTTCCGGTTGTCTTGTCCATTGAGGAGATCGATTCCATCTTGGATAGTATAGATGTCTCCACTGCCGAAGGCACCCGTAATTACGCCATTATCGAAACGCTTTACAGCTGCGGCCTGCGTGTGTCGGAACTGACAAACCTGAGGTTTTCCGATTTGTTCTTCGATGAAGGATTTATACGTGTACTGGGAAAAGGGGACAAACAACGGCTTGTCCCGATATCGGAAACGGCCATCCAAAAAATAAATAATTACCTCTTCTACCGTCAACGGCAAATCGTTAAGAAAGGCAGCGAGGATATTGTTTTTACGAGTTCGAGGGGAAGTGCTATTTCACGCATTACGGTTTTTTATTACATCAGGCAATATGCCGGGGCGGCCGGGATCAACAAAGAGATCGGCCCGCACGTCTTTCGTCATTCGTTCGCCACGCACCTGCTGGAACGTGGAGCCAACATCCGGGTGATCCAGGAAATGTTGGGGCATGAAAAAATCACAACCACCGAGATATATACCCATATAGACCGGAGTTTTCTGAGGCAGGAGATTATCGAACATCATCCCCGGAATAAGAAATAGATTGAAAATTTGTACAGACAAGCCTTATCAAAACAGATAATTTTGTATATTTGCTAAATTATATCAAAACATCAAATATTAAATAAATTCACACGCCCTATGAAATTTGTAGTATCAAGCGCCGCATTGTTGAGCCATCTGCAAGCAATCAGCAGAGTTATCAATTCAAAAAACACACTACCCATTTTGGATTGTTTTCTCTTGGAACTGGACGGAAACGTGTTGACCATTACAGCCGCCGACAACGAAACCCGATTGGAAACCAAAGTAGAAGTAAACAGTTCGGAAGGGGCCGGCAGTCTGGCTATTAACTCCAAAAATCTGTTGGACCCGCTGAGGGAACTTCCCGATCAACCACTCACTTTCGACGTGAACGACGAAACACTCGAGATATACATATACTATCATAACGGGAAATACAATTTTGTAGGCTTAAAAGGCGATGAATATCCGAGGCCCAAAGAGTTGAAAGAATCGGCAATAGGGCTCAACATCCCTGCCGGGACCCTTTTCAACGGAATCAATAGAACCGTTTTTGCCACAGCCGACGACGAGCTTCGCCCGGTGATGAATGGTATTTACTTCGATATCACTGCCGACGATCTCACTTTTGTTGCATCAGACGGACACAAGCTCGTGCGTGTAATACATAAAGATGTGCAGGGTGATGGAAGATCATCGTTTATTTTGCCGAAAAAACCGGCAAACCTGCTGAGATCGCTTCTTCCGAAAGAAGACGGGACGGTAGAGGTGAAATTCGACGAAAACAATGCCTACATAATCCTGTCGAACTTTGTGATGATCTGCCGCTTCGTGGAAGGACGTTATCCCAACTACAACTCGGTCATTCCACAAAATAATCCCAATAACGTTACGCTCGACAGGCTCGCGTTGCTGAACGCTTTAAAGCGCGTCAGTGTGTTTTCAAATCCGGCAAGCAGTTTGGTGAAATTACAAATGTCGGAGGACAAGATCGTTGTTTCGGCACAGGATATCGATTTCCTGACTTCGGCGGAAGAAATTATTCCTTGCCAGTATAACGGGAACGTGATGAATATCGGTTTTAAAGCCGTTTTCCTCATCGATATACTGAACAACATCCCGTCAACCGATGTAATAATAGAGCTTTCCGATCCCTCGCGCGCCGGAATAATTCTTCCTGCTGAAAACGAAGAGAACGAAGAGATGCTCACCCTGCTGATGCCGATGATGTTAAATGATTAAAAGATGAAACTAAACCTCAAAAACCCGCTGGTTTTCTTTGACCTTGAAACCACCGGGATAAATATTACAAAAGACAGAATAGTAGAAATTTCGTTGCTGAAAGTTCATCCGAACGGAAAGGAAGAAATAAAATCGCGACGTATAAACCCCGAGATGCCTATTCCGCCCCAGGCGACGGCCATTCACGGAATTACCGACGACGATGTGAAAGATTGTCCCACATTTAAGCAAGTGGCAAAATCGTTGGCCGACATGCTGGAAGGCTGTGATTTGGCGGGTTTTAACTCCAGCCGTTTTGATGTGCCGGTGCTCTCGGAAGAATTCCTTCGGGCGGGAGTGGATTTTGATATGAGCAAACGTAAGTTCGTGGATGTTCAGATTATCTTTCACAAAAAGGAACAACGCACGCTGGAAGCCGCATACAAATTTTATTGCGAAAAAGAGTTGGAGAACGCGCACTCTGCCGAAGCCGACACCATCGCCACGTATGAAGTGCTGAAGTCGCAACTCGACCGTTATCCCGATTTGGAGAACGATATCGCATTCTTATCAAAAGAGTATTCCAGTTTTAACAATAACGTGGATTTTGCCGGACGGATTATTTTCGACGAAAACGGTGTTGAAGTGTTCAATTTCGGTAAACATAAAGGTAAATCAGTTGTACAGGTCTTACGCAACGAACCCAGTTACTATTCGTGGATGATGGATGGCGACTTCCCGTTGAATACGAAGCAAATGCTTACGAAAATCAGGCTTCGTGAAATGAATGGTTAAAGCGGCAGGTATGAAATGTTTTCGATGGATGCTGTTGTTTTCACTGCCTTTCCTGTTCATGTTCTGTGGAAAAGGTAAAGCCGAACCTGCCGGGACCGTCGAAACCGTAAAAACGGCACGGGGCATTCCATTGGAACGGAAACAACGGTTTTCGGGAAACTACAACAAGGAATTCAACGATTTACAGGATTTGCACTTGACGGCTGCCGTCGCCGGCGGAATTTCGCCGATGGCGTCACGCGATGATACGTTGAAGCTGAAAGACGAGCTTGTCCGCCTGCCCAACGAACTGGAGCTCTATAAAATGTACGATTTAACACATTCTATCCCTTTTCTGGTTCCTTCTGCGGCACAGCTTTTCGTCGATATTGCACAGAATTTCAGGGATTCGCTTTACAGTAAAGATTTGCCTCTGTACCGGCTTTATTTGACCAGCATTCTCCGCACCGATGATGACCTTTCAACACTGACAAAAAGGAACATCAATGCCAGCGAGAACTCTACTCATCGTTACGGAACCACCTTTGACGTGTCGTGGAAACGTTTCGACCAGGTTACACCCGATTCCATCCGTCAGGTACCGCCGGAACGATTGAAGCTTGTATTGGCACAAGTACTTTTCGATTTAAAAAATCAACAACGGTGTTATGTGAAACACGAGCGGAAACAGGCTTGCTTTCACATAACGGTAAGGTAATAATTATCTAATGCGTTTCTTTATCACACTTTCGTACAACGGGAAGAATTATGTGGGTTGGCAAATACAGCCCAACGGTATTGGCGTTCAGCAGGTTTTGCAGGACGCTCTTTCTACCGTTTTGCGTGAGCCGCTTGAAGTGACAGGGGCGGGCAGGACCGACGCCGGCGTGCATGCCCGGAAAATGGTGGCACATTTTGATTTTTCGGGAGGAAGTTTCGATGAAAAAGACCTGATAAGGAAGCTCAACAGCTTTCTGCCCCGCGATATCTCTATCCGCGAAATCCGTGAAGTGAAATCCGATGCCCACGCCCGGTTTTCGGCCATATCCCGGACTTATAAATATTACCTCACAACGGAAAAGGACCCGTTTTTGCACGATTTCACCTATCAGGTGTTCTTTCAACCGGATATAATTGCCATGAACGCGTTGTGTGAAGTGCTGAAAGAATATGAAGATTTCACCAGTTTCAGCAAGCTGCATACCGATGTGAAAACGAACAACTGCCGTATTCAGGAAGCATACTGGAGACAAGAGGGCGACACCCGTTTCACTTTTACCATAACTGCCGACCGGTTCCTTCGGAATATGGTCCGTGCCATCGTAGGGACCCTCCTGGAAGCAGGCCGTGGAAAACTGGATGAGTATGGGTTTCGCCGGGTTATAGAAGCCAAAAACCGTCAGGTTGCCGGCGACTCTGCTCCCGGACACGCACTATTCCTCCACGACGTAATTTATCCGGATGATGTCTGGGTGTGATTTTATATCCGTAGAACCGGAAAATGTACGTTTTGTTATTTTTTCATTAAGTTTTTTTCATATATTTGCAAATATAGATTAATCCTTTAAATTTGCATCCGTAAATTCTACAACAAATGAAAACGCGTCGGATAATAATTGATGAACAATCTTTTCGTTATTATTACGATTTGTATTTTAATGATTTATGCAAATCGCTTAACTACTATACCCGCAATTTGGAAGTTATCGAAGATACAGTACAGGATGTATTTGTGAGTTTGTGGGAAAACAGAACGAATGTGGATATTTCTTACATACAGACATACCTGTTCACATCCGTTCGAAACAGAATGTTCAACGTCATAAGAGATAACAGGAATAGAATTATGCCGTTAGAACCGTATCACGCCGAAGCCATTACTATTGATACAAACGAATCTTTTGACGAAGAACTTTTCCAAACCACCGAAGAGGCGATAAACTCATTACCCGGGAAATGCAAAGAAATTTTTCTCCTGAACAAACAAAGTAACCTGACCTATAAACAAATTGCCGAAGCCAAACATATATCCGTTAAAACAGTTGAGAATCAGATGGGTATCGCCCTTAAGAAAATAAGGTCGTATGTACGTCAGAAAGCAATATTGTCTGTCCTGACAGTTCTGTTTTTCATTACCGTGTAAGTTTATTAAATGTTTTTTAGGGGTTTTATACTTTTTTGTGTCTAAAAGGTATAAAGCCCTCGTTTTATAGTAATAGATATGGATATACCTCATCTCATAATAGAAAAAGTTTTGGAAGGTAAAGCTACCCTGCATGAGGTAGAGCAGTTGAACACATGGCGCATGAAGTCATGCGAAAATGAAACTGTTTATCAAATGCTGAAAAACGAACGGCAGTTTGCTGAAAAAGAACACGACAATCTTGTCATACCCGATAAAGAAAAAGTGTGGAATCAAATTTCCCGGCGAATATCTTTCAAAAAGCCCGTCCGCATGTACCCGCTCAGAGAGATTGTGGCTATTGCGGCAATGGTTGCCCTGTTGTTTATGGCGGTAGGATATGCCGTATCGTTGATTGATTTCGGCAAAGCACGACGACAACTTGCCTACACTACCATATCTACACCCGAAGGACAGAAATCAAAAGCGGTGTTGCCCGATGGCACTGAAGTGTGGCTCAACTCCGGATCATCTATATCCTATTCCAACCTGTTTGCCGCCGGAAACCGGGAAATTTCGATGTCGGGCCAAGCCTATTTTAATGTGGCACACGACGAAGAAATGCCATTCAATCTCAGTATTGATGGAACGGTTTCACTCACAGTGCTCGGTACATCGTTTAATGTGAAGAGCGACAATCAAACGATAGAAGTAGCCCTTAACGAAGGAAGCGTACAACTGTCTAATTCGAAAAATAATGCCGGTTTAGCTTTGTTGAAGCCGATGGAAAAAGCTGTTATCGAAAAGGAAAGCGGAGCGTTGGTTTGTCGCGTGACCGCCATGTCTGAATTCGATGATAATGTGTGGTCGCTTCAGGAACTGAAATTCGAGGACGCGTCTTTCGCCCGGATTGTTTCAAAATTAGAAAAAAGATACGGTGTAAATATTGAGTTCAGCAACATCAATCCCGAAAAACGGTATTGGTTGAGCATTAAGAACGAAACATTAGACGAGACGCTTTTCATATTGGACAAAATTGTACCACTGACATATTCTATTAGCGATAAAAATGTAACTATTAAAGGAAAATAACAAAAAAGCGCGGAGGACGGCATCCTCCACGCTCATACAAGAAACCCGCACATATATATCCGTTAAAATATATTACATTAATTAATGTAAGGGGCTAATTGTATCTGTGCGCAAAGGTAATATAATTCTCTTTTTAATTAAACTTTTTTATTTATGATTAAGAAAAAAACGCTGTTTTTTATGATGTTTAGCCTCTCGCTAACGCTCGTGGCGTTGCCTGTTAAAGCGCAGAACAACGCGGTCATTCAACTGAAGTTGAATAATACAACGCTCTTTGAGGCGATTCGAACCATTGAATCGCAGTCTGATTTCCGGTTTGTGTACGACAATACTGTTCCCTTGCAGCAGCGTGTAACCTTCCGAATTAGCGATAGAAATATCACCAACATTTTAGCCGGGGTGTTCGCCGGTAAGGGAATAAGCTACGAAGTAACCGGCAATCAAATTGTACTTAAACCGCAAATGCGACAACCTGCTCAGCGGCGTAATATTACCGGCACTATTGTTGATAGCAAAGGTGAGCCCGTTATCGGCGCTACGGTGATGGTAAAGGACGATGCCACAAAAGGCACCGTTACCGATTACGATGGAAACTTCTCGTTGGCCGACGTGCCGCAGAATGCCATAATATCTGTTTCTTACGTTGGTTACAAATCCATTGAACTACCAGCAGGCAGCCAGCAACCGATAAGTCTTGTGTTGCAGGAAGACACTGAATTATTGGATGAAGTGTTGGTTGTGGGGTATGGGACACAGAAAAAAACATCCCTAACGTCTTCCGTAGCGGCTATTAAAGGAAAAGAACTTACAGACATCCCTTTAACCGATTTGAGTGCTGGGATAGGAGGCCGGTTGGCGGGTGTAATTGTAAAACAAAATACCGGAGAGCCGGGAAAAGATGGCGCACGTATCAATATTCGGGGAATTTCCACTACAGGCTCCTCTACCCCTTTACTGATAGTGGATGGTATTCCTCGGAGTTTTCAGCAATTAGATCCGAATAATATCGAATCGTTTACGGTATTAAAAGATGCGGCGGCTGTTGCACCTTACGGAGTTGCCGGAGCCAACGGTGTAATTCTGGTAACTACAAAAAGTGGTACGGAGAACAAACCAACATTAACCTATCATGGCTATATCGGGTTTCAAAGCCCTACCATATTGCCTGAGCAGGTGAACAGTTACGAATATGCTATTTTAAAGAATGTTGGAGCTGTAAATGTAGGGCAACCCAAACCGTATAGCGACGAAGTTCTACAGAAACTTAAAGATGGTTCGGATCCCGATGCCTATCCTCCTTATAATAATTTATATGGTGAATTAATCAAATACAATTCTCCTCTAACAAAACATAACATAGAAATATCAGGAGGAACTGAAAATTTCAAATATTACGGAAGTGTAGGTTACATGTATCAGGACGGAATGTGGCAGGCAGAATATACACCGGCAAAATCGAATCAATATAATGTAACCATGAATGTGGATGCAAAAGTTACCGGCATTACAAATGTTTCATTGAGATTCAACGGATCTGTAAAAGACGCATCCCGTCCTCCTTCAGATCTGTGGGATTGGGGAACGGATAGAATCTTTGAACTTATAAAATATGCACATTTAGAAAGTGGGCCACTTTGGTATAGTAATGGAGTGGCCGGCACTTATGTTTCTGCTGCATTAGCCACTAGTGGAGTTTTCAAGCGTCTGAATACGAATATTTTCACTCAATTGGAAATTACACAAGAAATACCCTTTATTTCCGGTTTAAAACTAAGCGGGTTAATAGCATACGACCCGAGTTGGGATAACAATAAAACGTGGAGAACCCCCGTCCATCTGGCTTCAATTAATACGTCAAAATTACCTTACGTTATCACCGATGGAATTTTTGGTGATACGAAACCATCTTTGCGCCAAATATGGAATCAGTATCAACAATTGACTTTTCAGGCAAAGGCTAATTATACAAAACAATTAGGGGCACATAATTTTACATTCATGAGCGTTTTTGAGGCAAAAAATAACCGTATGGAAGGTTTAAATGCTTATAGAAGGAACTATGATGTTTTTATCGATGAAATTAACATGGGAAGCTCTTCGAATAAAGACATAAGTAATGGAGGAACTTCAAGTGACGCAAAACAGATAGGTATTGCATATCGCTTAAATTATGATTATCTCAGTAAATATCTTTTTGAAGTTACAGGACGTTACGATGGACATTATTATTTTGCTCCCGAAAAGCGTTTCGGCTTTTTTCCCGCTTTTTCCGTTGGATGGCGAATGTCGGAAGAGAAATTCTTGAAAAACGCGACATGGCTGTCCAATTTAAAGCTTAAAGCTTCTTACGGGGAGGTAGGCGCGCTGGCAGGAGAGCCTTATCAGTATATGTCGCTTTATAATGTTTGGGGCCCGGGATATGTATTTGGAAGCAGCGGTGTTTCGGTTGCTGCAGAAAATGCAGAACCCAACAAAAATATTACATGGGAACGGGCAAAAAAAACTAATATAGGAATAGAATTGGGCGTTGATAATAATCGTATAAGAATAGAAGCCAACTATTTTTATGAAAAACGTTCGAATATGCTAGTATCGCCTACAATAATTGTTCCATTGGAATATGGAATAGGCTTAAGTCAAGTGAATAGCGGTATTATGCAAAATAAGGGCATTGATTTATTGTATGAATTAGATTATCCTGTAACTAAAGATTTAAATATTGGTTTAACAGGGACTTTTACGTTCGCTAAAAACAAATTGTTACAGATTTATGAATCGGACGTTACTTATAATAATCCCGAGAGAAGAAGAACCGGCAGACCATTGGGTACGCAGTTCGGATATAAATCCATCGGTTATTTTCAAGTTGATGATTTTGATTCAAATGGAGACCTCAAACCCGGCATAGCCGTTCAACAGTGGGGTAAGGTTTATCCTGGCGATATAAGGTATCAAGACACAAACATGGACGGTATTATCAATTCGCTTGATGAGGTTGTTATCGGGAATCCGTCAATGCCCCAAATCATATATGGTATTTCTCCTCGTATTAATTATAAAGATATTACATTAGACTTATTTTTTCAAGGGACAGGACTGGTAGATGCTTATTTTTTCAGAGAAGCTGTATGGCCATTTTGGAATGGGATGTCAGCTTATAAATCAAATTTCGATTATTGGACCCCTGAAAATATTCATGCAAAAAATCCGCGAATGACGCCCAGCCCAATGGCAAATAACACACAAACGTCATCCCATTGGGTTCAGGACGTTAGTTATCTGCGATTGAAGAATGCGACTGTTTCTTACGCTTTACCTTCAAAAATATGCAACTTGACAAATTTGTCCAACGCAATTATATATATATCCGGAACCAATTTATTAACATTTACCAAACTTAAAAATATGGATCCGGAGATTGAATATAACAGAGGAAATACCTATCCGCAACAAAAAGTAATTTCTCTTGGGATTAATGTAACATTTTAATTTTATGAAACTATGAAGAAGATTACAGAAATAAAATCGAAATACATATATATTAGTTTTCTAATAATGATTTTTTTTACGTCCTCGTGTAATGATTCGTTGAATATAATACCCAAATCATCCGTAAGCGATGAAACACTTTGGGGAAACGAATCAACGGCAATTTTATTTTTAAACGGTATTTACGCAAACATACCAGGTAGTATATACAATCAATTTGACGCAGAGGAAAATTGGAGTGATAATTCTATAAATGGTGCTGCTAGCAGTGGATATAGCTGGGCAACTTATGCGCACGCGGCCTATACTCCCGAGAATGTTCAGCATTTTTGGGGAAATTTTAACGCTGTCAGAAAATGTAATTTATTTATTGAAAAAGTGACTGAACGATCTTTTTCTGAAAATTGGAAAAAACAGCATTTAGCTGAAGCACGTTTTCTGAGAGCTTATTTTTATATGTGGATGTGTACTGCGCATGGAGGACTTCCTATTATAATCGACGTTCTTGATTATCAAAAACAAGGAGATGAAATATACCGTTCTCGAAACACGATTGAGGAGACATTTCAATTTATTATTAACGAATGTAACGAAATAGTAAATGATCTCCCATTGAAATCTCCTGAAGGTAGAATTACACAGGGAGCAGCCTTAGCTTTAAAGGGATATTGTGAACTATTTTGGGCAAGTCCATTGTATAATGTTGATAATGAGGTAAGCAGATGGGAAGCGGCAGCGCTTACTTATAAGAGAATCATTGATTCAAAAGCTTATGATCTTTTTCCCGATTATAATTCGATGTTTTTAGAAGAGAACAATGGAAATATTGAAACCATTTTTGCATATCATCGTTTAGGAGGTTCCGGATTGGGAAGTAATCATGAAGGTTTACATGGTGTGAGAATGACAAAAGGAGCAATTACAGGATGGGCATTAATGAATCCGACTCAAGAAATTGTAGATGAATATTTTATGGCAAACGGATTGCCTATTGGAGATCCCAAATCCGGTTACAATCCACAAAATCCTTATGAGAATCGTGAAAAAAGATTTTATCAATCTATCGTTTTCGATGGTGCAGAATGGAATGGGGATATAATTTACACCAGAATGGGTATTGGTAGCGGTAACGAGATAGATTTAACTGCTACAAACGAAAGGACAGGAACCGGCTATTATCTGAAGAAAGCCATGAATCCAAAACATGCGACAGCTGGTGAAAATTATTTAAGTAGCGCCGATTTTATTATATTCAGATATGCAGAAATATTGTTGAGTTATGCAGAAGCCCGGAATGAGGCTGTTGGTCCTGATCAATCGGTGTATGATGCAGTTAACAGAGTTCGAACAAGAGTAGAACTACCTCCCCTGTCTGAAGGTTTAACGAAAGATGAAATGCGAGTAGCTATTCACCAGGAGAGAAGGGTTGAACTTGCATTTGAAAACAAAAGATGGCGTGACTTATTACGATTAAAAATAGCCGAAGATAAGCTTAATGGTACATTCCATGCCATGTTGATTGAAATAGAGAACGGAAAATTGACTTACAAGGTTGTACCTGCTTGTGAAGGAGAAGTTAAGTTTGTATCTCCAAAAAATTATTTATTACCGATTCCACAAGCAGCAATTGACAGAAATCCAAATCTAAAACAAAATCCCGGATACAATTAAAATGAGGATATTTCATTAAACATTCATATAAAATATTAAAATCAGGTAATCCCGCTTGTGCTTTTTATTTTGTATGCAATAACAAACTTTAAAGACGCAATTTAGAAATAAAAAAATGGAAAGAAGAAATTTTATTAAAACTTTCGGAATCGGAACAACTGCAACATTGATTTCTCCACAAGATCTATTTGCAAGAATAAACAACAGTACGGAGTATCAACATAATATAAATGATCTGTCAGGTAGTTCAGTAGATCCTCTCGTCCCTTTCAAATTCTATAGCGATAGAAAGGAATATATGTTGGAACAACTGATAAAAATGAAGAATGAATATGGATTACGCCGTTTCTTATTAACTGCTCCCAATGAGGAGGTTAGATTCGGGGGATTCCCCAAATTAAGTGTTTATTCTGAAATAGGAAATATGGTATTAGAGGTTAAGAATGCTCTTGCTAAACATGATATTGAGATTGGTTGGTGGTGTGCGCCTACTTTACGTATGGGCGCAGAAGCTCCGTTTCAATATATTACAGGTATTGATGGTTCTGTTTCAAATACCACTCCATGCCCATTAGACAGTGCTTTTCAAAATACATTTAGTGATTATATTCAAACAGTTGTTAGAATAGCTCGACCATCTATTATACAATTTGAAGATGATTACGAACTTTCCTGGCAGCCGCCTGTATCTTTTGGTTGTTTTTGTCCGCTTCATTTAAATGCTTTCTCTAAAATCGTTGGGAAAAATTACACAAGAGAAGAATTAATGGCTATATTTAAGACTGTTACGCCTGAAAGTATTAAACTTCGTACAGCTTGGGCTATACTAAGTAAAGAGTCTTTAGTTCAATTGGCTAAATCCGTACGTAATAAAATTGACACAGTTGCACCTGAAACACGCATATCTTTATGCCAATCGGGTATGGCTGATCTTGACGGTGATTTCACAAAGGATTTAACACAGGCGTTAGCAGGAAAAACGAGACCATTAACGCGCCTTTATGGAACAAATTATTCATCCTTTGAAGACATATCTCTGCCTCAAACTGTTTTTCATGCGTTATTTAGTAAGCAGCATTTACCTGACTTCTTTGAGTGCATGCACGAATCGGATACTTATCCGCATACCCGTTTTTTCATGTCTGCCGGTAAATTGAAAAGTTTAATGACAGTCGCCTTCTCTTATGGATTAGATAATGTGTTAATATATCCTACTCAGTATTTGGATAATCCGGTAGAGGAAAAAGGTTATGTCGAAGTTTTTCGCGATGAACATTTAAGATTTGATACAATAAAAAAAGAAATAAAAAAATGTCAGTTAGATGGATGCGAAGTAATTTACAAACCTGAAGGGCATACTGTTATTCCTTATACTAAAGGAGTTCCCAGCTCACCTTTTAACGACTGGGTAAGAGTTCTTGGGAGATTTGGAATTCCTTATACCTCCAAAAATGGCAATGTGAAATTGGTTTCAGGGGATATCGCAAGCACCCTGCATGATGAAGAAATTAATGATTTGTTAAAAGGAAGACTTCTTTTGGATGGATATGCCGCCAACATATTGTATGAAAGGGGATGGGGTATTTCTTTAGGTGTAGATATCAAACCAAGAGAAAAATTAAACTTTTGTTATGAAAGTATCAGAGATCCAGAGAAAATTAAAAATATAGAAGGCAGGTTGATGTATAATTTAGCTTTTGCACCTGCCGGTAATGAAAGAAGTGCATTTTATGAAATGAGTCCTATAAATGAGGATGTGGAGATTGTTACTGATTTCTTAGACGAAAATGAAAATCCTGTCATTCCAGGGCTCATTCGTTTCCGGAACAAACAGGGAGGCAAGGTGGCGATTATTGCTTATGATTTGAGAGGAAACAGTTCTTCATCCATATTTAATTACAAAAAGAAGGAGCTCATTAAACAAACAATTGAATGGCTTGGAGATACTTCGCTACCTATTTTTGTAAAGAACAATCCAAATGTTTTTTGTATTGCAAATAAATCTCTTTCAGGAAAATATATGATTGCTACAATTATTTCTTTATGTGCTGATCCTTTTAATCAGCTTATGCTAGATATATCTCCCGAATTTAGAAATTCAAAGATAGAAATCTTACAATCTTCCGGTAAATGGGAATTAGTAAAAACAGAAAGAAATAATAATGAAATAATTATTAAGAATTCATTTTTGTATTTGTCGCCTATTGTATTAAAATTTAATGTATAGTGCTATGTCAAGTACCAAATAGTGGCTTTCTTTATGTTTTTCAGAGTCTTTGAGACTTAATGGTTATCATTATTTGCCACAGAGACACTAATATGAAAAGCATAGCTGTTGAAGAGGTATTGATGTCATTTGGGACGGGCTATTTCAACTTGCGGTGCGTATTGCTCAACGCCGGATACTGAGATTCATTAATCAGGTGGACAATACCGAAGTAGCTATCCCTATGACATCAGTACCGATTAATAATCCTTCGACACTCACTGTTATCGTACTGGCTATATTGCCTGCGGACGATTACAAATCGGTAATCATCACGTAAACCAAAGGTGCAAAAACCTCGCTGAAAGAAGCCCGCGCGTGCAAATCCGAAGTTGTATAGGTAATATCGGATTATTCGATAATAAGCAATCGGATTAATCGATATTAAGTTGTTGAGTATTTTTATCTGCAAAATCTATCGCGAAGCATTAAAATTTCCCCTTAAATATTGTCGGATTTACATTCAGCGACAAGAAAGCCCAGTTCTGTGCGCGGTCTTTGCTTCCGCCTTTTATCCGGAAGAAGGCTTCTGTGCCGAACATCATCGAATATCCGCCCTGTAGCGTGATATATGGCCGGATGGGGTAGGTTACCGTCAGGTCTATTTCGGAACCCAATCCTTTTTTCTCTGTATCTCCAACGTTAACCGGTTGTTGTGATGAGAAGTAGTGACAGGTCAGGTCGAGGGTGAGTTTATTGGCAGGCTTGAAGATGAGCGAGCCGAAAAGGTCTGTCAGGCCGTAATTTCCGAAGGGTGAAGCGTAGAAATAATCCATGGCCCCGTAAAACTTGTGATGCGTTCCGTATAGCGGGTCAAAGTTCGTCGCTTTGTCGTTACCGGCCTTTTGTCCCGACAGGTCATCTATTCCCAGGACAACCGAAAACAGGGGCGAAAAATTGTATTGGCCTTTCACTGCAAACATATACGCGTTTACATCCGTTCCGGCACGATTTTTCCCTGTTTGAAAATAAACCGTTCCGTACAAACTGAGATCGCTCACTCTGTATGAAAGGTTGGCTCCTAGGGTCTGCATGTAGCTGGTTTCGGCTTTATCGGGAGTTCCGCTTTCTCCCCGCGATCCGGTTTCGAATCCCAGGTTCATCAGCAGAAGAGACAGGGTGAAATTCTCTTTTGTGTCGTACTGATACCATGCCGTTTGCATCGACTTGTACGGCTGTCCTCCGGCATAATATGTCCCGCTGTTTAGTCTCTGCGCGTGCTGATTGTAGGCCAGAATCAGATGGATTTTGTTGTGTGGATTTTCGTAACCCGTTTTCAGTGCGTCGTGAAAGCGTCCTGCCTGGTTCCAGTCGAGTGTGCCCAGAATTCTATCGTCGTCATACGTTAATTGCTGGCGTCCAAATTGCAAAAAATAACCGTTTTTGTAGATTTTTGCCCACGCTTCGTTTATTCCGCTTGTCCATGGGTTATTGTCGATTTGCGGCCTTTCTCCCCAAACCGAAACGTCTTGCACCGAAGTGCCCATCGAGAGGAATCCGTTATCGAACCCCACGCTTAATCGTGCGCGATTGGAAATGAATGACGAGGTCTGACTGTTTTCCCCCATCGGGCTGATGGCGCCATGCCTGTATTCGGCTCTCGGCCTCAGTTGGGCTTTTACCGTAAACTCATTCTCTTTTTCCTGTGCCTCCTGGGCAGAAACCTTATTTCCTGATACGAATACGACCAGCGAAAGGAGTAAAAAATAGATCTTTTTCATAAATTTATAGTTTTTCGTTTTTCACTTTCAGACTGTCTTTTATCTTTGCTCTTTGCTCTTTGCTCTTTATTCTTTATTCTTTATTCTTTATTCTTTGTTCTTTGTTCTTTGCTCTTTGCTCTTTGCTCTTTCATCTCACCGAGTAAGTATGTACGCTTCTTCCTTGCGCCGATGGAAGATAATTGACCCCATACCAGCATACTTGCAGCAGGACGAATGCACAAATGAGCATGATAGCCGATGTTTTGTTCTTCGATGTTTTCCTGAGCCGGTAATGAATATAAATCAAATAGCCCAGCCAGGTAGCAGCGGCCCACGTCTCTTTCGGATCCCAGCTCCAATAGTGTCCCCAAGCCTCCTTTGCCCAGATTGCTCCCATCAGCATTCCCATCGTGATAAAAGCAATGCCCACATATACCAGGTTATCGGCCATATCCATAATACGTTCTTTGTCCGGGATTTTTTTCTCCCGAACCAGGTAATACAATGCAATCAGGGTCACTGCTCCCAAAATGGCATAAGAAAACATATAGATAATGACGTGCGGCGCAAACCACGGACTTTGCAGGGCGGGCATCAGCACTTTGTTGTGAATATCAGGATTGACAATGTTCACTGCGATAAACACGGCAGATAAAATGGTACTGAACGATAATATCCACCTGTATTTCCATCGTTGATAAGTTATTAATCCGGCAACCGGAAGAAAGAACGAGTACCACAAACGGGTTTCGCCCATTGTACGCAACGGCGGCCGCTCGAGGGATATCCACAAACCGATGATGAATGAGAAAAATACCCCCAACCCTAATATGGTAAGAAGAGTAGGCAGCAGTTTTTTAGGACTTTGCAACGCCAGAGCAGATGCTGCAATCCAAAGTAAAACCGCCGGCAAGGCAAAATATATAAAATGATCCCAGGTCATGTTGAAATTACAAATTACAAGTTACGAATTATGAGTTATGAATTATTTCCTCGGGCCTGCAATAAATAGAAACAATGCTCCCGCTAACAGCATGAAAATTCCGGTATAGACGACCTTTAACCATGGGTCGCGAACAAGTTCAAAAACGCTGGTTTTGGAATATTTTCCCATCGATTCGTCGTAACTGTATTGGTAAATAATCCAATCCTCCATCGATAACGGTTTGTTCACTTCGATACCGGCTTTTTCCGTATGTCCGGCTTTGGTGAAAACGGTTACCTGTGATGTATATTTTTTTACTTCCTGCACCGGCATTGCCACGCTTGTGGCTTCATCGATATACAATACCTGATAGGGAAACATGTAACTCCCGTTGCTTACCCAGCCTTCAACCGGCTCTTTCAAAGATGGATTTGTTACCCGGACTTTCAGTGCAGTTGCTGCCCCGTCCATCGGCATAGGTACCACGTTCGTGAAAACCGAGTCCCTCACTATAGCCGCCTGTGGAATATATTCGAGGAGTTCGATGGTATTTCCGTTTAATTGCGTTGTTTTGCCGATCGCTTCAAACATGTACGATTCGGGGCGGTTTTCAGGCAGGATTTTTCCTGTGCGGTTATCTATAACAACCAGTTTGGGCGGATACTCTTCAATTTTAAACGTGTCCAACTCAATGGCGACGGGTAATTCGCGGATGTTTCCCGAGGCATCCTGCGCACGCCATTCCGTGTTCCCTTCCGCAACCGTCATGGTAAACCGTTGCAGGTCGCCGCTTCCCAGCAAACCACCCAAAAGAGCGATAAACAATCCCAAATGATTGAGATAGAAACCAAGCCGCCGCCACGATTGGAGTTTGCGGGCTTTCTTCAGGATGGTGAAGCCCAAGATCGTCAGCATGTAAAAGCAAAGGAACACAAACGTCCACGATGTGGTCATCCGGTACCATCCCATCCGGCTGAAAATGTTGCCGGGCAGGTGCTCCTGCGGTTCGTATATCGTAAATTGCGGCGTGAGCCCCAGAATAACGATAAACAACAACATCACCAGCAACGCCGGCAGCGTAGAGCGTACGCTCGACAGCCAGCCAACAATATAATTGCCTTTCAGCAGAAAATGGCAACAAAGAAGCCCTGCAACAAACAGGGCTCCAATAATTATGTTTACAGGAGAACCGAAATCAACGGGATTGATGTTCCCGAGCGGAAATTGCAACAGAGTTCCTGCCAACGCAATGCCTCCGGCAACAATAAACCCTTCGGTATAATCCCACGGCTTCTCCCAGATTTTTCGAGAGTTATTCATTCAGTCGTAATTCGTTTTATCTGCGACTTACCAACCGGTTATTCGCCTTGGCCGTTTCCAACCATTTTGGAACAACCGTCTCCATAAATTGTTTTTTAGCTTCTCTTTCTTTCGGTATATCCAATCCAATGTATGCCTGCGCTTTTTCTTTGGTGGAAATATCGGGCATGGGAACATCGCCGATATGTCCCAATTGTGCTAACACTTTAGAGATAGCGAAACGGGCCTTGTGGGCACGGTCGAGGCTCAGCGAGAGAATCCGCTGGAATTCTATCGGTGAGTGGAACGACCCACCGTGTGATGCAACTGCATAATCCCAACGCCATTGCGATTGACGAAGAAGCTGCAGGACCTCTTTCATTTGAGCTTCGGTAGCTCCTTTGTCCCAGGCAAATTTTGCTTCTATGTGGGCCATGGCCAGCTCTTTTTCAACCAGGTCGCGGATTTCGTTTGCACTGCGTTGACGCTCGTAAACAGCGGCACGCAGGGTCTCTTCGCTTTCGCGGTGACAAACCTGGCAGGTATTGTTGATGCTTACCAACGGGCTCCTTACATGGTGACTGGTATATTTAACGCCGCCTTCCGAAACGTAAGGCATGTGGCAATCGGCACACGAAACGCCACGTTGTGCGTGAATGCCTGTTTTGTATATTTCGTAATCGGGATGTTGGGCTTTAATGATGGGTGCACGGCTCAGCTTGTGCGTATAGTCGGCAAACTGGATACTGTCGTAATATTGTTCTCCGCCTTCCATCGTCAGCCCGTTGTGCCAGGGGAAGATGAGGTATTTACCTTCGGGTGTGAAGTAGTACTCAACGTGGCATTGGGCACAGGCCAGCGAACGCATATCCTGCTGCGAAACCCCGGTGATGTCCTGTCCGCTGTTCTTATATCCTTCTATCAATCCCGGACGGCTGATCTTAAGGTTCATTGTTTCCGCATCATGGCAATCGGCGCAGCCGATGGGATTAACAACTTCGTGTCCCAATGATGCCCAAGTGCCTTTATAGTATTCGGCAATTCCCAGCGAGTCCATCAACCGGGGAACGTCGGGGCTTTTGCAGGTCCAGCAGGTCGCCGGCTGCGGTCCTGCATCGGGAGTCATGGGAGAACCGGTACGAAGGGAATGGTATACATCTTCTATGGCGTGCATATGTCCTCTGGGAGTACCGTAATCTTTGGAAAAAGCATATCCTGCCCAAAGGATCACCATCTCGGGGCGTTGGGCAAGCACATCAACGGAGCTGCTGCCGTTGAATTCACTTTGAAAAGTGGTATCGGCGGTTTTTATCCATGATTCGTATTCGCGCGGATAGTTTTCTGCGAAAATCTCGTTTCTCGACTCAATGCCTGTAATGTTCACTTTTTTGTTGTTCATGATGCTTACTACTTCTGCCCTGCGTTGAGTGATAGATGCTGCAAGCATTCCCAATAAAAATACTATTCCAACCGTAACGAAGAATAGGAGCCAGGCTACCCAGGGCTTCATCTTTTTGTTGTCATTGCTATTCATAACGATAAATTTGTTAGTTATTTTATTTGATTATTTTTCATTGCTGTACTCAGCCAATCCGGCACATTGGTATCCGGCATCGGCACGTGTGAGTTGGGAGTGGATACTTCCGAACGGCTTCTTGTGTGCGGAACATCCCTGTGACAATCCCAGCATGCGTTTCCTCCCATCGTTTTCATCTCTTTATAACCCATTCTTCCGGTATTTACAAACTCCTGATTAAGCTGTGTGTGACAACGGATGCAGTTGTCCATAATAACCTCCGAACTGGCTTCTATGGTTTGTAATGCCGTTTTCTCGCCCCTCAGTGTAAAAACGGCAGAGTGGCGAAGCCCGTCCTTGGCTTTGAAAAAATACTTATTTACGATATTGTTATGCGGAACATGACAATCGTTGCAGGTGGTATTCCGTGCGTGTGAACTGTGTGTCCAGGTGGCGTAATAAGGGCTCATCACGTGGCAGTTAACACAGGTTCGGGGATTGTCGGATAAATAGCTGTAGGCGCGGGAAGCAAAAAAAGTATAGATAAACAGCCCCACGAAGGCTCCCGTAATAATAATTGCCGGATATTTCCAGCCACCCCGGGGTTTTACCTCGTTCCAAATATTCTTTAGTTTTGCCATGATAGTTTAGTTTGAGAGTACTTTAATCCACTTCGATACAAAAAAAGTAAATTTAAATCTAAAAGAATGTAATATTTATTACGAATCGCAAAAAAACAGTTATATTCGTCGCTTAGTTGGAATATCTACCGAATAAAAATCAAACTTATGAATCATTCTCATACGGATTATTTCTCATCCATTTTTCAGTGTCCTCTGTGTGATTCTGTTCCTATGGACGAAAGGGACGATTTTCTACGCGATGTACGCTACAGCATAAAGCGGTATGGAAAAGGCGATATGCTGGTGGCACAGGGATCGGTGTACGAAATGCTTTACATTGTTATAAAAGGTGAAGTTGTTACGGAGATGTCTGATGAAAAGGGCGAGTTTGTGAAAATAGAGTCGATCAAGGCGCCTAATCCCCTGGCAACCGGTTTTTTATTTGCTACCGACAACAGTTCACCTGTTACGGCGCTTGCTAAAACCGATTGTGTGGCGATCCTTATCCCCAAGGAAAATGTATTCCTTTTGATGAGTAAGTACCAGGATTTTATGAAAGCGTTTTTAGCGTATATATCAAATAAGGTAGCTTTCTTGTCGGAAAAGCTAAGGCTTGCGTCGTTGCGGAGCATCCGTGCCAAGCTGGGGTATTACGTTTTAAAAGAATCGAAGGGTGAACAGGAGTTTCAGTTGAAAATGTCGAAAGAGGAACTGTCGCGTTTGTTTGGTGTCTCACGCCCGGCATTGGTAAATGTTATGATGCAGATGGCAGATGAAGGGCTTATTGGTGTGGACAGGCGGAAAATTCTCATAAAAGACAGGGCAGCCTTGCAGCGTTTGTTTTAAACCCTTAATCAACTTTAGGCCTTCTTATTTGTTTACGTCTTACTCGCATGTACTATCCGGGAAAACATGCGAAAATTGAATAAATAGTTTTTAATGATGAAGAAAATTGATAATCAGGCGCTGGTTATTTTTGGTGCCTCGGGCGATCTTACTTATCGGAAACTGATGCCTTCGGTTTTCGATTTGTACATGAATGATTCATTGCCGGATGGTTATGCCGTCTTGGGTGTCAGCCGGTCAAAACTCACCGATGTTGAGTTTCGCAAAAGAATGAAGGAGGGGATCAAAGAGTTTTCTCACTTCAAAAACGCAGCGACAGAGAAGATAAACACTTTTTTAAAGAAGGTCTTTTACCTCAGCATCGATACACAAAAGAGTGAAGATTATGAACTTGTGAAAAATAAACTGGGGGAGTTGAACAAGAAATTGGATCTTCACCACAACTATATTTTTTATCTTTCAACGCCTCCGCAACTCTATCCGGTTATTCCAAAATATCTTTACGGGCAAGGACTTACGTTGCAACAAAAAGGATTCCGCCGGATTATTATCGAGAAACCTTTCGGCCACGATTTAAAATCGGCATTGGAGTTAAACAAATTGCTGACCGATTTTTTCGGCGAAGAACAGATTTACCGTATCGATCATTATTTGGGAAAGGAAACCGTTCAAAACCTGCTGGTTACCCGTTTTTCAAACGGAATCTTCGAACCGTTGTGGAACAGGAATTATGTACAGCATGTGGAGATTACGGCTGCCGAGAGCATCGGTGTGGAAGGTCGCGGCGGATATTACGAAAATGCCGGTGCGATGCGCGATATGGTTCAGAATCACTTGCTACAGGTAGCGTCGTTGGTGGCCATGGAGCCGCCGGCAAAAATCACTTCGGATGAGATCCGGCACGAGAAATTGAAAGTTTTCCGTTCGTTGCGCCCTTTGAGCGGGGAGGATTTACGACACAATGTTATTCGCGGGCAATATACAGAGTCGCATGTGAAAGGGAAACACCTTGTCGGATATCGCGACGAAGAGGGCGTGGATAAAAACTCGCGTACGGAAACTTATTTCGCGATGAAATTTTTTATCGATAACTGGCGATGGAGTGGTGTTCCGTTTTATATCCGGTCGGGAAAGCGCCTGCCGACAAGAGTTTCGGAAATTGTAATCCATTTTAAACCGTCACCCACACGACTTTTTAAATCGGTTGACGGCGCTATTGAAGCGGGAAACCAGCTGATCTTACGCATTCAGCCTGATGAGGGGATTTTGTTAAAAACGGGTATGAAGGTTCCGGGAAATGGTTACGAGGTGAAATCGGTAAACGTGGATTTCCATTATTCAGACCTGAAAGATCATTATATTCCCGAAGCATATGAACGGTTGATTTTGGATTGTATGACGGGCGACAACACACTTTATATGTCGGGAGAAGGCGCAGAGTTGACTTGGAAGTTTGTACAGCCCATTCTCGATTATTGGGAAAGTGATCCTGATGCGCCTTTGTATGGTTATCCTTCCGGCTCCTGGGGCCCGGACAGTGCGGATGGGCTGATTGAAGGTGAGAATCAGACGTGGCGCTATCCGTGTAAAAATCTGGCGGATGACGGGGTATATTGTGAATTATAGCCGGATTACGGGTATTTTTTGAACTTAAGATTATGGAAATAAAAATTTTTGATGACCTTGCGTCTCTGAACGAGAGTTTTACAATCTATCTGAAAGAGATTCTAAAAGACCGAGAAAGGGTCACGGTGGCTTTATCGGGCGGTTCCACTCCAAAATCGCTATTTGACTACTGGGCTCAACATCATAAAAACGATATCGACTGGAAAAGTATTTTTCTGTTTTGGGGAGACGAGCGTTGTGTGGCGCCCACCGATGAGCAAAGCAATTATAAAATGACCAAAGATCATTTGCTCGATCATGTGACCATCCCAGAGAGAAATATCTTTCGTATCAAAGGTGAAAATGATCCCGATGCCGAAGCAGAAAGGTATTCCACATTGCTGCAGATGGAGGTGGAAATGGCGGCTGCTGTTCCGTCGTTCGACCTGGTTATTTTGGGATTGGGCGATGACGGGCACACGGCTTCCATTTTTCCGTACGAAATAAATTTGTGGGAAAATGCAAATTTGTGTGTGGTGGGAACGCATCCAGATAGCGGACAAAAGCGGGTGAGCTTGTCGGGGAAAGTGATCAACCAGGCTCAGCGTGTGGCGTTTTTAGTTACCGGAGCTGCCAAAGCCGAAAAAGTGAAGCAGATTATTGAGTCGAGAGAAGAAGTGGCGGCTATTTATCCAGCAGCCAAAGTAGATCCCGTTTCAAGAAACCTGGTGTGGTTTTTAGATAAAGAAGCGGCAAGGTTGCTGGTAGGAAATTATTAATTACCAATTGCTGATTCATTAAAATCAGGTTTATTTGAGATAATTTTTGTATTTTTGTATTGATTTATTTATCAAAGCTTATTTTTATGTACATAAATGTCAGAATAAATACGCAAACCGAACGCGGTAAACAACTTATCAAGCAGCTAAGACGTTATCCCAAAACGGTAAAGTTTGATAATCCGACTGAATCGGGAGTTGTTCCCGAAGGGTATATGACTTCGGGGGAGTTTCGTAAAACAGCCATGGAGGATACGGTAAAATTCTGTAAGGAGAATGGTTTATTATAGCGAACAAGTTCGGTAAAAATTCATTCAAAAACCACTTACTCTTCACACAAACGTTACGGCGAAAGGGTGTATCGTTATCGCCGTAATCCTAGCACTATATGGTATATTATCTATAATATTGATAAACATGGCAATGTATTTATCAATAAAATAATGTCAAATTACATCACCGAATAAATAATATAGACACTTACTAAGGAGAATCACACCGTTTTTATACGATAGTGGCAATTCACTTTCCCTTTCTCAAAATTTGACAACTTGCTTTTTATCATTCGCTTGCGCAATGGAGAGATCCGGTCGGTAAACATGATGCCGTCGAGATGGTCGTATTCGTGCTGGATCACACGAGCCATGTAACCGGTATATTCTTCATCGTGCGGCTGTAAGCCCTCATCAAGATATTGAATGCGGATTCTTTCCTCACGCGGAACCTTTTCATGGATGCCCGGAATACTCAGGCAGCCCTCTTCCACCCATTCCAACTCACCGGTCTTTTCTGTTATTTGGGCATTGATAAACGCTTTCTTGAATCCTTTAAATTCGGGATGATCATCATCTGCCACCGGCTCCATGTCAACGACAAAGATGCGCTCTTCCAAACCCACCTGGGGGCCGGCAAGTCCAACGCCATCGGCTTTGTACATTGTTTCATACATATTGTCGATCAATTCCTGCAGATTGGGATAATTTGTCGTATCAATCTCTTTGGCTACTTTTCTTAAGATGGGGTGTCCGTAAATGTATATGGGTAAAATCATAATTGAGTTTTATTTTCTTCTGCTTTCCATATATCCTTGCAGGATTATGGTGGCGCTGATTTCATCTATCAGTGCTTTATTTCTTCGGTCTTTTTTCTTTAAACCGCCGTCAATCATTGTTTGTTGAGCCATTTTCGAAGTAAACCGTTCATCGAAATAACCGATATCCAAATTGGGATATAACTTCCTCAACTGATCGGCAAACTGCTCTATCCGGGGTAGGTTTTCCGATGCCTCGTTATTCATCTGCCGGGGTAATCCGATAATCACTTTTTCTACTTCTTCTTTCTCCAAGTATGATTTCAGAAAATTAAAAATCTTAGCAGTATCAACCGTTGTTAATCCGTTGGCAATTATCTGTAGCGGGTCGCTGACAGCAATGCCTGTTCTTTTTTTTCCGTAATCTATAGCGAGGAGCCTGCTCATTGCGATATTCCAAAATTTTTGCGGCGCAATTCAAAATCGCGGCCTAAGTACTTCTCCCTCACTACCGGATTTTCAGCCAGCTCTTCCGCCGTCCCCTGAAACAAAACCCTGCCTTCGAAAAGCAGATAAGCCCGGTCGGTTATACTCAGCGTTTCGTCCACGTTGTGATCGGTTATCAGAATGCCGATATTCCTGTATTTCAGCCGCGCCACAATCGACTGGATATCTTGAACAGCAATGGGATCGACCCCGGCAAAGGGTTCATCAAGCATAATAAACTTGGGGTCGATGGCCAGACACCGGGCAATTTCGGAACGGCGGCGCTCGCCTCCCGATAAGCGGTCACCCTGGTTTTTTCGCACTTTTTCCAATCCAAACTCAGAAATCAGCTCTTCCAGTTTATCCTTTCGTTCTTCGGGAGTTTTATTGGTAAATTCCAATACCGATTTGATATTGTCTTCAACCGACATTTTCCTGAAAATAGATGCCTCCTGGGCCAGATAGCCAATTCCGTATTGCGCGCGCTTGTAAACCGGAAATTGGGTAATATTCTGATCGCCCAGGTATATGTTTCCTTCATTCGGGACAATCAATCCTACGGTCATATAAAACGTGGTGGTTTTTCCGGCTCCGTTAGGTCCCAGCAAACCGACAATTTCGCCTTGTTTCAAATTGATGGAAACGTGGCTTACCACTGTCCTTTTCCCGTATTTTTTTACCAGATTTTCGGTGCGTAAAACCATCTCTTCAGGCACTTCGGCTTGTCTTGTTTCGTCGCTCATTACTTCTCGTAAATTTGTGCAAAGATACAAAAAAGATATGAACTTTTATTTCAAAGGCTCCTTTCGTCCATCCTCAAAAATGGGATTGTAAAAATAGATAGAAAACCTGTTGTCAACCTTTAAATAAAAAATGATGTTGTAGACAAGGATTAATCCCGAACAATAATTTCCGAAGCTTCAACCTCGCCGCTCACGGGCGGGTTTAGTTTGGCCACGCGTACTTCGAGGACATTGATTTGTGGAAACGATTTTTTTATTTTCGAGAATATCCGTCCCGCAACGTGTTCAATTAATTCGCTGGGCACAGACATTTCTGCTTTTACCAAATCATAAACCGTAGCGTAATTGATCGTATCTGCCATGTTATCGGTTTCAAAAGATTTCGATACGTCGGCGGTGAATTCTATATTGACCACAAAATTATTCCCGGCAATTTTCTCCTGCGGAAGCACGCCGTGATAGGCGAAGAACTGCATGTTTTTAAGTTTGATGGAGGTCTGCATAAATTTTTCATCTTGTTAATAGCGCCAAATGTAAGAACAATTTGTTAAATTTGTGGTTTATAAAATGAAAAATTACCAGATATGAATACGTCAATCATTCCCGAAAGATTGATCTCCATGAGGAAGTTTATGGAGGTCAATGAGTTAGATGCGTTTATAATTCCCAGTACCGATGCGCATTTGAGCGAGTACCCGCCTAAAATGTGGGAATCGCGCAAGTGGATAAGCGGATTTACCGGTTCTGCGGGAACAGCTGTTGTAACCAAAGAAAAAGCCGGCGTTTGGACAGATTCGAGGTATTTTCTTCAAGCCGCTGCTGAATTGAAGGGCACCGGTTTTGAACTGTTTAAAATGGGGCAGCCGGACACACCCGAAATGATTGCCTGGATAATGGAGCATGTGGGCAGAGGCGGAACGGTTGGAATTGACGGGCTTGTTTATGCGGCATCCGATGCCAAAGCATTAAAAGCAGCGTTGGATACTAAGGGAATAAAATTAGAAACTTCCCTTGATCCGTTTGCCGAAGTGTGGAAAGATCGTCCGGAAATTCCACAAAACAACGTTTTTCTTTTATCCGACGATATTACCGGAGAATCTACCAGAAGTAAGATAAAAAGGATCAATGCCGAGCTCGATAAATTGGAGGCCGACGGGCTTATTGCTGTTACTCTGGATGCCGTAGCCTGGATTTTTAATATGCGCGGCAGTGATGTTGATTTTAATCCGGTAGCCGTGGCTTACGGTTATGTGTCGAAAAAAGAGAGTGTCCTTTTTGTAAATGAAGAGAAATTGGACGACGTTACCAAAAATACCCTTTTGAAACAAGGAGTCCGGATTGATGGATACGATCAGGTTTTCAACTATGTGGCGAATTTGCCGGAAGACAGTGCGGTTTGCATTACAGGCAATAAGATTAATTACAAGTTGTATCAAACCATTCCGGCATCGTGCAGGATCGTTGATGTTCCGTCGCCGGTGGATTTGATGAAAGCCGTTAAAAACAAAACCGAACTCAACGGTTTCCGCAATGCAATGGTAAAAGACGGGGTGGCTTTAGTGAAGTTTTTCATGTGGCTCGAAAACGCGGTGCCGGAAGGAAGTGTAACGGAGGTTACCGTAGATGAAAAGTTACGCGAATACCGTTCGCAACAGGATTTATTTGTGGGTGAAAGCTTTTCAACCATTGCGGGGTATGCCGGGAACGGAGCGGTTATTCACTATCGCGCGCAACCCGCTACTTGCCTTAAGGTAGAACCAAAAGGCTTGTTACTGATAGATTCCGGCGGACAATACAAGGATGGCACCACCGATATTACCCGTACGGTTGCCGTGGGAGAGCTCACCAAACAGATGAAGATAGATTACACAAACGTACTGAAAGGGCATATCGGTATCGCGACAGCCATTTATCCCGAAGGGACGCGTGGATCGCAACTCGATATTTTGGCCCGTAGGGCGTTATGGGATAATTGCCAAACCTATTGGCACGGAACCGGACACGGCATCGGACATTTCCTCAATGTGCACGAAGGGCCTCAGAGCATTCGCCTCGAAGAGAATCCCACCGTGTTGAAAACGGGTATGGTAACCTCGAACGAACCGGGCATCTATCGTGCCAACGAATACGGAATCCGGATCGAGAACCTCATTGTAACACAAGAATACAAGAAAACGGAAGATTTCGGGATGTTCTATGGCTTTGAGACCATCACGCTTTGCCCTATCGACACCCAACCGATTGTTAAGAAGTTGATGACAAAAAAAGAGATCAAGTGGCTTAACAATTACCACAAAATGGTGTTCGGAAAACTGAAAAAACAGTTGAACAAGGAGGAGAAAGAGTGGTTGAAAGAAAAGACAAGATCTATTTAAAATTTGTTGTGGGTTGCGAGTTGCGAGTTGGTTCCGAGCTTATAATGCTTGCTTCACAAACCCACAACGCGTGCTTCAAGACTTAGAATACGTATGGCAATAATAAAATCAGTTCGGGGATTCACTCCCGAAATTGGCGACAATACATTTTTAGCAGAGACGGCGGTTGTTATCGGCGACGTTGTGATTGGCAAAGATTGCAGCATCTGGTACGGAGCAGTGTTGCGGGGCGACGTTAATTCCATTCGCCTGGGCAGCCGTGTGAATGTACAGGATGGAGCGGTTATTCATACGCTTTATGAAAAATCGGTTTCTATTCTGGGCAATGATGTGTCGGTAGGACATAATGCAATCATCCACGGCGCCAAAATTGAGAATGGGGCGCTGATCGGGATGGGAGCAATTGTCCTTGACCATGCCGTGGTGGGCGAGGGCGCTATTATTGCAGCAGGCGCACTTGTTTTGAGCGGTACGCAAGTGGAGCCCGGAAGTATTTATGCGGGTGTCCCGGCCAAGTTTGTAAAGAAAGTAGATCCCGGACAATCGAAAGAAATAAATCAAAAAATTGCAGCAAATTATTTGATGTATTCGAGTTGGTATAACGAGTTGTGAAAGTATGTCCTGGTCAAAAAAACAACTATCCATACTGATTACCGTTTCCATATCATCGTTTATGGGAACGTTTTTGGTATCATCCATCAATATTGCCCTGCCTGCCATTGAAAAAAGTTTCGGTCTGAATGCTATTTCCCTCAGCTGGATCATTACTGCCTTTTTGGTTGCCACCGGTATGTTTCTTCTGCCCGTAGGCAAACTGGGCGATGTTTCGGGCAACGTACGGTTGTTTAAGCTGGGGTTAATCATTTTTACGCTCGCATCGGCGCTGTGCGCTGTTTCGCCTTCCGGTACCTGGCTTATCGTTGCCCGTTTTGTGCAAGGCGCCGGGTCAGCTTTTACCAATACTACCGGCCAGGCTATCCTTGTAGCTAATTTCCCGGCCCGTAACCGTGGGCAGGTGATCGGTATTTCAGTAGCCTCGGTCTATACCGGATTGGCAACAGGCCCGTTTATCGGCGGGTTCTTAACGCAGAGCCTGGGTTGGCATTCATTGTTTTATGTGGCTGTTATTTTGGGGATATTGTCAACGATCATTGCTTTTGCTTTTCTCGAAAAAGATGCTAATGAACCCGGCGGTAAAAAGAAAATCGATTTTCGGGGTACGTTTGTATTTATGCTCGGGTTAGTGGCGTTGGTTTACGGCTCATCGCATATCCCATCGGCTTTCGGCTGGGCACTTATGGCATTTGGAGTTATAATGCTGATATTGTTCTGGATCATCGAAAGCCGGCTGGCCAACCCGATGTTTGAGACACATCTCTTTACCCACAATAAGCTCTTCGGCTTTTCCAACCTGGCGGCTCTGATCAATTATACGGCCACATCCGCCATTGTGTTTTTCTTGAGCCTCTACCTGCAGAAAACCCAGGGATTGTCACCCCGCGAAGCAGGTGCGGTGATAATAGCCCAACCTGTTATGATGGCGTTGTTTTCGCCGGTAGTAGGGCGCCTTTCCGATAAAATTCAACCGCGCTACTTTGCTACATTGGGGATGGCTATGTGTTCGGTTGGATTGTTTGCCATGTCTTTTTTCACTTCTGCAACGCCGTTAGGATTAATTGTTTTGGTATTGGTTTGGGAAGGGCTGGGTTTTGCCTTTTTCTCGTCGCCCAACATGAATACCATTATGAGCTCGGTGGATAAGAGCCGTTACGGGCAGGCATCGGGTATAGCATCTTCGATGCGTATTTTCGGACAAATTGTGGGGATGACTATCGTGACGTTCTTCTTCGCTTTCTATTTTGGGGACAGAGCCGTGACAGTGATTGAGGACAATATTTTTCTGACTGCAATGAAATGGGGTTTCATCACCTTTGCACTCATCAGCCTGGCTGGAATTTATTTTTCCTTTACACGGGGGAATGTGGAAAGAAAGTAAGAAAAAAACTTTGCCAAAGCGCGAGGCTCCGGCAAAGTTAAGTAAGTATGCCCCGGCAATTTATTATAACTTAATCCGTGATCAGTTTATATCTGGGTACCAAAGCTTTCATTATTGTCCACCCGATTAAATAGGCAACGGCGCAGATACAGAAAATAATAAAATATCCAGCCGGTTTCCCTTCAAAATTTAAGAATGTTAAATTGGTTTCTCCGGCGTAAACGAACAGATTCCCGGCTCCTTTCTGAAGAATCATCGAACCAATTCCACCCGCCATACCGCCAATGCCTGTAACGGTTGCAATTGCTCCCTGCGGAAACATATCTCCAATGGTGGAAAACAGGTTCGCGCTCCACGCCTGATGTGCGGCACAGCCGATAGAGATAAGCAATACGGGAATCCAGGCAGCATTCTTGCCGAGATAGGCAAACTGCATGCCAAGAGGTTGGGCAAGCAGGACTACCAACGGGAAAAAGGCAAATATAAGCATGGCTTTCATTCGGGCGGCATAAGGATTTTGTCCGCTTCGATGGATGAAGATGGTGGGTAACTTTCCACCAAAAATGGAAAGGACCGTAACAATGGCATATAAGGTGAAAATCAGTGCCATACCAAGCCCTTCCGATGTTTTAATGTTGAACTGCGTATTCAGGTACGACGGGGTCCAAAACAGAAAGAACCACCAAACACCGTCGGTCATAAATTTGCCTGCCGCAAAAGCCCACGTTTGTTTATACGAAAAACACTTCCGGAAAGGCATTTTTTCTTCATTCCTCCTGTTCTCCTCTTCCGATTTTTCATGCTTGTCCTGTTCAATGTATTCGAGTTCAAGTGCATTCACACGTTTACTCTTCGCCGGCTTATCGTAGAGGAATACCCAAAAGGCCATCCAGATAAAGCCCAATACGCCGATTACCACAAAAGCCTGTTCCCAGCCAAAATGTTTTGCAAGAGGGGGGATGGTGAGCGGAGCAAAAAGTGCGCCGATGGATGCCCCGGCATTAAAAATGGAAGTGGCGTAAGCGCGGTCCTTTTTAGGGAAATATTCAGCTGTCGCTTTAATGGCCGCCGGAAAGTTCCCCGCTTCACCCAAAGCGAGCACACCGCGGGCAACGAGAAAACTCCACATGCTTATTGTTGCAATGATAACGGCTGTATCACCCGTAGCAGCTGCCAGTTCGGCTGCACTGTGCAGGCCGACGCTACTTTGTGTTACAACTCCGCATACGGCGTGTAAGCAGGCTCCCGCACTCCAGACGCCGATAGCCCAGAGATACCCCTTTTTGGTTCCCATCCATTCTACGAAACGTCCTGCGAAAAGCATACAAATGGCGTAAAAAATAGAAAAGAAAGAAGTGATGGTGCCGTAATGCGACTCATTCCAATGAAATTCGGGTTTGATAAATTCATCCCACGTAAGCGACAAGACCTGTCGGTCGAGATAATTAATCGTTGTTGCAAAGAATAACATTGTGACTATAGTCCATCGGAAACTACTCATTTTTCCGGCTTGTTGTTCTACCTGAATCATATTATTTTTGTTTTAAGTTTCTTGATCACTGATTGTATTTCGTGATAATGGATAAGCTTTTTTGTCACGTTGTATTTTCGCAGTTCGGAGATGCGCCGGTCTGCAATGTCGTTTTGAGGTAAACGGGTGACGAATTCGATCGAGATTCCGTAATTGGCGAGTGAAATTGCCACGTTGGCTTCTCCCCGCCGAAGGTGAGCCACGCTGTTCGATTGAACAAATATCCGGTGTCCGGAGGTTGCCAGTCGCAGCATGATTTCCCCAAAAGTGACTTTTTTTGTATGAAATTTTAGTATTTATGCAGCGCTTATTGCGTTTATAAATTAAAAAGTCTTTTCAGGTGCCTGTCGTAAATATTTTCTTCCACGCAGGAACCGATTATATCCGCATATTGTTTAAGCGCATCGGTGTACTCATTTTCCAATTCGGCGGCTACTTTATAAGCTACGTGAATTAACTGGCGGAAGTTAGAATTGTAATCGGGATGTCCGGGGATATGGCGCAATGTGTCCGCGAATTTTTTACCTGACCATTTGTTAACCTCCTCCACCGACGGAAGTTTAGTGGCGTCAATATCGATAACGTCGGCGTAAGGTGCGCACAGTTCGTCTTTCCGGTTGTATGAACCGGCATAAATCTTTTTGGCCAGCGCCAATGCTTCTCCACCCGCCACAGCAAGGCCGATAACTTCTTCGAGCCAGGTGGTGCCGGCAGTTTTCAGGTGTAATCCTTTATCGTGTTTGTTTATTATTTTCGACATTATCGGATAAATAGAGAATTTGTCACTGCCGGAGTGGACACTCAATTTCAATTCTTCGGGGAGCCCGAATTCTTTTATTGCAAAATCGATCACCAGCACATCTTCTTCAAATTCTTTTTCGAATTGGACTAAATCTCCCACATAATCGACACCTTTATTGAAACGTCCGGTAAATTTCGGAGCAATTGTCTGTGCCGGAATGCCTTTATCTGCCAGCATCTTAAAAATAAAAAGCATCTCGACAGGTGTTTGCGGTGATTCCACTTCATCCATCGATACTTCCGTGATGAAGTTGCCTTCACCTTTTTCTGTTTTCAGGTAGTTGTAAATGTCGGCTGCTTGCCGGGTTGCAGCTAAAAATTTACGGGCGATATTTCTCAGCAGATCTTCTGTTACACGAAGGGGCTCTTTCATGCCCGGTATATTTAATTCTCCCAACTGTTTTTCGCAGGAAGATAAAAATTCGTTCACCTCATCTTCGGAACTTCCTTTCCCGATAAACGATGCAACATCCAGTGTGAAGAAGTCAGCCGATGCAACAAACGGACCTACTGTATCGAGATTGATATGGTCGGCATCAACAAAGTATTTACCGGTGAAATTAAGGTTCTGTACGGCGGAATCGGCCTCTTTTCTAACGTCTTCCGGCTTTGAGTTCACGTAAACGTGCTCCCTGTTCGATTTATTCCATACGGGACTTATGTTAACTCCTTTGCTGTTTGCCTTTAAAATGGCTCTCAACTGTGCTTCTCCCTGATGAGAAAACCGGTCGCCGGTTCCGATACTGAATTTTTCTAGTTTCATACGGTTATGTTTTTATTTTTTTATTAAAAGTCAAAGAATTTTTTTGCGTTGTGATAGGAGATGTTTTCTACCATTTGTCCCAAAAACTCCATTTCCGATTTGGGCAATAAACCGTTTTCGATATCATTTCCGATAAGGTTGCACAATATACGGCGGAAATATTCGTGACGGGGATAGGAGAGGAAGCTGCGTGAATCGGTCAGCATTCCTACAAACCTGCTCAAAAGGCCCAGGTTTGATAATGAATTCATTTGTGCTTCCATACCTGCTTTTTGGTCCAGAAACCACCATCCGGAGCCGAATTGCATCTTGCCTGCGACGGAGCCGTCCTGGAAGTTTCCTATCATGGTGGCCAGCATATCATTATCCCTCGGATTAAGATTGTAAATAATGGTTTTAGTTAATTTGTTGCTTTTATCCAATTGGTCAAAAAAACGGCTCATGGTCTTTGCAACATTGAAATCACCTATGGAGTCGAAGCCTGTGTCAGGCCCTAGTTGATTAAATAACCGGGTGTTGTTGTTGCGGATAGCTCCGTAATGAAATTGCTGTGTCCAGCCTTTTTCCCAATCCATGACAGCTCCTTCGTAAAGCATTGCCGATTTGAATTTGAGGACTTCTTCTTTCGATAATTCATTTCCGCCATATACTTTATCGAAAATGTTTTCTATTTCCGCCGGTGTGTAGGGTTCGGCATAAAACTCCTCTACTCCGTGGTCGGATAATTTACAGCCGACAGATGCAAAGAAATCGTGACGGTTCCGTAAGGCCTCAATCAAATCGTTGAACTTAAGAATGGTAATCCCCGATATTTCGGATAATTTTTCCAGATAGGTCCTGTATCCGGTCGGCCTCTCAACAGCCATGGCCTTGTCCGGCCGCCAGGTAGGCAGGACTTTAATTCCAAACCCCTCATCCCTTAAAGAGATATGATGCTCCAGCGTATCGGCAGGATCATCGGTAGTGCAAACTACCTCAACGTTGTATTTTTTCATCAGTCCCCGTGCGGAAAATTCGGGTGTCCTGAGCTTTTCCGTACAAATATCGTAGATTTTTTTTGCCGTTTTCGGGTTGAGCAACTCGTCCACATCAAAAGCTGTTTTCAGTTCCAGATGAGTCCAGTGATATAGTGGATTACGCATGGTATAGGGTACGGTTTCAGCCCATTTTTCAAATTTTTCCCAATCCGATGTATCTTTACCCGTACAGTAGCGTTCGTCAATTCCGTTGGTCCTCATGGCACGCCATTTATAGTGATCGCCCTCGAGCCATATTTGCCCCAGATTGTCGAATTTCCGGTCGGCAGCAATGTGCGAAGGGTCCAGGTGACAGTGATAATCGATAATCGGTTGTTTCTTTGCGTGTTCATGATACAATTCTCTTGCAGCATCCGTTTGTAACAGAAAATTTTTATGGATAAATTTTTTCATACGGCTATATATTTTTGTTTACGTACACAGTCAATCTCATAAAAGAGATTTGATTTTCCAAAATTAATCATTTATTTTAAGTTGGCAAGGAGGAGATTGATAAAAATTGTATTACTCTTGCCCGTACGCTTTCTTTATTCTGTCCACTTTCTCTTTCCGTTTGCGGGCTTTGTAGTTTTGAATAGCGCGGACGGGGTCGGCATCAAATCCGGCTGATCCTTTGCTTTCGCCGGTATAAATTCCTACGCCATAATCTCCCCGGGTATATTGTATCCATTGTGTGACGCTGCGGGTATCGGGCACGGGATTGAATTTCCCGTTGGAATAATCTATCCGGGCTCTGTCTGACTGGCTGTTGCCGGTATTTGTCACGTTAAGATCTATATTTATTTTTGGTTCCGGCGGTAAAGGATGGAGTATGGCAATCCTGTCGAACTTGGTAGGCAATTTTGTGGTTGGTGAGACTTTAAGGACTTCCTGGTTCTGTTGCGGAAGTATCTGGGTGGCTTGTTGATGATGTATCAGTTTCTGTTCGGGCGCACTAAGCGATTGGCGAAGTTTTTTCTTCATTTCGTCGTTGAATTCCTGTGCTTTTAGTTCCGAAACAAAAACTGTAGTTACAAAGCATAAAAGGAAAAGAAACGGTATTTTTGTTATTTGTCTGATGCTAAAGTTCAAGAGTGGTTCTATATTATATTATTCAACTTTCGCAAGTCATATGCTTTAGTCGCATGTGTTATCCGGGAAAACATGCGAAAGTTCAGTTATATTACTGTATAATATAGATGCGGTTTTGTGAAAAACGCTGCACAAAGATTGTTAAATATTTGCCGGGAAGCGTTAAGTTATACAAAGCTGCCCAATCTTTACGTCGTCCACTACTCTTCCATCGGAAAGCTTCGGGAACCGATGAGGCTGCCGTCGGCAAAAATATCGGCTTTGTATGTTCCGGGCATCAGGAACTCTTCGATATCCCAGTACATGGTAACCGGAATTTCTTCGCCGCCATACTCTACAATTCGCTTAATGGAATATTGAAGGTTACCGTTTTCGTAAGGAAACGTGCTGCCCGGGTTTTTCGTCAACACTCCGCCGTCGGGCGACATAATGCGGACGTAGATGGTCCTTTCGCCGGGTTCGGCCGTAATGTTTTTGGTAATAAGGAACGAAACTACAAACTGCGAACTGCGGCTCAACCGTTTTTGTTCTTTGCCACGATTATTCACTGCTTTTACGTTTATTCCTGTGGCATCGAGCTTGGAAGCGAGGGTCACTTTCTCGCTCAATTGCGCTTTTTCCTGCGAAACTTGATTCAGGGTGCGGCTGGTTTGCTGATATTGTTGTGTGATCTGTTCGTTTTTAGCCTGCAACTCGGTATTTAACCTGTGCAGCGAATCAATTTGCTGAACATAGGATTTGAGAATTTTTCGCAAGGTGGCCAGTTCGTCTTTCAGCCGTTTTATTTCGGCTTTATTCGCGGCATCGGTCATGCGTAACTGTTCCTGTAACCGTTGTACTTTTGCCTGTTCGTTCTCCAGTTTATAAAGCAACGAATCGTTTTGAACACTGAACTTGAACCCTTCGTACTGCATGGAAATGGCTTCGTACTCATCCTCGAGTTCCTGCTTGTCAACGGCAAATTGTTGTTCTATGGTGTTTATCTGTTTGTTTTTACTGACGATATAAACAACAGCAACGGTTAAAACCAGTAATAAAACCCCTATGATGGCGATTAATTGCGGTGTACGTTCTTTGAAATCTATTTTCATGCTAGGAAGAGTTTCTTTATTTTGTCGCAAAAATAAGGCTTTTCAAATGAAAAGGCAATTGCTAAAGGATGATTTTTGTAAATTTAAGATTTTGAAAGAGGTTTAACGTTCAAAGTTTAACGTTCAAAGTTTTTAATTTGTAATTCGTAATTATTTCTTCTTTGTTCGGTTTTCAGCCCGTCTTTTATCTTTTATCCTTTATCCTTTATCTTGTGTCTTGTATCTTGTATCTTGTATCTTGTATCTTGTATCTTGTATCTTGTATCTTGTATCTTGTATCTTGTGTCTTGTGTCTTTGTTCTTTGTTCTTTGTTAATCAGAAAATCGATAATTTTGTTTTTGTTGTAAACTCTTCCAGGAAAAGCATCCCTTTGTATGAGTTTCCTTTTTTGTTCAGGCGCGGGCTCCAAACGGCGATAGAGTATTTTTCGGGATGCACGGCTACAATGCCTCCACCCACGCCGCTTTTTCCGGGGAGCCCCACTTTGAAGGTAAACTGCCCGGCTTCGTCGTAGAAACCGCAGGTCTGCATGAGCGCATTGGTGCGTTTGGTACGGCTGGGTGACAAAATTCTTTCGCCGGAGTGGGGAACAACTCCATTGTTGGCAAGAAACAAAAACGATTCCGATAACTCTTTGCAACTCATCTCGATGGAGCAGATACTGAAATAGAGGTCTATCACTTTTTCTATGTCGTTTTTAATATTTCCGAAAGATTTCATCAGGTTGACCAGCGCGTAATTCCGAAAGCCGGATCTCTTTTCGGAATGTGCGACAATGGGATTGTAATCGATAGCGCTGTTTTTCGAGAGGCTGCGGATAAATGAAAGCACATTTTCCCTGGGAGAAGCAAGCTCATCGGTCAAAATATCGCACACCACAATGGCTCCTGCGTTGATTAACGGATTCCGCGGGATTCCTTTATCGTATTCCAATTGTACGAGTGAATTGAAAGGTGTTCCGGCAGGCTCCAGATCCATTCGTTCCCAGATATTGCTTTTCACCCGGGAGTAGGCGAGCACGAACGAAAATACTTTGGCGATACTCTGAATGGAGAACCTGACATCAGAATCGCCGAAAGCAGAATGCTCGCCGTTGACGGTGGTTAAATGTACCCCGAATTGATCAGGGTTAACATGGGCCAGTTCGGGGATATAATCGGCGACATGCCCGACATCTTCAATGTGTTGAAGTTCGTCGTAAATCTCTTGAAAGGTTTTTTCGTAGTTCATAATAAGAATGTTCAACGTTACTGATACTGAATATAAACCGGCCTTGGCCTCAATTTCATGAGTTCTTCCGGTGCCAGCATGTGATGCGGAAATTGTTTCACATCGTTTTTATAGAAAAGTTTGAACCCTGTAAACTGAACCGGCTTCGGACGAATAAACCTTTCGTATGTGCTGTATTTAAGTTCGGGACGTCCAAAACCGTCCATATTGATAACGATTTGCACTTCGGGCCGGAGCCTGATGTCCTTGTAATTGGTCAGCATCCCTTTCGTAAAACGATGAACAACCAATATTTTAGGGGGGAGATTATTCTTCCTGACAAGTTCAGCCAGGTATTCCGAACAAAAATTAATCTCTTTTGCATCGTAGGTTCCTATTTTCTTACCGGGAGGCGTGCCGTCTTTCATCGAAAATTCGGGATCGATTCCCAGATGTACGTGCGGCATCAGAAGGTATTTCTCCAATTGAGGAATTTCCTCTTCAACCGTACTTAATCCTACCTGGACATCCAGAAAAACCAGTGCTTTGCGCATCTTGGCAATGGCCAGTGCCGAATCAATCTGATGCGCGGGCATCCGGAATCTCCACTTTCCGTCTTTCATGGCGTTTCCTTGTGCCACAACGGCAATGTAATGAATGGCCGGTAAAACCGGAGTGTTCGGATCGGCTACTTTCCACGCTTCCACTTCCTTATCCAGCCGGCGCCAAACTTCATCGGGAGGATATTCTCCCAAAACTCCCATGTTTTTCGAATACAAGTTTCCATAATACGCCACTATCCGATTATAAGGCAGAACAGCGCCCTCGAGTGGTAATGGCTGGTCCGGGACAGGCCATAGCCCGGTTGTATCATCATTGGCAATATATTGTAATAAAACGTCGTATCCGGCTTGATCCACCGGTTTACGAATTTTCACCTCTTCTTTTTTTATATTTTCTTCGGAAGAAGGAGTGGAGTCATTACCCGGCTTGCCATTGCAGGCTACCATGCCGCAAAATAAGGCAAAAATAACCGGAAACTGTAATTTTCTCATTCAGTAATGATTTGCTGCACAAATATACTCAGAAACTGTCTAAATCTCTTACAAAAGAAGTAAATAAAAGATCTTCGCCTTCAAAAAGTCACTTTTTTCTCCTGAAAACAAAGCATCCGGCTTCCGAAGGATGATCTTGTGCATAATCATCCGGTTTTTCATTTTTCAGAAGATGTACAATCATAAAATCGCCAATGGCGGCAACGATAAAGAAAATTCCGAAAAGCGTAACCGGATAGTTCCCAACAGCAATACCGGCAATGCCCGGTACGAATCCCAGAAAAATGGCCGGAGTTACGGCACCCAGCAGATAATGTTTGATTTTAAGCGGCTCGGTGCAGTGGCAGTAAGGCGTAAGCAATTTCCACAACACGCCGAAACGGATGGATTTGAATCCTTTTTTTGCAAAAAGTGCCCAGGTGATGCCGTGAATGAGCTCGTGCAAAACAATTCCGATAACCACCGCAGCAGTAAACAGAAGAAAACCCATTGCGATTTTTACCGGCGAAATCCCATTCCTGAAGTATTCGAATAAATCGGATAACCCTTTATCATATATTAAAACATAAGGAACGGTAAAAACCAAAAAAACAGGGATCGTAATAATCAGGCCTACCCGGCTGGCTTTCTCTATACTGATAGTTTTTAGTACTTTTTCGTAATCAGGTTCGTGAAACATTGTAAATAAGTGCAAAACAAAAACAGCGGTTTTCTAAAAACCGCTGTTTTTAATTTATCATCAATGGGTTTAATCGTTCATTGAAATCAGAAACTCTTCGTTGTTCGACGTCCTTTTCAGTCGGTTGAGCAGGAATTCCATTGCTTCCGCCGAATTCATGTCCGACAAGAAATTACGCAATACCCACATGCGGTTAAGCGTCTCTTCCGAAAGCAACAGATCGTCGCGGCGGGTACTGGAAGCAATAATGTCCACTGCGGGGAAAACTCGTTTGTTGGACAGTTTCCTGTCGAGTTGGAGTTCCATATTGCCCGTTCCCTTGAACTCTTCGAAAATAACATCGTCCATTTTTGAGCCGGTTTCCGTAAGGGCGGTAGCAATAATGGTCAGCGATCCGCCGTTTTCGATATTTCTTGCCGCTCCGAAAAAGCGTTTGGGTTTTTGCAATGCGTTGGCATCCACACCGCCCGACAGAACTTTTCCCGATGCCGGCTGAACCGTATTGTAAGCCCGCGCAAGACGTGTGATGGAGTCGAGCAGAATGACAACATCGTGTCCGCACTCCACTAAACGGCGTGCTTTGTTGAGTACGATATCGGCAATTTTCACATGGCGTTCCGCCGGTTCGTCAAATGTAGAAGCAATGACTTCCGCGTTAACGCTGCGCTCCATATCGGTAACCTCTTCGGGGCGTTCGTCGATGAGCAGGATAATCATATACACTTCGGGGTGATTGGCGGCAATAGCGTTGGCAATATCCTTGAGCAGCATTGTTTTACCCGTTTTGGGTTGGGCGACAATCAGCCCGCGTTGCCCCTTGCCGATAGGCGAGAACAGATCTACTATCCTGCACGACAAATTATCGTTATACCCTTTGGTCAGGTTGAATTTTTGATTCGGGAACAACGGCTTCAGGTGGTCGAAAGGTACACGGTCGCGCACTTCTTCAGGCTTCCTGCCGTTTATTTTGTCCACTTTTACCAAGGGGAAGAATTTCTCTCCTTCTTTTGGTGGGCGGATCGGGCCTTCCACCACATCACCTGTTTTCAAGCCAAACAGACGGATTTGAGACTGGGAAACGTAAATGTCGTCCGGTGAAGACATATAGTTATAATCCGACGAACGCAAGAACCCGTAACCATCGGCCATTATCTCCAGTACACCCGAGGCATTTAGAATTCCTTCGAATTCGTAAGCCGGTTCTTTTTGCTGTACTGCGTTTTGTGGCTGGTTGACATTTCTGCTCTGTTGCGGTTGCTGCTGGCGGGGTTGTATGGGCGCCGGGCTAATAAGTTCCTGCAAAAGGGATGTTTTCTTTTCAATAACAACAGGTTTTTCAATCGCTTCTGCCTCGGAAGCATTTTCTATGGGTTCTTCGGGCACTACCGGCGGTAAAGTTACGGGCGGGACCTGCATGGTCTTTTCTCTTTCGCGATGCTTGGTTGAGCGGAAGACAAGCTGCGTTGGTCTAACCGGAGGAGCAGGGGCAGGGGCTGCTTCAACTTTAGGTTGCTCCGCCGGAGCACTTTCCGTCACAACAGTATCGGGAATAATTGCAGGATGCACGGGCACTACGGCTGTTTGTGGTTTTGTTTCCTGCTTTTTAACTTCATACGGTTTGTTCGTGCCCCGGATCTGCTTGTTGTTTTGAACAGGACTCTCCTTTGGAGGTTGAGTTGCTGTTTTTACTTCTTGTTTCGGCTCATCGGGATTCCGTTTCGTCGAACTCGCCGGAGGTTGAATTGCTGTTTTTACTTCTTGTTTCGGCTTGCCTTGCTCTTTATCCTTTACTTCCTTTACTTCTGTCACAGGCTTTTGCTCTTTGTCTGCAGGGCGGCTTGTTTCAGGTTTAGGCTCTTGCTTTTGCGGGTTATTTTTGTTTTCAAATTGTTTTTTCCCGTTATTAGGCTTGGGATGTTGGGCTGTGCTCAGATTTTTTGTTCCGGCAATAGCTTGCTCATCAAGGATTTTGTAAATTAACTCTTCTTTTTTATAAGCGTCGGGCCTTCTTATACCCATTTCTTTGGCAAGAGCTCGTAATTCTGTGGTTAGCTTTTCGTTAAGCTCAATAATGTTATAAGCCATTTAATTATTTGTTAAAAAAAACGTTTAGGTTTTATATCTTATGTTTGAAACTGAGTTTAATATATAATGTTTGATGGAAACAAGGTTATTCCGAACAATGATCAAAAAACTCAATATGGTTTTATTTTGAAATTTTGAGTGAATATCAGTAGAATGTATTCACCTATCTTTGAAGAATCTGGTGCAAAGGTAATGCTTTTTTTGAAAATAAACTGAAAAAAGGAAATATATTTTATAAAAAATCCCGTTGATCTGTTTGTCAACGGGAAATATTGTTTCAATTCATCTGCATATTCAGTTTATTGGATGCCTCTTTTCGGCGTTCTATTTCATTCTTAAACAAAAGCGACCGGCGTCTTTCCAGAGAATCGTTTGTGGTTGATTGCCGGAACAAATCGGACGCGATGGTTGCCCATTCGTAAGCGCTGTCCATATCATCGAGCATCTCGTAACCCAATGCTATATTGTGGGCGGCTTTCGCCTGATTGAGTTTTCTTTTTTCTGCCGTATAGGATTCTTTCCATTTCTCAATGGCATCGGACCACTGATTACCCTTGGCAAACATTTCTCCTTCACGCATCTTGGAACTCATTTGCGTGTAATACCACCTGTCCTGATTCTCCCAGTGGGGCGAAAATACGTTTGTCATTTTTTCTGCCGCGAATACGGCAAGTTGTTTCATCGCTTCTTCTTGTGTAGGGATAATTAGCTCGGCGTAAGCACGGTCATCGCGAATATCATAGCCTTCCCATTTCATACTGTCGGTAAACTGAACCACGGGAATTTTTCCTTCCATCGATGGAAGATATACACGAATTACTGAATGTACTTTACCGGTCATACTGGCATAAGTGTAACCTTCCTGCTGGAAAAAATCAGTCCGGTCAGTCTGCAGGATCAGTTTGTCAAGCGATATTATGGCATCTGTGGAGGTTGTATTCCGTAGTTCACTCATTGTTTCGGGTGAGATGGGGACCTCCTGCCAAAAATCATTATCGGTCCTCAGCGGTTTCTGATAATATTTAACGGCATCGAAATACTTTTCTTCACCCAGGAACTGGGATAACGCTTCGGTGTAAAAGATGGCTACACTGTCGGAAGATGCTTTGACCCTGTCGATTTGGCTTTTTCCTAATCTTTTAATGTTATGCCCGATTTCATCGGGTTGCTGAACCACGTTGTTCACCACCAATACCGATTTCACTTCCGTGGGAAGAGTTACCTGCGCCGGTTCGCGTGTTTCAATAGACATATACTGAATACCGGCACAACTGCTGAAAAACAGCATGGAAAATAGCGCTATAGCAAAGAAAGATAGTCTTCTCATAGATGCAATTGGTCTAAATGTGTTGAGAGTTTATGAGGCAAAATTACGAATTTATTTATACAGTTTCTCAAAAATTCGAATGTTTATGCATATCTGGTTTATTTGATGCAAAAGAGAAGAATTGGTTTAATGGCGTCCGTTTCAACATTAAATTTTACACAAAAAACTGTTTTTTGTGCAGTTTCTTCGATAGTTGTTTAAAATTTTGTTGGTGAAGCTGAATTCTTTGCGTAAATTTGCCGTCTCCAAAAAGAACATAAATAAACTATAAGAAATGACATTTAACATTATTGTGTTGGCCAAGCAGGTTCCCGATACGCGCAACGTCGGGAAGGATGCAATGAAAGCCGACGGAACAGTTAACAGAGGGGCACTGCCGGCTATTTTCAATCCGGAGGATCTGAATGCATTGGAGCAAGCCCTGGGAATCAAAGATCAATATCCGGGAACAAAGATTACCGTGCTGACTATGGGTCCTGCCCGCGCTGCAGAGATCTTGCGCGAAGGGTTGTTCAGAGGCGCCGACGATGGTGTCCTGCTTACCGACCGTGCTTTTGCCGGAGCCGACACATTGGCAACATCTTATGCTTTGGCAATGGCCGTTAAAAAGATAGGTGATTTCGACATTATTATCTCCGGCCGGCAAGCCATCGATGGAGATACGGCGCAGGTTGGCCCGCAGGTGGCGGAAAAGCTTGGGATTCCTCAAGTTACGTATGCCGAGGCAATCGAGAGCATCGACAGGAAGAGAGCCCGCGTGAAACGTCGCCTCGAAAATGGGGTAGAGGTGGTAGAATCCCCTCTGCCGTTGCTGGTTACCGTAAACGGGTCGGCCAGAACCTGTCGCCCGCGGAATGCCAAGTTCCTGCAAAAGTATAAACACGCCAAAACCGTTACCGAGCGGCAGGTGGAAAACCTCGATTACATCGATTTGTACAGTTCGCGCCCTTATCTGAATTTAACGGAATGGAGTGTTGCCGACGTGAATGCAGACCCTGTTCAATGCGGATTATCGGGCTCACCCACCAAGGTAAAGAAAATTGAGAACGTGGTATTTCAGGCCAAGGAGAGCAAACGCCTGACCGATGACGATACCGAACTGGAAGATTTGATAAAAGAATTAATTGCTAATCACACCATTGGTTAATATGCCGGTGGGCCAATGTCTTAATATTGGCAACTTATCACATTATATATAATTATGAATAACGTATTCGTTTACCTCGAAATAGAAGACGGCACGGTTGCAGAAGTGAGCCTGGAACTACTTACCAAAGGACGCACTCTCGCCAACCAACTGGGTTGCAAACTCGAAGCAATAGCTGCTGGAGCCAAACTCGACACCATTGAGAAACAAGTTTTTCCATACGGTGCAGATGTAATCCATGTTTTTAAAGACAAACGCCTGTCGCCATACACCACCTTACCGCATACATCCATTCTGGTGAACCTGTTTAAAAAAGAAAAACCGCAGATCTGCCTGATGGGGGCAACCATCATCGGCCGCGATCTGGGTCCACGTGTGTCGTCGGCGCTTGGCAGCGGCTTAACGGCCGATTGTACATCGCTCGAGATTGGCAGTCACGAAGAGAAAAAAGCAGGAAAGGTGTATGAAAACCTGCTTTATCAGATCCGTCCCGCTTTCGGTGGAAATATTGTGGCATGGATCATCAATCCCGATTGCCGCCCGCAGATGGCAACCGTTCGCGAAGGTGTGATGAAAAAAGAAATTACCGATCCGAACTACAAAGGAGAGGTCGTGGAGCACGAGGTGAAAAACTATGTTTCTCCGGGTGATTTTGTCGTTTCCATCATCGATCGCCACCTGGAAAAATCGAAAGTGAACATCAAGAATTCGCCCATCATCGTTTCCGGCGGATACGGTGTGGGTTCGAAAGAGAATTTCCAGCTGCTGTACGATTTGGCAAACGTTTTGGGAGCCGAGGTGGGAGCATCACGCGCCGCCGTAGATGCCGGATTTGCAGAGCATGAGCGCCAAATCGGGCAAACAGGCGTCACCGTTCGCCCCAAACTGTATATCGCTTGCGGTATTTCGGGACAAATCCAGCACATTGCCGGAATGCAGGAAAGTTCGCTGATCATCTCCATCAACAACGACCCTGGTGCGCCCATCAACACCATTGCCGATTACGTCATCACCGGCGATATCGAAAAGGTGATCCCGAAACTGATTAAGTATTATAAGAAAAATTCAAAATAAGGAGTTATGAGTGCTTCTAACTTCTCAAAATTAAAAAAACAATGGCAAATTTTTATACCGACACACCGCAATTCAGGCACTATCTGAATCATCCGTTGATGAAGCGGATTGTGGAACTCAAAGAGAGAAACTACACGGATAAACATACCTACGATTACGCTCCGATGGATTTTGAAGATGCAATGGACAGCTACGACAAAATTCTGGAAGTAGTGGGCGAGATCTGTGGCGATATTATCGAACCGAATGCCGAAACGGTTGACCACAGCGGGCCGACTGTTGCTGACGGACGAGTGACGTATGCTTCGCCTACCCAAGAGAACCTGGATGCCCTGAACAAAGCTGAACTGATGGGAATGGCTTTCCCGAGACGATTTGGAGGATTGAATTTTCCTATGGTGCCGTACATGATATCGGCCGATATTGTGAGCCGGGCGGATGCCAGTTTCCAGAATATCTGGATGTTGCAGGATTGCGGCGAGACGATCTACGAATTTGCCTCGGACGAGCAAAAAAACGAGTATCTGCCGAGGGTTGCCAGAGGTGAGACCATGTCTATGGACCTGACGGAACCCGATGCCGGATCGGATTTGCAAGCCGTGATGCTGAAAGCGTCGTACAACGAGAAAGAAGGCCAATGGTACCTGAACGGAGTGAAACGATTTATCACCAACGGCGATGCCGATATCCACCTGGTGCTTGCCCGTTCGGAAGAAGGGACAAAAGATGCCCGTGGCTTATCGATGTATGTTTACGACAAAAACAGCGGAGGAGTTACCGTTCGCCGTATCGAAAATAAAATGGGCATAAAAGGGGCGCCAACCTGCGAACTGGTATTTAAAAATGCCAAAGCCGAGTTGGTCGGTTCACGCCGGATGGGACTGATCAAATATGTAATGTCGCTGATGAACGGCGCCCGTCTTGGAATCATGGCACAATCGGTTGGAATATCCGAAGCGGCTTGTCGCGAAGCGTACGACTATGCGCTGGAACGCCGCCAGTTTGGAAAAGCCATCATTGAGATGCCGCCCGTTTTTGAAATGCTTGCTAATATGCGTGCTAAAACCGATGCGTCACGCGCGATACTTTACGAAACGTGTCGCTTCGTAGATATGTACAAGATTCTGGAAGATATTTCCAGGGAACGTAAACTTACTCCCGAAGAGCGCGACGAAATGAAATACTACTCGCGCCTGGCAGATGCTTTCACGCCGCTTGGAAAAGGGATGACCAGCGAATACGCCAATCAGAACGCTTATGATGCTATTCAGATACACGGCGGATCGGGATATATGAAAGATTACAAATGCGAACGTTTGTATCGTGATGCCCGCATTACCAATATTTACGAGGGTACTACGCAACTGCAGGTTGTTGCCGCTATCCGCCACGTCACTACGGGAACGTACCTGAACCGGATTAGGGAGTATGAGGCCATGCCTGTATTGCCGGAATTGGAACCGCTGAAACGTACACTATCGAAAATGGCGCAGATGTACGAAAAGTTGGCCGAAATAGTTACGGCACCCAAGGACGAAGAGTACCTCGATTTCCATGCGCGTCGTCTGGTTGAAAGTGCCGGGCACGTGATTATGGGACACCTCCTGTTGCAGGATGCCAACAAAGAACCCGAAATGTTCCGCCGGAGTGCCGAGGTTTATATCCACTACGGACAAGTTGAGGTGGTGAAGAATTATAACTTCGTTACCAAATCACGGATAGAGGACCTGGGGTATTACAAACCGGTTTTAAGCGAATAAAAGTTATTTTTCAGATAGTCGCAAAGGCGAAAAGATTAAGAGCTTTTCGCCTTTTTTTTAACATTCAATCCTTGTCTATTACAAAAATTATAATTTTCTTTGTCAACTAACATGAATTAATTATTTGCCTATCGGAATGACATTACTCAACTAATTTAAAATAAACCGTTTAATAGTTATAGTAATGGAAGTTCTTTTGTCGATGTCCGACGAGGAGTTGGTCGTTTCGTATGCCGAAGGCAATGATTGTGCATTTGAGGTCCTTCTCTCCCGACACAAACAATCTCTTTTCAGTTACATTTTGTATATGGTCCGCAATCGCGACCTGGCTGACGATATTTTCCAGGATACGTTCATCAAAGCTATTTTCACGATAAAGCAAGGCAGATATACCGAGAGCGGTAAATTCCGTGCCTGGATCACGCGTATTGCACACAATTTAATGGTCGATTATTTTCGCCAGGAGCGGAACGAAAACACGGTTTCGAACGATGAATACGAGTTTGACCTGTTGAATAACTCCGGGCTTTGTGAGGATAATATTGAGGCGACTATGGTGAAAGCCCAGGTGTTTGACGATGTGAAAAAACTGGTTGAATGCTTGCCCGAATCGCAACGCGAAGTGTTGAATATGCGTTATTATCAGGAACTGAGTTTTAAGGAGATTGCCGATAAAACCGGTGTGAGCATCAATACCGCTTTAGGCAGGATGCGGTACGCTATTTTGAATATGCGCAAAATGGCAAACGACAACCGAATGATGTTATCGATGAGTTAAGGGGACCTTTTGGGAAATGTACACAAACAAAAAAGACCGGATTTAAAGCCGGTCTTTCTGTTTTAGGAAGGAGTTCCAAGTATTCCTATACACAACTGTATGCTTCAACTTATCTTGTAGAATTTGTCTTCAGATTGTTCAAACGGTAAAGTTCAATTTCGAAATGTATACATTATACTTCAAAACGTGAATACAGCCTAAGGCGTCAGAAACAGTGTGAAACCATAAATGCAACCCTAAGTTGTTGATTTGCGTCTCTCTGAAATGGTGGTATCAAAAATCAGCAAATAGCGTCTTCAAACTTCGAAGCATAAAAAGAAAATCGGCCAACATGGAATGGTATTACCAAAAACCGGTCTCTTGTTCCGTCTTTTGTAAAACGGTACTTTCGAAAGATCCGAAAAACGCAGCCGACGCCTGTTTGTTTTACAAACCCGGGAACTTCATCCCGAACATCGCCTGTTTAGATTCTCCAAAATCATTTATCGTGCCTGTGCTCTGCTTTGCGTTCTCTCCGGATTCGTTGAGAATCTTTTGAGTTGCTCTGTAGAAAGCCCGGTAAAAGGTTTAGAATACAAGGATTACGATCGGGTTTCGTTGTAAAAACATTCTTTTTTAGGGAAAGCCTTTATCGGGGAAATGTTACAGGTTGTGTCGAATTGTGGTACTTCACATCCTGCCGATCCTAATCTTTTTATTGTGTACAAAATGCCAAAGAACTCCTTTTATCTATAGTACGATTTCCGTACTGATTTTTTCCCTTTCTTTAAGTATTGCAAATATAGTATATTGTATAAATACTGTGCAAATTTTTTTGCTTATAATTATAAACAACTTTTAAACAGGTTATCAACAGGTGATTTTTATTCGAACCGGATTGATTTTGCCGGCGTAATTTTTGCCACAAGATATGACGGAGCGATCATCATTATCAATGCGACGATCAATGTCCCTACGTTTAGCAGGACCATATACCAGGGATTGAGATCGATGGGTACGGCAGAGAGATAATAGGTTGCAGGATTGAGTTTGAGAATGTTGAAGTTCTTCTGTAAAATGCAGAAAGCCAGTCCGGTAATGTTTCCCCAAAGCATTCCCTGCCCGATGAGGAAAGCCGAAAGGTAAAGAAATACTTTTCGGATGCTGAAATCACGTGCGCCCATTGATTTGAGCATTCCAATCATATTTGTCCGCTCGAGGATAATGATAAGGAGCCCTGAGATCATCGTAAAGCCCGAAACCAGGATCATCAATATCAGAATTACCCAGACATTCATGTCCAGAAGGCTCAGCCAGTTGAAAATCATAGGGTTGATCTCTTTTATGGAGCGGGTGTAAAGCCTGTTTCCCAATCGGTCTTTATAGGATGACATTTCGAAAAACAGGTCTTGGGCGGCTTGGTCGAGTTTGTTGTAATCTTTTACCAAAACTTCCACACCGCTTACCATATCGCTTTCCCAACCGTTTAAACCGGAGAGGATTTTTGCATCGGTTAAAACGTAAAGCTTGTCGTAGTCTTCGAAATTGGTTTCGTAAATTCCCGTAATGGTAAATCTTCTGGCACGAACCGGTTCCTGAACAAAGTAAGTAGTGAAGTTATCGCCTAATTTAAGGTGTAGTTTTTGAGCAATGTTTTGAGAAATAATGGCCTGATTAGTGTCTGATGTGTCGTTTACGTTGATGATACTTCCTTCGATCAGATTTTTTTTAAAAAAATGCCAGTCGTAATCGCCTGCTATCCCTTTAAGCACGATACCCAAAAAATCTTCATCGGTTTTAATGATCCCGGGTTTGGTAATGAATTTCTGCACCCGGGCAATCTCCGGATTACTCAGCAGCATATTTTTCAACGTATCGGAAAAAGCAATGGGATTATGTTCGTATGAATTGTTGCTGTCGAAGCTGGTGATTTGAATGTGTGAGCCAAACCCGATGACCTTTTCACGGATTTCCTTTTTAAAACCGATAATAATGCACACTGCCGCGATCATTATCGCCAAACCGAGCGCTATGCCGCCGATAGCGATTTTTATGGCAGGCGACGAAACCCGTTTTTCGTTTTTCTTGTCGCCTTTATAGATCCGTTTGGCAATAAAAAGTTCTGTGTTCATTCTTTGCGGTTATATTCTTCCAGTGCTTTCTCCAACACAATCAACGCATTGTTTAAATCTTCTTTGTTCAGCACGTAAGCTATGCGGACTTCGTTTTTTCCCAGTCCGGGTGTGACGTAAAATCCCGATGCAGGAGCCATAAAAACGGTTTGGTTTTCGTATCGGAAATCCGACAGGCACCACGCACAGAACTTGTCGGTATCCTCAACGGGAAGGCTTGCCAATGTATAGAAAGCGCCTTCGGGCTGAGGCGAATAAACACCGGGGATTTTGTTGAGGCGGTCGATAAGGAAATCACGGCGGCTTTTGTATTCGTCGAAATTTCCCTGCATGTACGCTCCGTTTTCCTGTAACGAAGCATTTGCCGCGATCTGTCCGATCAGCGGAGGGCTCAATCGTGCCTGGCAGAATTTCATTACCGTGTCGTGCAGTTTTTTGTTTTTGGTGATCAGACATCCGATACGGATTCCACATTCGCTGTATCGCTTCGATACAGAGTCGATGAGAACAACGTTCTCTTCAATTTCTTTCAGGTGGCAAGCCGAGATATAAGGCGCATCGCTATAAATAAACTCTCTGTAAACCTCGTCGGAAAACAGGTAAAGGTTATGTTTCTTCACCAGAAGCCTGATTTGTTCCATCTCTTCGGCCGTGTAAACATATCCGGTGGGATTATTCGGGTTGCAGATAAGGATTCCCTTGGTTCTCGGATTGATGAGCTCTTCGAATTTTTCTATTTCCGGGAGCTTAAATCCGGTATCGATACTCGTCGGAATGGTTTTGATAACAGCGCCTGCCGATACCGCAAAAGCCATGTAATTGGCATACGCCGGTTCGGGGACGATGATTTCATCGCCCGGATTGAGGCAAGCCATAAAAGCATACAACACGGCTTCCGAGCCGCCTGCAGTCACGATGATCTCTTCGGGCAAAAGGTGAATGTCGAACTTCGCATAATACTTCACCAGATTTTCGCGATAAAACCGGAATCCGTCGCTGGGACTGTATTCCAACGTTGTCCTATCGATATTTCGAATAGCATCGAGCGCTACCTGTGGCGATGGTAAATCGGGCTGGCCGATATTCAGATGATATACTTTTACTCCGCAAGCTTTTGCTGCATCCGACAGCGGAGCTAACTTTCTAATGGGAGAGGCAGGCATTTGTAAACCCCGCTCTGATATTTGAGGCATATTTAACAACTAAATTTTTCGGAATCTTCATTAAACAGGGTGCAAAGTTAATAAAATTGGATGGATTGGTTAATACTTCCCATAAATTATTTTGCTGCTGTGCTCGTGCACAACAGAAGAAAAAGAATTATATTTGTACTTTATTTATCAAAAAGAAAGGAGTACGACTATAATTCGTGAAATTTAAAACAGTTTCTTAGTTCCCCCTGAACTTCATGACCTCCTGTTGCATAAACTTTCGTTCGGCTTGTTGTGCCCGATAGAGTTTTTCGGGAGAGAGGATTTTTTCCATTTTCTCGGAATATTGCTTATCCAACTCTGCTTCTTTTAGTTTTACGTCTACATCGTTTTCAAGAAGTTGTCGATACTCCTCGTTAGACATGTTTTTGTTGTTTTGTTTCATCTCCTCCACCTTATCCCGGTGTTGTTTATGGAGTTCGAATTTTTTTTTCGACAAATCGTTATACAAAGGAAAATATCTATCGGCCTCCTCTTTGGTCAATCCCGCTTCTTTTTGAATGTATTCCATCTTCCTCTTTTCGTAATCGGCCATATTCATTCTACGGGTCTGGGCAAGGGCAGTGGATGTAGAAATGCTGATTATGAGGGTAAAACACAAAAGTGTAATGTTCTTTTTCATACAATTAAATTTTAGAGCCGGGAATCAAGACACAGGAGCCGGGGCAATTTAATGATGCCGGCGGGATTGTAATGATGTCCTTGCTCGTTTCATACATTTATTAATTCATATAAACCCTGTTGTACATATAATCGTAATAACCTTCATTTACCAGTTGATCTTCCAGATATTGGTAGAATTCCTCTTCAGTTATCTTCACGGTTGACCAATAATCATCCGTAAATTGCGCAGATTGTATGGTTGCAGCTTGGTTCGCAGAATCCCGTTGTTGGTTTGCACTGTTTCTTGTAATCAATTGAAAGGTGAAAAATAAACCCATAAACATAGCAGCCATATAAATCCAGGGTTTGGTTTTGTCCCACATTGAAACTGCTTTTGGCTTTACGGTTTCCTTTTCAGGTAAACAATCCATTATGCGTTGGTTAAACCCGGTGAAATAATCCTCGGGTACAGTAAATGGATTTCTTTTATCTATCTCGCTTAATTTGTTTATTTTTGTTTCCATACCATCTGTTTTTACGCTCTGCTACGTAGAATGGACTCTCTCCCCATATAAAGGTTTAATTGGAATCTGTTAAAAAAAATTCAATTTTTTTAACGGCATGATGATACGATGCTTTTAATGCTCCCACCGATGTTCCGAGTATCTCTGACATCTCTTCGTATTTCATTTCATCGAAATATTTCATTTGAAAAACCAATCGTTGTTTATCAGGTAAAGTTAAAATGGCGCGTTGAAGCAGCTTTTGAGCTTCATCACCGTCGAAATATTCATCTCCTTCGAGTGTGTTGAGGAGGAACGAGTCCTTATCATCGACCGATACATTATTCTGATTCCTTTTCTTGTTGAGGAAGGTGATGCTTTCGTTAATGGCAATTCTGTAAAGCCACGTCGTTAATTTTGATTCTCCGCGAAAATTATCAATATTGGTCCAGGCCTTGATGAAAACGTCTTGTAAAATATCGTTGGCATCATCATGCGACAATACCATTTTACGAATCTGCCAGTACAATCTTTCGCTGTATTCAGAAACAAGTGTGGCGAAGCCCTGTCGTTGGGTTTTGGGGTCGCGTAACTTTTCCAATAACTGTTCTTCGCTATATTTATCCATTTTTTCCGTCATCCTCCCCTTTTTCGAACCAATTGATAAAATTTTCGGCTTCAGTTTTATTGTTTTCCCACCATTCAAGCGATTCCGGGAAGTAAGAAACGCTTATGTACCGGCAAAAGGCTTCGTAATGATGGGAATTGGCAATGCTTTTGAAAAAGGGATAATGGAAAGTCCAGAAACTATCGCTTCTTACAGCTCCCGTCTCTTTTTCAAGTACACGGAGGATGGCTTTGTTTACTTCCGTAAAGACAAAATAGATATCCGTCTCTTTTTTTTCTGCTTTCAGAGAATCTATTGTGGATTTTATAGCATTGTAAACAAAATTTCTATTCAATCCCTCTTCGGTTGTGAGAGGAGGGATTTCGTTCTGAGCAGTATTGTCGGGCATATTTCGCAGCAACTGCTGCTGAATAAATGAACGTTCTACCGGTTTTTCCGTTACCGGTTTCACTAACATTGTCTGCAACATCTCTTCGAATGCATTCTTCGATCTTTTGCTGTCGGGCTCCAACAACAAAAACATTTGAAAAGAATAGATGCTTCTCACCCAAAGCCCTTTGTCTCTTTGGGCATACGCATTCAAAAGAAAGGCGCCGCTGTTGGTTTTATCCAATTCAATGGCGCGGCTTACATGTTCAAGGGTTTTATCGAGATCCCCCTTTTTGTAGTAATTCAAAGCCATATTAAAATGGAGCAGATAAGAATCGCCGTTTTTCATCAATCCCTCCTGCAGAAGCGCTATAGCATTGTCTATTTGTTTCATTTCGGCCATGGCTTCGCTCTTAACGGCATAAGCGCCTACAGAAAGATTTTTATCGTTCGAATTGATAACACAGGTGCTGTATTTTGATGCATTTTTATAATCTTTCAGTTCGAGAAAGGAGAGAGAAATTTCATATAACGCCAAGGTCGATTTCGGATTGATTTTCAATGCCTGTTCAAACTTCTCGATGGCCTTTTTATATTCTGTCGAGTCGTGAAGCGCAACACCTTCTTGAATAAGTGTTTGAACGTTATTGCCCTGTCCGTTGGCAGTTGAAATAATAATGGAAATTAAAAATATTATGGCAAGAATTTTCTTCATAAATTATTTTTTGCGTGGTAAATGTAAGACAAAAAAAGCGATCTTTGAATTTTTAGATAAAAAAAGCGATTTTTTCTAACAATCGTAAACAATTTGTCTTGGTTTTAAATGTTTTTTTAGAAATCAATCTGTCAAATAATGTTGTATTTTTGTTCCTGTAAATTCTTATCAAGATGAAATACGTTGAAGTAAACTTTATTTGCAATCCCAATTCTGAAACAATTACCGATGTGTTGGCCGCCCAACTCTCTGATATCGGGTTCGAGAGTTTTGTTAAATCCGACTCGGGTATGCTGGCCTATGTCCCTGAGCCAATGTTCTCCGCCGAGGAAATAGACGGCTTGCTCCGGGACTTTTTCTTAGATGCTGAAATCGGCTATTCGTTTAAAACAATTGAAGACAAAAATTGGAACGAAGAGTGGGAAAAGCACTATTTTCAACCCATTGTATTTGAGAACAGATGCATCATCCACAGTTCATTTCAGCAACCCGGCGGAGATTACGGCTATCGTATCCTTATCGATCCTAAAATGGCATTCGGGACGGGACACCATCAAACAACAGGGCTGATATTGAAAGAAATTTTATCGATGGATTTGCGGGGCAAATCGGTTTTGGACATGGGTTGCGGAACGGCTGTCCTTGCCATTCTGGCTTCGATGTGTGGCGCTGGCCCCGTCACGGCAATTGATATTGATGAATGGGCATACCGCAATGCTGTTGAGAATGTTCAGCTGAACAACATTTCCAATGTTAACGTGTTACACGGCGGAGCCGAATTGTTAGGCATCGAAACTTTTGACGTGATCTTCGCCAATATTAACCGGAACATCTTGTTGCAGGATATTCCTTCTTATGAGAGGGTCCTGAATCCGGGCGGGAAGCTCATCGTGAGCGGGTTTTACAAGGAAGATATCCCCGCAATCCGTGAGAAATGCGTGCAGAATGGTTTAGTGTATCGTGATTACTCTGAAATGGACAACTGGGTGACTGTTGTATTCGAAAAATGAGCTGTCGCCTGAACTTTATTTTGCTTTGCCTCTAAATAAGTTGTAACTTTGCACCCGATTCCGAAACTGTTTTGAATTTTACGAATTATAGTTGCTCTTTTCTATCTTTTATGCTGTTTTGTGCCTTTTTTTGCCTCTTTGAACTTTCCGTTCTTCCGTATAGCCCGCTATACGATGTAAAACGAAAATCCAAATCCATCAAAAAATGACTAAAAAACAGTGCATAAAAAAATTCAAAACAGTTTCTTCATGTAGTTTAGGTTATATTCTTTATTTTTTATGGAATGGATTAATGATTTGATCTTCGGATCGGGTGTCGCGCACGCTATCTTTGTGCTCGCGCTGGTAATTTCAACCGGTATTTTATTGGGGAAAATTAAAGTTTTCGGCGTTTCCCTCGGGATAACGTGGATTCTGTTTGTAGGCATATTTTTCGGCCATTTTGGCTTAGGGATTGATGAACACATTCTTCATTTCGTCAAAGAATTCGGTCTCATCCTTTTTATCTATTCCATCGGGATGCAGGTAGGGCCCAGTTTTTTCTCCTCTTTCAAGCAAGGCGGAATCACCCTGAATTTATTGGCATCATCGGTGGTTTTGCTGGGGGTGGTTACTACATACGTGATCCATGTTATCACCGGATTACCCATTTCCACCATGGTGGGAATATTGTCGGGGGCGGTGACCAATACTCCGGGACTTGGTGCGGCGCAACAAACTTATTTTGATGCGACGGGTTCCCAGGATCCATCCATAGCCATGGGGTATGCGGTAGCTTATCCGCTTGGAGTTGTGGGAATTATTCTTTGCCTGATACTTTTTAAATCGTTGTTCAGGATCAATATTGCCAAGGAGAATGAAGCCATCAGCAACACAAGCGTCTCGAAAATGACGGAAGCACAGATGTTTTCACTTCAGGTTCATAATCCGTCAATTTTTGGAAAAACCATCCATGAAATAAAGGAGCTCATAGATAAAGAGTTTGTCATTTCCAGAGTTTTGCACCACGATTCTGAAACATTAGCGATACCTTTGCCACACACTGTTTTGAATGAAAATGATAAAATTCTGGTGGTTACAAATCTGCAAAATATCGAACTTATAGAGGCTCTGATCGGCCAAAAAATCGATATGGACAGGAGCGAATGGAACAAGCTTGACAGTCAGTTGATCTCGCGAAGGATAAATGTAACCAAATCTGCAATTAATGGGAAATCAGTAGGCCAGCTGCGGTTAAGGAATTTATACGGAGTAAACATTACCCGGATTAACCGTGCCGGTGTTGACCTGGTTGCCGATCCGCGACTGCAGTTACAATTGGGCGACAGGGTAACTGTTGTAGGGTCAGAAGCATCCATTGCTAATGTTGAAAAATTCCTCGGGAACTCATTGAAAAGGCTTCGTGAACCCAACCTCATATCCATTTTTATCGGGATTGCCCTGGGAGTTTTACTGGGAAGCATCCCGTTTATGTTCCCCGGTATCCCGCAACCCGTAAAACTTGGATTAGCGGGCGGACCCCTGATTGTTGCTATTCTTATCAGTAAATTCGGGCCTAAATACGGATTGGTGACTTATACCACAATGAGCGCAAATTTGATGCTCCGCGAGATAGGTATTGCATTGTTCCTTGCCTGTGTGGGATTAAGCGCGGGTGAAGGTTTTGTTGAAACCATAGTGAATGGCGGGTATAAATGGATTGGCTATGGAGCCATTATTACTGTTGTTCCGCTCTTCATTGTAGGTATTATCGGAAGGAAAGTCTTCAAGATCAATTACTTTACGCTGATGGGGTTGATCTCGGGAAGCATGACCGACCCACCGGCGCTCTCCTTTGCCAATGCTACAGCAGGGAACGATTTCCCCGCCGTAAGTTATGCTACGGTTTATCCGCTAACCATGTTCCTGCGGGTCATTACGGCGCAATTGATGATATTACTCTGTTTATAGTCTTCTTCAGAGAGTTAGGCATTGCAATCGTTTGCATGTGCTAAAGTTGAAAAAGAGCTCATTCAGGCTATCTATTCGTTTGGAATAGTTGTAGTTTTGTTAAAAAATCATGCTTTAACGAAAATAAGTTAGAATGAGCCTTATAAAATTCCAAATAAACTATCACACCAATTTTGGCCAAGAGATTTACGTCTGTGGGTCCACGCCCGGGTTAGGCAATCTTGATGAAACAAACGCACTAAAATTAACCTGCGAAGGAGAGATCTGGTCTGCCGAAACAGAGTACACAACAACCGGACAGATCGAGTATTATTATTTACTGAAAGAGCACGGTAAAACCATTCGGAAAGAGTGGGGGAAGCATCGGAAATTGTATGTTTCGAAAACGAAGAGTTTTTTTGTTCAGGATTTGTGGAAAAACAAACCCTATCACAGTTACCTCTATTCATCGGTTTTTACCGAAAGTATTTTCGTACACGAAAAAGCATCTTCAACCTTATCCTATTTCCCAAACACTGTTTTACTGAATGTGATTTGCCCTTTTGTGAGAAAAGGACAGGAATTAGTTATGTCAGGCGAAATTGCTCAATTGGGAAACTGGGATTTAAGCAAGGCCCTGCCGCTTGATTATGTGGGAAACAGAGAATGGCAAATACTCTTAAACGCGAAGGGTCTCCCCGATGAATTTTATTACAAATTCGTTATAGTGGATGAGAATACCCGCCAGCCTGTGCATTGGGAAGATGGCGGAAACAGGATTTTGCTGACACAAAAAGCAAAAAACAAAAACAGCGTGTTTGTTGAAATGGGTTTGCAGTTCCATTACAGCTACTTTTCGTTTAAAGGAACGGGGACGGCCATTCCTGTTTTTTCTCTTCGAAGTGAAAGTAGTTTTGGAATAGGGGATTTCCTCGATCTTAAAAAAATGATCGATTGGGCTGCCCTAACCAACCAGCAACTCATCCAGATGCTGCCAATCAATGACACCACTACTACGCAAACGTGGAGAGACTCTTATCCCTACAGCGCTATTTCGTGTTACGCCTTGAATCCGATGTATTTGGGGCTTTCGGATTTTCCGCTCAAGAATAGATCGAAGATGAAATCTTTTCTGAAAGAAGCCGGAGAATTGAATAAATTGGCCGACCTCGATTATGAGAAGGTGTTGAGTTTGAAGAAGAGATATATGGAGCACCTTTTTGAGCAGGAGAAAGGGGATATTTTAACGTCGGAGCCGTATCGGATATTTTATGAGAAAAATCGGTTTTGGCTCTTTTCATATACAGCATATTGCTATTTGCGGGATAAAACGGGGACGGCACGATTTGCCGATTGGGGAGAGTTTGCCGTTTACAATGAGAAAAAATTGCAGCAACTCATCGAGAAGGATCCCGATGCAAAAAGAATTACCGATTTTTATGCTTTTATACAATATTTGCTCGACAAACAGTTGAGCGAAGTTCAGAAATACGCTCATAAGAAAGGGGTTGCCTTGAAGGGTGATATCCCTATCGGGATCAATCGCGACAGCATAGATGCCTGGACAACGGGTTATCTCTTCAATATGGATACGCAGACGGGTGCGCCGCCTGATAATTTTTCCTTCTTCGGGCAAAATTGGGGATTTCCCACTTACAATTGGTTTGCGATAGAACAGGAGGGCTACGCCTGGTGGAAAAATCGATTCCGTAAAATGGCGGATTATTTTGATGCTTACCGTATTGATCATATTTTGGGCTTTTTCCGCATTTGGGAGATCCCTATGCATTCTGTCCAGGGATTATTGGGATATTTCAACCCTGCATTGCCTTATTGGGCCGAAGAGTTGAATATGGCGGGAATTCCTTTCGACGAAGACCGGATGGTAAAACCATTTATTCACGAAGCATTTCTACCGGAAATATTCGGAGAATATGCTCCCGAAGTGATAACGGAATATCTCGAAGTTTCGGGCTGGCAGCGTTTCAACCTGAAAAAAGAATTCGACACCCAACGGAAAATCCAACAGTACTTTTCTGGCAGGACAGACGAAAAAAGCCTGAGAATCCGTGACGGATTATACTCTTTGTGCAGCGAGGTGTTGTTTGTGAGAGACCGGGTGAACCATAATTTGTTCCACCCGCGCATAACGGCGCAACATACTTATTCTTACCGTTACCTGAGCGATAATGTAAAAAACGCATTCAACCGCCTATACGATGATTTTTATTATCGCCGCCATAACTATTTCTGGCGCGAGCAGGCCATGAAAAAACTCCCGCAGCTTATTACTTCAACTTCGATGTTGGTTTGCGGAGAAGATTTGGGAATGGTTCCCGATTGTGTCCATTCGGTAATGAATGAACTGCAGATACTCAGTTTGGAAATTCAACGGATGCCGAAAAATTCGAACGTGTCGTTTTCCGATCTTAACTCATTGCCCTATCTTTCGGTTTCTACAACGTCAACCCACGATATGCCGCCAATCAGGTTGTGGTGGAAGGAGAACAAGGAGGTTACCCAAAAATATTACAACGAGATCCTCAACCGTGAAGGTGAAGCCCCGGACGAGTGTTCGCCCGAATTGTGCAGGCAGATTGTTCAACAACACCTTAATTCGTCGGCAATGTGGGTGATTTTGCCCTGGCAGGACTGGATGTCGGTATCCGGGGAGCTCTCGCGCGAGAATCCTGCTGAGGAACGTATAAACGTGCCGGCAAATCCCGAGCATTACTGGCGATACAGGATGCACATTTCGTTGGATGACCTGTTGAAGGAGAGCGAATTTAACACGGAGATAAAATCTATGGCGGAAAGATAAAATAATGAGGAATTGATAGTCTAAGACGCATAATTATAGTAACTTTGCACTTTCAATTATGTAATTTTATCGGCCAAAATGAAAATAAACCGTATTGTTGTCTTTCTTGTTTTCGTTTTTTTGTTTACAAGCTGCTCAAGCAATGATCGAAGCAACCGTAAACAGGATGCTGAAGGGGGCGGGTTTGTGCAGAAAAATGAGAGACCGGCGGAACACGAAGATTTTTATCAATTTCTCGATAAATTCAGTACAAAGAGGATTTTTCAGCTCGAAAGAATTATTTTTCCCATTACTGTTTCGGCTCCCGATGCCAATCAAATAGCATTAGCGCCTACCGAGGAAGAGATTGAAAAAATGGATTGGGAGCTGCTCGACTTAAGCTACGACAGTACCTATACCACCCGCGACTTTGACAAATATACTCAAACGGTAAATTTCAGAAAAGATACGGCTCACGTCGCACTTCGTGGAATTGATAATGGCATATATGCCGATTATTATTTTAAGTTGATTAATGGGAAATGGTATCTGGTGACACTCTCGGAGTGAGCATCGCATCCCCGAAACTCAGCGGCAGTAAATCCTTTATGCTGTCCACAACATAAATCCCCTCCTCGCTGTACATCAATATCTTCATGGGAGTTTTGTAGCGGGCTTCCACTTCCAGCAGTACTTGCCGGCAAGCACCACAAGGTGTTATGACCTCTTTGGTGAATTTTCCATTACTGCAAGCTGCAACGGCTAAGGCAACGATTTTCCGGTCGGGATAATTGGCGTTGGCAAAGAAAACAGCCGTCCGTTCGGCACATAATCCCGAGGGGTATGCCGCATTTTCCTGATTGTTGCCCGTTATGATTTCTCCATTTTCAAGGAGCAGCGCCGCTCCGACCTTGAAATTGGAATAGCGTGCATACGCATTTTTTGTGGCTTGTTTTGCTCGTTCAATTAGTTTTTTTTCTGCTTCAGTACATTCATCTAAAAGATAAACGCTTATCTTTGTGGTTAAATTTATTTCTTTCATTCTGTTTGATTGAAATCTGAAAAATTATTACCTTTAATGGGTTTTCATTACAAATATAGATATATTTCGGTTCTTTCTCTCTTTTTGGTTTGTTTATTTGTTCCGAATTTGGTTTTAGGGCAAAGCCGGCTAAGGATTTACGAAGAGTATATCGATAAGTATTCCGATATTGCCGTCCGCCATATGAACGATTACAATATACCGGCATCCGTTACGTTGGCACAGGGACTGTTGGAGTCGGGGGCGGGCATGAGCGACCTGGCGAGGCAGTCGAACAATCATTTTGGAATAAAATGCCACCGGGATTGGCGGGGGGAATCTGTGTATGCTGCCGATGATACGCCTAACGACTGTTTCAGAAAATACCGCAAGGTGGAGGATTCTTTCGAAGATCATGCGCAATTCCTTACGAGCGGAGGCCGTTACAGGGAGCTTTTTGATTTGTCGATTACCGATTATAAAGGGTGGGCGCGGGGATTACAGAAAACGGGATATGCCACCGACAGAGCCTATGCCAATAAACTCATTAAACTGATTGAAGATTACGAATTATACCGTTTCGACAACAAAAATTATCGCAAAGGAGTTACCCGGAAACAGGAGGTTGCCCGCACCACCTGGACGCACCAGCCTTATAAAACACACGGATTGGTGTATGTTATAGCTGTTAACGGAGACAGCTTTGCAGGAATTGCCAACGAATTCGGATTTAAGGAAAAAGATTTGCTTAAATTCAATGAAGTCCCCGAAGGTTTTCCGCTGAGCGAAGGTGATATTGTTTACTTTCAAAAGAAAAAATCGAGAGCCGACAAACCGTATTTCGAGCATGTGGTGCAAATAGGGGAATCGATGTACAGCATTTCACAGAAGTACGGTATTCAGCTTCGAAATTTATACAGATTGAACAAAAAGAGTTACGAGTACGTCCCCGAAGAGGGAGATGTGCTTAGGCTTAGATGATACAAGACAAAAGACAAATGGAAACAGATATGATTTATAACACTCAGAAGAAAAAACTTATTATGCCGGAATACGGGAGAAACATACAGAATATGGTAGATCACTGTGTAATGCTTAAAGATAAGGAGGAACGCAGGAAATGCGCTTATGCTGTGGTTGATATTATGGGAAATATGTTCCCGCATTTGCGTGATGTTAATGATTTCAAGCACATTTTGTGGGATCACCTGGCTATAATGTCCGACTTTAAGCTCGATATTGACTATCCATACGAAGTGGTAACAAAAGAAGACTTAAACACCGCCCCCGGCAAATTGAATTACAGCCGCCCGACGATGAAATACAGGCATTACGGGAAATTGCTGGAAAAGATGATCGTCATTGCTGCCGATATGGAAGACGGGGAGAAGAAGGATTTTCTTATTGCCCAGTTGACCACACAGATGAAGAAGTCTTACTCACAATGGAATAAAGAGGTTGATGATGAGAAAATAATTGCTGACCTGTATGAACTTTCGGGTGGAAAAATTCAATTGGATAATGAAAATTACTCCATTGCAGATGTTAAAAATACCGCTTCCAGACGCAGATTGAAAACGATAAAGTCGCAGCGGCGGAAATAACAGATGATAGCTAAGGACGAGGTCATTAAGATCGGGAAACTACAGAAACCTTATGGAATAAAAGGTGAGATTTCGCTCGTTTTCGATAAGCCGGCGTACGCCGATATCGATACCGGATTTTATTTCCTGGATATTGACAGTATTCTCGTCCCTTTTCTTGTCGAAGAGATCACTTTCATAACCGATACGAATGCCCGGGTGAAATTCGAAGACATAGACAGCGAAACCAAGGCAGCCAGGTTTGTTAACCTGTACGTTTTCCTGCTCCGCAAACAGGTATCGGAAAACCCGCACGATGAAAAAACCGATTGGAACTTTTTTATCGGTTATGCGGTTTTCGACCAGCATGGCCGCGATATCGGTAAAATCGAAAGCGTGGATTCTGCAACCATCAATGTCCTTTTTATTGTAAAAAAAGCAGATGAAGAATATCTCATCCCCGCCACAGAAGATTTTATCACGGAGGTAAATGACAGGCAAAAGATTATCCATATGAACTTACCGGAAGGATTGACAGATATGAAATGAATTGTAAGGGTGCCCGTTTTTTTTTATCTTTGCACATTTCTTTGCAATTACTGCACACAATGAATCATCAAAAGCGAAAAATAGCTATTTTAGGCTCCACAGGCTCTATCGGTACTCAGGCGTTGGATGTTGTTTCGCGGCATTCCGATCGTTTTGAAGCTTATGCATTGGTGGCCAATAATCAGGTAACCCGTTTGTTGGAGCAGGTTCGCCGGTTCAAACCCGAAGTGGTGGTTATTGCTAATGAAGCCAAGTATAGCGGATTGAAGGAAGCGCTTGCGGATCTGCCGGTAAAAGTTTGGGCAGGAGCCGATGCCGTTGAACAAGTGGTACAGGATTCCGAAATAGATATTGTGTTGACGGCTATGGTGGGGTTTGCCGGGTTGAAGCCTACAATCTCAGCCATAAAAGCACGAAAAACTATCGCATTGGCAAATAAGGAGACGCTGGTTATCGCCGGTGAGTTGATAACCAGGCTGGCACTCGAAAATAAAACGCCTGTTTTACCGGTGGATTCGGAACATTCGGCCATCTTTCAATGCCTGAACGGAGAAGGAGACAACGAAATAGAAAAAATATTACTTACCGCATCGGGTGGCCCATTCCGGAGTTTTTCGATGGCACAGCTGCAGAGAGTAACCAAAGAGCAAGCGCTCCATCATCCTAATTGGAATATGGGAGCGAAAGTTACTGTCGATTCTTCCACACTGATGAATAAGGGATTGGAAATGATTGAAGCCAGGTGGCTGTTCGGTGTAAATCCTTCGCAGATAGAGATAATAGTACATCCGCAGTCCATCATTCACTCCATGGTCCAGTTCAAAGACAGGTCGATTATGGCGCAACTCGGTTGGCCCGATATGCGGATGCCCATTCAATACGCTTTCTCCTATCCCGAGAGAATCTCTTCGGATGTGAAGCCGGTTAATTTCTTCGAACTTTCCACACTGACGTTCGAAAAACCCGATATTGAAAAATTTCGCAACCTTAGTCTGGCATACAAATCCATTGAGAACGGAGGCAATATGCCATGCATAATGAATGCCGCAAACGAGATAGCTGTGGAACTGTTTTTGCAGGAAAAAATCGGCTTCCTGCAAATGAGCGACCTCATTGAACAAACGTTGACAAAATCTGTTTTTATCCGGGATCCTTCATTGGAAGATTATATACAGACCGATGCCGAAGCCCGGATGATTGCACTGGAAGCGTCAAAAAGAGTATAAACTATATTTTAGCAGACATATTTGATGGAGACTTTTTTAATTAAAGCATTACAACTGATACTGAGTTTGTCTATCCTCGTTGTTATTCACGAATTTGGACATTTTATTTTTGCACGGATTTTCAAAATCCGGGTAGAGAAGTTTTATCTTTTCTTCGATCCGTGGTTTGCACTGTTTAGGTATAAACCTAAAAACAGTGAAACGGAATACGGTGTGGGATGGCTGCCGCTGGGCGGTTATGTGAAAATTGCGGGGATGATAGACGAGTCTATGGATAAAGAACAAATGGCTCAACCCGTCCAGTCGTGGGAGTTTCGTGCAAAACCCTCCTGGCAGCGGCTTTTAGTGATGGTTGCCGGTGTACTGTTCAATATTATCCTGGCTTTTTTCATCTATGCGATGATTGTTTTCAGATGGGGTGATTCATACATTCCGATGAGTAAGGTGACATCGGGAATGGAGTTTAGTGAGACTGCCGAAAGGGCCGGCTTTAAAGACGGCGATATCCTTTTGTATGCCGACGGGAAGGAAATTATTGACAGGGCAGGAGTTGTTGACAATTTTGCTGCACAAGTGATCGATGCCCGGACCGTTACGGTAATGAGAAACGGGCAGGAAGTGAATATCGCGATGCCGGCAGATTTTGTTCAGCAGCTTATGCGGGACAAAAAGGGTTTTGCCGGATACAAGACCGGTGTGCCAACCGTGGTGGATATGATTCAAAAAGGCTCTGAGGCAGAGAAAATAGGGCTTATGAAAGGGGACAGCCTGGTGAGCGTGAACAGTGTGTCAACGCCCACCTTCCAAGACTTCAGAGACGAGCTTCAAAAAAACAAGGACCTCCCGGTCTCTATCGGTTTTTATCGTGACGGTGTGCTTCAAACCGCTTCCGCTCAATTAGATGCCACTGCTGTTTTGGGATTTAGCATTGCATCGTATCTGGTAACGGATCATTATTCGTTTTTCGCCTCTTTCCCGGCAGGAATCAAGTATGGAATGCGCACATTAAATGGATATGTCTCACAATTCAAGCACATATTCACCAAAGAAGGAGCATCGTCTTTAGGCGGTTTCGGCACCATAGGAAATCTTTTCCCGGCAAAATGGAGCTGGTACTCGTTTTGGATGATGACAGCCTTTCTTTCGGTTATTTTAGCGTTTATGAATATTCTTCCCATTCCGGGGTTGGATGGGGGACATGTTCTCTTTCTGCTCTTTGAGGCTGTTTCCGGGAGAAAACCAAGTGATAAATTCCTGGAGTATGCACAAATTGCAGGCATGGCCTTGCTCATAGGGCTGGTTCTGTATGCCAACGGAATGGATATTGTGAGGGCGGTATTTAAATAGCGCGGAACGGGGGCTAATAGTCTGAATGTCTAACAATCTAAATGTCTAATTGTCTGAAAAAGTGAAAATTTTAGAATTAATAGATCAAACTTCGAAACCGGTGTTTTCTTTTGAACTGCTTCCACCGTTGAAAGGGAACAGCATCAAACAGGTTTTTGGTACCATTGACCGGTTGAAAGAGTTTGGACCCAAGTATATTAATATAACTACACATCACAGCGAAAACATATACAAAGAAGAGGAAGACGGCACTATCCGGAAAGTGAATGTCAGGCGGCGTCCGGGTTCGGTTGCCATTGCTGCGGCCATTCAGAACAAATACGGTATCCGGGCGGTACCCCACATTATTTCACAGGGTTTTTCCAGGGAAGAGACGGAATATGCGCTGATTGACCTTTCGTTTCTGGGAGTTACGGATCTGTTGTTGCTGCGCGGCGATACCAAAAAACTCGATGCCGACCAGCGGAATGTGGATTCTCACCCGTACGCAACGGGATTACAGGAGCAGGTGAATAATTTTAATAAGGGGATTGCTTTCGACGGCTCTGCATTTCCGGTTCCCGAAACTCCGTTTACATACGGAATGGCGTGTTATCCCGAAAAACACGAGGAGTCGCCCAATATGGAGTCGGAGATCCATTATACTAAAATGAAGGCTCAGAATGGCGCCGATTATCTTGTAACACAGATGTTTTTCGATAATCAAAAATACTTTGATTTTGTTGATCGTTGCCGTGCCGAAGGTATAACTATTCCCATCGTGCCGGGCATAAAACCTATTCATTTAAAAAACCAGCTGAACGTTCTTCCCAAGATTTTCAGAACCGAAATTCCCGAAGACCTGGAGCGTGAATTACGCAAATGCAAAACCGATGCCGATGCCGTTGAGGTAGGAGTAGAGTGGTGCCTTTTGCAAAGCAAGGAATTAGCGCGGCGAGGTGTGCCAGGAATCCATTTTTATGCCTTGGGCGCTACTGAGAGTATTTATCGGGTAGCGAAGGAGGTGTATTGATATCCTTTAAAAATAGAGCAGCTTCCCTACCGTAAAATAAACGACGGCAGCAATCAGTGCACTGACAGGGATAGTTAATATCCACGCAGTAAGCAGTTGTCGGGTGACTCCCCAGCGAACAGCCGATAACCGTTTTACCGAACCAACCCCAATGATTGCGCCCGTGATGGTGTGGGTAGTACTTACAGGAATTTTTAAAAACTCGGAGAAGTAGAGTGTTAAGGCACCGGCTGTTTCTGCCACTACTCCTTCAAAAGGAGTCACTTTGGTGATGCGGGTCCCCATTGTCTTTACAATTTTCCAGCCGCCGGACATCGTACCCAGCGATATGGCAAAGAAGCATGAAAACGCTACCCAGTTAGGTAAATCGCTGATGGACTCAATGCCGAATCCTATTTCGGGATGCTGGATGTGAGTGGCGATTAATGCGGCGGCAATAATACCCATTACTTTTTGGGAATCGTTCAACCCGTGGCCGATACTGAGCAGAGCCGACGAAACCAGCTGAAAATGTTTAAACCACGTATTCGCCTTGTGTGGATTTACACGTTTTACAGACCATTGCAAAACTATGGTAAGAATCATGGCCACCACCATCCCCACCAGGGGGGCAATGAAAATGAAGGAAGCAATTTTCACAATCACGGGAACCTTAATAACTGAAAAACTGGCCCATTTGGCAATGGCTGCCCCGGCAAAACCGCCAATCAACGTGTGAGAAGACGACGAAGGTATTCCGAGCCACCAGGTCAGCAAATTCCACGTAATAGCTGCAATTAATCCGGAAAAAATAATGGGAAGGGTGATAAATTCGGTGATCACGGTTTTAGAAACGGTGTCGGCAATCCCGAAGCCGCCGATGAGGTATTTGGCAATAAAGAAAGCAACAAAGTTGAACATCGCTGCCCACAGAACGGCTTGGAAAGGAGTCAACACCTTGGTGGAGACGATAGTGGCAATGGAGTTGGCTGCATCGTGAAAACCGTTTATAAAATCAAAAATAAGCGCTAAGGAGATGATAACAATTAATAATGTCATACAGATTAATTATAAGTAAAGATAAAACAACCCTCTTACGCGTATTTAACGATAATTGTTTTTATAATTTTCCCAACACTTTCAGCTGCATCCGTGGCTTTTTCAAGCTCGAACATAATTTCTTTCTTTTTTATCAGTTCGATGCTGTCTTTTTGATTTTCAAACAGATCAATAAGGAAATGCTCATATACGTCATCGGCTTTATTCTCAATGAGATGTAATTCGCTGCAATATTCCGATACCCTTTTTCTGCTTTTCTTCAGAACATCCAATTCATTTACGGCTTTTTCTATCTGGACGGATGCTTCCATAATCAGTTCGACCATATCCTTGGCAGCTACCGGCATCTCCTTGGGATTGTACAAGAAAATTTTCTTGGCTGCACTGTTGATGTAATCGGTTACATCGTCCATTTTGTTTGCCAGATTGTGAATGTCTTCACGATCGAAAGGTGTGATAAATGTAGAATTCAGTTCATCAAAAATTTTATTGGAAAGAGTATCGCCCTTACGTTCTTCTTCCTTAATTTTTCTGTAGTAATCCGCAGCATTGATGTGGTTGCCTTTTTCCACAAACTCCAACATTAAATTCGAAGCCGATTTTATTATTTCTACTATTCCCTTTAAAAGTGGAAAGAATTTGGGCTCCTTTGGGGTGAACTTACTGAAAAATGAATTGTTCATAGTTTTTTGGTGAGCATAAGCCTGCAAGTGAAAAATCAAGCAAAATTACTGCATTTTTTTAAATTTTGAAGTGAGAAACTGTTTAAGTTTGCTTCGCTATTTAAAAAAATTATTTTTCAGGGCGACTTTCTTGTTTTGGCGATAATAGCGGGCTATTTGGGCTTCATCAACGTATGTGCCGGGTTTACGAAATGTCTTACTGTCGTGGCAATGCTCTAAAAGCAATTAACACGCCGGGGAAAAACACTTCAAAACGTTTCTTCAACACTCTTTTCAGTCTCGCTCTTTTTCACTACTTTTGTACAATCGAGAATTGAGGGTATATGTATTTTCGCAATATTATAGGGCTTCACTATGTGAAAAAGCATCTGATCGATTCCGTGCAGCGTGGTTTTATTCCGCATGCCCGGATATTTTACGGACCCGAGGGTGTGGGGAAATTGCCTTTGGCTATTGCCTATGCCAGGTACCTGAATTGCGAGGGGAGAACATTGGAAGATTCCTGCGGGAGATGCCCGTCGTGTCATAAATTCGACAAGCTGATGCATCCCGATCTGCACTTTGTGTTTCCGGTGGTGAAATCGAAAGTAAGCGATGAATATTTGCCTGAGTGGCGCGCGTTTTTGAGCGGACACACCTATTTCAACCTGAACGATTGGCTGAACTTTATCAACGCGGAAAATGCGCAGGGTATTATTTACTCGAAGGAAAGCGATGAGATTATCCGCAAACTCAACCTGAAGGTTTACGAGGCTCCATACAAGGTGATGATTGTATGGTTGCCTGAGAAGATGCACGACGCATGTGCCAACAAACTGTTGAAAATGATTGAAGAACCTCCTGAAAACACGATTTTCCTGCTGGTTTCCGAAGAGCTGGAAAATGTGTTGCCCACCATTCAGTCGCGTTGCCAGCCTTTACATATCCGTGCTATTGAACACGATGAAATGACAGCATCCATTCAGTCGGTTTTTGGTTTGCAGGGAGAGGAGGCAAAATCTGTGGCGCATATCGCCAACGGAAGTTTTTCAAAAGCTATTGGCATTATCCGGTCTGCCGATGAAAACAACTATTTTTTTTCGTTGTTTAAGGAGATGATGCGTTCTTCGGTATCGAGAAACATCAAGGCGATAAAATCAGTTGCCGCGGAAATGGCTTCTATTGGCAGGGAGATGCAAAAAAGCTTTTTGCTGTACTGCTTACGCCTGTTTCGGGAGTTCTTCGTAAGCAACCTCAATGAACCCGATCTGATCTACCTCAATGAAGAGGAAAAAGAATTTGGTGAACGTTTTGCACCGTTCATCAACGAAAAAAATATTCAACCGTTCAACGATGAGTTTCAGCTTGCCTACCGGCAGATTGAGCAAAACGGGAATGCTAAAATTATCTTTTTAGATTTGTGCTTGAAAGGCACGATGCTATTAAAAAAATAGTGATTCAATAGTAGTTCGATTGTAATTCAATGTTCATCGCCACAACGAATAGCGTGAACGAAGTAAGCGAATAACAATTAAATAACAATAACTGTATTATGGATAGAGAAAAATTATCAGATAAATTAGCGGACATTATCCCCGAAAAAACAACGACCGTGCGAAACAACGGTTGTTGCAAGGGATGTCCCAAACACTCCACCAAACTTCATGTTTACGATTGGCAGCACGACTTCCCCGAGATGCAGAAACTGACCAATATGGTGGAAGTTCAATTTAAAAATACCCGGAAAGGATATTACATAAACAGCAACAACATTGAATTGAAAAAAGGAGATGTTGTTGCCGTTGAGGCTTCTCCCGGACACGATATCGGAACTGTAACACTTACCGGGAAGCTGGTTGAGGTGCAGATGTGCAAAAATAATTATCGCGAAGATGGCAACGGTGGTCCAAAGCGGGTTTACCGGATAGTGCGTCCGGCGGATATGGAAAAGTATGAACTGGCGAAAGCCAAAGAACAACCCACCATGATCACTGCCAGAGAGATGGCCGAAAGCCTTGGCTTGAATATGAAAATAGGAGACGTTGAGTATCAGGGCGATGGGAGTAAAGCGATTTTTTACTACATCGCCGATGAACGAGTGGATTTCCGGCAGTTGATTAAAGATTTTGCTGCGAAATTCAGGGTGAAAATCGAGATGAAGCAAATTGGCGCACGTCAGGAAGCCGGCAGGATAGGGGGAGTTGGTCCTTGCGGGCGTGAGTTGTGCTGCAGCAGCTGGATGTCGAGCTTCGTATCGGTATCCACTTCGGCTGCCCGATACCAGGACATCTCTTTCAATCCCCAGAAACTTGCGGGACAATGCGGGAAGTTGAAGTGCTGCATGAATTATGAAGTGGATGCATATGTAGAAGCCAGCAGGAAGTTGCCATCGCGTGAGATTGTCTTGCAGACTAAAGATTGTGATTATTTTCATTTCAAAACCGATATTTTATCGGGACAGATCACTTACTCCACCGATAAGAACAATCCGGTAAATCTGGAGACGATATCGAAAGACCGGGCATTTCACATCATTGAGTTGAATAAGAGAGGGAAAAAACCTCTTAAGCTGATGTCTGAAAGTGAAGCTAATGAAGTAAAAGAAGAAACTTTCCAAAACGATTTGCTTGGAGACCAAAGCATCACCCGTTTCGATAAAAAGGAAAGCGGAGGTTCTTCGAGAAAGAGAAAACCAAGAAAAGGAAGGCCGGATAACAGGGGCAGGGGAGGAAAACCACCAAAACAGAATGAGCAATAGACGATTCATTGTTTTTTTTGTTGTTATTGCTTTTTTATCTTCGTGCGACGAAGAGGCAATTTATTATCGTTTTCATCCGATCAAAAACAATGATTGGAGCAGGCGGGCTGTGGTTGATTTTTTACTCGACTCGCTTTCCGTTGATCCGGATAAAAGATACGATATTATGCTGGATATTGTTAGCAGTAACCAGTATCCGTATCAGAATATCTGGTTATCCGTTCAGCAGAATGTGACAGATACCGCATTTGTAAGTGATACTATCGAAATAAAACTGGCTGATTCTCACGGGAAATGGCTTGGAAAAGGCAGTGCAGGACTTTATCAGCTATCGGTCCCCTATAAAACCTCCATTGCATTGGATCCCACACGCGCTTATCTTATCCGCATCCGCCAGGCGATGAAAGATAACTCCATTAAGGGCATCGAGAAAGTGGGGGTGTTGGTGAAGTAAGTTATGTTTATTTAGAATTGTACTGCAAGTTTAACAGTGCGCTTTCTGCCGGTTGAATATCACATATCATTTTCAGATTGATATTGATCATTTCATCTACCTTGAGCATACCCATCATTTGCACGGGAGGCTCCAGTCCGAAGTCGCGAATATTTATCTGTTTTTCGACGTTAAAAATATATCTTGTTCCATTTTTTTCAATTTTAAAGGGAAAGTTATATTTTTTTGTGACGTCCGTAATCGTCACATCTACTACGGCAATGCCTGCAGTTGAATCTGTTGTGTCGGGTAAGTGTATGTAATACAGATGAATATCCATTGTTGGATATTCATCTGATTTCAATAGTTTATAAAAATCCCTGAGTGCCATTTTATTGCTTGAGGTAAAGCTTCTTATCGGCACAATCAGTTGATTCTCGCTCAGGTAAAGTTTTTTATCGTTTTGAGAGGCAGTGATTATCATGTTCTTCTGAATGAAATTTTCACTGCTTTGGATAAGTTTGAAATTAACAATATTTGAACTGCCGTTTATCGACAAACTGCTGTTTTTATTCACATCTACGGCCACTGCTGCTGAAGATGTCTGTGCGTTAACAGCTCCTGCAGTCAAAATAGTTATAAGTAAGAATGCAAATAAAACTTTCATTGTGCTTAAAATGCTATTGAACCCTGTAAGGTCAAACCATTGAACTTCGCGCCGTCCTGAATGGATTTGGCGGGGAATCCGTTGTATTTTTGATTCACATATTCAATTTTAGCCATAACGTTTTTCGTCATATACCATCCGGCTGCGATTGCTACACGATCTATGCCTGCTTCGTAATGATTGGGCTTACCTTGAGCAGCTCCCATGTCGGCTTTCAGTGTGTTGTAGCGCCCACCTACATAGAAATTTTCATTAGTTCCAAAACGAACTACCAAATCCGTAACAAATTGATTGGATTTTCTTACATCGGGTTCGCTTGCATCCCTTCCGCCTGCATTTTCAAGTGTTGTAAATGATTCGAGTGAAAGTCCCTGAACAGGAGAGAATTTCAGAAATATGTTGCCCATTACGGCCGCTACTTTGTCCCCGAAACCGGGATTGAAACGCCCATTTGTGAAATTTGTATTGGATAAAGGCGCATTGTACATTACTCCATAGTAATTTGAACCGGTACGATCGCCGCCAAACAAAGTGTTTTTTACGGAACCGGCAGTGTAATATCCCGATGCACTGGCGCGTACTCTGAACCGGCTGTTAACTTGTTTGTCATAAGCCAATTTCCCAATCCATGCAGGGTTATGCACACCGTTTGAATATTTGGTTTGAACACGCGTAGTATCAATTTTTGTCAGATCATTGTTTAGTTTACCGTTGGTTACAGCTCCCACGATTGTAAAATCCCCGACATGAACATCAACTTCAGCACCTATTTCGGTAGAGAATTCGTCCATGATATGATTTTCCATAAATGGATTGAAAAATGTCATGCCACCATCAGAACGACGGAAATGGGCATCACCGTAGTTTACATCAAATTGGCCAACTTTGATGGTGGTGTATTTCATAATTTCGTCAACAAAATCCCAGGGTAAGAATTTCATTTTCTCAAATTGAAGGAACCCGCCCTTCACCCAGGTTTCGTTATGATGCCTCGAAGCCAGGTAAAGTTCAAAATTTAAATAAATTCCATCGGATAAATTTGATTTGATATAAAGATTGGCCTGAGGCAAACCAAAGCCGCTGGTTAACGGAACTAGAGAATTTACGGCCGGATTTGTGTAATCGTAACGATAACCATCCGCTCTTGTCACAGCATTGCTGTGGTCAAGCATGGAAAAAGGGAGTGTTAAAGCACCACCTAACTGTACATTGAAACCTTTGAATTCGGTTTCGGTTTTGGGAGTTTCAAAAACGTTAATCCCGTCTTTGTTTGTAGGACGCAATTGAGCGAACATCATACCTGAAGCTAACAAGGTAGCTGCCAAAAATAGACTTCTCCGTTTCATTTTATTAATTTTTTTTGGATTAAAATATTTAGAGACTGTTTAAGTTTGTTTCGCTATTCAAAAAGAATTATTTTTCAGGAGAGTTCATCCTTGTTTTGGCGATAATAGCGGGCTATTTGAGCCAAATAAAAGGGAAAAGAATACAAAAAAGAAACTTTTTGAAGGCGAAGATTTTTTATTTACTTCTTTCGTAAGAAATTTAAACTGTTTCTTAGTTGGTAAATACGAGAATTTTTTAGTTGAACTGGACAGCAGACCCTTCAAAAGTTACATTGTATTTAACCGTAACCTGATCGCCAACTTTCATGACGCCTAACATAGCCGTAGGAGCTTTCATTTTGTAGTCGCTCATTTTTATTGGCAAGCTTCCTTCAAAAGTATAGGTCCCGGGTTTTACTTCCTTACCTTTTGCTTCAAGTGTAACTGCTTTTGATGTGCCGCCCATTGCGAGCGTTCCCCCAACAATTACATTGATGTCGGAGCCGTTTGTTGTAATTGATTTTACTTCAGACATTTTAAAGCTGATTGTCGGATTTTGAGGCTCATTAAATGTTTCATATGTTTTCTTATCCATCAATTTTTCTCCGCTAATAATTGATTTTACCGGAACATTAATATTGAGAACTGTGGCTTTGTTATCCGAAACACTTAATTCCCCTGTTGCCTGAGTTGACGTAGTTTCATATGGATGGATATTTGTAGTTCCGGATATCGTAAACGTTGAAGATTTGACTTTTAATGTCTGAGCTTTAACCATTGTTCCCATTAAAACAAAAGTAAACGCCATCAATATCACTGGGAATCTGTGAGAAAAATTACTTTTCATTGTCTTTGTTTTATTATTAAGAGTTTATAAATAGTTGTTTGTTCTACTTATCCTATAGTTTTAATAGGAATATGCTTTTAATTTATACCGATAATTAACTTAATCACCTGTTGATTCTTATTTTTTAAATTAACTAATCCTATAGGTTAAGTAGGATGCTGCTGTTAAAAAACAGGATGTGAAATCATTCAAATCCTATAGGTTTAGTAGCATATATTCAAAAAAAATTATTCACATATTTCAGGACAATTATATTCGGTTTCTTTTATAATCTGATCGAGTGTTTTAGCCGAAAGGATTTCAATTATCTGATGATGGAATTGTTTCCAGTAATTATTAGCGGTACATTGGTGGGTAGCCCTTTCGCAAAAGCTTCTGTTTTTTACACATTCTATTATCACTATTTGCTCAAAAGCAGTGTAAATGTCCAACATTGTAATTTTATCGGCCGGCATAGCCAGCATATAACCGCTTCCTCGTCCTTTTGTATTTGAAATCAATCCTTTCAGTTTAAGAGCGCTTATAATGTAATCCAAATATTTTACAGAAATATTTTGATTTTTTGCAATGTCTTTTTGTAATATGCCGGTTGGTTCATTACAACAGGCAATTTCGATCATTGTTCTGAGTCCGTACCGTATTTTTGTATTGATTTTCATACTCTATGAAAAACTTTACAAATATAACATAAATTTCCGTATTGAAATATTTCCCGGGGAATTTAAAAAATATTTTTTATTTTCATCAACTCCGCATCCGTCAGGCGATGAAAGATAATTTTATTAAAGGCATTGAGAAAGTGGAAGTGTTGCTGAAGTAACATTTTAAAAAATGGCCTGTTGCAAAATATAGGTCCCGGCTCCGAGTGTGTATCCTATAAACGCAATAAGTGAAATTCGTTTCAGGTACCAGCCGAACGATACTTTTTCCAGTCCCATGAAAACTACGCCGGCGGCAGAGCCGACGATAAGGATGCTTCCTCCGACTCCGGCACAATAGGCGAGAAAGTGCCAGAACAGGCCGTCTTCTACAAAGTTTTGCATAAAAACCGGATTGGCCATGGCACTTACAGTGCCCGGATCCAGAACCGGATACATACCGATAGCCGCAGCAACCAAAGGCACGTTATCAACAATGGCAGACAACAATCCGATTGAATAGGCCTGTGCATAGACATTGGGAAGGTGTTGCGCCATATAGGCTGCTGATTGTTGAAGGATCCCGGCGCTTTGCAGGGCGTCCACCGCCAGCAATATGCCCAGGAAAAACATTAAGGTAGAAAAGTCGATCCGGTTCAATACTTTCGAAACACGAAGCTTCAAGTTCTCATTCAACTGATTTTTCCTATTGTACAGGATTTCGGTATAAATCCACAACAAGCTCACGCCCAGCAACAGCCCGATGAAGGGCGGTAAATGCGTAACTCCTTTGAACACGGGTGATAAAACCAATATGGAAACCCCAAAAATCAGTATTCCCAACCGATCTCCTTTTTGCATATAGAGAAGTAATTCGGAGTTTTCATTCTCTTCCGTTTGTGTAACCTCTTCTTTTTCGATACTGCCTTTTAATAAAAACTGGGCCACAAAGACCGGAGCTACCATGGATACAAGACTAGGCAGGAACAACTGTGGCATGATGGCAGTAGTGATATTTCCCTTAACCCATAACATGATGGTAGTAACGTCGCCAATAGGGGACCAGGCCCCGCCGCTGTTAGCTGCAATAACAATGATACTGCCGAACAGCCATCGCTCACGGGGCTCACTGATAATACGGCGGGTAAGCATAATCATTACAATGGTTGTGGTAAGGTTATCGAGCACGGCAGACATGAAAAACGTGATGAAGCTGATGAGCCAAAGCAACTGTCGTTTTTTCCGTGTGGTTATTTTTTCGGTGATGTAGGTGAATCCGCCGTGAACGTCAATGAGCTCCACAATGGTCATGGCGGCCAGCAGGAAGAACAACATTTCGCTGATGTCGCCGATGCTTTCCAGAATCTGATGATCGATTACAAAGTGCCGCACTTGGACCTCAAAAGCGTGATGTTGAAGTTCGGAATGCGAATTGATGTAATGGTTAAAAGTGTCGGGAGACACGCTGAGGACAGTGCTTGGCGCCAGATACACGTAAATGACCCATAAAAGGGTGCCGATAAGTAAGGCGACGCTCGCTTTGTTCACTTTTATGGTATGTTCCATCGCGATGAAGATATAACCGGCGATAAAGAGAATAATCATTGCGTAAATCATGCTGCTGCTTTTTTTAAAAAATCGTGCAAAGATAAATATTAAAATGGAAAAATAAAAAAGCCCCTCGTTTGAATGAGGGGCGCCGGATTTATTTTCTGGAGGTTTTCTCCACCAACTTTTCTTCGTTCTCTGTCAATACTTTCTTCAGTTCGGACTGGAGTTTCTTAATTTCACGTTCCTGATTGTGGATGGTGGTGAGCAGCGAGTTTAACTCCTCGTTATCCACCGAATCGGGGAACTGCGCTTTTACCCGGTCGATAAAATCGCTCAAGACGTTCATATAATTATTGAATGCGTCGTAAGGCGACTGATAAGGGCTGAATTTACTGTGCATCGACCCGTCGTAGAAATGCTTGGTGGACATATAATAGAAATGATCGCTCGATTGCAGGTATTGCCAATCTTTCTTCAATCGCCTGTCGTTGGCTAAACGAACCCTTTCGCTTACCTCGTAAAGGGTATTGAAAGCGCTTTTTTGAAGTTTGTTCCCTAACCACCGGCTTAAATCGCGCTCTTCGTCCGACCATGAAATAGGCAATGGAACCGATACGGTACCAACAGGTTTATGGGTATCCATAATTTGGCTGGGTGTGGAAAACTCAATGCCCTTGTCGAAAGCAAATTTAGGAAGTGCTTTCATAAACTCAAATATTCCCGAATGCGACGGTTGAAGGTTCCCGAATGTCTCATAATTCATGAAAATATTGAAAACTTCTTCCTGGGGCGACGTTGCCGCAATCCACGATGCGTATTTTTCGGCCGTCAACGGATACTCTTTCCACGTATAGTCTGAAAACCGTAACGAAATATCGTCGCTAAACTGTGAGTTGCGCAGTAACAGCTTCATGTTGGGCTGGTTTTCGGATTTATACACGTAGTTAGGGCTTCGCCACGACAGGATGACTTTTGCCCCTTCCGAAATCATCTTGGTATAGCCCATGTTGTAAGCCATTTCGGCAATGTCGTCGGAGTAGATCATTTCGGTATTCCGCAAAACCTTTGGTTCCTGATCGAAAAGCAATTTGATCTTTTGCGTCTGCTGCTGTACCTGGCTTTGAAACTCTATGGGATCAATCAGGCTCGAAAGCGAGTGTGAATAGGTTTCGGCTAAAAACTCAACAGCGCCGGTCCTGCTCAATTCCTTCAGTCCGTCAATTACTTCCGGAGTATAAATTTCCATCTGGTCGAGCGCTACTCCCGAGACAGAAAGGGCAAATTTAAACTTTCCTTTGTAGGCATTTATTAGATCGAGCAACATCCGGTTTGCGGGGATAAAAGACCGGGCGGCTATCTGCTGTATGATGTCTTCGTTTGAGTAATCATCGTAGTAGTAGTGATCTCTTCCGATATTGAAAAAACGATATCTTTTTAACCGGTATGGTTGATGGATCTGGAAATAAAAGCAAATTGTTTTCATATTCTTTTTAGACTTTTAGATAGTTAGACTTTTTTCATACCAGGCTGTCGTAAATAGCCCGTACTTTCTTACCGGCATCTTCCCAAACGATATTATCGACTTCACGTTTCCCTTCTTCTTTCAGAAATTCGGCCATGCCCGGGTAGGTACAAATCGAATACATGGCGTCCGCCATAGCGTCAACGTCCCAGTAATCGGTTTTGATGACGTTATTCAGGATTTCCGCACAACCCGACTGATACGAAATTATACTTGGCACGTTGCATTGCATGGCTTCAAGCGGTGAAATGCCAAAAGGCTCCGATACCGAAGGCATAACATATACATCGCTCGATTTCAGCATCTCATAGACCTGCTCTCCACGGAGAAATCCGGTGAAGTGGAACCTGTCGGCAATACCCCGGTCGGCAACTAGGCGTATCATCTGGTTCATCATATCGCCGCTTCCTGCCATCACAAATCGGATGTGCTTGGTCCTTTTCAATACTTGTGTGGCCGCATCTACAAAAAACTCAGGGCCTTTTTGCATAGTGATGCGTCCGAGGAAAGTAATTACTTTTTCTTTCACACCCGATATGCGTTCGATTGCTTCAATCTCGGGGCTTAACGGTTCCACGGCATTGTGAACGGTAGATACTTTCCATTCGGGTTGGTTGTAGTTTTCAATTACGGTTTTGCGGGTGAGGTTGCTTACACAGATAATATGGTCGCAGTGATCCATTCCGTTTTTTTCGATCCCGTAAACGATCGGGTTCGGCTTGCCGCGGCTGCGGTCGAACTCTGTTGCGTGTACATGAATGACCAGCGGTTTTCCGCTTACGCTTTTTGCATGCAGGCCCGAAGAGTAGGTAAGCCAGTCGTGGGCATGGATAATATCGTATTTATATGTTCTGGCAATAACGCCCGTAACGATGGAATAATTATTGGTCTCTTCCAGAATGTTGTTCGGATACCGGCCGGAGAACTCTAAACACCCAAGATCGTTGGTGGTCATGTAGTTGAAATCGGCGTAAATATTGTCGCGCATCCAAAAATATTCTTCGGGATTCATGTACTTCTCCAGCCTTGCCTTAGCGGTTTCCCAGCTGACGTCACGCCACACAATAGGAGTGTTGTTGCAGCCTATTATTTTCAGAAAACTCTGGTCTTCGTCGCCCCAGGGCTTCGGGATAACAAACAGTATTTCCATATCTTCCTGCTTGGCCATGCCCTTGGTTAATCCATAACTTGCGGTTCCAAGCCCACCCAGTATATGAGGCGGGAATTCCCACCCTAACATCAGTGCTCTCATTCTATCGTGTTTTATATCCAGTTGTAATTCAATGTTTTTTGGCTTATCCGAATGATTTGATGAGTTTTTTTGCCCGTAAAGTCTCTGCAACACTCATGGCAAAAGAATATCCGCCATGGGCATAAAACGGAGGGTTGGAATCATAAAACTCAGACAAGGTGCCGATACAATCGTTTTGCATCTGATCTTCCAACTCAATCATTACCCGGTCTGCCAGGGAAAGCCCGCTCATGCTGAATACTTTCAGGTAAGCTTCAATGTAAGCGCCAATAAGCCACGGAAAAGCACATCCGTTGAAATATGCATACTCTTTTTCTTCGATTGTCCCTGTGTAACGTGGGCGGTAATTGTATCCTTTCGGACTTAAAGAGCGTATGCCTACCGGAGTGAGCAGCTCTTTGGTAACGAAATCAATAACCGATTTTTTCTGACGCCTCTCTAATGGCGAATAATCCACGGAAACGGCAAAAACCATATTGGGGCGGACATTCCTGTCTGCATATGTACCGTCCACGTAATCATATAAATAACCGGCATCGTTGAGAAATGTTTCAATAAACGACTGCTGTACTTTCAACGCTTTCTCTTCAAATGTTGCAGCCAATGCTTTTTTATTTACCGCGGCGGCTATCTCTTCCGCAAATTTCAGTGCATTGTGCCATAAGGCATTGAATTCAACTAAATATCCCGATCTTGGAGTGACGGGTTTACCATTCTGCATCGCATTCATCCAGCTTACGGCGACATCGTGTCCATACGTTGAAACCAATCCACTCTCTTCATCAACAGATAAGTTGGGATGCTTGTTCGACAAAATAAAATCGATTATGGAAAAGAGAAAATCGACATATTTTTCTTTAAAAACATGTTTGCTCTCTTTCCAGTATTGTTGTAATGACCAGGTTACCCACAGCAAAACATCGGGATCGTCTATCTGTTTGATGATGTTTTTGCGCGGTTTGTCATTCATGAAATCCTGAATGTGAGGTGCGGCCGAATCCATGATCGCTACAAAATCACCGGGCCTGCCAACCGATAGTGTACAACCGGGTAACGACACAAACTGGTCACGTGCCCTGACCTTGAACCACGGATAACCGGCCAGCAGGTATATCTCATCTGTCTTAGGAATGTAATAAAACTGATGGCTCGAGTTTTTCAGGCAGTTGTAAAAACTAGACCTTGGCGTGCGTTTTTGAAGTTCAAAGTTAAACTCATCGGCAAGAGTAGAAGTGTTTACTAAAATGTCTCCTGCCGAAAAGATAATCTCCTCGCCTTTTTCAATAGGCAACTCAAAATACCCGGGAACATAGAGGTCTTCTTTGAACGTATCCCCGTTTTGCATATCCTGAATGTATTCCACACCCTGGCTCCAATAGGGTTGATACATAAAGTCAACCTTCTTGTTGAATTGCATGAAAAACTCGGGATATCCGTAGTACATGCTTGTGCTGATACCATTTTCCACTTCACGATACGAACGATCTACCTGATCGTTTTGTCTGGTTAACTGAGAAATATTTCGAAAAGCCATATAAGGTTTAAACCGGATTGTGGTTGGTGAATGGGCATTCATCAACTTGTAACGGATCATCAGCCGGTTCTCTTTCGACGAAAACATAATCTCCTTGGAAAGGATAACACCACCTACGCGGTAAATAGTTTTTGGAACGCCATCACTGTTAAATTCGCGGATGTATTTATGCCCTTTGGGACTGTAGTTGTCGTCGTTATATTTATGAATTCCTAAATTAAATTGCGCTCCGTGCTGTATAACCGTTTCATCAATTGAGGAGAGGATCAGGTGATTATCGTCGTCCAGGAAAGGTACCGGCATTACCAGGAGCCCTTGATATTTGGAAGTGTTGCAACCTGAAATCGATGTGTTTTGATAAGCTCCTTTTTTGTTGGTCCTCAGTACGTTGCGATACAGGGAGTACTCCAGGTTAATCATCAGGTCCTTATCGAATTTAAGATAGCTCATATTGTGAAAGAATTAGAAATATATCTCTTTATGGTTTGATGTTCGAAAGGTAGCTAATTGCGGTTAATTCAACAAATAATATACACTTTTTTTTGTTTCGGGAACTTTTACGATTTTTTTAGTTAGTTTTGTAATAATGGATGATGCAGTAATGAAAACCGAACGGTGGCAGATAAAAAGGATCCGGTTAGCAATGATTCCTGCACTGGTGATGTGTGTGCTGGTTTGGGTGGTGTTTCTCATCGATTACACCCGTATTTTCTCATTCAACTTTTCACTTCTGGGAATTTATCCCCGTCAATTAAACGGTTTGCCCGGTATTGTTTTCTCGCCTTTTATCCATGGATCGTTTTCACATCTTATTTCCAATACCGTTCCCCTGCTGGTTCTATTTTCGTTCTTGTTCTACTTTTACAACCAGATAGCATTCAGATCGCTGGCTTACCTCTGGTTGTTGAGCGGTTTTTTCACGTGGCTGATAGGCAGGAGCTCATATCATGTGGGGGCAAGCGGGTTAGTTTTTGCCCTTGTCTTCTTTTTGTTTTTTAGTGGTTTGTTCAGGAAATATATTCCGCTTATAGCAGTTTCGATGGTGGTGGCCTTCGTCTATGGCAGTACCGTATGGAGCATTTTCCCGATAACCGAATATGTTGATGTAACCCTTTCGTGGGAGGCCCATTTGTCGGGAGCAGTTGCCGGGCTTATCGTCGCTTTTATTTTCAGGAATAGGGGCCCACAAAAACCGAAAGTGCTTTGGGAAGACGAGGAGGATATGGAGGACGATGAACACCTGTCAGTTCCCGGCATAGATAATGGAGACAATTCCAAGCAGGAACAAAATGAACATCACCACCAGCATGAAATTTGTTTTCCTCGATGCGCCTTTAAATTCTTTCCAAATGAATACCCCCCATAATGCTGCTACCAACGTTGCACCCTGGCCAAGTCCGTAGGAAATTGCGGCTCCGGCTTTTCCGGCGGCAATCAGATTCAGCGAATTACCGATCCCCCAGATAATCCCGCCTAAAATACCTACCAAATGGATAGGAAACTTCCCTTTGAAGTAGGTTTTGTAGTTTGTTGGTTCGCCATGAATCGGTCTTTTCATCAAAATAGTATTGAATATAAAATTACTGATGAAAATTCCCAGCGAAAAAATCACTGTTGCCGTGTATGGGGTCATCATCCCCCGAGCAGGGTTTTCAAAATTATTTAAGTCCATGGAGGCGGCAACAAACCGATAGAAAAAAGACATCAGCAGGCCGGCAAGAATGGAAATAATTATTCCTTTAGAAGTTACCTTTTTATTCTCAGATGATACATTTTTGTAAGCCAACGCATTAAGTAAAATGGCGACAGTTACCAACCCCACACCCAAAAACAGGAAAAACGGATCCCCTTTTTGAAACCCCAGGTAGTTAATAATTACACCCAAAACCAATGCCAGTCCAATCCCAACCGGGAATGCGACTGCCATGCCGGCCATAGCGATGGCTGTGGAAAGAAGAATGTTGGCAGCATTGAAGATAATCCCGCCCAAAAATGCACTGCCAATGTTTTTTGGATCTGCCTGTACCAAATCGGGAATAAAACTGCGGCCGGCATCTCCCATACTTCCAAGCGTAAATGCAAAAATCAGGGATAAGGCCAAAACGCCTGTCACATAATCCCAGTAAAACAACTCGTAACGCCACGTTTTTCCGGCTAATTTTTGGGTGTTGCCCCAGGAACCCCAGCAGAGCATGGTTATGAAGCAAAACACGATGGCTAATGAATAACTATTTACAATAAACATATGGTTCTAATTTAAAATGAATAATTTACTGTCTTTTTTAAAAAATCATACACTTCGGTTTCTGTCGGTATAGAAGGCTGTGCTCCCATTCGGGTAACGCAAATTGCTGCCGCAGCAGAAGCAAATTCTAAGGTCTCATTCCAGTTATGGCCTTTGCTTAATTCTGCTGCTAAAGCGCCACAGAATGTATCTCCCGCTCCAGTCGTATCTACTGTTTTGACAGCGAAGGCAGGTGCTCGTAAATATATTTGCTTGTTCTTCAATATACAACCACGTTTGCCCAAAGTTAAAACAACCGTCTTTATTCCTAAAGCCAATAATTTGTCAACAATTCCCTCTTCACCGATATGTTCCATTATTTCTCCTGAAATAATTTCGGCTTCAGTCTCGTTAACAATAAGTACATCAATTTTTTTAATGATATCCTCATCTAATTTTCTTGCGGGTGCCACGTTTAACAGTATCTGTTTATTATGCTCATAGGCAATATCACAGACTGTTTTTACCGTATCGTAAGGGATCTCCATTTGCAGGACAATCAAATCCGCCTCCAGTATCTCTTTTTCGATTTTATGAATATATTCGGAGGAAAGCATTTCATTCGCTCCGGAGATGATCACAATACTGTTTTCCCCCTTTCCATCCACCCAAATCATTGCTACACCCGAAGGGGTATTATTGACAATCAAAGATGAGGAAGCATCCAACCCTTCTTTTTTATAGTATTCCAGAGTGTTTAGTCCGTTTGCATCCTTCCCCAGGCTGGTAATAAATTTCACGTCTCCGCCCAATCGATGGGCGGCCAGTGCCTGGTTGGCGCCCTTTCCGCCCATTGCCTGAAAATAGGAAACTCCCTTGATGGTCTCTCCTGCCTTGGGAAAATCTTTTACTTTCGCGATTAAATCTGTATTGGAACTGCCGATCACTACTATCTTGCTCATATTATTTTAATTAATCTTTAACTATTTGACTTTTCCAAACGTGGTATGTCCATTCTGCATGGCTACTGCCTGAAGGTTGTACATCGGGTGCTGCCTTACTAACCGTAAAATAGAATTCCGGTTTTTTCCAGTCTTGCAGATATCCAAAATTATCCCTTAACAAAGCCGCATTATGATTACGTGGATATCCGGTATCTGTAGGTGTTATGCGGTATATGAACGTCCAGCTACCTGTTTGATTCATAAAGTCAGAAAGATTCATGTAATCGATTTCCAATGTTGTATTCAGGTAGGCCGGATAATCCGTCGGATGAGGTTGTACCGGACGAATCATTACTATCTTGTCGGCATCTTTATTGATCGCAAAATCAGAGTTGCATGTGTAATCCGTATTTTGGTTGTCTATTGCTTTCAATCCCTTTTGTACAATGGTCTGAGGTGGAGTTATCTTATAGTTGTCCATATTGCTTAAATCGGCTTCCGACCATACAATCCGTGTGCCACCAATATCTCCAATAGTATATGTCAGTAATACTTTCCCTTTTCCATCCAAAGATACCACAGAGGGTTGACCAACTCCCCATGCTTTACCGGATCCGCCGATACTTTGATCTCCGGGTGCAGACCATGTTTTTTTTACAAGCTGTTCCGGATATTTCACCCAACTGTTTGCATCTAGCTCATTACTGAACGCAATGCCAATTTCATTGTAATATACTCCATACATATTACTCAGGAAGAACATGGCATATTTGTATGTTATACCGTTCCATGTAAAATTACCGGCAATAACTGAAGGGTCGCACGTATGATGGTCGTCCCATGATCCCGATATTCCGGGTTGCAGCACGCTTTTTGCCTTTGTCTTGGTGCCATCCGGATTGATCTTTATGTGATAAATATTATCGACCATAATTAGATTGTTGGGATTTCCACAAAAGAACATATGGACACTTCCGTCTTTTTGTTTTAATACACTTGGACAATAAGAATATCTGTTTTCTCCCTGAAAGCCAAATACGAATGTCGGCGTCTTAATAGCTGAAACCGGTTTACCCGGTCCTGGAGGATCAATAACTGGTTCGGCGGGTTCTCCCTCTGAACATGAAAACACAAACCATATTCCGATGAATAGAAATAAATATTTAGTCATAACTTATTATTTTAAGGGTAAGCTTGTGTCCGGATATTTATTTAAAGTTGGCGGGTTGCTTACTGATCAGTTGGATAAAATGTTGTTTGATATCCTCGGCCTGAACGGAATCTACCATCAAATAATGTCGGTTACCGCTTTTATCGGCTGTAAAAATTGTAGCGCCTTTATCTGTTACACTAATCTTACCTACAGGTGAAATATTGAAATAAGAGGAGCCTTCTACTGAATACAATACAGACGTCAGATCCCATGTGGGGCGGTCATAAGGCATTTTCATATAACATTTATAAGCCTCTACCATAGGATGTTCAGGCGCCCATTTGAAATCATTTTCAATACTGGTAGCCGGATAATTAATAGCAATTCCTACTTCAAAGGGAGAAGTAACCAAAGGTGTCGGCCATTCCGCAAAAACCTTTTTTGCGGCCGGAATGTCTTTCATTATGTTATACTCATATAGATCTGGATTATTGAAACATCCTGCCATAGTACATAATAGCTTCACTTTCTTCGCCACCAGTTCCTTTCCGGTCAGTGGAGAGAAATTATCACCGGGAGTCTCCAGTAAACGGGCAAGATTGGTAGAGAAACCTACGGAAACAATTGTAACGGAATTGTCTGGTTGTTGAGCCAATATTTTGCGGTACAGGACATGTGCTTCCGGTAGTTTTGAAAAGTCTTCCACGGAACCTTGGAACATCGGGTCCTCATTATCTTTCTTCATTAGAGATACACATTTGGCATAATTGGTGGCATCATTCTCGCAGTCCGCGCCATCGTGTATGATTCCAATGGGAATTTCAGGATAACCATACCATGTATTCATGATATCAATATATTTAGGCGGATAGATGCCTTCTTTATTGATCATAATACCCAATAAATCTATCTTTTCCGCATCTATATATTTATAGAGCATATCCAGCGCTAAAGCGTCATCCACGTCGTTGCCAATATCCGTTTCAAAAATAATCTTTTGTGCATCTGAAGCAATTTTCAAACTCTGTCGGTCTTTGGATGTACAGCCGGATAAAGCGATCAAAAATAGAAGGTTTAATAAAAAAAATTTGTTTTCAATCATGATTATATTTTTTTGTAGTTAATGCCTGGTTGAAATAGAAATATACTTTGCGACCCGGATATCTTTCACCAATCGGATTATGGTTATCGTAACGTATGTTTATTTAGAGGGCGCGTTTGAATAAACCAAGGCTTCCGTGGCGATAATCCGGGCATCCGGTCTTGGATTTAACCAGTTGAATGTGATGATGTGTTCACCCATAGGTAATTGATATTTCCAGAATAAATCTACCTTTCGGGTATTGGAAGAGGCTACCGGCAATTGGGCTGTTTCGGCCAATGCATTGTCAATGTACATTTCTACTTGCGCAATATAGTTGCTATCGGGGCAATGAACGTATCCTTTCACCACAACTCCGATGCCTTTAAAAGCTACTTTGGATTGTTCCGATATGGATTGGTTGATAGCTCGTTTTTCGATAGGAAAATGGCTTTCAAATGATTTTTCATAGGCTACTGCTACCGGTTGTTGGCATTTGATTTGTACTTGTTGTTCTTCTATTTTCCCGCCTTGTTGTTCTATGACAAGGAGTGCATGTTTGAAACCGATTTTATAAATATCGTTTAAAGAAATATCCGTATATTCAAAATCACGATCTTCTATTTCGTATAAGCATTCTTTCCAGTACTCGGGAATTTGGCTATAACCTATCATTGTTCCCAAGACCCCGGCAGCTGTGGCTGCATTGCAATCCGCATCTTGTCCGCAACGCGCCGCGATGTCGATAGTTTTAAAGAAGTCCTTATTTCCGTACAGAAGACCTATGGCGACGTAAGCGCTGTTGATTTTGGCATCGATATTAAAAGGAGCAAAAACACCGTCGGGACAACCTATCTCCGAACTCCATTTCTTTTCACACTCGAACCAGTTCCTCTTCCAATCGTTGGGAAACTCTTTGTGCCAGTTAATTACATCCTTGATGCATTGATGGAAAGAACTCTCTTCGGGAATAGTTTTCAATGCTTCCCCGACCACAAACTCCATGTCGTCGGAAATAAACGCCCCTGAATATAAAGCAGCTACAAAGACGCCTCCATACCATCCGTCTCCGTAATTCATGATATGTCCTATCTTATCCGCAATATGAGAAGCGGTATTAGGCATTCCCGGCGACATTAGCCCGGCAAAATCAGCCTCAATTTGAAAATCGATATCATCGGTATGAGGATTATTCAACCAATGGCCGGATTCGGAGGGTTTCAATCCTTGCAAAATATTGTATCGAGCTGCCTGATTGGCGTGCCATAGAGGGTATGGGGCATTTGCAAAAGCAATCGCAAATGAATCGGCCGGGGCTTCTAATCCCAAGCGTTCAAATACTTCTACAAAGGTGAGATTAACATATATATCATCGTATAATCCCGGAAAATTATCATAGTACCATTTTGCTCTATCCTTATCCCATTTGATAGGGACATAATCCTGGATCATTGTTCCGTTATAGAGAAACTCAACCGGTCCTCCATAAGTGCATCCGATTGTTTTTCCCGCCCATCCGCCTTTTATTTTATCTAAGAGTTCAGCTTTGCTAATAGATATTTCATTTAACCTTGATTTGTTTGTGTTGCAAGAGAGCGTAAAAATTATTGAACACAAAGTGATAATTTTAAAAATATTTTTCATAAGATTTTTTATTTGAATATTTATTTTTTTAATAACTTCGTCAAAATAACTTCCTAATCTAATGGAATATTCTATTAAGTTCAGGTATCCTGGGATAATATAGAATTCTGTTTTTATTAATACAATCCTTATCCACTTTGATACCCCGTTAAGTATTATTCCAAATTCAATCTAACCATAATAGTCAATTCCTTAGCGATTGATGTTTGTGCGATTAATTCCGTTACCGACTCATAATCGAAAAACACAGTTCTCCTCATTACATGCCATTTAACCGAAAACATGTTGTCTTCACATTTAGAATATCATAAAGATTATCCCAACTTTAATGTATATTTCACTCCCTAATAATTTCAATGAACATCAGTTAAATAATTTCAATTGATTTAATAGTTATTGAAATTCAAACGATTTTGACCGAATATAGCTTATGGATTTTTTAATCCATAAGCTATATTTAAGTCTTCAGTGGATCTTATAATACATTTCTTTTTTTGGTTTATTGCGCGAATAGGTAACCAAATCACCCAGATTAATCTGACATCCTTCAGGAATGTATTTTGATACAAGTTTTACTGTATGTTTCTCTTCAGGAAGATCATAGTTCCAGGCAACTTCATATCTACGTGCAATAGACTTTATTGGCATTTTTATAGTCTCTATAAAATTTTCGTCTATGAAAATATCTGCTTCTAATACTAAATCTTGATCGACGCCGGATGCATTACCAGTTAAAACAAATCCTGAACCATTAATTTCGAAAGATATTTCTTTAAATTGTTGGGATAATGCAAGAAGAATAGATCTTTTTTCAATTGGAAATAATCCTTCAAAACCGATTTCTAGAGGGACTGTCTTGGGTGACTGATATTTTATAATATATAAATCTCCATTTTCTTTTCCGCCATTTCTTTTTATCATTTCCGAAGCATGTTTGAATCCAATATCATAAACTCGTTTGAGTGACATTTCAGTATATTGAAAATTTATATTTTCTATTTTATCAATGCCTTGTTTCCAATAATCCGGAATGTTGCTGTATCCCAGCATGGTTCCTAATATTCCGCCAGCATTTGCCGGATTGCAATCGGAGTCGTTTCCACATCTTGTACTGATATCTATTGTCGCACCGTAATCTCCCTTACCATAGAGTAATCCGATTACTATGTATGCTCCGTTAATTTTTGCATCAATGTTGTAAGGATTAAAAACTCCGGCAGGTGAACCTATATCGTGAGACCATTTTTTTTGAATCTCGAACCATGCTGATTTCCAGTCATCAGGATTTTTTTTATAACATTTTATTACATCGTTAATACATTTATGATAAGTGCTTTCTTGAGGGAGTACATTTAATGCTTCTTTCACAATAAATTCTATATCATCGTGAACAAAAGCTAATGAATACATAGCTGCAACAAACATGCCACCATATACTCCATCGCCGTAATTCATGATATGGCCTATTTTATTAGCAATTTCAACCGCCGTATTGATCATTCCAGGTGACATTAATCCGGCAAAATCAGCTTCAATCTGAAAATCGATGTCATCAGCGTGAGGATTATTTTTCCAATGACCGGAAGCAGGAGGCATAATACCGTTAAGTATATTATAACGAGCCATTTGATTCGCAGCCCATAAAGGATACTCTGTTTTCGAAAATGCCAATGCATGTATAGAGTCTGGAGTATCGAGACCATATTTTTCAAAAACGTCTACAAATGTCAAATCCACATATATATCGTCGTATAGACCTGGAAAGTTGTCAAAATACCACATCATTCGGGTGCTATCCCAAGGAATGGGAACATTATCATCGATCATTGTGCCGTTCCATTTAAACTCAGTTGGCCCTCCGTACGTACATCCAATTACTTGTCCTGCCCATCCACCCTTGATTTTGTCCATAAGGTGAGTTTTAGAAATAGTTAATTCTTCGTGCTGTATTAATTTTTTTTCGTTACATGATAATACAAGAATAAACCCACAACATACTGTAACTGTTTTAAAAATATTCATTGTAATAATAAGATTTTTTTACTTTAAACATTATATCGAATAAAATTATATATGGCTCAACTTTAGTGATATAGAAATTCTGAAATTACATAGATCGTAAGCAATAAGCATGACTAAGTCATTAAATCCAAAATAGCAGCATCTGAAACGACCTTTGATAATACGACATTTTTTAATTTTGCAGATGGCATATTTCACAAACATATGGGAACTTGATATTTTTCTGTTTTTGAACAAAAGCACAAAATGTGTTTATGCGAATCACAAAACAAGCCATTTTCATGCTATGAGTTACAGCAAGATTCTTGCTTGTCCCAATCCTGTGAGCGTTCAATTGGTCTTTCCGTTGTGTCAGCCAAAACATCCTGGCATTGTTCCGCTAGGTATTTTATACGTAGATGTTCCTATCGGCGATTCTTCCAACATTTTAAGGCCCTTGAGTACTATGCTTCGAAACGGTAAACTTATTCATTTCATTGGGGTTGAGTCATACCATAAGTCGTCACATGATATTCCTGCAACAGATTATTCTTCAAATAGGAGAGAATATACAGCAATTTGTCCCTTAGCAAGGGTATTTAACTACTTTTACGGTTATAAGAGATTCTCCGACGAGGTTTTCCTCTGAACGTGAAACAGCTGTAATACTCATCCCAATGATGTTCAAATGCTGGAACGAAGGTTTCAAATTCTTCGATTGTAAAACTCCTTGAGGACAGCAACTGACTCAGATTTCTTCAAACTATGTCGTATTTCATTTTACGATATTGCTTTTTTGTATCGCAAAGTTATGTAAAAGAACGCTATAATAAATTATTAAAGGCAACCTCTTTTTTAAATAAATTTCTCTGATTATTTTTCAAAATCCAGGGTTTTGTGTGAGATTTTCATTTAAATCCAACTCCCTGAATGGAATAGGCCATAAATAATGTTTCTTTGGGTTAAATTCTTTTACATAGCCTGTTAATTCAGCAGTTTTTAAACTTCCGGGATTATGAGGATCTTCATAAGTCATACCTTTAATTGTTCCTGGAATAACATTTTCACCAATTTTCCATCTTCTGATATCGAAAAGGCGAAGTCCTTCCATTGCTAATTCAACCATTCTTTCTCTTCTGATAATCTGCCGTAATTCATCTTGATTCTTTGTTGTGATTTTTGGCATATTTACATCTGTCCGACTTCTTATTTCGTTCAAGGAGGTCAATACTGATTGATCAATTGCTGTTCCTCCAATTTCAACACTTGCTTCGGCATAAGTCAACAAAACTTCGGCATATCGTAAATAAATCAAATTGACTCCACAATTCCAAGGGTTAGAATAATCTGCATTACTTACATATTTTTTAAAATACCATCCCGTGGGTGTAACATTTTCAGCAGAAATTGTTATATCATCTCCCGTCCCACTTCCAGGTAAAGTGTTTAATTCCTTTCCATTAGGTAATAAATCGCCTGTTATGTATACTGTATAGTATAATCGTGGGTCTCTGTCCTTATACGGATTGTTGGGATCGAATCCGCTTGCAGGATTTTCTATGGGTAATCCTGTCGATTTCATCAGGTATGCATCTATCAATGGTTTTGTTGGTACCACTTGGCACTGTTGAGTATATAGACTATTGGCCGTAAAAAAAGCAAATATTGAGTGTGCATTTAAATTCTTTGTAAATTGTCTGGCAAATATAATTTCTGAAGAATTTTCCCCTTCATAATCAAATAATTTGGCATATGAGTCATTAATTTTATGTACTCCTAGATCCATAACTTCTTTTGCTGCAGATCGGGCTTCATTATATCTGCCTGCGTAAAGCATTGCCCTGGCTTTTAACCCGAGAGCAGTTCCTTTTGTTATTCTTCCTTTTTCTTTCTGTGTCGTTGGTAAGTTAATTGCTGCTGTAGTAAGTTCGGTTGAGACAAAATCCCAAATTTGATTTTGAGGAGTCCGGTTCAACGATTTTGCCTTGTCAACATTTAGACTTGTTGTCACTAAGGGGACTTCCCCATAGAGCATAGTTAGATTTATATATGCGAATGCGCGCAAAGTTTTTACTTCTGCAATTAATCGATCTTTGAGATTATTGTCAATTTTCTTAATAAGATCTACATTTTCGAGAAAAGAACTTGCGGCCCCAATTATAGTGTAATAATAACTCCATTCACTTGCAATTACATTATTGCTGGCATCGAACGTGTGCTTCTCTACTTCCGATTCCGATCTCCATTGCAAAATAAAGTGAGCTATATCAGTAAATGCATCCATCGATGAATACCGCCATTGATTGCCTAATATCGAGTATACTCCGTTTGATGCATAAACTGCATCTTCTTCAGTTTGCCAAAATAAACTACTTGCCAATCTATCTTTAGGAATTGTATCTAATAAGTTTTCGTTACACGAGATTAATACGAGTACTAGAAAACAAATATATAAAAATTTATATTTTTTCATCGTTTTAAATTATTAAAAGTTTATGTTAAACCCTATTGTTGTAACAGAAGTTTGAGGGTAATTATATTCCTGAGCACGTTCCTCCATTTCAGGATCAATATTGTATTTGTTTAATTCGGAAAATGTTATCAGGTTTGTTGCTGATAAATACACATTTATTCCGGCAGCATTTATCTTATCGCATATTTTTTGAGGAATATCGTAGGAGATTTTGATGTTCTTTAAACGAAGATAGGAGCCATTAACCATCCAATAATCTGAAATTTGAGCGTTCTTCATTGTATATTTCGTGGGTCTTGGATACTTTGCATTCCGATTTTCAGGTGTCCAGTAATCTTCATAAACTTTATGAGTAAATCCTCCCCATATACCATGTTCCATTATTGAGCCAGTTAATATTTTATCAGATCCGGCAACACCTTGCCAAAATAAATCCAATCTGATATTTTTCCAAGCGATTGACATATTTGAAGAAAAAGTCCAGTTAGGCATCTCCTGTCCTAATATTAAAAAATCTGCTGTAGTTAATTGTCCGTCATTGTTTTGATCAACATATTTTATATCACCTGGCCCAACCGAACCATCCCATTTTGCATAATTATCAACTTCTTCTTGTGTTTGAAAAAAACCATCAGTTTGAAAACCATAATATGAATTTATTGGTTTCCCTTCTATGGTGATGGTGCGGTAATCACTATTTCCGTAAGCTGAAATATGAGGTCCTGTCCCAGCTAGATTAATAACTTTATTTTGATTATAATTGACATTGAAATTCACTTCAAATTTGTAATCTCCAAGGGACTTATGTCCTCCAATTAGAAACTCGAATCCCTTATTCTCAACGGAACCTGCATTTTGATTTGTCGGTGCCAGACCGATGATTGAAGGTATAGGTACTTGTAACAGAATATCTCTTGTTGTTTTTTTATACCAGTCAAAAGAAAAATTCAGGTGATTATTAAACAAATATCCATCAAGCCCAAAGTTTAGTTGTGAGGTCGTTTCCCATGAAATGTTTTCATCTGCTAATGTCGTTTGTCTGTAACCGGTTGCAAGAATGTCATTAAAAACGTAATTTGTTTGATTATAAGTTGGCATATAAGTGTAAAGGCCAACTTGTTGACTACCAACTTCTCCCCAAGAACCTCTTATTTTCAATTCTTCAATAGCTTTTTTTAATGGTTGCCAGAAATCTTCACTTGATATACGCCATCCGGCTGAGAAAGAGGGGAAAAATCCAAATTGATTTCCTTTTGCAAACCTTGATGAACCATCATATCTAGCATTTGCTTCAAAAAGATATTTCGAATCATATTCATAGTTGAGACGTGAAAAGTAAGACCTCAACCCCCATTCAGAATTTCCACCGGTCGCATCTTTTGTAGCGTCATTGGCACCCATAGAAAGAGCCTGCAGCTGATTATTATAAAAATTTTGTCTATATCCCTGTACCCAATTGTATATATAATGAATTTCCGAATAACCTAAGATGCCACTTATTTTGTGTTTGTTAATCACATTATTATAAGTTAATTGAAAGTCTACACCATCCTCTTTTGATTTGTCTCTATAATCCGTCATTCTGTTTATTGTATTGAATGTTCTTCTCTCTGGATGTAATTTGTCTCTAAAGTCATACTTATTTCTAAAAGAATTTCGGATTTCATAATTATGTTGTGTCGAATATTGAGCAATAAAATTAAATGCATTTGTAATTTTATAATTTGCTTTGAATATGCCTAAAATATATGTTCTTTTCGAATTTGTGGATCCCATTTCTTTTGAGAAAATGATTGGGCTGTAACTGTCTACTGAGAGTCCGTAAGATCCGTCTTTATAATAAGGAACTCCCCATTGTGAGCCTTGCCATATACGAACAAAAGACGACCATGTGTCATATGGAGCTTCACGTTCACTGAAAAGAGCATTTATATTTGAAGATAGAGTCAACTTAGTGTTTATTTTGAATTCATTTTTTGCTCTAAACTCAGAGAGACCAAACTTATATGTGGGAAGAATAGCTTTTTCATCTAGATATCTATACGATAATCTGTTTGTTATCTTTTCACCACCGCCAGACAGAGTTAATGTGTGACTTTGCTGAGGAGCCATTTTGAACATAGCTTTTTGCCAAGAATTAGGCTCTGGGTACATTTCCGGGTCTTTTGCATGATTTGTTGGCCACTGTTGAATATACTCATCATCATAAAACTTATATCCGTAAGTATTCATATAGGCTGCATTTTGCTGTTTCATGTATGTTACGGCATCCATATGTTCGGCATTATTATTTGTGCGCGCGACACCCCAAAAACCATTGTAAGTTATTGACAATTTTCCCTCTTGAGGAGATTTTGTAGTTACCAATATTACACCGGCAGCTGCTCTTGACCCATAAATAGCTGTCGAAGCAGCATCCTTTAATACCGAAATGGACTCAATGTCCACCGGATTAATTCTGGATAAATTTCCCGGTACCCCATCAATTAGAATCAAAGGATTATTATCATTCAAAGATGTTACTCCTCTAATCCTTGTTGTAAGATTTTCATTGCCAGGTGCTCCACCTCGATCAATAATGGTTAATCCCGGCAGTTTTCCCTGTAATGCTTGAGTAATATTTGTGGAATTTCGTGTTGAAATTTGTTCGCCGTTAATGCTACTTACAGCATTGGTTATACTTACTTTCTTTTGAACCCCATACCCTATAGCTACAATTTCATTCAATCCAATAGATTCTTCTGCCATTGTAATGTTAATTATTGTCTGACTACCAACTACGATATTTTGAGTTTGCATTCCCATGAATGAGAATTCCAGTATAGTGTTTTCTGTTACGTTGGCAATGCGAAAATATCCGTTGACGTCTGTAGTAGTTCCAATTGTTGTTCCTTTGACAACAATTGAAACTCCTGGTAAAGGATTCCCATTATTATCAATGACCTTACCGGATACATTTTGCTGTTGTGACATTTTTTCCATGTCACTTAAAACAGTAAATTCAGAATTATTGCTTACTTTGTTTTCGTAAACTATTGCTGATACATAAGGAAACGATCCCAAAAATAACAATATAATTACTGTCAGTTTTTGCATCCTTTTTCCGATAAGTAAAAATTGCATACCATTTTTTTTCATAGGTTTAAAAAATTAAAATTCGATTGAACAATAAAAATTATAATATCTCTCCCGCCACTTGATTGAAATAATCCATGGATTGTTTTATCCGGGGCAAGTTGTTCTCCCAGTCCGCTTCATATTCAATCGTGAAATACCCCTTGAAATTCTGTCTTTTCAATTCCTCCAGCATTCCTTTCACGTTGAGGACACCCTGTCCCCACACCACATCTTCGAGGCTCCCTTCTTCTCCCTGCGGCGCAATGTCCTTGAAGTGCAACGCTATAAGCCTCCCCCGCAGCTCCTGCAAAGCCGCTACCGGCTCAATTCCCATTCGCTTGAAGTGTCCGACATCGGCGCTCGATCCCAATAATTTACTCCTTTGACCGATGTATTCCAGCAGGATTTCGGGTTTCCAGTAGGAAGCCTCATTGGGATGGTTGTGGACGGCCACCTTGATGTTGTACTTTTTGGCCAACCCTTCCACCACGTCCCAATCTTCACGGGCCGGCTCCGCGCTGATGAATTCCATTCCCATCTCCCTTGCGAACGCGAACACCTTGTCCCATTCGTCGCGTGCGGGTGTCCATACTCCCGAGGAGATGATTTTCACTCCTTTCTCCTTTGCTAGCCCTTTCAGCCGGTTTTGCTGTCCGGTTGTCAGGTCGTAACCGAAAACGGCATCCCCGAAACCTTCCCCCATCTTCTGTCCGGGATAGATCTCCATGTAATGCAATCCCAGCTCTTTCGTCTTGTCCAGTGACTCCGTCACGGTAAACAGATGGAAGGTGTAGGACTGCATGGACAAATGCCATCCCTGTTTTTCCGCTTTTGTTCTTGTGTTGTCCTGTGCGCAGGCGACACTTAAAAAAAGACAGGACAGCGCAATGAATACTGTTTTTGTTGTTTTCATCCTTGTTTCTCTTGACTGTTTTTATTATCGGGGCATATCGGGCAATGTGAAGCCGTTTTCGTAGGTGTGCCTTATCCACTCGTTGGCCATCTCGGCGGCGTTGAATTCGGCAAAGCGCCGATCGAATCTCGGGTCGCCGTCGATCACGGCATACTCGTCAACGGTCACGATTTTGATTCTATCCGAAGGGGAGATATTGGTGAACCTCATGTTTTCCCCGTCCCACTCCAGTTCCCGGTGCAACCCCTGCAGGCCGGACAATCTTGTGGCCAGGACACCCATCACCACCATTTCATTGAAAGGCCCTGAAAACCGGAAATTCGACGAGGCCTCGGTCCGGTTCGCCGGCGATTCCTTGCAAGCCCTGATCCAGTCCTGCTCATGGGCGTTCGTGTCCCATATGTTTCCGTTTCCGCCTTTGATGCGGGGTATTGTCGGCTCGGGCTGCTTGAAATCCGCCATCTTCGAGACGGGCAGCAGCGTCGGGTTCATGCCGTAACAGCCGGTCATGATTTTTCCTTTGGTCCCCACCAGGATAATACCTCCGTTCTCGTCTCCCATCATTTCGCCGTCCTTCAGCTCCTCCGGCCTGTCCGGAAGCAATCCCCCGTCGTACCAGTGCACGGTCAGTCCGGGCATGTTGACGTTTCCCCTGGCCGGTCGCGCAGGGAACTTGTACGTCACCACCTGTGCCTGTGGCGGTGAATAGAGGTTGGCCAAAGTGGAGCTTGCCGAAACGCTCACCGGATATTTCAGGTCCAGGGCCCAGTATAGTGGATCCATGATGTGGCACGCCATGTCGCCTAACGCACCCGTCCCGAAATCCCAGAACCCGCGCCAGTTCCAGGGTGTATAGGCGGGATCGTAGGGACGCTTTTTGGCAGGGCCTGTGAACAGATCCCAATCCAGCGTGGCCGGGACGGGAACTCCCCCCTTGGGCTCGGCCAGCCCCTGCGGCCAGATGGGGCGGTCCGTCCAGCAATGGACCTCGTACACGTCGCCGATCACGCCGGAGCGCACCCATTCGGCCACCTGCCGGCACCAGTCGAACGAATTCCCCTGGTTTCCCATTTGTGTGGCCACCTTGTACTTCTCCGCCAGTTTGGTCAGCAATCTCGATTCGTAGACGGAGTGGGTCAGCGGTTTTTGCACGTAGGCGTGTTTCCCCAGGGTGATGGCATGCGCCGCCACGCCGGCATGGGCATGGTCGGGTGTCGCCACCATGATGGCGTCGATGGACTTGCCCATTTTGTCGAACATCACCCTCCAGTCCCTGAACTGCCCGGCTTTCGGGTAGTCGTTGAATGTTTTGGCGGCATATTTCCAGTCGACATCACAGAGGGCCACGATGTTTTCCGTCTTCATGTTTGCCAGGTTGCGGCGCCCCATTCCTCCCACGCCGATACCGGCAATGTTGAGTTTGTCACTTGGGGAGGTGTATCCCCGGGCTTTCCCCAATACCGTGTTGGGGACAACGGTAAGTCCCGCGGCTCCGATGGCCGCGGTCTTTAAGAATTTTCTGCGCGAATAGGTGGACATAGGATTTGTGTTTTAATTCATTAATAAATTATTTATTTTTCTTATCAACGCTTATTCATTAAAAAATAATATAAATTCAGGATGCCTATATTAAACAATTGCAAATATATTAACAAAAATAATAAAAACAAACGTTTGCGCAATATTTTAATGTTAAATAATGTTATTGTTTGTTGTGTGCTCTTTTTGTTTCGTTATTTCTGTTAGCTTTGTTCATAAAAACAGGGATTATGCAACAAAAGTCAAATATAGTCGATATCGCCGAAAAGTCGGGATTTTCTATTACTACCGTCTCCCGTGTTTTGAACGGGAAAGCTGATAAATACAGGATAAGCAAAGCCACTCAGCAGAAAATAAAATCTACGGCGGAGGAGTTGAATTATGTGCCGAATGAATTTGCCCGAAATTTACGTACCGGTAGAAGTAAAACGATTGCGCTGATTGTCCCTTCTTTAAAGAATCCTTTTTTTGCAGAGATGGCAAGCTTTATAAATTTAGAAGCCCGGAAGTATGATTACATAACGCTTATAGGAGATAGTGATGATGACATTAATATCGAAAAGGAAGAGATCATACAATTAACATCCCGCAATATTGATGGGATGATCATCGTGCCATGCGGGGAAGAATGGGACCATTTGTTGAAAAAGCAAGAGGAAGGGCTTCCCCTTATTTGTGTTGACAGGTATTTTGAGGATTTGGATTTATCGTTTGTCTCTTCCAATAATCACGACGGCGCTTATTCTGCTGCTAAATACCTGATCGAGCAGGGGCACAGAACGGTTGCCTGTATTCAGGGGGTTAAATATTCTACTCCCAACAGGCAGCGGGTGAAAGGATTTGAAGATGCGATGGCAGATTTTGGAATAACTTCTTATACGGTATCCGGAGATGCTTTCAGTGAGCAAAACGGATACCTGGAAACCAAATTATTGCTTCAGCAAAAAATAAGGCCCACAGCCATATTTGCTTTCAGCAACACCATTGCCATGGGATGCCTGAAAGCGCTGAAAGAGGAGAAAGTAAAAATACCCGGAGACATATCATTAATCACCTTTGACGATAATCCATACCTTAATTATATTGAACCGCCGCTTACCTGTATATCTCAACCCGTGGAAGATATTTGTAAAATTGCGGTTAAAATATTGTTCTCCCGAATAGTGGAAAAGGATAAAACGGTTAAACGGGTTTTATTAAAAACGAAATTAAAAGTTAAAGAATCGGTAAAGAGTATCCCGGTTCTCTCTTAAGAGGTGATAAAATAAATCGTTTCCGCTTTTTTTACTATTTTTGTGCATTAAATTTATAACAAAATGGATAAAATCAGAGCTGCCGTTGTCGGGTATGGTAATATTGGAAAATACGTGATTGAATCGTTGATCGATGCCCCGGATTTTGAGATCGAGGGGATTGTGCGCCGCAATGCAACAAACGTGCCTGCCGAACTGAAAGGGTTTGAAGTCGTAACCTCCATATCGCAGCTGTCAGCGGTGGATGTGGCCATATTATGCACTCCCACGCGAAGCGTTGAGAAATTTGCCCGGGAATGCCTGGCATTGGGGATCAATACAGTGGATAGTTATGATATCCACGGAGGGATTGTAAGTTTGCGCCATTCGCTAAACGAGGTTGCGAAACAACACAATGCTGTTTCTATTGTTTCCGCCGGATGGGATCCGGGAAGCGATTCCGTTATCCGCACATTGATGGAAGCCATGGCCCCCAAAGGAATAACATATACCAATTTCGGTCCGGGAATGAGTATGGGGCATACGGTCGCCGTAAAAGCTGTTGATGGCGTTAAAGCGGCACTCTCAATGACGATACCTGCGGGAACGGGAATACATCGTAGAATGGTCTATGTTGAACTAAAAGAGGGATGCAATTTTGAAACGGTGGCTCAGACCATAAAAACAGACGATTATTTTGCTCATGATGAAACCCATGTTTTTCAGGTTCAGGATGTGGAAGCGCTCAAGGATATGGGGCACGGCGTGCTGATGGAACGGAAAGGAGTTTCGGGGAATACGCAGAATCAACTGTTTAAGTTCGATATGCGCATCAACAATCCCGCGCTCACGGCACAAGTGATGATCGGGTGTGCAAGGGCCGCCCTAAAACAAAAACCGGGCGCCTATACTTTGATAGAGATACCTGTAGTTGACCTTCTTCCGGGCGACAGAGAAAAATGGATTAAAAAATTGGTTTAATTTTACTATCTTTGCTCCAAATTCAATGCAGATGAATACATTATTATCCGTAACTTGGAATGTAGATCCTACTATTTTTACTATTTTAGGCCGTGAAATCCGTTGGTACGGAGTACTTTGGGTTATCGGGCTTATTGTAGCGGTGTACATCGTGCAGCGTATCTTCAAGGATGAAAAGCTTCCCGAAAAGTGGTTCGATTCGCTTTTTGTGTATATGATGCTTGGAATCATTGTTGGCGCCCGCCTGGGACACTGCTTGTTCTACGAGCCGAAATATTATCTGTCGAATCCTGTAGAAATTCTGAAGATTTGGGAAGGCGGGCTGGCAAGCCACGGAGGAGTAATCGGTATTATTATTGCTGTTTGGCTCTATTCGAAAAAAGTTACTAAAAAAAGTATGCTTTGGACTTTCGACCGGGTGATGGTGCCCACGGGATTTACAGCTGCAATGATTCGTTTGGGCAACCTGATGAATCACGAAATTTACGGTGGTCCCACCGATATGCCTTGGGGATTTCGTTTTATTGATAACGTCGGATTATGGATGCGCGGCGCTGAACCTATCTACACAGAACCCTCCCATCCTACGCAAATCTACGAAGCATTGGCTTATCTTCTTGTATTCGGCATCACCATGTATTTGTACTGGAAAACCGATGCCAAAGACCGGAGTGGGTTGATTACCGGAGTAGGTATCCTGATTATTTTTCTTTTCCGATTTTTTGTGGAGTTTCTCAAAAACGTACAAGTGGATTCCGAAATTGCGATGCGTGAAAATACCGGGTTAATCCTCGGACAATGGCTCAGCATCCCGTTTATTATCTGGGGTATATGGTTGATTTGGCGGGCAATGAAGAGAAAGCCTGAACCTGCGGTACAGAAAACGAGTGTGGATTATAACCGAAACGTTAAACCGAAAAAATAGGGCTAAGAGTTTAGAACAAAGAACAAAGAACAAAGAACAAAGAACAAAGAACAAAGAACAAAGAACAAAGAACAAAGAATGAAAAACTATAATGTACAAACCATTTGAAATTAAAGAAAACCTGTTTTACGTTGGAGTAAACGACCGGATAAAACATCTTTTCGAAAATCTCTGGCCTTTGCCAAAAGGAGTATCTTACAATTCATACATCATTAACGACGAAAAAGTCGCGTTGATAGATACGGTCGATATTTGTTATGCCGATGTGTTTTTTAACAAAATAGGCTCGGTCTTAGGGGATAAGAAAATCGACTATCTTATTGTGAATCATATGGAACCCGATCATTCAGGTGCAATCGGACTGCTTAAAACCCGGTATCCTGATATAAAGATTGTGGGAAACAGCCGTACGGCGGATATGCTGAAAGGTTACTACGGAATTACCGACAATTTACTTATTATAGAAGATAAAGAAGAGCTGAAACTCGGAAAAAATACGTTGCAGTTTTACCTGACTCCCATGGTTCATTGGCCTGAAACGATGATGACTTATATGAAGGAGTCAAGAACATTGTTCTCTGCCGATGCTTTTGGTACGTTCGGCACACTGGACGGAGGAGTGACGGATACCCAACTCGAACCGGATAGGTACCGGGACGAAATGATCCGTTATTATTCCAATATTGTAGGAAAATTCGGCTCTCCGGTACAGGCAGCCTTGAAAAAACTAAATGGGGTAGGGATCGAAACCATTTGTTCTACTCACGGCCCCATATGGACACAACCCGATACCATCGGCAAAGTGGTATCGCTTTACGATAAGTTAAGCCGGTACGAATCAGAAAACGGATTGGTAATTGCATACGGAAGCATGTACGGAAACACGGAACAATTGGCCGAAATTATTGCCGCATCGGCAGCCGAGAACGGAGCCAGGAATATTGTCATGCACAATGTTTCCAAAAGCCACGAGTCGGAAGTACTGAGGGATATTTTTAAATACCGTGGACTGATAATCGGGTCACCCACTTATAACAACAAGCCTTATCCGGGTGTGGAAAGTTTATTGTCGGCTTTACAAAACCGGAATGTGAAAAATAGATTTTTCGGCTACTTCAGCGGACATACCTGGGCAGATGGCGCCAAAAGGGAATTGAAAGCATTTGCTGAGGCAATGGAGTTTGAAATGGTGTGTGAGTCGGTGGAGATGAAACAATCGTTAAACGATAACGTGACAGAGAACGCTTATGCTTTAGGTAAAGCAATGGCAGGGAAACTCAATTCGGGCGATGCCGTTGTCCCGCACAAAACTATTTGCCACTGATACAATGGAGAGCAGATGTAAAAAATTAACTATAAAATGTAAAAAACAATGAGACTGATTATTCAATCCGATGCCGGTCAAATGGCTCAATGGGCTGCAAATTATATCGCAGCAAAAATTAACAAGGCGAATCCAACTTCCGAAAAACCCTTTGTATTGGGATTACCTACCGGGTCTTCGCCGCTTTTGACGTACAAAGCATTGATCAATTTGTATGAAACGGGTGTGGTGTCGTTTGAAAATGTGGTGACTTTCAATATGGATGAGTATATTGGCTTACCCAAAGAACATCCGCAAAGCTACCACACTTTTATGTGGCAGAACTTTTTCAACCACATCGACATTAAGAAGGAAAATGTGCATATCCTGAACGGAATGGCCGGGGATCCGGAAGCTGAATGCCAGGCGTACGAAGATGCTATAAAAAATGCCGGAGGCATCGACTTGTTCCTCGGAGGAGTCGGCCCCGACGGGCATATCGCTTTTAATGAGCCAGGCTCATCGCTTTCGTCACGTACACGAATCAAGACGCTGACAACCGATACCGTTATCGCCAATTCACGCTTTTTTGATAACGATGTGAACAAGGTGCCCAAAACAGCTCTTACGGTTGGAGTGGGAACAGTTCTCGACGCCAAGGAAGTATTGATTTTGGTGAACGGACATCACAAAGCGCGTGCGCTTTACCACGCTGTAGAGGGCCCTATCACCCAGATGTGGACAATCAGTGCGCTGCAGTTGCATCAGAAAGGTATCATCGTGTGTGATTACGATGCTTGCGCCGAATTGAAGGTAGCTACTTATAAGTATTTTCTGGATATTGAACACGATAATTTAGATCCTGAATCGCTGTTATAGCATGAGGTAAATAAGCCGTTTCGGGAACTAGAAGACTTGCCGGGCCGGGAGTGTCAATTGATGGGTTTGTTTTATAAGCTCAGGACTCCCGGCTCGGTTCTGTTTTTTTCTTTTTCATCAATTTTTTATAAACCAGTCGCAATACAACAATCGCAAAGATGACCAAAATAATGGCAACCAGGATAGGTGTGAACAGCGACAGGATCGAAAAACCGGTAGCGGCAACACCTTCTCCGGTCGAAACGACGGGATTTCCTGTCCCTGCAGTGAATTTGCTCGACAAAAGACGTGTTACGGCGCTTCCGCTTTGAATGGTGGCCGCCGCCCCGCCGCCAACAACAAACCCTACAATCCATTTCATCCACTCGCTGTCGGACGGAAAGACCGATGTCATCAACAGCGTGCCGGCTACCACCGACAATGGTGTGGCAATGCTGTCCAGCAAGTTGTCAACAAAGGGGATGTAATAGGCCAATACTTCAACAACAGCTGCTACGCCAAAACTTAGCAGTGCCGGAATCGAACCCATCCAGGAAAAACCCTCGCCAAGCGGGAGAATCCCAAAATGCGACGCCAATCCGGCAACCAAAAGCGGTATGAAAACCCGGAATCCGGTACTGGCACTCAATCCGATGCCAAGCGCCACGGCACTGATAGTTTCAACGTTTAATTCCACAATATAATAAAGGTTTTTTTAAAGGGTATCTTTGTATTTGGAACAGTTCTTTAGACTTATTAAGAACCTTTTGGTTTAATAGCCTGGGTTTCTATTAAAAAATGTGGCATTCCAAACATCCTTTGTAGTTGCCTGAAAGTTTATGTGGGCGCATGGTCGCAGGAATAGCTGCATAACCATTTTGAAACAACATAGTCAATGTGTTTTTTATTGCTTCAAGTTTTTCTGGTTGAAGTGCTAACTTTTTGTAATCTTTTTTGAAGCGTGTGGAATATAAAAGAATGTAATTGTTCATTCTTCCAGACTCGTAATCAAACTGTCTATATCGGTAAAGCGTTCTGCCGATTTACGTTCTTTGCGCGATTTTTCTATTGCTATCTTTGTCTCTTTATTAGGTTCTGAAAAATCGGATGCGTAAGATAAAAGAGTTTCAACATAATTATTAAAACTTCTGTTGTCTTTTTTTGCCAATCTGTTCAGATGCTCATAAAGATTACTGTTTAAACGTATAGAGGTAAGTTTTCGACTACTTGTTGTATTCATATTGATTCTTTTGTATTACAAATGTAATATATTCTTTGCAGATAATGTGCATAATTTTATTAAACTATATTATTTTGGTTTCACGCCACAACTTTCGCCTGTAGGTTCGTCTTCGGTACGATGCCAGATATCACTGAATCCTTCGGGATTCCGCCGGAATTTTGCCAGAATATACGAGCATGACGGAATTACTTTGTAATGATGTTCGCGGGCATGCTTCACCAGCTCATCAAACAGTTTTCCGGCAATCCCTTGTCCTTCCAGCTCGGGGCGGACACCGGTATGGTAAGCGTTTAAAACGTTGTTTTTCACTTCAAAATCGAGTTCGGCAACTTGTCTGCCTTCTTTTTCGATGAAAAAACTCCCTGTGCCGTTGTCGCCGGTTCTAAATTGTATATCCATTTCTATAAATCTTTTACTTATTCAACTTTCGCATGTTTTCCCGGATAGTGCATGCGGCTAAATATAACTTGCGAAAATTCTCTTAGTTATAACAATTGCTTCGCTAATGGGTTCAAAAGGGTGGAGAAATAATGTAAATTGCGGTCAAATGATTATCTTTGGGAAAATTATTTACCCATGAATAGAATAAAACGTCTTACATTCAGCAGCCTGTTTTTAATAGGCTTGTCGGCAATGCTCCATGCATCAAAAGTAGATACGGTCAACGTCTTTAGCCCTTCTATGCAGAAAGAGATCAAAACGGTAGTCATCACTCCCGACGCTTATTCGCAGAAAACGAAATTTCCGGTTCTTTATCTGTTGCACGGTTACAGCGACAATTACGGGGGGTGGGTGAACAGAGTGCCCGTTGTGAAAGAACTGGCAGACCGGCACAACATGATTATCGTTTGTCCCGACGGGGCTTACGGAAGCTGGTATTTCGACAGTCCGGTCGATCCTGCCTTTAAGTATGAAACTTTTGTATCGAAAGAATTGACGGATTGGGTGGACAAGAACTACAATACCGTCAGTAAACGCGAAGGGCGTGCCATAACGGGATTAAGTATGGGTGGACACGGTGGCTTGTATTTGGGTTTTCGTCATCAGGATGTTTACGGCGCTTGCGGAAGTATGAGCGGGGGAGTAGATATTCGTCCTTTTCCCAACAATTGGGATTTGGCAAAACGATTGGGATCGCAACGGGAAAACCCTGACAACTGGGAGAAAAACACGGTGATGAACCAGCTGTATTTACTTACGCCCAATTCTACTAAAATAATTTTCGATTGCGGCGCCGACGATTTCTTTTACGAAGTGAATGTCAGGTTGCACCAGGAACTTCTTTACCGGAATATCCCCCACGATTTTATCTCGCGTCCCGGAGTACATAATTGGGAATATTGGACCAATGCCATTAAATATCAAGCGTTGTTTTTCAGTGATTATTTTAATGAATATGATGAATAATAATCTCCAAATAAGAACAATAGTTTTAATCTTTCTTTTCCTGATTGGAGGTATCACCGGATTCTCCCAGACCGTCAAACCGTTTAAGTTCGCCCTTATAACCGACACGCACATTGGAAATCCCAACAACGATGAAGATCTCTCCCGGACGGTAAAAGATATTAATTCACAGGGAGATATTGATTTTGTCATAGTCTCGGGCGATGTAACGGAATTTGGCTCCTACGACGAGTTGCGTACTGCCGCTTGTCTGTTGAATGAACTGAAGATTCCGTATTATGCCCTTCCCGGAAATCATGACTCCAATTGGTCTGAAAGTGGAACGAACGATTTTTTACGTCTGTTCGGAAGTGAGACTTTCGGTTTTGAGCATAACGGTTACAAATTCATCGGTTTGGCATCGGGACCGAATATGCGGATGGGACCCGGGCAAATTCCGCGTGAAAACCTAACCTGGTTTTTCGAAGAACTCCAGAAAACCGATAAACAGACGCCCCTCATTTGCGTCAATCATTATCCGATGGACAATTCGCTTAATAACTGGTTCGAAGTGATGGATGCGTATCGTCCGTATAATGTACAACTGATGCTTTGCGGGCATGGGCACAACAATCGTGCAATGAATTTCGAAGGGGCGCATGCGGCGATGTGCCGCTCCAACCTCCGGGCGAAACAAGAATTCGGAGGATACAACATCATCTCTGTTACGGCAGATTCCATTTGTTTGAGGGAACGGGTAGCGTCAGGCGAAACAAAAGAGCCGTGGCTCGCGTATTCCGTAACTGAGCGGCCCCGCTGGGAAAGTAATCCTCCACGTCACGACTATTCAATCAACCGGGATCATCCGTCTGTTTCCGAGATATGGAGTGTTCAGGAAAAAAGCGATATGGGAAGCGGAATCTGTCTCACCGGCAATAGATTGTTTTATACGAATACTTCCGGTGAAATTAAGGCTGCCGACGCAACGAATGGGAAAACGGTTTGGACCTATAAGACCGGCGGAAAAATTTACGCTACCCCCATCGTTTATCAAAATACGGTCTGGTGCGCTTCTTCCGATTCGTACCTCTACGGGTTAAATGCGAAAAACGGCCGGTTACAGCATAAATTGAAGAACGACAAAGCGGTGGTTGGGTCTCCTGCCGTCGATCACGGAAAAGTAATGGTTGCCGGGTCGGATGGACATTGCCGGGCCTGGAACGTGAATTCTGGAAAGCCGGTTTGGCAGTTCGATAGCGTAAAGAACTTCGTGGTGACTCGTCCGCAAGTGAAAGACGGAGTACTGTTTTTCGGAAGTTGGGGAAACGAATTTTATGCCTTGGATACTCGAACCGGAAAATCACGATGGGTTTGGCATAACGGACAGTCTAACCGGATGTTTTCCCCCGCACAAGTAATTCCGGTAATCACCCATTCGCACGTGTATCTGGTTTCTCCGGACAGGTTTATGACCGTGTTGAACGAACAGACCGGTGAAGTTATTTGGCGGCATAACGATCCCGAAAATCGTGTCCGAGAATCCATCGGCGTTTCGGAAGACGGCAAAACCGTATATGCTAAAACTATGGACGGAAAAATTCTTGCCGTTGACGCCACCGTCCCCGAACGAAAAATCAAATGGATTTCGTCGGGCGAAGATATGGGATACGAACTTACGCCCTCGCCTGTGGTAGAGAAAAACGGCATTGTTTATTCGCCTACCGACAAAGGTTTGATCTACGCTTATCGCGCTTCTGACGGGACCTTTTTGTGGAAATACCGGATTTCAAACGGACTTATCAATATGATTTTACCTACGGATAAGAACGAACTGTATGTTTCGGCCATGGATGGTAAGTTGGTGAAGTTGAAAACCAAGGATTGAGCATTAAAAGTAGAGTTGTAATCCTATGGTTGCCTGATTCCCTTTCGGCCCTTTTCCGTTGAGAAAGACATTCAACGGTGAATAGGAGGCAAAAAATCCGAAATTATCAATACCGGCTTGTACCAGAAAATCAAAAGTCAGGGGACGAATATTCAGTTCCCCCGGCATTTGATGTTTCTTCTCTTTTCCATCTTCATTGTACCAGACTTTAGAGGATGAAGCGGTTTTTACCTTGGCAACAATTCCGCCGTTGATGAAAAAATAGGTGTTTTTTCCCAGGGGGTAATTGGTTTCCATAAGAAAAGGAAAGGTCAGGTAAGTATAATGTAAACGCGATTTATTGTATTCTTGCCCAACTTCGGTTGTGGATATTACGGAACGATAGTTTTCTACAGTGATGGCTTTGTTGGTTTGAAGATGAAAAGAGTTGAATTGGATTCCAAAACCAACGATGCCTTTCCAATTGCTCTTCCCAAAACGGCAGGAGGCTTCCCCGATGTTTAGATTATATTGTAAAGAACGGCTTAGGTTGAGCAGCGACGATAACTCCCCGTCAAAATTAAACCCTTCGGGAAGATTGGAAAAACCTATGCCAAAACCGGCCCAGTGAGACTGAGAAGAGAGGCGTTTCTCTTTTGGCTTAAAAATACCCGGGATAGAAATTTCGAAATTGTTTTCGAAGCGACGTTCAATCTCTTTGCCATTCATGAAAATTCCTTCGTATATCTTCTCATTTTTTATCGTATCACCCTGTTCGTCATGTCGATAGACGGTGACATTAATTTCGTCGTTCTTTTCGTTAACTTCAACGTTGCGGTTGTTGTAGTGAAAAGTGGTGTCTATAGGGGTGGCGGTTTGCGCTGCAAGATAAGATGCAACCAGCAGCCCGGCGATGATGAATGTTATTTTTTTCATTTTTATAGTGTTTAATGTGTTAGTGATCAGTCCCCAGTTGTCTTATTTATTTTTGATAAACAGTTTGTTAATTAACTCTTCCGAATCCAATCCGCCTTCCATGTAAATTAAGGTGGCTGTTCCGTCGTTTCCCGTTTTAAACAGGATATAGCGGTTTACGCACCCCCTTTCATCAGGCAGTTGGTAATATCCCGATGAAATGATGCCGTTGGTGATGATTTCCTTTATTTTTCGCGCCTGTTTTTTATCCTCCTCAAGGCATTGCTGTATGTGGTTGGATCTGTTTGTATCGTAAGACAAGGTGATGCTCCGGTACTTGTCTAATTTGTAGTCATCGAGCGCTTCACCCGAAAAAACGACCATGGTTGAGCCTTTTTGCCTGCCGTATTTTTCGAAAATAGAATTTATTTTTAAATTTTCCTGTGCGTGTGCCGCCGTTACGGAAGCTGCAAGCAACAACAGCAGGAAAAGCAGCCGGAAAGGGGATTTTTTTGTTTTCATACGTTTACTCTCTTTTTTCATTCAAACATAAAAGTAAGTTGTTTCTCCAGTATGTTCTCTTCGGTTTTTACCTTATCGAACGATTCTTGGGCATATTGGCGCACCAATTCGGGGTTTGTAATCCGCTCTCCGTTTACCCACGCGTAATCTTCCGTAAACCGGTTGGTTGGTGTGTGGCGGTGCAACAGAATGATCCCGATAAAAAGTGATGCGGCAAGGGCGGCAGTTATCGGCATGATTACCCGCAAGCGTTTGGATTTGGGCGGAGTGGCCGATACTGCCGATTCATCGGCTAAGAACGTGAAAATGGGGGCGATTTCTTGTAAATCTTCCGCAAAATTTTCTTGTTTGAAATAGCCTTGGAGCGTTTCTTCTTCTTCCCTCGTGGTTTCGCCCTCGAAATATTTATTTAAAAGGTCGTGAATATTTGTTGTCATGCTTTTTTTGCTTTGATGTGGTGATACGCCAGGTATAATTCGCGTAATCGTTTACGCGCACGTGAGAGGTTGTTGCGTACAGCTTCGGCGGCAATGCCCGTGATTTCGACAATTTCTTCGGTTTCGTAACCTTCCAGGTCTTTGAGTTGAAAAATGCGCTGTTGCAACGGTGGCAGGCTTGCAATGATCCGCCGGATGGCTTCACTGCTGTCTTTTTCTTCCAATAATTCGTCGGGAAGCCGTTCGTTGTCTGTTTTCCCGACAAGCCCATCTTCGTCCGAGGCGGGGCGGCGGGTACGGATCTTATCGATACTCAAATTTTTGGTCATGGTAACGCAGTATGCCTCCACGTTTTCACAACGCACCACTTCATCGCGCCGGTGCCAGATTTTCAGGCATACATCCTGTACAACATCCTCGGCATCTTCGGAATTGCGGGTGATGCGGTTTGCCACAGCGATGAGTGTCGGTCGCAAGGCGACGATAGTTTTTTTGTATTCGGCAATATCCATACTCAATTAAGACGACGAACGGGGGCAGGAAAACGTATCATCGAAAACCGTTTTTCATCATCTTCGTATATGCATCGTGAAAAAAAATGAGTGTCGCGTTTTGGGCTTTTGCTTCGTCCAAAAAACGTTTTTTCTCTTCCATGGCCAGCGCCGCGTTGTTGTCGTAGGCCGATAACCAGCCGAGCGGCAGGTGTACTGAAGTGGGAACAATATCTGCCGGAAAAATTATTTTTTCTCCATCATTATTGTAAAAGACGGCAATCTGCCCGGGTGTGTGTCCATCGTAAAGTTTGAGGGTTACGTTTTCAGAAAGCGGTTGGTCGGAATCAATAAGTTGGAGTTGCCCGGTTTCGAAAACAGGTTCTATGTTTTCCGGGAAGAACGAAGCCGCTTCATACAGCATCGGATTTTTGTAGTTATTCCATTGGGCCCGGCTCAGCCAATAATCAGCTTTTGGAAAAGCAGGAACGACTTCCCGCCTTTCGTTAAAAACCGTTCCGCCGCCGCAATGATCGAAATGGAGGTGGGTAAGTACAACATCGGTAACCTCATCGGGCGAATATCCGATTTTCCCGATTTCGGATCTTAGATCTTTCAAATTATACAGCTGATAAAACTTCAACTTGTCCAATTGTTTGTCGCCTGTGCCACAATCTACCAGGATTTTACGACCGTCGGTTTCAATGAACAGGCATCGCATCGCCATCAGGCACATGTTGTTGGGATCGCTCGGGTATCGCTTGTACCAATATTTTTTGGGTATCGGGCCAAACATTGCTCCGCCATCTGCCCGGAAATAACCTGTTTCAATTGTGTGGAAGTTTGCCATTTTCGTAGTACTTTTGTACAAAAATAGAAAGAAAAGTTCAATGGCTATCTACACAGGCTCAAATAAGCATCTCGGCGGGACGGAAACCGTCACCAAAAAAGGGACCGTTTTCTACGGATTGGTTCAGAAAAACGTCCTGGTTACCGGAGCAAACGGACAGCTGGGGCAGGAACTGCAACAAATGGCGAGAAAAACAGACACGCCATTCCGATTTATTTATACCGACGCCGATGTCCTGGATATTACCGAGGCCGCACAAGTAGAACATTTTGTTTCGGAGAATTCCATTGAATACATCATCAACTGTGCTGCTTATACAGCGGTGGATAAGGCTGAAGCCGATGAAGAATTGGCTTATAAGATAAATTTTACCGGAGCCGAAAATCTGGCCAAATCGGGTGCAAAAATGATTCATATCTCTACCGATTATGTGTTCGACGGCACTGCAAATGTACCGTATAAGGAAGATGCGTCCACAAATCCGCTGTCGGTTTACGGGAAATCGAAACTGAGAGGCGAGGAAGCTATTCGTGAGTTTGCCGACGAATGGATCATTATCCGTACTTCGTGGCTCTATTCCGAATTTGGGAACAATTTCGTGAAAACGATGCTTCGCCTGATGAACGAGCGCGATGAACTGAACATCGTTGCGGATCAACGCGGAACGCCTACTTATGCCGCCGATCTGGCAGAAATGATCCTGGTCATTCTTGAATGTGACGAATGGAAATCGGGTATTTATCATTTTTCGAACCTGGGCGAAACCACGTGGTTTGGATTTACCGAAAAGATAAAAGAGCTGGCAGCCGTAAGCGATTGCCGGTTAATTCCCGTTTCTACCGATGAATACAAAACGGCCGCTGTGAGGCCCATGTACAGCGTCTTGGATAAATCGAAAATTCAGTCGGCTTTTCGTGTCGTTATTCCACAGTGGGAGGACAGGCTGAACAGTCTCTTAAAAAAATTACAAAAATAGATGACATTACAGCAAGAAATACAACGCCGGCGCACGTTCGCCATCATCAGCCATCCCGACGCGGGAAAAACCACATTAACAGAGAAACTATTGCTTTTTGGCGGCGCCATTCACGTGGCGGGAGCCGTAAAGTCGAATAAAATAAAGAAAACAGCCACGTCCGACTGGATGGAGATAGAGAGGCAGCGTGGAATTTCAGTTGCCACATCTGTTATGGGATTTGAGTATGGCGATTATAAGATTAATATTCTCGATACACCCGGTCACCAGGATTTTGCCGAGGATACCTATCGTACACTGACGGCTGTGGACAGTGTTATTGTGGTGGTAGATATTGCCAAAGGCGTGGAGACACAGACCCGCAAACTGATGGAGGTGTGCCGGATGCGCCATACGCCGGTGATGATCTTTGTGAACAAGTTGGACCGTGAGGGAAAAGATCCTTTCGAGATTCTGGACGAACTGGAAGAAGAGCTCCAGATTGCCGTGCGGCCGTTGAGTTGGCCCATCGATATGGGTGAACGTTTCAAAGGAGTTTATAACCTGTATCAGAACAGCCTCGATCTATACCAACCCAGTAAACAAATCGTTACGGAATCGGTACATCTGGATATTCAATCGCCTGAGGTGGAAAAGCATATCGGCGGGAAACTGTCGGAAAAGCTGCGCAACGATGTGGAGCTTGTGTCGGAAGTGTATCCCGGATTTAATCGTGAAGAGTATCTTGCGGGGAAGCTGGCGCCCGTCTTTTTCGGTTCGGCGCTCAATAATTTCGGGGTAAGGGAGTTGCTCGATTGTTTTGTGCAGATTGCTCCGTCGCCCCGCGCCGTGCAGGCCGAAGAACGTGTGGTGGATCCTTACGAGGAGCCTTTTTCGGGATTTATCTTTAAGATACACGCCAACATGGATCCCAATCACCGTTCGTGCATCGCTTTTGTGAAAGTCTGTTCGGGAAGATTCGAACGCAACGTCAATTACAAGCATATACGCTACAACAGATTGATGAAGTTCTCATCACCCACGGCATTCATGGCTCAGAAAAAAGAAATTCTGGACGAGGCTTTTGCGGGAGATATCGTGGGGTTGCCCGACAATGGAAACTTCAAAATAGGCGATACACTCACTTCGGGCGAAGAACTCCATTTTAAAGGATTACCCAGCTTCTCGCCGGAGATGTTCAAATACATCGAAAATGCCGACCCGATGAAATCGAAACAGTTGCAAAAAGGGGTGGAACAATTGATGGACGAAGGGGTAGCACAATTGTTCGTCAATCAGTTTAACGGACGCAAAATCATCGGGACCGTCGGACAGCTTCAGTTCGAAGTTATCCAATACCGCCTCTTGCACGAATACGGAGCACAATGCCGCTGGGAGCCTATTCACCTTTCCAAAGCGTGCTGGATTGAGAGTGACGATATGGTGCAACTGGAAGATTTCAAAAAACGCAAGTACCAGTATATGGCGAAAGATAAAGAGGGCAGGGATGTCTTTCTTGCCGAATCGAACTATTTATTGATGATGGCTCAGCAAGATTTTAAAAACATTAAATTCCATTTCAATTCCGAGTTTTGAGGAACACTACCCAATTATACCCATGCTCTTCATCAAATAAGAGGCGTTCATTGTTTGGGCAATTCCGTGTTGAAGCTTGTAATCAAAAGAGAGGAGATCGTTTTCGATTTTTGCATCGAAATGAAAATTTTCGATCTCTTGCGGAAATTCCTTTTCCAATTCCCCCAAAGCTAAATCGTGTGTGGCAATAATGCCGTTCCCGCCTAATTTTACCAAACGTTTCATCAGTTGGAAAGAACCCCTTTGTTTGTCCTGAGAATTAGTGCCTTTCAGGATCTCGTCTAAAATTACAAATAAACCATGTTCTCCCGACTCTAACCGTTCGATAATCATTTTCAACCGTTTGAGTTCGGCAAAAAAATATGATTCATTATTAACCAGCGAATCGGCTGTACGCAGATTTGTCAGTAATTGTCCCGGACGATAACTCATGGATTCGGCACAAACGGGCAGACCGATTCCGGCCAATACATAATTTACGCCAACAGTGCGCAAATAAGTACTTTTCCCGGCCATATTGGCTCCGGTAACAATCATGAAAAACGGTTTTTGAACGATATTTATATCGTTTCGAACGCATTTATGGCGAGAGATGAGAGGGTGCCCCAGCTTTTTTGCCCGGAAAGGAATGGAGTGCTCAAACGTGGGAAATACATAATCGGGATTATTTGCGGCAAATGTGCCCAGCGAAACAAGCGCATCAACTTGCGCCAGTGTAGAAAACCATTTCCCGATTTCTACAGCATTGTGTTGCATCCACTTCTCTATCTTCAGGGCATAAACAACATTCCACAGAAAAAGAGGATTCAGGAGAAGAAAAATAGGAACAGCAAAAGCCAAATCGAGGTTCCGGCTATATTGTGCCAACTGCTTAATGGCAGATGAGGCGCTTTGACCTTCGTTTTTAATCGACTGTTGCAATGATTTCAGCAGTTCACTTTCGAAGTTAGTGGTTTCCATTAATTTCAGCAGATCGGCATACGATTCCAGCAATTTAGCCTTATTATCGAACAATTGCCGGATATGCTTCACCTTCTTCATGGGAAAAACCGAAACAATCAATGTTGTAAAATACAACAGGGTGATCCCGGATCCGGTTGTCAATCCTGTAAACACTAAAACAATAAACAAGACGTATAAAGCAGGAACAGCATACGTAGCTATTTTCCATAACGAGTGCCTGCGAAACTGTTCCTGTACCTTGCAAAGTTGATTTATCGAACGATTATCGAATAATTTATCGTCCGATAACATCCCGATTGTCCTGAAATCAAGGCAAAAATCTTCTTTTTCCGAAAGCTCTTTTACAGCAAGTTGCTTTACGCGAATCTCTCCGCCGTCTTTCAGCGGATTTCCTATCGTGCCGGCAAGAGTCTCTTTTCCCATTGCAAGGCAGGTCCGGTTGAGCATTTGGAAAACAGACCTTTCACCAAAAATATCTAAATCGAAGCTAAAGCCGTGAGCCGGGTCTATTTGTTCCGGTGCACCGTCGAAGGGCGAGAAATCGTATTCAAAGGCCTTGAGTTCGTTCCGGGCTATCCGGGCCAGCGCCTCCGATTTGGTCTTTTTATACAGTAAATACTTATGCCTGGTCAGTAGGGCTAAAAAACAAATTGTGGTTGCTGCGGCAAAGAAAACAGCCAGTGCGGTATTTTGGTGAAAAAGATAGATAAGCGCTGAACCGGTTAAAAAAACAAAGAGTCGGAAAAGACTGTTCGCGTTGAGTTGTTTTTTATATCTCGCAGCAGCGTTGAGTTGATTTCCTGCAAGTTCCTTATACTTGCCTATTCTTTCTGTAACAGGCATCAATTAGCGTTTTGTTCAGGAGAGTTTGTCAGATGCACAGTCATTTGACGGAAAGGGATTATCAGGCCGCGAGCGTTAATTTCCTTATATACCTCTTCGGTCAGGTCGTTGGTTACATTCCAGTAATCGTTCAAATTTACCCAGACACGCAGTGAGAAATCAATAGAGCCCTCGTTCATCTTGGTCATCCGTGCGAACGGTTCGGGATTTTTCAACATTAACGGATGCGCTTTTGCAATATCGAGCAATAACTTTTTTACTACTTCCACATCGGTCCCGTATCCAACGCTTATTGTAATATCTACCCGTCTGGTAGCTTGTGAATTGTAATTGGTGATGTTCCCGGTTGACAGCGGTCCGTTGGGAATATAAATGGTTTTGTTGTCGGCTGTGATGAGCATGGTGTAAAGGATGCCAATGCTTTGAACAGTTCCCGCCAGGTTTTGCGCTTCGATATAATCACCTCCTTTGAAAGGTTTGTTGAAGAGCAACATCACGCCACCGGCAAAATTGGCCAGGTTGTCTTTTACCGCCAGGCCAATTGCCAGGCCGGCTGAAGCAATCAACGCTGCCAGAGAGACTGTCTGCGTCCCGACGACGTTTATGATAAGTATGATGAGCAGTATGAAGAGAAAGATATCGAGCAGGTTTTTCAAAAAACCTTTTAAAGCGATATCCATTTGCCTTCTCGACATGATCTTGTCTGCTAACTTTCGGATTTTTCCGATAATCCATTTTCCCACGAAAAAGATTACCAGCGCTACAGCAAGTTTACCTGTAAAATCAATCCCCCACGTGATGAAATGCTGCCCTAAATCTTCGAAGCGGCCGTCTTTAATCATTTCTGCAACTTTTCCACCTGTCTTTACTACAGCTGAATCGGCAGATACAAAAGTGTTTAATAACATAGTTTATTTCTTTTAAATGAAATCCAGGGTGCAAAGTTAAAAAAATTAAGCTAATTTTGTTGTCCATTTGATCGGGTAATGCAATGAAATATATTTTGAATTTTTTCTTACTGTTATTCAGTTTGTCTATATCGGCACAGACCAACACGTATGCCGGGTGGGTCAACAAATCGGCAAAATTTATCGAAAACAATCAGCTCGATAGTGCCGCAGTTGCCTTACAAAGCGCTATGAGGCTTGAGCCTGCTAATGAGAACAATGCCGTGCTTTTGTTGAATTTAGGGATTTTGCAACGCCAACTCAGGCTGATGGATGATGCTTATATTTCACTTACGGCATCACTGGGCAGCAATCCCGATCCGGTTTTGGTACTTCATAACCGCGCTTCGCTTTTGTGCGATTTGGGTCGTTTTGATGAGGCGATGGATGATTACAACTCCATTATTAAAAAACAACCGTCGAACGTGGAAGCATATTACCGCCGGGGATTGTTATTTCTGGAAAAAAATGATCGAAAAGACGCCGAAACCGATTTTAGAACCTGCGAAGGCATAGATTCCGGCAGTTTATTTACCAGGCTCAGCAAGGCATTGATTTTCAAACTTGATGATAACTGGACAGAAGCCGAAAAAATTTATACCGATATCATCAAGACGGAAATGAGGCCAAACTCGACATATTATCTTAACAGAGCCGAATGTTATGTAAATACCGATCGGTTCTCGAAAGCTGCAGCGGACCTTTACGCTATCGAAAACGAAGAAAAGGAGAATCCCTATTTTTATATTTTACGCGGCCGGCTTCGCTTGGATCAGTTTGATAAGTTTGCCGCCAGAGCTGATTTCGAAAAAGCAAAGAAGCTGGGTTACGATACGGAATTGGCTGATAAATGGATTGAGAAAGCAAAATAAACACAAATAACTAATTATTTAAAATTTTGAGCGATGAAAGCAACATGGATCTGTCTGTTGTCAATTCTTTTACTTGCCTCCTGCGGAGCAACACGTCCGGCAGAAGTTAACAGATTGACGAATAAAGAAGAAAAACAAGGCTGGACACTTCTGTTCAACGGCAAAGATTTTACCGGATGGCGTCAGTACAACGGGAACAGTGTACCCGATAACTGGGCTATCGAAGACGGCACAATGAAAGTCTTTAAGGCCCCGGATGCACGGCGGGGACAAGGAGCAGGTGGTGATCTTATATACTTTGCAAAGAAATTCAGGAATTTTGAATTGTCTATTGACTGGAAAACCGAGAAAGAAGCCAATTCCGGAATTTTCTATAACGTGCGCGAAGAGAAGGGCAGAGCCATATACAGCTCGGCACCCGAAGTTCAAATTCTGGATAACGAAAATGCCAGTGACAATAAAATTGACAGCCATCTGGCCGGGTCACTTTACGATATGCTGCCGGCAAATCCGAAAACCGTGAAACCATACGGAGAATGGAACACGATAGTTATTCGCGTGGATAACGGAAAGGTTACCCATACGCAAAACGGAGTGAAAGTGGTTGAATATCGCTTATGGACAAAAGATTGGGACAGGATGGTGGAAAACAGCAAGTTCAAAAGTTTTCCCGGATTTCAGGAGGGTATCTCCAAAGAAGGTTTTATCGGACTGCAAGACCACGGATATACTGTTTGGTTTCGAAACATAAAAATCAGGGAGTTGTAAGAACAACCGGTTGAATAAAAAATAAAAGAGGCTGTCTTTACTTTCAAGACAGCCCCTTTTGTTTCTTAAACTAATCTTTTAGTATCCACATGATACCATTGAAATCGTCACTGCCATTATATTGTCGTTGGACGGCCTCATTTAAATTATCGGTATTGTAGCTAATCTCATTCTGTGGATATTGCCATCTCGTTGGAAATTTTGTATTATCCGTTGGATTCATATTTGAGTTAGGATTTAAAACAAATTCGGGATAACCTGTACGCCTGAACTCAAACCACGCCAAATAACCATTATGAAAAAATCCGGACATATATTTTTGGTTAATTATTTGTTTGATTTTATTTTCAGTACTTCCTGAAAGTGTTACAGAAACAGGATAGGAGTCAATGTACGCTTCATCCATAATAATCCCATGTGTGTAGCTTACAGGCACGTAATGTACATAAAATTTCATTGAACTTTTAATACCGTTGGCATAGTGAGTTTGAGCGTCACTGTCAATCCATCCTCTTACTGCGGCTTCAGCTAAAATAAATTCAAGGTCCCAGTGGCACAACAACCCCACTGGTTCCGCTGTAGCCGACTCTATGTACCTTTTATTTAAATCACTATATTCATTGGTATTTTTCTTGTCAATAGTACTGTTGTATTCATCTGATGGCTCTACTCCAATATATGCATCAAAATCCGAAGCAAGTTTACCATGTGCCAAGAGCGACTCAGCTGGTTCGGCTACGTAAAACAGGCGTCGATCCTGATTTTGTTTTAACAAATTAATGTATGTAGTGGAGAGCATAGTGTATTGGGTGAATGGGTTCAGGTCGGTAGGAGTGTTACTCCACGGATAACAATATCCTTTCGAAGTGTTGTATGTTATTGCAAAATTATCGTTAAAATCTCTCATTAACGGGCGTTGTGCTACCTCTTTGAATTTGGCAATGACGTTCAAATCGTTATCGGAAGTTTTTTTATACAGGTTTATCAACACATACAGTTCAAAGCTGTTCACCAGTCTGCGCCATTTATCGACATTACCTTTGTAAATAAAATCACCCGATATATCGGCTCCCTTGGAGAACAGTTCGTTTGCCTCATCCAATTCACTTAAGATTCCTTTAAATACATCTTTTTGAGTATCGTATCTGGGTTTAATGATCCCTTCATTTCCTTGAATAGCTTCTGAATAAGGAATATCGCCTACCGACATAGTAAGGTGGAAAAACTGCCAGGCACGGATAAAATGGGCCAATGCTTCGTATGAATTTGTCAATTCCGGACTTAACGCTTTAGCATACTCGATCATTGGTTTTACGTTCTTCAAAACGGTCAGTCTGCCTGAGAAATTCGCTCTCCCCATATAGTTATATTGCGTTCCTTCTTTCCTTTCGGTAAAAAGCAAATATTTGGCTTGTTGATACGGTTCTGTAAAACCCTTTGTTGTAGATGTAGCCGATGACGTTACTGTTGTTATCAGATTAGTGGCTAACCAAGGTGCAGATGCTACTGAGGGTTGGTCGGGATTCGTGTTAATTGTTTCAAAATTACTGCAACTGCCGATGGAAACTGCAATCAACAAAGTAGCTATTATTTTGAATGATTTTGTATTCATAATTATAAAAAGTTTGATTGATTAATTAAAAGCCAACTTTAAGATCAAAACCGATCATACGCTGTGAAGGGGCATTCATATCTTCTGAACCTACGTCAGGATCGGAATATTTAAAATCTTTTGTCCACAAAAGCAAGTTCTGTCCGGTTAGAGCTATAGAGGCATTGTTGAGGAAAGTCCTGCCAAGTAACCTTTTGGGGAAGCTGTACGCAATGGATATTTCTCTTAACTTAATAAATGTTTGATTGTGGATGCGCCCTTCCCATGAATTACCCCATAACCTCATGTATTCCTGATAACTTACGGGAATATCGTTAACAGCATATTTTCGTGTGTCCTCAGTAATATTACCATCGGTATCGTATTTAGCTGTGCCGCTTACGACTTTCACCCCTTTTCCAATATATTTTTTCCCGTTTACCACTTCGTCATAACGATCTTGAGTGTCAGTTTCCGGTGCAGACCCGGTATCAAACATTTTGCCGTATATATAATTATCCATCAATCCTCCAACACGGCCGTCAAAGCTAATACCCATTGTTAAGTTTCTCCAGGTAAAATTATTGATAAAACCAAAGATAAAGTCGGGATCCCTATACCCGTACAGTTGCCTGTAATCGTTCAACCATACGTTTCCATCAGCACTATGAATCATATTGCCTTCAGGATCTCTGAGAACCTTTTCTGTTTGTGCGTAGTAGTCCAGTCTTTTCCCGGATTTTGTCCATTGATCTTTTTGTGAATATACCGGATCAATATTAACATAGTATCTGTGTTGATTTGAATAGTTGATCATTGAATTCCACTCAAACTCTTTATTTTTTATAATACTGCCCGATACCGTAATTTCAACACCACGCCTGGCATAGGTTTCCTCTGTATTGATCAGTGTGCTGCTAAAACCGGAAGATGGTGCAATATCTTGTTTTGTTTGCCTGTTGTAATAAAGTTTATCGAAATAGGCAATATCCAGATATAGCCTTTTGCCAAAGAAGTATGCGGCTGTACCGGTTTCCCAGGTACGGGTTTCTGAAGGAAGTAAATCGGTCCCTTTCAAATTGGCAGCAAGTGAAGCTCCAGTGTATCCCCATGAATTATAAGTGTCGTAGGGAAGGTTGTTCTCATATACCCCGAGTGGAGATTTGGCAATTGTCCATGATCCTCTGATCTTCCACAGACTAAGCCATGAAGGTGCCTTGAAGAATTCAGACAAGACAATGCTCCCCACAACGGAAGGATAGAAATAAGACATCTCTTCTTTAGGCTGCGTTGAACTCCAGTCATTTCTTCCTGTTAAGTCCAAATAAATCGCACTGTTCCATGCCAGCGATAATTTTCCATAAACACTGTTAACCTCGCGTGCATATGTGCCTACTATATTTTCTATGGAATTAACTCCTGCTGCTGCAGAAGGTACCGCATTGGCTAATGAATACCATCCGGGTACTGCTAATCCATTGGCTGTTCTGGCTCCCTGATACCTGTCCTGATAATAATACAGACTTCCTCCGGTCAATAGATCAAAATCAAATTTACCGAAAGACTTGTTGTATGTAAGCATTAAGTCACTATTAATACTATGGCCCCATCTTTGGTTCACGCCATACATGCCTTTTCCGTTCCATCCCCAATAGTAATCGCTAATCACTGGACCTCTGGTGGAATATATGCCGGCAGGATTTCTCAATTTATCTTCATTTTTATAAAAGTCATACCCGTTCCGGAAAATAACTTTCAAATTATCCAGAATATTGTAATTTACAGTAAGGCTCGCATTTAATTTATTTTCTTCTACTCCCGACAGTTTTTCGTAAGCAATTAAATAGGGATTGTCGTACCATGCGTTATAAAGCCAGTTTTGCTTTTCATTGGGTGCTACCCAATAATCTTTGTATTGACGAATATCATAATCAGGTCCTGTCCACATCAATATTTGATAGATATATCCCTGATTACCATATCCTCCTCCCCAAATCTGAGGGGCAGTTGAACGCATATAGCCCATCTGGCTTTCTACCAGAAATTTATCCCCTAACTTTATTTCACCACTAAGTGAATAATTAAACTTGTTAAGTGTCTGATTGGGGTACTGTCCTTTGTTATACACATAATTCAGTCCGGTCCTGAAATAACCGTTTTCTCCGGTTTGTGTAATATTAATGCTGTTGTTTGTTATCAATCCGGCTCAACTCCTGTTACCGGTGCCGTTTCCTTTTTGGATATAACAAGAATATTGTTTTGAATGCTGTACTGCAAATTGTTGTCTAAAATGGCATTCATTACTTCAGGAAGAGAAGTGTCGTCGAACGATGCGGTAATTCTCTTGTTCTCATTCAAATCGCTGTTTCTGTAAATGACAGACAAACCGGTTTGATTTTCAATTTCTTTCAAAACATTTTTCAATGTTTCGTTCCTGAAAACTTTCGTTAATGGCTGTGCGCTCGTTACTGTGCTGATAAGCACGACAAACATGAGTGCAAACAAACGGATTACTTTCATTTTTAATCTCATAACTGGTTTAAATTGGTTTTAATTTAATTGTGTCGTTCTGATTGATGATTTTTATAGGGATTATTTCGGCAATAGCATTCAACACATCCGCCAAATCCTTGTTGGTATCGATACTGATTGAAAAGGACTGTTTTTTAAGCGAATCACTATCCAGTAGTATTGTCCTTGCGTATTCCCTCGATAATTTCTTTAGCAGTTCTTCGAGCTCTATATTGCCATAGTCCAGACGATTACGAGTCCATGAATTTACAGATTGTCCGGTTTTTTTACGCATGATGGAGTTGGTCTTCAAATTCATTTCCATTGTTTCGCCCGGAGCCATTTCGAGCGAGCCTTGCATATAGTTGAACTCCACCCTCCCTTCCAACAGCGTTGTAGTGAGCAACTGATCATCACTGTAGGCAGATACGTTGAACTTGGTACCTTTCACAGTTACGCTGTACCCGTTAATTTGTACAATAAACCTCTTGGGTCCTTTTTTCACTTCGAAATAAGCTTCACCCGATAGTTTAACTTCCCTGTTCCCCTTCCCGTATTTATTGGAATAGATAAGTGAAGACCCTGAATTCAGCCATACAAGAGTGCCGTCGGGCATAGTGATTTTGCTTTTTTGACCTAAAGGAGTTTCCAGAGTGAAATATTGTTCCGGTTGATGATCCTGTATGCTGATAAAGGCGACTATACTTCCAATGATAAGGAGTGCGATTGATACCGCCGCATAAACATAATTCCGGTAGGATTTTACAACAGGGATCGATTTTTTTATGAATTCGGTGTTTCTGTTTGCCAATTTTATTTTTTCCCAACGTTCGTTCAGTTCCGGTTGAAATTCTAAAGATGAGAGCCACTCGTCTTCCCACTTTCTGAAAAGCGATGGATTAAAATCACCTTCTTTCAGGAAAGAAAATAATACTTCGGCATCTTCCGGGGAGATCTTCCCTTCGAAATAACGAAATGCCAGCAATTTAATATGTTGTAATTGTTCTTCCATGTCGTTCTAAAGATAAAACAACCGGATTGGATTTTACCCAACCTCTCGCAATGTTAAATTTTTATTTTTTTAATGATAAAAAAGGAATGTTAGGCGGGTAGCAAGTAGGAAAAAATCAGAAAAAAGAAGGTATAGTCTATGGGATATCTTTCTTTCAGATGAAACGAGAATATAGTCAATGCCTTGTTAATGTGTTTCTCTACGGCAGTGGTTGATATTTTCAATCTTTCGGCAATTTCACGATTTTTCAGGCCTTCATTCCGGCTTAATACAAATACTTCCTTACATCGTTCAGGGAGCGCTTCTATTACCTTATTCACTTGCTCGTCCAGCTCTTCGTAAAGCAGTTTTTGAGAAGCATCTAATTCAAAATCAACATAATATAGGCGTTCTTCAATTTCCGATAAAGCGTGAGTGACGGAGATGTGTTTATTTTTTATCGAAATGTGTTTTAAATGATTCAAACAGCTGTTTCTCACCATGGTGAAAAGAAGTGAAGACAGAGATATTGAAGCCAGCCTTTCTCTTTTTTCCCATAACGTAAGAAAGCATTCCTGAATAATGTCGTCAACCACATCACGATCCTCAACAAAACCGAGAGCAAACCCTTTTAAACGATAGTAAAATCGTTTATAGGCATATTCAAACGCCTTTTCATTGCCTTTTTTAACTTCATTGAATAAATCGCTGTTATTGAATAAATCCATCATAAAAGTAAAAAATCGTGAATTCTTTGCAAAGAAATAAAAAAATATCGTAAAATAATTAAATTGTCGATTTTCTTTTTGGTAAATTTATAAAAAATATTACATGCAAACGGGATTGGATTCTTTAAACACTCAATCATGTAGCTCTTGTAGCTTTTGTTGTGATTTTTTGTTTCATCCCGAACAAAAAAATGTAAATTTGCGTTTGAATTAAAAGTATAATCAAAACCAAAGTACTCTCGAGATAGAGGAGCATGATAAGTAAACGGTTGTGTTCCATATGACCTTGATATTAAAATAAATACAATCATATGAAATGGATAAACAGGAACGATAGCGAATCCAACTACGAAGATCGCCGTGGTAGAGGAGTGAAGCGAGGGGCGGCATTTGGCGGCGTAGGGATGATTATTGTTGCCGTGATCGCCTTGTTGTTGGGCAAAAACCCTTTTCAGGCAATTGATATGGTAAACAGTGTGGTGCCCGGCCAAACATCTGAAGAAGTGGTGGATCCTTCGCGTGTGAACGAAAACGAGGAGCTGAAAGTATTTACGCTCGGTGTTTTTAACAGTGCCAACGATGTGTGGACGGAAATTTTTACGACACAGATGGGTAAAAGCTACCGTAATCCGGTTCTTGTGAACTTTACCGACCAGACTACGTCGGCTTGCGGTGGAGCATCGGCCCAGATAGGGCCTTTTTATTGCCCCGGCGATGAAAAAGTATATATCGATCTCAATTTCTTTCACCAACTATCACGTGATTACGGCGCTAAAGGCGAAATGGCTATGGCTTATGTTACGGCACACGAAGTAGGGCATCACGTGCAGAAATTATTGGGCATTATCGATCAGGTAAACCAATACCGGGGCCGTGTAAGTGAAAGAGAATACAATAAGCTGATGGTTAAAATGGAACTTCAGGCTGATTTTTTTGCCGGATTATGGGCTAATCAAGCGGGTAAATTGGGAATAATTCAACTCGAACCCGGGGATTTGGAATCGGCAATCAGTGCTACAACCGCCGTTGGCGATGATACATTGCAAAAGCAGGCAATGGGCTACACTGTTCCCGACTCATTTACGCACGGGACAGCTGCTCAACGTACTTATTGGTTTAAAAAGGGATATCAAACCGGCGATGTCCGCCAAGGGGATACCTTCAACGACCCGGGTCTGAAATAAATCTGTTGCGGTTGTTTGTTTTATTTATCCTGCTGCAACCAGGCTACTTTCTGTTCGGGGACATGCTCTTGCCCGATAATATCTTTGTATAGCTCCGGACGTCGCGCCTTCATGTAGCGGTATCCGCCGGCAAGGGTCAGCTTATCGGGCGTAAGGGTTGCGGTCACAAAGCTGTCGTCAAACGATCGGCACTCGGCTATAATATCGCCAAACGGATCGATGATCATGGAGCAGCCGTTTTTCAGCTGGTTATCATCCATGCCGATGGGATTGGAGAAAACAGCATAAACCGCATTGTCGTATGCCCTTGCGGGTAACCATTTCATCAGCCAGGCCCTGCCTTTCATTCCGTCGAATTCCAACCGTAATGAAGTGGGGTCATTTTCCCTGTTTTCCCACAGTTTCGGATCAACGAAACCGGCTCCGGGGCGGGTAGATGGTGTGCACATTGTTACGTGGGGCATAAAAATAATATCTGCACCCAACAGTTTGGTTGCCCTTACGTTCTCCACAATATTGTTGTCGTAACAGATTAATATTCCGCATTTCCAGCCGAGGATTTCAAAAACGCAATACCTGTCTCCGGGAGTTAAATGGGGATTGATAAATGGGTGAAGCTTTCTGTATTTGGCAACTAACCCTTTTTCATTCACACATACGTAGGACTTGTACAGGTTGTTGTCCCCGTCTTTTTCGAACAAGCCCGCCAGTACAACAATATTGTTTTGCCTGGCGATTTCAGTAAGCTTTATTATGCTTTCCCCACCCGGGACGAATTCTGCCAAATCCAGCATTTGCTCCCTGGAAAGCTTTCTGGCAAATGTATAACCGGTGACGGAACATTCATGAAAGGCTATAACATCCGATCCTTCTCCGGCAGCCTGTTGTGCGAGGCGTTCAATTACAGCCAGGTTGTATTCTTTGTTTCCGCTTTCATTTTCGAATTGAGCGGTAGAGATTTTTATTTTTTTCACGACAAAACTTGTTTTATACAGCAAAATAACTCTCCAGTTCTTTCAATGTATCTTGGGTTGTATGGATATCTTTCACTACCAGGCCTTTTTCGAGAACAACAATGCGGCCGCAGACTTCGGTAACATGGTTGAGGTCGTGGCTCGAAATAAGCATCGTTATGTTCTTGTTGATTTTCAGCTCATTGAGTATTCGTTTCAGGCGGATTTGTGAAGTGGGGTCGAGAGCGGTAAACGGTTCATCGAGAATAAGAATTTGCGGGTCACAGAGGAGCGCGGCAGCAATTCCCGTTTTTTTCTGGTTCCCTTTCGATAAGTCGCGGATCAATTTCTTCGAACCCAGGATTTCGCCATTAAAAAACTCTTTCATCGATTCTAAAAAGGCAGCAACATCACCTTCCGATTTTCCATACACTCTGCCTGTAAAGTTAAAGTATTCCTCGGGGGTAAGAAAATCGATCAGAAAACTTTCATCGAGAAACGAACCTGTTTTCGATTTCCAGTCGTCCCGGCGGGCAATTTTTTTATCGTCGATGCGTACTTCACCTGAACTTGCTTCAATCAGGTCGAGTATCAGCCGGAAAAAAGTGGTTTTTCCCGCGCCGTTGTTTCCTACCAGCCCAAAACTTTCCCCTTCGGAAATGATTATGGACGAAATGTTGAGTACGGCTATTCCGCCATATAGTTTTGTTAAATTTATAGCTTCTATCATTTGTGTTTAATTAAAATCATAAATCGTATTCAGAGACTGTTTAAATTTCTTACGAAAAAAGTAAATAAAAGTCTTGGCTCAAATAGCCCGCTATTATCGCCAAAACAAGGAAGAACTCTCCCACAAAATAATTCTTTTTGAATAGCAAAACAAATTTAAACAGTCTCTTAATCTTTCTTCCTGAACCCTTCGCAAAGAGCGTATTTTCGTCTTAATAACTGTTTCCCGGTAATTTCGAGCAGTTGTTTCCGGAAAACAATGCCGGCTAATCCCAGTACGGCTAAAATAATAAGTGCTGTGTTTTTAGCAGCGAATAATGAGAAAATACCGATCAACCCCATCGGAATAACTAGCAGGGGGATCATAACGATGAAGTTCTTGTAGCTCACTCCCTGCATATTCATGGCAGAACCTTTCGTCAGTTCTAATCGTTTGGTATTGAACGTGGCTCCAAAAAGATAAACATGAATATTCACCCCGACGTTATACAAAAATGCTACAATGTGATTAATCAAAATATTCGGGCCAAACAAAAAATAAGGTGTGGTAAGAATAAAAGAGATAACGCTGAGCGACAATAGCAGAAAATAATTGGCTTTGATGTATGACTGGGTATCGATATCCCTTGTCATCAGGAAATCGAAATAGGAGCCGTCCCAATTGATGATCCATTGTCCGAACAGAATCATTCCGATGCCGGTAACGAAAATAGCGATAAACATCAGCATTGCGTCATTTTCTTTGTACATATGGTTTGGGTAAAACATTAATCCGTAAAGCAAGAAAAGTATAGACGAATAAAGTACGTTTTTGGTGCGTTTATGTCTGAGTACGAGTTTCATTTCGAGAGCAATAATCTCACCGATTTTCCCGAAACGCTGCATAAATGTGAAATCTTGAGTTTCAGCCTGCTTCTTGGTTGCTTTTTTGTCGAAGTTTTCGGGATAATAGTTTTGAGCGAAGAACCATTTGTTCAGCCCGAAAGCCATTCCGCTAAGCATCAAAACGATGAGTCCTCCGATCTTGCTTTCGATGAGGAAGTTGAAAACCCGTTGCGACAAATCAAAAATGGAGTAAATCTTGAAATATTCCAATGCCGCCAATCCGGCAACGATTACGAGAAAAGATACGATCGCCGGAATGTTAGACCCGAATTTCCGTTTCAGGAAAGTGGCGAAAAGCGTGTTAAACCAGATCAGAAAAATCACGATCAAAATAAACCGGAATGCACCGCCAATACCGTAAGCCGGACTAATTCCCGTGATGGAAAAAGGAATAGCAAAACAGAGTGTAAGATAATTCATTGGATTAATCAATGGTTTGATCAAAAGATAGTTGACCAGTTTGCTCCTTTTGATGGGCAATACCTGATAGCTTTGCAGGTTGATGGTGCTTAACGGTTGAAATAGAAATCGAAAAAGTAATGCCAGGGTGATTACGAAAATCATTGTGGCGTTGAATGTGAACGCAGGATCAAGTTGTGGGGCAGCTTCTTTTAGAATCTTGGGCAACAGAAAGCCCAGGAGTACGAAGATCGTTAAAAAATATAAAACTCCTAACCCGACAAAAATATTGACGATCAGGTTTTTGTAATATCCGGGTGCGCGTGTGCTTTTCAGCCAGTAGTGTTTAAAAAATGTTGAATACATGAAGTTGTAGTTATTTTTTTCCGAAGAATGCGCCAAAAATACTTCGGGTTATGGTTCTTCCGAGTTGCGAACTTATTTGGCGTGTGGCACTTCTGCTCACTTGTTCCAGTAGATCGCCCACTATGCCCCGTTCTTCTTTTTTCCTGCGGGCTTCGGCGCGTCTTTCCCGGTCGGCTTCGGCTTGCAATCTGCGTTCCTCTTTTTCCCGGCGGATACGCTCTTTCTCGGCTTCTGCCTGCTCATGTTCTTCGGCAAGCAATTCCTGCTTTTTGGAAAGAATTTCGAAAGCAGATTCCCGGTCGATCAGTTTTTCATACACTCCGTAAATGAGTGATTGCCTCATTATCTGATCCCTTTCTCCTGCGGTAATGGGGCCGATCTGGCCTTGTGGCGGCAGAACGTTGGCACGCTGCACCATTTGAGGTGCACCTTTTTCATCGAGGAACGACACCAGCGCTTCGCCGGTATTCAGTTGTGTGATGGCTTCTTCCGTATCGAATTTTGGATTGGGGCGGAATGTGTTGGCCGCTACTTTTACCGCTTTTTGGTCGTTGGGTGTGTAGGCGCGGAGCGCATGTTGTACACGGTTACCGAGTTGTCCGAGAATAATCGGCGGGATATCGGCCGGATTTTGTGTGCAGAAATAGATACCTACGCCTTTGGAGCGGATAAGACGGACAATCTGTTCCACTTTTTCGAGAAGTAGTTTGGGCATGTCGTTAAACAACATATGTGCTTCATCAAAGAAGAAAACCAGTTTGGGCTTATCCATATCGCCCACTTCGGGCAGGTTGTTAAACAGGTCGTCGAGCAGCCAAAGCAGAAAAGTAGTATAAACCCGCGGCGAGTTCATCAGTTTATCGGCCGCCAAAATATTGATGACACCTCTTCCTTGCTCAGTTTGCATAAAGTCGGTAATAACCAGTTCGGGTTCACCGAAGAACTTATCGGCGCCTTCGCTTCCTAAACGCAGTAAGGCGCGCTGGATGGAGCCGATGCTTGCAGGGGAAATGTTGCCGTATTCGGTAATAAATTTTGCGCGATTGTCTCCCACGAACTGGACCATTTTTTGCAAATCTTTCAGGTCAAGCAGCAGCAGGTTGTTATCGTCGGCAATTTTAAATACCATCGTGAGCACAGCCCCCTGTGTTTCGTTCAGTTGCAACAGCCTTTCGAGCAACAGCGGCCCCATTTCGGTGACAGTAGTCCGTACCGGATGTCCCTGTTCGCCGAAAACATCCCAGAACCGTACCGGGAATCCTTTAAACTCAAAGCCTTTTTCGCCCAGCTTATAACTTTCCACGCGTTTGGTCACACTCTCCTTGTTCCCTCCCATTTTTGCCACGCCTGAAAGGTCACCTTTCATATCGGCTGCGAAAACGGGAACTCCCATTTCGCTAAATGTTTCCGAGAGAGTTTGCAGGGTTACGGTCTTTCCCGTTCCGGTGGCTCCCGTTATTAATCCGTGGCGGTTTGCCATCTTGGGGATAAGGCATACTTCGGCCTCGTCGCTGATTGCTATAAAAGCTCGCTTGCTGTTGTCGAACATAGGTTTGCAAAGTTTTAGTTAGTATGGTGAACAAAAATAAAAGTAAAACAAAGATAACGTATTCGCTTGTATTTTAGGCGAACAGGACGAGAAAATTTTCGAGAAGTGTTACAGATTGACCTCCTTGTGTGGTACGTTAATTATTTTTCCATTGTTGCAGTCTGTCCAAATACAAGTAGGACTCAACAAACTTCCTGTGTTTCTTGCTTGTCAATTTTTCCAATAACTCTAACGATGAAATGTAAGAGGCCAAATTCCCGTTGGAAGAGAGGAACTTTCCGTCTTCCACAAAGCTGATTTTTGAGTCGTCTTGGACTTTTAGGTTAGGATAGTTCTTTTGTAGCTCAGTTCCTCCGCCAATCCAGGTGACAATTTTCTTTCCGTCCGCTATTCCTGTTTCACCTATCAATGAGGCTCCGGCACAATTACTTACTGTGAATTCCGTGTTTGTATCTTGGCTTTTTATAAACTCGATCAGTTTTTTGTTCTTCACCTGACCAGTCATATCGTATGCACTTGGAACAATAATTATGTCGAGTTGAGGTGCGTTGGCAAACGTGTAGTCAGGAAACATTTTCAATCCTTCTTCACTTGTAAAAAGGTCGTAATCCTCTGCAATCGTAATTACGTTGAACAATTGCTTTCCATCTTCCGAGTGTTTAGCAAAAACGTCTATGGGTGCAGTTAGTTCTGTCATCAAAACCTTGTCGTACATTAAAATTCCAATTGTAGGCAAGTTTGGATCTAAAGATTTTATGTTTTTAGCTAACGATTGGATTTCGTCCTTACCCAGACTGGTGGCAATTGCCGCTTTCTGCCCGACGGTTTCTTTGTTGCTGTTTTTATTATTTTTCTGTTCGTTACAACCAAGAATTAAAGTTGTAACAGCTATAATTGTTAAAATTCTACTTCTCATTTTTGTCGTTATTTTTTGGTTCTGTTGGAAACTGTTTGAATTTATTTTTATTCAACGCTCCAGAATAATAAAATGTTTCATAAAAGCACTTCAATTGCTATATGTCGGACCGATGTTTCACACCAAACCCCTCTCGGCCTTGTTGATTCACTTGCGAATCGTCTGATATTTTCATCTTTGTTCGTTGTCCAGGTTGAGAGAATTTTCAAACTTCCAGTCAGGTTTTTTGCGATACTCGGCCTGACTGCCAGCCAACAAATTTCTCTTACTCCAAAATGTTTGTCTGCCGAAAATTTTTGAATTTGTTGCAGTTTCTCCCCGATATTCAATTTTTCGTTTCTGCCGATTGAATATGTTGCCCAACAGCGAATTAAATCGGATCTTTGATTTGAAATTTCCATTAAAAATCCGGCGTCATCATTGGCTAAACATTGTTCAAGAAGCCCCGTTCCAATTGCTTCATTAATTGTATTTACAGTTTGTTTTTCTAGATTATCAATCTTAGCTATAATTGGTTTCAAATAGTTTTTTCGGCCCAATTGCTTTAATAAATTTTCGAGCAGGAGTCGTTGGTCAACTGCCAACCATTCTACAAGGTTTGCAGTTTCAATTTCTCCACGATTAAGTTGTTCTAAAATTTCTTTTGGAATATCCTTTGTCGATTTCGATCCCTTTCTTTTAATTTCAGTCATACTTTATTTGTTCTACGGACTGTTTGTTAACGGCTCTACGCACAATGAATTGTGTGTATAATGGGAGTAATATACTTTGGTGAAGAATTCTAATAACTTCCACAAGTTCTTCCGATACGTTGTATTTGTAAAAAATCAGATGCGATTTTACCTGGGTACATCTATAATTTTTTCGTATATGAGAAAAGTCCTTTCCCAATAAAGGATTTCTTGTGATATATTCGATTTCGTCAAAAATTAGATTATAATATCTGTCAGCTTGTTCTACAGACCAGGTTTCAACCGTATAAAGCCAAATATTTTCGATGTCTTCAAACGCTTTTTCGCTTATGCTGTATTTCATTTTGTAAATGTTTAGAGTGAAGGTTAGAGAGGGCTTTTTCTTTATCAAAGTTTGAAATCATTCCCGATTTTTCTCCTACTTTCAGTTCATTTACAAGAATCTTCGTTTTGCTTTCTTGCTGTTCAAATAAGCGTAAAGCGGTTCGCACAACCTCACTCGCTGATGCGAATTTTCCGGATTTGACCTGTTTGGTAATAAAATTATCAAAATATTCCCCGAGCAATATGGATGTATTTTTTGCCATAATTCTTATTTACAATTAGTTTTACAAAAATACCAATTTATGGTATTTCTGTAAAATATTTATTGATTTTTCTTGAATATGGCGCACAACTTTACAAGAGTATCATTGGGAGCGGTATTCCGTATAGAAGTAACGAAAAGAGAATTTTTTTGAGCCGTTTCATTTTTTTGTTGGTATAAGGCGGATATTTCCAATTGGGTTCGCCCCAGTTTGTTTTTTCGACGACAGATTTTTGGTGCGAAAATGAAAGGAACCCAAACTCACCGTGATAATTTCCAATCCCTGAATTTCCAATCCCGCCAAAAGGCAGATAATCGCTGGTGATATGCATTAGTGTATCATTAATGCAACCGCCTCCAAAGGAAACCAACTTCAACAATTTATCTTTTTCTTTCTTATTTTTGGTAAACAGGTAAGCTGCTAATGGTTTTTCACCTTCAATAATTTTCTGCAGGATTTCATCGTAATCGGTAAAGCTCAATACCGGAAAAACAGGTCCGAAAATCTCCTCCTGCATGACAGCATCTTCCCAACTCACATTGTCTAAAATTGTAGGTTCGATGTACAATGTTTTTTCATTGCTCGCTCCGCCATACACTATTTGAGACTTATCAACAAGACCGAGAATGCGATCAAAGTTTCTTTTGTTAATAATGCTTGTATAATGTTCCGCACCATCTGAATAATTGATTTCTTTGAGCTTTTCTTTCATCAATTGCAGCAATTCTGGTTTTACAGATTCTTCCACCAAAAGGTAATCGGGAGCGATACAGGTTTGTCCTCCGTTTAAGAATTTTCCCCAAATCAATCTTTTTGTAGCCACTTCCAAATTGGCTGTCCGGGTAACGATGGCAGGAGATTTTCCACCCAATTCAAGCACAACCGGAACCAGATTTTTTGCGGCAGCTTCGTACACGATCTTTCCCACTTTCGGACTTCCGGTAAAGAAAATCTTGTCATAACGGAGTTTGAGTAATTCCGTGGTTTCGGTAATTCCGCCTTCCACAACATAAATATAATTGGAGGGGAAATTAGGATTGATTAACTCCGACAAAACGTGCATTGTATTTTCCGGTAATTCGCTTGGTTTCACCATGCAGGTGTTCCCGGCAGCAATAGAACTAATGAGGGGGATTAACGTCAGCAAATAAGGGTAATTCCATGCTCCGATTACTAACATTACTCCGAGAGGATCGTAATAAATATGACTCTTTCCGGGCTGCAGGCTGAGTGTTGTTTTTACTCTTTTGGGTTGAGCAAGCCTGTCTAGATTCGTCAAGAAAAAATCCAGTTCGTTATATACCAAGCTCAATTCATTCAGAAAAGTATCGAAAGCGCTTTTGCGAAAATCTTTATAGATTGCTTCGTACAAACGGTTTTCGTTGTCTTTAATAATTTTCTTCAGTTTCTTTAAAGTTTCCTTTCTGAATGCGACATCTTTGGTTTGATGCGAATTAAAAAGTTCTTTTTGCGACTGAAATATTTTATTGAAATCCATTTCTTAGTCGTTCAAATAAAAAATAAGACCTTATCTTCATAGATTTCTATAAATTGACTAAATTTTTGAATCCCATTGTTCATAGCAATTCTATTCTTATCTTTTCCTTATATTTTAACAGCAGTTAGAATTTGGTGTACAGCAGCTTACCGGTTTTTCGGCATAAACGGTTATACTTCTGATGGAAGTTTCTTTTGCTTTATATTGGACAATTTCTTCATCATTCAGATAGTTTTTCAGAATGTCGTCCGGAACAACAATAGGTTTGTCTTTTTGAATAACCATCTTGGTAAAACCTGCTTTGGTTACATAACTTAAATACTCCTCTTTGTCAATGGCACTTGCCACACAACCTGCATACATTTCGGCGGCACTTTTAATTTTTTCGGGCAATTCCCCGGTCAATACAATATCCGAAATGCTGAAATGCCCGCCTTGTTTTAATACCCTGAACATTTCGGCAAAAACAGCTTGTTTGTTGGGAACGAGATTCAGTACGCAGTTACTCACAATTACGTCTGCCACATTTTCTGTTACAGGCATTTTTTCAATGTCGCCCTGCCGAAATTCTACATTGTTGAAGCCTAACTTTTCTGCATTTGTTCGGGCTTTGTTTATCATAGCTTCTGTAAAGTCAATTCCGATAACCTTTCCTGCTTCTCCTGTTTCGGCTCTGGCTACAAAGCAATCGTTCCCTGCTCCACTACCCAAGTCGATAACGGTATCGCCTTTCCTTATTTTAGCGAATTGTGTTGGCAAACCACAACCCAAGCCCAGATCGGCATCGGGATTGTAGCCGTCAAGGCTGTTGTATTCTTCGCTCATGATGTTATACACTTTGGTGCTGCAACAACCTGAACCGCAACAGGAAGAAGCGTTTGTCTCTTTATCTTGTAAGGCTATCTCACTATACTTTTGCCTTACCATTTCTTTTATTTCTCGTTCTGATTTCATTGTTATATGTATCTATGAGTTTGTGATTGATTAACAGCAATTTTGTTTAGTGACAGTCGCAGTGATTTTCGTAAAATAGTTTTTGAGAATTTCAAAAGTTGTTTCGTCGATGCAATAACAAATTGCGTTCCCTTCGATATTTCCCTTAATCAAGCCGGCGTTTTTTAGTTCTTTCAAATGTTGTGAAACAGTGGATTGAGCCAAAGGAAGTTCGTCCACAATGTCATTACAGATACAAGCATTTACTTTTAGTAAGTATTCAATAATTGCGATTCTTGCAGGATGTCCTAATGCTTTTGTGATTGTGGCGATCTGATTTTGTTGGTCTGTATAATGTTCTGTTTTTGTCGCTCCCATTATTCATCAATTTAATATTGCAATATTACGATAATAATTTTAAATAAGCAAACCTTTCGTGCGTAAAAACTCACGCACGAAAGGAATTTTCCATTTTAATCAAACCGCATATCTACGGCTGATTCCATTGTACTTTAAATCTTTTTCCCGATATAAAACATATAGCCATAATATGCTTTATTATTGAAACTCTTCATTACCGCATTGCCAAAGTAAAAATGCGTATTCTTTAGCTTTTTGCTCAAACTTTTCGTCTATTGTACTGCCGCCAAAATGTCCTGCATTGTAATCCACATGCAAAAACACAGGATTTTGTGACCCGTTTTCATTTTGCATTCTTGCAGCAAATTTTGCAGGTATATAGCTTTCTACTCTTGGGTCGTTGAAGCCTGTTGTGATGAGTTGTGCAGGATATTTTACACCTTTTTCGATGTGCTGAAGCGCATCCATTTCTAACAGGGCATTAAATTCTTCTGCTATTGAAACTGTACCAAATTCAGGGATGTTTCCAGGTCCGTTTGGAGAAAATTCCATTCGTAACGCATTTAGACAACCCACTTTTGGAATAGCAACTTTATATAAATCAGGTCTTTCGGTAATGGCTCTTCCAATTAGGATACCGCCTGCACTTGCGCCGGAAATTCCGAATTTGTCGGCTGAAGAATATTTGTTTTTAATGAGCCACTCTGCACAGGCATTAAAATCTTTCCAGGTGTTTGGTTTTGTGGTTTTCTTTCCTCCAAGATACCATTCATTCCCTTTTTCTCCACCACCTCTGACGTGTGCGTAAGCCAAAATTACTCCACGATTGAGTAATGCCAAGGAAGAAGGACTAAAACTCGGCATGTAAGCACTCATGCCGTAAGAGCCATATCCTTCCATAAAGGTGATGTTACTTCCGTCTTTCTTCAGTTTGCTTTTGTCGTAAACAATGCTGAGTGGAACAAATGTTCCGTCCCAGGAGGGGATTTCTATTTCTTCATAAACAAGGTTAGCCAAATTGGGATAGTTTAATTCCATGTGAAAAAATCCATCTGATAATTTTTGGGATGCCGCATCATAACTGTAAAAATTATATGGAGTTGTCCAACCTAAATTTGCCAAAACTATTTCGTTGTCTTCTTTTGACATATCCCATACTAAAAAATTCCCCTCCAGCGGAACATTGATATCACTTGTTTTTCCTGTCTTGTAATTGTACTGATACGTTTTTGTTACCAATTCATTTTTGGTCTTGTTGAAAATCAGGTAATCTTTGGTTTGTACAATATAATCTGGCGAAAGTTGCCATTCATCATTCCCTTCTGCAATAGTTTCTGCGTTTTTTAAATCAAGATTTTCAAAAGAAGCCTTAATGACTTTAAATTTCGGATTCCCTTTGCTGGTGAGGAAATAAATATCTTTTCCGTGGACATAAAATTGGCGGATTTCATCCTCTTTTGTTGCCAGTGACTTCCAATTTATTTTTCCTGATTTCAGCTCGGATTTTGATGCATAAAACAAAGGTGGATTATTCTCAACAGTATATAACCCCAAAATCATATAAGGCGAATTCTTAAACACCGAAACCCACGGCACTTCCTGTGGTGAAATATTGAGTTCAGGATTGTTTTTAGAACTTGCGATCACGATATCTTTCTCAACAGGCGTTCCGATAAGGTGTAATTTATAGGGCGTATTCAATGAATTTTCGGGGTCGTGAGTGTCATAGCTTTTTTTCTCGATATAAAATATCTCACTGTTGCTACCCTCTGGAAACCCACCGACGCTGTGAGGTATAACGTCGGGTAAAAATTCTCCTGTTGCTACATTCAAAATGCGAATGTCCCCTAATTCACTTCCGGCTTCGCTTAGATTTAATGCCACCTTGCTTCCTTCATCGTTTATACTTGCAATGAAATCAAAGGTTTTGTCTTCCACATATTTCTGTGGGTCGAATAATAGAATTTCTTCTCCGTTTTCCACTTTTCTATAATAGAGCTTCATCATTTTTTCACTTGGTAAACGTTTCTCGTAAAAGTATTTACCGCCCGCTTTGGTAATGGGTAAATACGAAACGGTACGCATGGCGTCGTATCCCTTAAATTCTTCTATCAATTTGTCCTGATTGGGAATTTTTGCCAGTTCAGTATTGGTATAATCCGCCTGAGCTTTAAACCAACTTATAACTTCGGGATTTTTAATGTCCTCCAACCAACGATAAGGGTCAGTGACGGTTGTACCGAAGTAAGTATCGGAAACTTCTACTGTTTTTGAAGCAGGATAACGATATTGAGCAAATGCTGATTGCCCTAAAATAACTGCTGTTAGAAATAATACTAATTGTTTCATTTGTTTAGAGTGTTTAGTTTAACATAGAAAATAACGCGTTAATTGCATAATAAATATACAACTTTCGTAAACATTTGATGTGTAATATTCGTTTACAGATAGTGACAGGGAAATATTGACTTTTATATTATATTGTTAGTGAGTTTATTATATCTCATTTAATTTTTTATATATTTTTGCATATACGAATGTTCTACAGAATCGAAAACAATGAAAACAGACGATTTGATGAACGAGTTTGAGCGGAGAATGATCGTGCAACGATATAGCCCCATCTCCATTCAAAACTACAAGAGCGCGGTCGGGAGTTTCCTGCAACTGGCTGAAAAAAAATACAGCCACCCGCTGGAGATAACTGAAGCGGATATCGAGAAATATCTGTTCTGGAAAATAGAAAAACATCGTATCGGAACATCTTATCAACGTTTGATTGTGGCTTCGATAGAAAAGTTTTTTCTCTCCATGTTCAATACGCAACTCAACATCAAACATCTTTATCCACGCACGAGAAACAAAAGTCTGCCTGTCTATTTGACTACCAGGGAAATGAGCAGGCTGATGAATAACGTGACAAACCTGAAGCACAAGTGCATTGTACAGCTTTTATACGGATGCGGATTGCGGTTGAATGAACTGCTCCACCTGAAGCTGACTGATGTTGATTCGAAAAATAAAATAATTCTTATCAGAAATGCCAAAGGGGGCAAGGACCGTGTGGTGATGCTTTCCCCCCTGCTACTGGAATCTTTAAAGCGTTATTATCAGGTATATCACCCTGAAGAATATCTGATTGAGGGCCAGGGAGGGGGTGTCTATTCCGAAAAGAGTGTACAAAACATTGTGAAAAATGCGGCTTCAAAAGCGGGCATCATCAAAAAAGTGACTCCCCATACCCTGCGCCACAGCTTTGCTACTCATCTGCTGGAGAATGGTACGGATATCAGGTATATCCAGGAATTGCTCGGACACAGATCGGTGAATACGACCGAGATTTATACGCACATTACCGACGTTGCGCAATCAAAAATTAAAAGCCCCCTCGATTTACTCTGATACCGGCCGGTAGGCTCCGCCGTTGCAATCAGCAACTATTCTCATAAAGATATGCCTTGGTTAGCTTCAAAGGAGGGAGAAGAAATAAATTATGAATTAGCTTTTTATAGAGATGCTCCTTTCTCTGTGAGAAACTATGGAGATGAAATTGAAGTACAATGACCTTTGATGAATTAACCGAATTTAGAAAGGATTTGAAAAGCCTTTTAAAGAAATATAGAACGTTAAATGATGATTTAGAAGTGGTTAGACGAGTGTTGGAAGTTACACCCGATGAACGGCCTCCGTTTAGTTTTCGTATTGATAATTTGGGTTTGGAAACGTGCATCATCAAGGTTAAGAAAATTGCTTGTAAGGCGTTAAAAGGAAGAGGAGTAAACTCAGGATTGAGATTAGTTTATGCTCACTTCCCTGACGAACAAAAAATTACATTCATTGAATTGTATCACAAGAACGACAAGGAAAATGAAGACAAAAAAAGAATAAGCAAAAAACCTTTCGTGCGTAAAAACTCACACACGAAAGGAATTGCATATTTACGGCTGATTTCATTATACTTTAAATCTTCTTTCCTATATAAAACATATAGCCATAATATGCTTTATATTTGTAATATAGGTCTGCCTCATAATGCATGGAAGCGATAAATTCTTCTATGGTTTTGTCGCCGTTATATTTTTTCAGAAAGGATTTCCGCCTCAATGTTTGCCAAGTATAATAGTCTATCCAGATAGTTTCGGGCAAGATATAAGTAGCAACCGGAAGATAACCTGCTTTTTGCATTTGAGCAACCTTATTCGGGATTGTATCTATTTCGGGATAGATTTTTTGCCAAAATTCCTGAATTTCGGCAGGTCGCTCTTCGGTAAACCAAGTATTTTCTGTAACTGCGATATATCCGTCCTGTTTCAGAAATTTCCGCCACTCGTTCAGTCCACGCTCAAATCCAATGTTATAAATTGCACCTTCCGACCAAATCAAGTCTAATTCTTCCTCTTGGAACGGAAGATTTTCCATATTGCCGACAATGCCTTTCACTCTGTCCTGAAGATTTTTGTTTCGGGCATTTTGGTTGAATTGATTGATAAAGTCGGGCCAAACATCAATACCGATAATTTCACACGGTGTGTTTTGTCCTAATACCATTGTTTGACCACCTGTTCCGCAACCGATATCGGCAATTTTGGATTTTCCGGTCAGACCGTCTATAAAACCCAATGCTTTAAGCGTTTCTTCGGAACTTCCGGGTCCCTGACGTTCTGTTTCTGAAAAAAAATCATAAATAATATTCAAGTCAAATTCGTGAATTGTCCGTTTTTCGTTGTTCATTTTCTTCATTTGTCGGTTCATAGTAAAGAATTATTGCACCTCCATTAAAAGTTCTTATTGCACTTAAATCCAATTCTTTATTTTCTTTCATTTGATTTTTTGCAGTGTTTTGGCAAACCACCAACCCCACCATTGTAAATGGCCTATGTTAGCCATTCGTTTTTATTCTTTCCCGTTTGCCGGTTGAACTAATGACCAGTGACTATGGATAATTTTCCATTGTTTATCAGATTCTTGTCTGTAAACTTCTGTACATTTCTCACGAAATACCTCGTTCCCGATATGTGATACTAAATTATAACTCAATATAGCTATTTCGTCAGATACTTGTACTACAGGGTCAATCATTTCGTAATGCTCTACATAAACACTTCCCTGCAAACTGTTATAAAATATCTGTACCTTTTTTAATCCATCGAATCGTTTTTCCTTAAAAGGGTCAAAATAGGTAATGTCCTCTGCGTAAATTTTCAAATAACCAGAAGGATTTCCTCTATTCAATTCTTCCAATGCTGTTTTCTCCATTGCAATAATGGTCTTTGAAATATTATCCTGATTCATATTTTTGTTTTTGGATTTGTCTTGTGTACAACTACAAAAGCAAAGGCTAATTACTGAAAAATAGATAAATTTCTTTAAAATCAAACTCATTCTGTTTTTTTGTATAGTTCCTTCTGTATCCATTTTACTACTTATATCCTGTATTGTACTACAAATTTTAATTTCTTATCACTCTACCAAATTATTCGACAGTATTTCACCAAATGGCAACGTCCGGCAGCTTGGCGATGTGGCGGCAATTTAGCACAAATGTTGAATAGAATTACTACCGTTCAACCTTGCACTTCTGCTCAATAGTAGCACTTCACCCGCCATATTGCCAAACTGCTTGTTGCCAGCAGTGTTGCCTTCTATTTCGCTTCAATCGTTAATATACTTTTTCCAAAACCGTGTCTTTGGTTTAAAAGATATTCTGTTATTTCTTTTTGTGTTATAAGTTTCTGCTTTTTCCCATTTCTCACTATGATAATGGAATCAATGTCTTTTGCGAATTCCTGCATTCCTGTTCTGCCAGGCCACACTCCAATTCCATAGTTAAAAGTTGTGTCTGTCGTCCTTGTTGGGATATTATTATCTGGGAAATGCAAAATGATTTTTTCATTTTGCTTGCCATTTTGAAAAGGTGAAATTCTGTTATTCGCATAAACCGATACAGAATAGTTTGGCTTGTTGGCGGTTTTTATTTGCAGTCTTTTTGGGGGGTCACAAGAAGAAAAAGCTATTGTCATTAATAGGAAGTAAAATATTACTTGTGTTGAAAAAATCTTAGTCTTCATTATTAATTGAATGTTGAATGTGATAATCTATTAAACAGTTAAAAAAAAACAGTTGACACATGAAAAGCTTATAATGCCGATTTAAAGTCAGCCTGTAAGTTTGCTAAATATTCTATAGTTGACTTAAATCAAGTTGTTTTAAGTAACAGGCTACCTAACATTGCTGGCAACGGACGAGGCTATAAGCAGTTGGGGGCTTCGTGGACGCTTCCTTATCAACCGTGCAGAAAGCTTGCAAGCGAGAGCGACGCACGCATAACCACTTAACCCCCCAATTGCTTATGAACCTGTGTTGTGCGTTCGTACTTTATATTTATTAATCAATACCTTTACTGTTTTATTAGACTATTTCTTGCGAATTCACATATTTCAAACATAGCTTTTTTTGCTTCTGGAAATAGCGGAGATAAAATAGGAAATGCATGAACCATTCTTTCCCATTTCTTTAAAGTAACATTTACCCCGTGTCCTTTTGCTACGATAGCCAAATTCTCGCAATCGTTTAAATGAATTTCGTGAGTTCCAACGCAAATATACAGTGGTGGTAAACCAAAGTAATTACCAAACAAAGGAGAAAGTAAAGCATCGGTCGGATTGTTTTCTGAAATATAGTATTTAGTCCAAATATCCCAAGAACCAATCGGTGCAATATCATTTCTAGCGTTATATTTAAACGATTCTGCTAAACACCTTAAATCAGTAACCGGAGAAATTGAAAAAGCCGCTTTGGGTAAAGATATTTTATTTTCTTTTAGTGCCAACAACAACGAAAGTGTTAATGTCCCGCCAGCAGATTCTCCACCTACAATAATATTCTCTGATTTGTAATTTTGCTGTAGTAACCAGGAATAAACTTCAATGCAGTCATCTAGTCCAGCAGGAAATGGATTTTCAGGTGCTTCTGTGTGAATAGGTATAATGCCACCTTTGGGTTTAACTGTTTCAAAAACTGTCTTTAGTGTTTTCAAATCAGCATGCCCACTTGTGTGCATGTACTCAATTTCATAAGGCTTCAAAAAATTATATAACGATTCATTAAAAGCAGTTTTCTTACAATCCAAATATCCGTTCCACATTGAATAAAATACTTTTGAATCATTTGATTTAGCATATTCAGTGATAAGAGATTGAAATGAATCATTTGAGCGTATAAGCATACAAAAACCATATTTTTCTAAATACAATTTTAACTTACCATCGAAAGAAAATGGATTTTGTCCTTGACGTTTTAATTCAAAGAAACGACCTACAGGGCTTGTTGTTTGGTTGAAATCTATATCGTAAAATTTAGTGTATTGCTTATGATTTTCGGAAACTATTTTTAAAATATTAGTCTGGTAACTGTCACATACAAAACAGCGTTTTGCATTTTTTGAAGCATGGTACAATGCAAATATTCTGTCAATATTAGTAGAAGAAACTAAAACAAAATTGTATTTGTTGTTTCTAAATTGCAATTCAAAATCTTTTTGCAATTCCTGTTCCGTTTGGAGTGTCGCATTTGGACGTTGAATATTTGAACCTTCTGAAATTATGTAGTCAATGTTTTTGGCATAGCTTTTTAGCATTGGAATAAGTCCTTTACTTCTAAATCCGTGTCCGCGAAAATCGCCCGTGTGAAGTATTCGTTTGTTATCAGCCTCGACAATAAACATATAAGCATCAAAAGCGGAATGGTCAATTAATAATGGTGTAACGGTAATTTCTCCAATTCTTATTTTTTGTAATTGCTCAAAAATGTTGATTGTCTTAATACGCTCAATAATTTTTTTATGTTTTTCTGACTCGTTTGGGTCAGGGATATATGATAATCTGCTTTCGAGACAATTAAAAATTTCGAGTGCAGTTTTTCCAACGTATATTGGTAAATCAACAATAGTATCGCAAATTTTCCCAATATGGTCGCCGTGATAGTGAGTTATGAATAATGCACTTTTTGAAATATCACCACAAGTTAATCCATCTATCGGGTTCAATTCTTTAATCTCCGTTCCAGCCAACTGCTCGCCAAAGTCAATAAAAATCTTATAGCCGTTACTTTCAATTTCTGTTATGCAACCTCCAATTTGATTTGTTCCTCTATGTATTGCTAGTTTCATACAGGTAAAATTCTTTCATTGTAAGTGCCATCAATTATGTCTGTAATTCCAATATTTTCAAGCGTTGCTTTTGAAAATAAAAATGTGACGAAAAATTTATTGTCTTTCTTTGTGATATCACCAAACATTTTCTCAACAGAATCTTTTGTTGTTAATTTTCTACAACCCCAACGCTTGTCATTGAAAAGGTAGCCTGCCATTGTTTGCTTAGGTGTGCTTGCATTTTCTTTTTCAGCATTATTGTCTAATGTAATAAAGTAAAATTCAGGCGTTAATATATCAAATTCTTCGGGCAATTCAAATGGTACTGCTATTCCAAGTTCTTTCTGACTTTTTACTATTTCAATAATTTCTTGTTTTAAATGTCCCTCAAAATAACCTTTCTCGCAAAATTTGCTAAAATCCTCAATATGTTTGTAAATTCCACTTGTGCCTCCTATGGCACCGCTGCCATATTTTAATTCTATCAAGGCAACCTTATGCGGTTTCATTTTGGAAAGTGCGATAATATCAAATCGTCCGTTAAAATCTGCTTCCTTTTTTTCTGCTCTATTATTAAATGATTTTACATATTCAACATCAATACAAAACCAATTAGAATCTAAATTTTCATTGTTTAAGAGAACTAATTTTGATTGAGCCTTTTTTTCGGGAGTTGCTTTATTATTGCTATGCTTTTTAATAACTTCGTATTGTCTGCATATTTCTTTCTGCTCAATTTTATATCGTTTTTCTTTGTCTTTGCTGTTATAATGATTCCCGTCTAAATAATACTTATCAATTTTGCAATCAATTTTTTTGTCTCGTTTTTTGTATTCAATCTTGGCAATGCTATCACAGTTGTAATATAAATTCAGATAATCATTCCTTACACCAATAAATAATTCATCTTTATGTTCACCCAAAAGCGTATAAAGTTCACTTTTTTTGAATGCCTCTGCAAAGTCTTTAGTTATCCCTCGGGTTATTTTATTTTTTGTTGTCATTTTCTTCTTTCGGTTTAACTATTTGTCAAATGTAAGCATTCGGTGAACACCGTATTTTTTTGTATGCCTTTTATAGTTTATGAAAGAGGACTTTCAAAAACTTGCAAAACATTCGGAGTCGATTTGTAGTTTTTAGGATTTTGTTTGTATCCAGT